>Ga0209490_10000491_pt1 | contig 39044 bp, 29 predicted proteins | sample MAT06_FD_187209 | JGI IMG/M metagenome (GOLD analysis project Ga0209490, IMG submission 187209) | Freshwater microbial communities from Lake Fryxell liftoff mats and glacier meltwater in Antarctica - MAT-06 (SPAdes) (version 2) | ecosystem: Environmental > Aquatic > Freshwater > Ice > Liftoff...
GCGTCCGATCGCGTTTGGCCCCCAGCCACAAACACCCCAGGATAGTCAAATCTCGGACTCCAAGCCGCGTAAACCGTGTACGCTAAGCCTTGGCGCGATCGCACATTATTGAACAAACGCCCGCCGAAACCGTTCAAAACCCCATTCATTACGTCCAAAGCACCGTAATCTGGACTGTTCAACATCCCGCCCAAATGCCCCATCTGCACGTAACTTTGACTCAATTGCGGCTGATCCACCAAAAATATGCCGCCTTGATTAGCTGCTGATACGGTTGGTAGTGCAGGCATTTCTGCGCTTTGAGTCGGTTGCCAATTGCCGAATTTTTGCTCAACGAGCGATCGCATTTTAGCAGTATCAAAGTCACCAGAAATACCCAAAATCATATTCTTGGGGTGGAAATACTTCTGGTAGAAACTCACCAAATCGTCGCGGGAAATATTGGCCAGAGTTTTGTATTCTACCGTGCGGGCGTAGGGGCTGCGATCGCCATAAATCAGCTTTTCAAACTCGCGACTGGTAATATCGCCAGGATTATCATTGCGACGGGCGATCGCACCTTGGGTTTGGTTCTTCGCTAAATCCAACTTTTCTTTAGCAAAAATTGGCTCCCGAATTACTTCCGCAAACAAATCAAAAACGGGTTCCACATCTTCAGCTAAAGCACTAAAATTAGCGCTACCAGAACTAACATCAATCCCCGTTTCTACAGAAGCTGCTCGCCGTTCTAGCAACTGATTTAGTTCATCAACCGTATGCCGACTCGTGCCTCCAGTTCGCATCACTTCTCCCGTCAAACCTCCCAGCCCGATTTTATCAGCCGGTTCAAAGCGATCGCCCGTGCGAAATAGCGCCGTTCCCCCGACTAACGGCAGTTCCCGGTCTTCCATAAGATATACCCGGATGCCATTTTTTAACTCGAATCGAGTGTATTTAGGCAGTTTAATTTCTGACAGTGCGGGGAATTTTAATTCGTCGTAATGTTTGGGCGCAGCCGCGAAGGAAGGTAACAAATTAAACGTGCCTAGTGAAACAGTAAAAAAGCAAAGGGATAGCAGAAATAACTTTACTCTTTTCAGTTTCAATTTAGTCCTTTTCATTCTTTCTCCTAAGTTTAATGTGTTGACAATTCGAGGCAGAGCAAGAGTGATATGCGTTCCCAGGCAGAGCCTGGAAACGAATAAATCTCGCTTTTATCTGAGATAAGATCCCCCTAAATCCCCCGAAAGCAAGGGGGACTTTGAGAATACTCCTGTCCCCCCCTTCTTAAGGGGGGCTAGGGGATATCTAGACCTAATCGCTAGACAGAAAATCGGCACTAGGTTTCAGCTTAAGTTGGCATCAATGCCCTCTTCCTTCTTCCTTCTTCCTTCTTCCTTCTTCCTTCCTTAAAGTGGCAAAAGCTTACCAATTGTCTTATTTTCCGGGCGGAAAGTGGCCTGAGAAACACGTTGAATGTCAGCCGGAGCAACAGCCACGATCGCATCTAATTGCTTAAACAAATTTTGCCACGAACCAGTTTTCACTTGGTAGTCCAGCAGCGAAAATGCCATGCCCATATTAGAATTGAGCGATCGCAATAAACCAGCTCTCGCCTGAGTTTTCACTTGCTCCAATTCCACAGCAGAAACCGGCTCAGTTTTCAATCGCTCGATTTCTTGACTCAAAGCCAGCGCTACTTCATCCACCGTGCGACCAGGAGCAGTTTGAGCATAAAATAACATCAAATTTGGATATTTTTCCCCTGGATAACCGCTAAAACCTTGAGCCGCCAAAGCCAATTGCTTTTCTACTACTAAAGACTTGTACAGTCGAGAAGTGCGGCCGTTGCTGAGCAAAGCACCAATGATTTCATAAACCGCATTGTCGGGATGATTCATCGCTGGTCGGTGGTATCCTTCCAAATACCAAGGTTGAGTTTTTAACTTCAGTGTTACTTCCTTAGTTTGCGTTTGTGGAGGCTCCACAATTTGCAATTTAGGAGGCGCTGGTTTCGCCTTGTAGCGACCAAAATAAATTTGAGCGAGTCGCTTCACCTCCGCAGCTTTTACATCTCCTACCACTGCAACAGTCAGGTTGCTAGGGACGTAATAAGTATCAAAAAACTTCTGCACGTTGCTGCGAGTGAGGTTTTTAATGTCTTCAGTGTAGCCAATTACTGGGCGACGATAGGGATGGACAGAGAAAGCTTTTTCAGCAAAAACTTCGACCATTTGACCGATCGCCGAATTCTCAGTTCGCAGCCTGCGCTCTTCTAAAATTACCTGTTTTTCTTTGTAGAATTCCCGAAATACTGGTTCTAGAAATCGCTCCGATTCCAGCGACATCCACAGTTCTAATTTGTTAGCTGGGAGGCTATAAAAATACATGGTTGCGTCGGTAGAAGTCGCTGCATTTAGTCCAACTCCGCCTGCTTGCTCGACTATTTTTCCGAATTCGTTGCGCTTGACAAATTGCGCAGATTCGGCTTCAACTTTGTCAAATTCTGCTTTTAATGTGGCGACTTCTTCGGTTTTGCCGTTAGCTTTGGCTGCTTGCATTTGCTCGAAGAGTTGGTCTTGTTTTTCTAGCAGCGGCTTTTCCGCTTTGTAGTCGGTAGTGCCGATTTTTGGCGTGCCTTTAAAGGCTAAATGTTCGAGATAGTGGGCGACTCCAGTTTGACCGTCGGGTTCGTCTGCACCTCCCACGTCGGCATGAATTAGAAACGATGCTACCGGGGATCTGGGCCTTTCGAGCACCACGAATGTCATGCCGTTGTCGAGCTTAAATTCGGTGACTTGCTTAATAACTCGATCGAGCGACGGTTGAACAGACATTGCTTGGGAGCCGTTAGCGGGGTTCTCGCGGGCGGAGGCGATTTGAGGGCAAATTCCCCAGCACAGCAGCACAGCAGCCAGCAGGGAGGCGATAAATCGAGTTTTGCGGGGCGATTCCCTAGGGGATAGCTTCGCCACGCGTGGTTTTTGAAACTGCGGGGTCATTCGATTTTAGATTTTAGATTGTAGATTTTGGATTGTCAAACAAAAAAAATGTTTGTGTTCAATGCCAGCGATTCTCTCTTAAGGATAAAGATTTTTGGAGGCATCAGCGATCTGTTGCGCCGCAGATGTTAGGCTGATACAGCAAATCTCAAAAAAAACCTGGGGCCTGGCAAAAAGTTTTGAGTTTGGGATTAAAGTCGCGCACAACTTAAAGCGTAACATTATTTCGCCCGCCCGTCCCAAACCCGCAGTTCCAAGTGAATCCACCTAACTAAACGTAAAATACGGCTCGCTAAAAAGCTGGCTATGTATGTCTTCTTCCTTTTTCCTTCTTCCTTCTTCTTTCTTCCTTCTTCCTTCTTCCTTCTTCCTTCTTCCTTCTACTTAAGTCGCCAATTACCAATTGCAAAGCCATGCGAATTTTTAATCAGTCTCCTCCTTCAGAAACAGAAACCAAGAAGCGAATTTTACAAGCAGCTCAGCGGTTGTTTGCCCGCAGCGGATACGACGGTACGACAACTCGCGATTTAGCAGCGGCGGCGGGGGTAGCAGAGGGTACGCTATTTCGACATTTTGATAATAAAAAAGCGATTTTGATTCAGGTGGCGACGGAAGGATGGGTGGAAATATTGACGGACTTGCTGACAGAATTGAGCGAAATGGGCAGTTACAAAGCAGTGGCTCAGGTGATGCGCAGGCGGATGCTGAATATCCGCGAGAATAGCGATATGATGCGGGTGTGTTTTTTGGAGGCGCAATTTCACCCGGATTTGCGCGACAAAATTCAGTTGGAAGTCATCGGAAAAATGAGCGATGTGGCTGAGGCTTTTTTTGAAACGGCGATGGAAAAAGGAGTTTATCGGAAGATGAATCCGAAGATTGTTGCTCAGGTATTTTTGGGAATGTTTGCAGTCGCGGGTTTCAGTCAAAATACGATTATGGAACCCAATGCTTCTCCGCAGCAAATGCAGGAAATGGCCGAAGGATTAGCTGATATTTTTCTGAATGGGGTTTTAGTTAAAGATTAGTCATTAGTCATTAGTCATTGGTCATTAGTCATTGGTTATTGGTCATTAGTTAGGAGTCATGACTCATTAGTTTGTAGTCCTCACTAATCGTGGGATGGGCGTCCCGCCCGTCCAAAAAGGACGGGCGGGACATCCCACAAACTTGTGGAAGTTATTTAATTCTCATTTCTTAGGAAATTTTTGTACAGGCTCTGCCTCGTCGATACTACTCGTTAAACTCGTACATTTCCTGTACCCAACTCTCCCGAATGTCCTCCCATTCATCGGCCACTACTTCCCAAGTTGTATTGCTTTCAAGTTCCAGCAATAAAATTGATACTTCTTCAGTAGTCGATGCTGCCTGACATTCTTCTACCCAACTTTCCCGGCGCTGTTTCCAGTGAGTTTGCACCGCTTGCCGGTCTAAGTCTGATTCCAATTCAACTAGAAATTCTGCTAGCTGTGATGGATCAACTGCTGCTTGCACTTCACTCATCCAACTGTCGCGACGTTCTTTCCATTCTTTCGTCACTGCTTCCCATGTGAGGTTGCTTTCAAACTCTAACAGTAACTGGTTCAGTTCTACCATATTAAATATTTTGTTGTTGGCAGTTTATGCTAGAAATATTATACACAACTTTTAATTTGACCATGTTAAAAAAACAATTAAGATTATAGCCTCAGTGAAACTACGGAATAAATAACTGAATCATGAGCGATGAATTTACGTTAGATATGCTAGATATTCCCAGCGGTTGGAATCGCGGGACAGGCGACTGGATGGGAGTGGCGGCAGCTATGAAGAGAGGAGAAACTGTAGAAGTAATTCAAGAAGTTGGTTCTACTTTGTGGCGAAACAGTCTGCCCAAAAAACATTTTTTGTATTGGGATGGGGAAAATCGGTCAACTATCAAAGGGCGAATTTGGATTAGTTTTACTCAGAGAAGATTTGCGCCGGAATCTGCTTTGCCCAAGGTTCAATGGCATCCGAGAGTGTTGTGGATAGGGATAGGTTGCAAAGCCGGAACCTCGCGAGAATTAATCGAAACTGCGATTCAAAATGTCTGTCGCGCCTATCATTTAGCTGAAGGTGCGATCGCAGGTATTGCTACAATAGACACTAAAGTCGGTGAACTTGGCTTGCTGGAACTGTGTCAAGCCCGAAATTGGCTGTTAAAAACCTTTGCTGCTGACATTTTGAGTTCCGTAGCAGTCCCGAATCCTTCAGATGTTGCAGCAAAAACAGTCGGTACGCCCAGCGTAGCAGAAGCGGCTGCACTTTGCGCGATCGACCAAATATCTTGTAACATTGTCAAGAACAGGCAAGATGCCTGTTCCACAAAGAGTGAATCTGCTCTCAAGAACAGGCAAGATGCCTGTTCCACAAAGAGTGAATCTGCTTGTGGGGTGGACATCCTGCCCGCCCGTCAAAGGCTTTTAGTCCCTAAACAAATATTTCGCCGTCAAAATACCCCCCTTTTGCAAGGAGGGGTTAAGGTGGGTTCTGCGGTAACAGTAGCAGTTGCAGTTTGCCCGATCGACTATCTAGGATAATATCTTACTACTCAAGAGTAGTGGCATTCACAAATCGACCAATCAAGCCAGAAACAAACGACAACACAATCGAACCGAACAAAGCAGGCCAAAAACCGTTAACCGCAAAACCAATACTAAACGCACCAGCCAACCACGAGGCTAGGGAAAGCGAAACTGCATTCACCACAAACAAAAACAAACCTAAAGTAAGAATACTCAAAGGCAGCGTCAGCAATGTAATAATCGGCCTGACAACCGCATTCACAAATCCGATAACCACAGCAGCCACCATCGCCGCCGGAAAGCTCGTCACCAAAATACCTGGTACAATGTTAGCGGTAATCACCAGCGAAACCGCTGCTACTATCCAAGTTAAGAAAAAATTTAACATATCTTGTTTTTCATCTCCATCTCTATTAATTGAGATTGTAACTGTTTAGTCGATCGACCAAAGTTCGGGATACACTACCAAATATCCACCTTGCAAGAATATCAGACTTATGAAACTCCGGCAACTAGCAGCATTCCTATTGGCGCTAACTATCTTCATCCTGCCGCAGCCAGCCCAGGCTCAATCTAAATATTACGCTCCGCCGCTCTCCTTTAGCAACGCCGAACTGACAAGACGCGATTTTTCCGGTCAAATGCTGCGCGCCGCTGAGTTTTCTAACGCTAATATGGACTTAACTAATTTTTCTAATGCCGATTTGCGGGGAGCAATTATGAGCGCATCAGTGATGACTCAGGCGAATTTGCACGGCGCAAATTTAACTAATGCCATGATAGATCAAATTAAATTTACTAAGGCTGATTTAAGCGATGCAATTTTAGTGGAAACAATTTTGCTGCGTTCTACTTTTGACGGAGTTAATATCACCGGTGCTGATTTTACTGATGCAATTATGGACGGCGCACAAGTTAAAGAATTGTGCACCAAAGCCAGCGGGATTAATTCTCAGACTGGGATTTCTACTCGCGATTCTCTGGGATGCCACTGATTTATTTTATAATCCCATTATTTCATTTTGTGGAACAGGCATCTTGCCTGTTCCGGGCGATGCTCAAAGCCCACCCCACAAGTAATAAATACACAAAATTAATGTGATTGTGGAACAGGCATCTTGCCTGTTCCCGGCGGGTTGTCCGGCCCACCCCACACCATAGAGTCCTCAAATTATGAGTGCAGATATGATTAAAAAAACTCGTTTTCTCCCTCAAACTGACCCGCCACTTTCGCCCCGGCAAACTCTGCCAACAATGTATGATTTACCAAGCGAAGACCCGGAGGAACCTGGTTTGCCTGACGAATATCATTGTTACCAGTCGCCTTTATTGCGGCACACTTTTGGGCCTGTTAATGTTGATTTAGATGAGGTTTTTGTTGGCATTGACCTCAACATTTATTACGATTGGCAACATTCCAATTGGTACAAACGTCCTGATTGGTTTGCTGTTTTGGGCGTATCGAGACTCTACGAAGGCGAAAATCTGCGTCTCAGTTACGTGATGTGGCAAGAGCAAGCTAGCCCGTTTGTTATAGTTGAATTGCTATCTCCAAGTACGGCAGATGAAGATTTAGGTCGTACAGTTAGCCAAACAGGAAGACCTCCGACAAAATGGTATGTTTATGAGCAGATTCTGCGCGTTCCTTACTACATTGTTTTTAGTGGCGCAACCAATGAAATTTTAGGATTTCGCTTGGTGGCTGGTGTTTACGAACAGGCAGAACTTATTGGCGGATGTTTGCCAATTCCTCAGTTAGGATTGAGTTTGGGTTTGTGGCAGGGAATTTATGAAAAGATCGATCGCACTTGGTTGCGTTGGTTTACACTCGAAGGGGAGTTAATTCTGACTCCGCAAGAAGAAGCTGAACAACAAGCGGCTGAATCTCAACAACAAGCTACTGAATCTGAACAACGACTGGCTGAAGCTGAACAGCGAGCGGCCAAATCTGAACAGCGAGCTCAAAGACTAGCAGCAAAACTCCGCGAGTTAAATATCGATCCCGATGAACTCGATTAGTTAGTAGGGTGCGTCAGCTTTTAACCGTTTAGGGGCGGGCTAGAAGCCCACCCCACAATGGATAAATACACAAAATTAATGTAATTGTGCAACAGGCATCTTGCCTGTTCCTGACAGCTTAAACTACAACTTACTGAGGCTTGGCTTTTTTCAGAGCAGCCGCATAATGCTCAGTCATCAACTGATTAACTTCTGGATTGTAAATCCGTAGATAATTCCAGTAATTCTCAAACACCGATTTCACATATCCTTTGGTTTCAGGAAATGGAATCTTTTCGGCAAAAGCATCCGGGTCACTAAAATCAAACCTCTTCAACCAATCTGCTACTGCATTCGGCCCCGCATTGTAACTAGCCACAGCTAACATCGAGTTATTTTTGTACTCGTCGTGAGTGTGATCCAAATACCACGTGCCGAGTTTAACATTGTCGTCCACATTCTCCAATGAATACTTTTTGAGACCGATTTTCTCCGCCACCCAAGTTCCTGTTTCCGGCATTACTTGCATTAAGCCTGTCGCACCAACTACTGATTTGATTTGGGGCATAAACCGCGATTCTTGCCGGATCAATGCTGTTACTAATACTGGATTTATTTGGCGTTTTTGCGACCATTTGACAATGGTTTCTAGGTAGGGAAAAGGATAAAGTGCTTGCCAATAAGCTGGCTGTTGTCTGAGAGCGAGGTATTCGGTTCTATCATCGGGTTTGTCGCGCTGTCGCAAACTCCCAATCATCCACAAACCTTCTAAATTGTCTCCTACTCCAATTCGCATTAAACCGTCGGTAAACTGTTCGGCAATACTTGGCTCGACGCGGTTGGTAAATTCTATTTGCCACAGATTCCAAGCGTCTCTATCTTGACCTAATTGATAGAGTTCTTTCAATGCAGGAGATCCGGCCGTTGGTTCGGGGCGCTGAGGGAGTTGCACTACCTTGGGAGACAAATCTCGGACTGTGGTAAAGTCGCCTACTGGCCAGCCGAGAAATACTGCCGATCGCCATGCGAAATATGATTCTGGATAGCGTACAACAGTATACTCAAATGCTGTCTTTGCATCTGCTTCGCGGCCTAGTTGTTTTGCCCATTTCCCGACCCAAAATGCTGCTTCTGGAGCTTGTTCGCTGTCGGGATTGTGGGTGGTTAATTCTCTCGCCCACTGCCAAGCTGATTTTAAATCTGTGGCTTTGGCATACTGTTGCGCGATCGCCCAACGGAGTTCACCTGCTTTATCAGAATTGTTGTATTTTGTCAATAGCAATTTGCGGGTTTCTGAGGCGGATTCACGACTACCTGCTTTGTCCAGAAGTTTGGATTTATCTAGCAAAGCTTCGGCGGCATAATTGGGGAATTTGCTGATTACCCGATCGAGATAAACGATCGCATCCTTGGCATCACTCACCCGCGACAGCCGAATTAAACCCATACCAGTATCTTCAGCATCGGGGAAATCCCGCACTAATTCTTGATAGGCAATTCTCGATTCCGGGATTTTGCCATCGAGCCACAAACCGCGAGCTTTGCGGTAAAGATTTTTAGCAGTGCGGGGAGCTTTCCCGTAAGCAATCGCTCCTTTGCCGTAATCCTGTTTTTCCCAATAGCCAAAGGCAATTTCTTCCCAATCTTCTGGTTTCAAAGTAGCGCTGTTTTGCTGCACTAATTGTTCTAAAATAGTGCCATAATCTTTGACATAATGACCGTGCTTTGCTACTAACAGCATCAACTCCGGCTGATTCGGGTTTTGTTTTAACTTGCCGAGGGCAATTTCTACGCTGCGCGGATGTGCGGGAAATTCAGTAATTGCCTGTTGCCAATATTCCGGCTTTGACTTGCCTAAAACATATAAAGCTTCCGCTGCTACTGGATCTGTGGGATAATTCTTTAGCAGTTGTTCCCAAGCTTTTTGTGCTTGGTTTTTGTCGCCGCTCAATTGGTAAGCTTGGGCGCGTTTTAGGGCAATATGAGAGGCTAAAAGCGGATATTCTTGCTCTAGATTGTCCAATAATTTTAATGCTTTGGTAGCATTTCCTTGCTGGATTAAATCGCTGGCAAGTAAGTAGCGGGCGCGGCTTTGAGGGGAGATTTGCTGTGGTGGGCTCGTAGTTGCAGACTGAGTGGCTGCGAGTTCAACCAATTTTGCCGATCGCTCGATCGGTGACAGCGATACCAACATTTTGACTTCAGATGCGGAATTCGCTGCATCCACGGGCTGCTGAGCCTTCTGGAATGGGCCTAAACCCATCCATTTCGCCGCCAGCAAAGAGCCGATCGCAATCATGCCAACTGAAACGCTGATTAAAACATAAACTCGGGTGTTGCGTCGCTTCTTCATGGGAAAATTTAAGAGAATTAAGAATAGAAAATCGATCGCCAGCAGACTTGGCTGCTATAGTACCAGAATTTATTTTGATGTGGAGCGGAGAATTTGGGCGATCGATCTATTAGGCCCCACGAAGGAAAAAGCACAAACCACCAACTACAAAGTACAATCAAAAATCTAAAATATAAAGTGTAAATCAAAACATGGAATTTCTAGTCACCGATACGCCCCGCTCTGTTTGGACGGGAGATGCCCTGGCAATTGGTCTATTTGAGGACGCGGTAGAGCTGACCGGCGATTTGGCAGAATTAGACGCACAACTGTCTGGCACGCTCAAAGAGCTGATTCAGGAAGTGGATTTTAAGGGCAAAGCGGACCAAAGCGCGATCGCCCGTGTCGGCGGCAATAGTCCGATTCGCAAAATTGCGATCGTCGGTTTGGGCAAAGCAGAGGACTTAAAATTAGACACCGTGCGGCAAGCTGCGGGTGTTTGCGCCCGGTTAGCCAAAAAGGAGAAATGCCAAACCCTGGGAATTAGCCTTCCTGTGTGGAAAAGTTCGCCGGATGTTACAGCAAGTGCGATCGCCGAAGGTGTAGAATTATCCCTGCATCAAGACAACCGTTTCAAATCGGAACCCGAGGATAAAAGCCCGCAAGTAGAACAAATTCATCTGCTCGGTTTTGCAGGTACCGAAAGTGCGATCGCCCGCGCCCGCCAAATCACTGCTGGAGTCATTTTAGCACGGGAATTAGTCGCAGCACCGGCCAATTATGTCACCCCAATTACAATGGCCGAAATCGCTCAAAGTCTAGCGGCCGAATGCGGTTTAGAATTAGAAATATTAGAGCAGGAAGACTGCGAAAAACTCGGCATGGGAGCCTTTCTCGGTGTTGCCAAAGCATCCGACTTGCCACCGAAATTCATCCACCTGACTTACAAACCCGCAGGCACACCGCGCCGCAAAATTGCGATCGTCGGCAAAGGATTAACCTTTGATTCCGGCGGTTTGAACATCAAGCCAACGGGTAGCGGCATCGAAATCATGAAAGTAGACATGGGCGGCGCTGCTGCTACTTTTGGGGCCGCAAAGGCGATCGGACACATCAAACCAGATGTCGAAGTTCACTTTATCAGCGCCGTCACCGAAAACATGATTAGCGGCCGCGCCATGCGCCCTGGAGACATCCTCACAGCTTCCAACGGCAAAACAATTGAAGTCAACAATACCGACGCAGAAGGCCGTTTAACCCTCGCTGACGCTTTGGTATTTGCTGATAAATTGGGAGTTGACGTAATTGTCGATTTAGCCACTCTGACTGGTGCTTGCGTAGTTGCTTTGGGCGAAGATATCGCCGGTTTGTGGAGTCCTCAAGATAGCGTCGCCGCCGAAATAGTCGCCGCCTCAGAATTGGCAGGTGAAAAGTTTTGGCGAATGCCGATGGAAGAGAAATATTTTGAAGGCTTGAAAGCTTTGCACGCTGACATGAAAAACACTGGGCCGCGTTACGGTGGTTCGATTACAGCAGCGCTATTTTTGAAGCAGTTTGTTAAGGATACTCCTTGGGCACATTTAGATATTGCTGGCCCAGTTTGGATCGAGAAAGAAAATGGCTGTAACGCACCCGGAGCAAGTGGTTTTGGGGTTCGGACTTTGGTGCATTTGGTACTGGGTGGCGCTTAGTTATACCAATTTTCCAAATTAATGCAACAGTATATGTAGGGTGTGTCGCCATCGACAATCTCTAAAAAAGAGTGAAAATCTAATAGCGACGCACCTTACAGATTGGGTGAACGAAACAACCTTCCGTTTCACTCCGCCCAACAATTTTATCGTTGCAACATTTTTTCTACATGGTATTAATTGGGGAATTTTCAGCACTGATATCAATTCCTGCTCCGCCAGAATAATATATAGCCCAATACGGTTTACTTAAGGCTTTTTGACGAATTTCTTAAGTCAACCATATTGCGGTAGGGGCGGGTTCAGCTCAGAATTTATGAAATAATCGACTGTATCAAGGCAAAACCCGCCCTCTTAAGTGAACCGTATTGATATATAGCCGAGTCTCAGAAAGATGAGGTACGCGAACGGCATAGGGCATAGGGCATAGGGCTATCCTCACTTTTTTGAGAACGGCTATAAGTTTTTAGGTCGTAGTATGAGAAACTTAATTTTCATGCAGGCTGATCCTGTGCCTCAATCGCCCTGCAACTATGATTCTACGGTTGGAAATCAAAAATAGTCCAAAATTTTGTTTCATAAAAAATGAAAAAAGTATATAATTATGTAAATATTTCCACAACCGAAATCAAATAATTATATTTGATGGAATTTGTATTGATACAAATAAGTTTTATTGAACTTTATGCAACAACTATTAACAATTTTTTTTTCAACAGTTGCTGTATCTTCCACACTCGGCTGCGACACTCACTCGGAGTTGCAACTGTACGCTGTTTTTGATTCGCTGACGGCGCTAGCCTATTGCTCGATCGCCCTATCTTTAGTTTATTTTACCCGCCAAGGTTCTCACAGCAAGGCTTTTCTGGTATTTGCCGTTGGTTTTCTGATCTGCGGCGCAGCTCAATTAACGGCAGTCTGGACAGTTTGGTATTCCATTTATTGGCTGTCAGTAACTCTCAAAGCTGCAAGTGCTTTGATTTTTGTACTTTTCGCCGCCCTCGTGCCGCAAGCAATTGCTAATGCTAGTTTAAATCAAACAGAAAATTTGCAAAAACAGCCGTTACAACAGGTAGAAGAAAATCAGGATGGGCCTCATATCCAGATAGAAGAATTGGCAAAAAAAGAATTGATCGCTCTTTTCGACGAAGACACTATTGTCGATCGCACTTTAGATATCGATTCGCTTAACGAACAGTTAGAAAAAGAAATTGCCTGGCGCCACCGGATTGAGGAAAAATTGCAACTGACTCAGTTTGCGATCGACCGATCGGCAGATGCGGTATTCTGGATCGGAGCAGAAGGTAAATTTTTGTACGTCAACGATGCCGCTTGTTCTTCTTTGGGATATTCTGCCACAGAATTGCTCGATTTGAGCATCCACGACATTAATCCAGATTTTCCCGAAACTGCTTGGAAGTTACACTGGAGTGTCTTAAAACGGTGCGGTTCGATAAATATTGAAGTTCATCATATCACTAAGTACGGTAGAATTTTTCCGGTAGAAATTACGATCGACCATTTGCAATTTAACGGCAAAGAATATCAGTGCGCCTTTGCTCGCGACATTAGCGATCGCAAACGGATTGAGGCAGCTTTGCGGGAAAGGGAACAAGAATTTAGATCCTTAGTTTCTAATATTCCCGGCGCGGTTTACCGTTGCAGTGATGCGGGGCGATCAAACTTAACTTTTATCAGCAACGGCATAGAAGCTATTTCCGGCTATCCCGCAGCTAACTTTATGCTGCAACCGGTGCAGGCTTTTCCTACTATAGTTCATCCCGATGACGCGGAGCAGATCGAGCAAATTATCGATCGGGCAATTCAGACAAAACAACCATACACGATCGAATATCGCCTGATTCACAGCGACGGAAATGTGCGCTGGGTTGCAGAAAAAGGTCAAGCCATTTTCAACGCAGCCAATCAAGTTTTATCGCTCAACGGCGCCATTTTTGACATGACAGAGCGCAAAGTAGCGGAGGATGCTTTGCGGCTCTCCGAGGCGATCGCCAATAACAGAGCCCAGCAGCTAGAAATCGCTCTCAAAGAACTCCGAGAAACTCAATCTCACCTAATTCATACCGAAAAACTATCCAGTCTCGGTCAAATGGTAGCTGGAGTCGCTCACGAAATTAACAACCCCGTCAGTTTTATCTACGGCAATATTTCCTATGCTAGCCAATATATGACAGACTTGTTGCAGCTTGTGGAACTTTACCAAAAACACTATCCTCAGCCAACTGTAGAAATTCAAGAATACATTGAAAACATCGATTTAGAATTTGTGAGAGAAGATTTGCTAAAAATCTTATCCTCGATGAAAATGGGAGCAGATCGCATTCGCGAAATAGTTCTGAGTCTGCGAAACTTTTCACGTTTAGACGACTCGGCAAAGCAGCCTGCCAACATTCACGAAGGCATAGATAACACGCTACTAATTTTGCACAGCAAACTGCGAGCTCAATCCGAATATCCCGAAATTAGAGTGATAAAAGACTACGGTAAACTGCCTTTAATTGAATGTTATGCAGGTCAGCTAAATCAGGTATTTATGAATTTGCTTAGCAACAGTATTGACGCATTGGAAGATGCTTGGAAGCAAAAAAAGCGATCTGGTTGTAGCGACTGGAAACCAACTATTAGCGTTCGTACAGAAGCCATTAACGAAAATAGTATTTGTATCAGAATTGCCGATAATGCGATCGGCATGACAGAAGACGTGCGGCTCCGGTTGTTTGACCCGTTTTTCACAACAAAACCGATAGGAAAAGGCACCGGTTTGGGGTTGGCCATCAGTTACCGAATTGTCGCGGAAAAACACGGCGGAACCTTGATATGCCGTTCGGTTTTGGGTGAGGGCACGGAATTTGCGATCGAGATTCCGTTATAAATCAATACGGTTCACTTAAGATTGTCATTGCGAGGAACGAAGCAATCGCAGTATTTATTTTTCATAATTTTTTACCGTCTGAATCGTCTTAAGTAAACCGTATTGCGTTATAAATCAATACGGTTTACTTAAGGTTTATTTGTCATTGCGAGCGTCCTCGCGTTAGCGAAGCGATCCGAAGGAAAGCAATCGCAGCGTCTGTTTGTCACATCGTTTTTCCCCGTGGACTGTCTTAAGTAAACCGTATTGCGTTATAAATTAGTTTGTAGTAAGGATCGCGAATTAAATAATCTACACAAGTTTGTGGGGTGTCCCGCCCACTCTTTCTGGACGGGCTCTTCTGGCCCATCCCACAAGAACAAAAGTATAAGTTATTAAATTTTCATTCCTAATGAATGCAAATCCTCTCTAAAATCTAAGAGCTAAAATCCTCTTACGATCGCCTTCCCTGCTGCCTCAACAAATTATCTGCCCACTCCCTATCTGCTGCTTTCAAAGGCGGGCGGGCTTCTTGACAATAATCAATACCTAAATCAAATCTAGCTTGATTGTAAACACCCATTAATACAGCCTGTAAATCGAGTTCTGGTTCTACATCTAGCGGTTGCAAAGGTATTCGCAAACAAGGCATGACATCTCTAACACTAAAAGCATACAATTCAGCTTGAGGAAGTTGAGAACCGCGACTGACTAAAATCCGATAATCGGTGCGCTCTGTGACTCCTAAAATCGGCATGGGTTTGCCGCTTCTGAGCAAGTCAATTTCGACTAAGTTGGTGCGACTCCCCAACACTTGCTGCCGTTTATTTTCATAAGCATTTCGTCCTTCTCCTGCGGTTTTGTTCTTGGGGGAAAGCAGTTCGAGAACAGTAATAACTCTACCGCTGGGCATTTCTCTAATTTCTAAATAGCTTTCTTCTACAGTTTCTGGTAGCGGAAGTTGAACAGGGATAGGTTCAGTGCGGGTGAGGGTAGTAGTGCCAGAAACCGATGGAATTGGGTTTGATTGTTTGGATACGAGAGAAATGTCGGGAATTCCGACTAATTCAGAGGATGCGCTGAGATAGATCCGCTTTTCCACCGCAACTCGATAGTTGGGATTCAATTCAGGTTCGATCGCGATTGCGACTGCTACAATAGCCCGGCTGTGAACTTCTGACCAAAATTCTGGTTGTTCTAAGTAGGGATTCATTCCCGGAAATGGGGAGGGCATTTCTCTCGCCTCGCTGGTTAAGTTTACTCACTCCAATACTTATTTTATACCTTATGTACAGCGGTTATCAAAAAAAGTGAGGTATGCCCGATGTCCTATGCACGTCGGCTACGTCATCTTTCTGAGAAAGGCTATATCCCAACTTCTATTAACTGTGAAACACTACAGGAACAGCGAGATTTGCGAGCTTGACTGTCCAGTTTAACCGATGAATATTTTATCAAAAATCTCGCTATCAGCGACCATAATGCAAATTAGACATCTCCAATAATTATTGTGACACAGGCTTTTCTGCCTGTTCAAAGCTTGCTTTTTTGGAGATGTCTATTAGATAATTTTGTAGTGAGGAATGCAAGTCCTCATAAAAAGCTGAAGTCCTCACTACGAAACTATTTTATTCCCCGTAATGCCCGCCAGCGACTTTCCCCCGAAACACCACATAATTGTAGATGTTGTAAAAAATCATAATCGGGATCAGAAAGCCAATGAACACAATCATAAATACCAGGGCACTAGGCGCAGCAGCCGCTTGGTAAATCGTGAGTTGTGTGGGAATAATGTATGGAAAAACAATCAATCCCAAGCCGAGAAAACTGAGCAAGAAAATCAAAATTGTCCAGATAAACGGTGTTCGTTCTTGTTTTTTCTCCAAACTTCTCAGCAAGAGTCCAACCAACAACAATCCCAGCACAGGAATCGCCGCAAAAATATAAACTAGCGGTTTCTCGAACAACCTTGCTCTGGTACTTTCATAAAAAATCGGAGTTGCAATCGTAATTAAAACTGCTCCGATTAACGTCGTCACTGCCGCAATTTTAGCAGTGCGATAGTGAGTTGTTTGTAGTTCCCCATCTGTTTTCATAATTAGATAGGTTGAACCGATCAAAACGTAGCCTTGAACGAGTGTCAAAGCCACCAAGATCGATCGCCAATCCAGCCAATCCCAAGTAGTACCCACAAAATGCCCAGCTTCATCAACCGCAATGCCTTCAAGCACCGCACCTAGTGCAAATCCTTGAGCTAAAGCCGCTAAAAAACTACCCGCACCAAAGGCGTAATTCCAGAATAACTTGCGGTTAGAATGCTCGCGAAACTCAAAGGCTACAGCCCGAAACATCAAACCGAAGAGCATCATGCAAATCGGTATGTACAAAGCAGTTAAAATCGTGCCATAAGCAAGGGGAAATGCGCCAAATAAAGCGCCTCCCATCAAAACCAGCCAAGTTTCGTTAGCATCCCAAACGTTGCCCAAACTGGTCATTAAAATGCCCCTGCGTTCATCGTCATCCGCAGTTAGGGATAAGATTCCCACGCCTAAGTCAAAGCCATCTAGCATGACGTAAAGCAAGAGAAATATACCTAAAATCACGAACCAAACTTCAGGGAGAAAATGCTCCAAAGCTTGCATATAATCTCCTATTGTTGTGCTTCTACGGGACGTTGATCGGGAATGTGTTCTGCGGGTTCAGTTTCGATCGCAGGTTGATTGTCTAAACCTGGAATCGGCAGATTTAAATTAGGGCCTTTGCGGATAATACGACTGCCAAAATACAAGGCGCAAACAAACAAAAAGCTGTAAATAACTGCAAAGAAACTGAGAGAAGTTAAAACATTGGTAGCGGGGATATTTGACACTCCATCAGCAGTGCGAATTTGCCCGTATAAAACCCAGGGTTGTCTCCCCACACAACGCACAATCCAACCCGATTCTACGGCAATATATCCCAGTGGTGCTGCTAATACCCAAGCGCGCATCAGCCAAGATTGACTGCTAATATTTTCAGCGGAAAGTTTGCCTCTACTCCACTGAATGATACTGAACAACATCAATCCTAAAAAGAAGAATCCAATCCCGGACATGATGCGGAAACAATAGTAGATTAAACCCACCATTCGGGGTCTATCTTCTGGCTTCCATTCTTTTAAGCCGAGGACTGGTTCCGAGAGTTTTTGTTTGAATTCTAGAACATATCCTAAGCCATTAGGAATCTTGATTTCCCAGTCATTTTTCTGAGCTTTTTCATTAGGTAAAGCCAATAAAGTCCAATCGGCTGAACTTCCGGCTGGGGAAGTTTCCCATTTAGCTTCGATTGCTGCTAATTTTGTGGGCTGATAGTGATAGACTTGTTCAGCGCTCAAATGTCCGATGAATATTTGCAAAGGTGCAACTGCAATTGCTGTCGCTATGGCAATTTTTAAAGATTTGGAAAAAAAAGCTTCGTTACGTTTATTCAGAATGTACCAAGCGCTAATCCCGCCAATTACAAACAAGGATGTTTCTAACGTTGCAAAAAACATATGCAAAATGCTGTTTAATGCAAAGGGATTCATAATTGCTTGAAAATAATCGGTGACAACAAATTTGCCGTTGACCATTTCTCCACCCGCAGGAGTTTGCAGCCAGGAGTTAGCGACTAAAATCCATACGGTGGATAGGTTTGCGCCGAAGGCTACCATGATTGTAGCGAAATAATGGACGATCGGGTGAACGCGCCCCCAACCAAACAGCATAATTCCTAAAAAGCCAGCTTCTAGCATAAATGCCATTGAAGCTTCAAACCCTAAAATGCTACCAAAAAAGTCACCAACTGCTTCGGAAAATGGTGCCCAGTTTGTGCCAAATTGAAACTCCATTGGAATACCGGAAGCCACCCCAATCCCGAAATTTAGGACATAAAGTTGAGACCAAAAGCGAGCGTGAAGGTAATAGTCAGGATTGCGAGTTTTCAGCCACATTCCCTCAACAATTACCAGATAAATCCCCATTCCAGTAGTCAAAACCGGCCACAGCATATGGAATATGGCAGTTAGCGCAAATTGCATCCGCGATAGCGCCACGGTGTTAGATAAGATATCCATGTTTTTATCCTTTGGTCAGTTCAAGAGAAGTGAGCTTGCACAAATTTCAGAATTAACACTGGTTATAATCTAGTGTAAAAATTAGTTACTATTTGTAGGTAAAGTAACTTTTAAGGTTTTATACAGATTTGGGTTGTATTTTCTGGTATTTCAAAAGAGGTAGATTAGGATTTGCGGTTGGGTGGGGGCGGGTTTACGAGATTATTGGTTTTAGCCAGTTATGGTTGGTGGAACCCGCCCCTACAATATTTATATATTTTCAGAATATGTGATATTACCAAATTGTAAATAAATCAGCAGCAAATAACCATTAACAAATAACCATTAACAATTACCCATTAACAATTACTCATTCTGAATGCCGATCGCCAAAATCCCCAATATTTTATCAACCTGATTCAAAAAATACTCCAATAAATCTATTTTAACTAATTGCTCTTCCAGCGTTAAAAACTTCCAAATTTCTCCCGTTGTCACAACCCCATAAATCTTTGATACCCGATCGCCCTCACGTTCATTAAACAGTTGAGCTGCATACATTTCGGCCACGCATTGACCCAACCCTGCATTAATATTTTCCTTTTTAGCCTCAACGATTAAAATCGCCGGCGCGCTAATAATCAGGAGTTCCACCGATCGACTAATCAGAAAATCGCAACTCCCGTTTAATCCCAAATCGCTGTCAACCGTAAAATCCACTCCCGAAAACAAACTAATGCGATCGGGAAACTGTTTGGTAAGTTCCAACAAAATCGGTGCAATAATCATTTCTGAACGTGATTTTTCCGTATTACTCGCCAGAGCAAAAGGCACATTATAAGCTAAAGTTTCTGTTAAATGATTGCTGCATTCCAAAGCAGGTACAGCCGAAAACAAATCTTGTCTGGGCGAAATCGTTAAATTTAACAATTTTTTGACGCTTGCCAAACTAAAATCGCTGTCAGCCATACATTTTGCACCTTTAATTTTTCACTTTGTGCCTTCTACCGTTTGATAAGCTAGCGCGCATCTAATTTAATAATCCTGTTTCTTGAAAAAATGACCGATGACTGATGACTAATAACTAATGACTAATGACTGGTGACTAATGACTAATGACAACTGGCTACTTTTGTTCGGGATGTGCTGCCGCTGGCGAAGCTGCACCCATTTCATTTATCGCAGCAATTAGCTGATAAAGCCGCCCCGAATTCCGCTGGTTAAAGTGCAAAACTAGGCGCGGCAAATCGAAGGTTTCATCTGCGGCTTCGGCGGGGAAAGCTTTACTTTTTTCAATTTTTCCGGTAACAACAATATCGCTAAAATCAGTATTTAGCCGATCGACATTCTCATCAGAAAGTTCAGACTTCAAACGAATTACCAGTTTTCCCTCCACATAGCGACAGGAGTGATAAACCAGATAAAAACTTGCGATCGCCTCGCAAGCAACATTTACATCGTCTGTAATCGTATACAGGCTGCGATCGTCAGCAGAAATCAAACCCCGACCCCGCAATTGTTTTTGCACAAAAGCATTCCAATCGTGCCAATAATCTCCCCCTGGTCGATCGATCAATACCAAAGGAGCAGGCCCAAACTTACCAGTTTGAGTCAAAGTCAGACACTCAAAAGCCTCGTCCAGAGTCCCGAAACCGCCCGGGAACAAAGCTAAAGCATCGCTTTCCCGCAGAAAGAATAACTTGCGAGTGAAAAAATATTTAAAATTGAGCAATTTGCGATCGCCCGCAATGAAAGGATTAGAACCTTGCTCAAAAGGTAACTGAATATTCAGCCCAAAAGAACGTTCAGCAGTCGCGCCCTCATTCCCTGCTTGCATAATGCCGCCGCCCCCACCAGTAATCACCATAAATCCCTGCTCGGCAATGGCTCTAGCAAAATCTCTCGCCATTAGATATTCTGGGGATTCTGGCGACACCCTCGCCGAACCAAAAATCACAATTTTGCGAACGTGGCGGTAAGGATAAAACATAGAGAAAGCCTTTTCCATATCTCGCAGAGACGACGAGATAATTTTCCAGTCTAGGCGATCGAGCTCGTCTCCGGCCATTTGCACTATAGTAGAGAGCGATCGTTCGATCCACTCTTCGTGCTTCAACATGGGTAATCGATCGATCAAATCGATCGCTTCAGCTTGGAGGGACTCAAAAGCTTGACCAGAACCAGAAGGAATCATGAATTTTTCCGAAACGGTAACAATTTGTCAAATCCTGAAAATTAAGGAGCAAAAGCCAAATTTAGAAGTCAATATTCACCAGCAAATTGCCCTGCTGGTAACTAATCACTTTGTCATTAGCCTTGCCCCGGTTTGTCCGCGAGTTAGCTTTCTTCGCTGCCCAAAAAAACAGCGCTAAGCTTCTCGCAGTTTGCCTAAACTTAGATCCTGCACCATTCTCTTTTAACAGACAAGATGCCTGTTTCACCAAAAAACGAGAGGGAAGCCCCTGGCTTTAGACATGGGGAGGAACTCGGTAGCGGTTTCAACCGCCTTGAATCCCCTTTCGGGGTTGGAGGGGTATGGTTGCCCCTCCGATGAGGTATGGTTGCCTCAAACTCCCATTTCTGGGGTAATGTTAGCTTGTCGGTCAATGTTTTAAGAGCTTGTTAGGCTGAAAGCACTGTTCCAGTGACCTTAGAACTGTTTAACTCTCAACGATAGAGCAAGGGACTAGCTACGCATCCCAAGGTATCGTGACTCAAAAAACGTAGTCAGTTAAGACTTAGGCTGGTCAGGATGGCTTGTTAGATTTCTCTTTCAAGCCCCTAGCTTCAGCTATGGGGTTCCTGACGCTTGAGTGAATTTTCTTTTTGGGTGAACATTCTGTCCGCCCGTCAAAGAGTTATTGACAATGGTGCTTTTTGGTAAGGTTAAATGTACTTTTCCAGAGTGTTGGCCAGAGTAGTTTTTGGAACTGCCCCAACCACCATATCCACCCGCTGACCGCCTTTAAATATCATCAGCGTCGGAATGCTGCGGATACCGTATTGGCTGGCCACGTTAGGATTCTCGTCGGTATTAACTTTTACTACTTTCACCTGCCCTTCATATTGCTGAGCAATTTCGTCTACGACAGGCGCCACCATCCGACAGGGCCCACACCAGGGAGCCCAAAAATCCACTAGAACTGGAACTTCGCTATCGAGCACTTCCTGCTTAAAGGTAGAGTCGGTTACTTGTGCGGCTGCTGACATTCCTAGCCATCCTTGTAAATACTATTTCTCGGATAACAAGTTTAGCAAAAAGTGTAACCACTTGCATCAACGATTTGAACAGCAGACTTCCGAAGGCAGAAGGTACTTATGTTTCTGAAGGAACAAGGCACAAGGAAGAATATGGACTTAAGCAAAAAAAAATTGTTTGACAGGCTACCCATAGGAGCAAGGCTAAGCACTGATTAGACGCTGGATGGGGTCAATTTTTCACTATTTTGGAACAAACCTGTTTGAAACGCGGGGTGTACTTCCAAAAAGTGGATGCTAAGAAAACCAGTCAGATTTGTCCAAATTGCGGTGTCGAAACAGGCAAAAAAGAGCTTGATGAACGTACTCATACTTGCTCAAATTGCGGTTACACAACCGATAGAGATGTTGCAGCAGCTCGCTTTAGTTCTAATTAGAGGACTTGCAGCCGTAGGGCATACCGCCTGTGATGCTTGCTTGCAAGTAAATTCGTCGGAATCCCTGTGAAGCAAGAATCCTCTCGCATGAACGGCAGAGGTTTGTCAAAAAAGTCAAAATCATTATTTTCTTGAGAATGAAACAGCCCTGCCTCTGGCTACTCTCCCACCCTTGGGAGTTAAAAGCCTTCAATCCATTACCTAGTAAGCAACAGCCAAGATTTTGATCACAAAAGGAACCGCCCGAACATTAGTCCGGGCGGAGTGTGGTGTGAGGAGTGAACGGAAACTTGTGTCTCCGCTTCTTCTATTCTGACACCTACTTCTCGATAATTCCAAAAAATTTTGTAAATTTCGAGACTATCCCATAAATTTTGTCAAGGTAAGCTGAGATTCGATCGATAAATCTACTTGCCCATGCCTAACTGCTGAGCTTTTTGATAAACTTTACCCTCCGTCAGCAGAGAAGGAGCAATTACCACCTCCACTTGCTGCATCTCCTTAATATCCTTAGCGCCCAGGGTGCCCATGCTTGTTTTCAGAGCTCCGAGCAAATTGTGCGTACCGTCATCTAACAGCGCAGGCCCCCGCAAAATTTGCTCCACAGTCCCCGTAGTCCCCACACGAATCCGAGTGCCGCGCGGCAAAACCGGGCTGGGAGTCGCCATCCCCCAGTGAAAACCGCGGCCTGGAGCTTCGGCGGCCCTGGCAAAGGGCGAACCAATCATCACTCCATCAGCGCCACAGGCAATGCACTTGCAGATATCGCCACCGGTAATTAAACCGCCGTCAGCAATCACCGACACGTATTTGCCAGTTTCGCGATAGTAGTCGTCCCGCGCGGCGGCGCAGTCTGCTACCGCTGTCGCTTGGGGAACGCCGACACCCAATACGCCCCTAGACGTGCAAGCAGCCCCCGGCCCTATGCCCACGAGAATGCCTGCGGCACCAGTTTTCATTAAATTCATGGCGACTTCGTAGGTCACGCAGTTGCCCAAAATTACTGGTATTGGCATCTCTTGACAGAATTGGGTCAAGTCTAAAGATACGATCGACTCTGGGGAAAGGAAAGCTGTCGAGACTACAGTTGCTTGCACAAAAAATATATCGGCTCCTGCTGCGGCAACTGTTAAGCCGTATTTGCTCGCACCGGCCGGTGTACCGCTGACAGCGGTAATCCCTCCTCCAGCTTTAATTTCTTTAATTCTCAGGTCGATTAATTCTGGCTTGATGGGTTCTGCATAGAGTTGCTGCATTAAGGAAACAAATTCGTGGTTCCCAACACTGGCGATGCGCTCTAATATTGGCTGGGGGTCGGCATAGCGGGTTTGAATTCCTTCTAGGTTCAGCACGCCCATTGCTCCCAATTCCGACAGCAAAATAGCCATGCGGACATCGACTACTCCATCCATTGCGCTAGCGATGATCGGGATTTCTCGATCGATCCCACCAATCTGCCACTTAGTATCCGCCAAACTCGGATCGAGGGTGCGCTGTCCGGGCACGAGAGCGATTTCATCTATGCCGTAAGCTCTGCGAGCGCTTTTGCCCCGCCCAATTTCAATATTCACGCTGTTTCACTTCCACAATGTATTTAAATTAGACTAACAAAAAGTTTAGTCGGTCTGCGGGTAGCGATGACCTGACTGTGTTTAAAAAAAAGTTCAGCACTGATTCGGATTACGTTCGGATTATCTGAAATCAAAGACAGAGAATCGATTAACTATCAAATTCTCAAAGCTTTGAGAGCATCTGGCGCGGACGTTGATGTTGCGCCGATGCCGATTGTCGGTGATGGGGCTGCTTACGCGCGATCGACCGTACCAATTATTGGGCCCACCAGTCCCATGCCATCTAGGGAAGTTTTTTAAATCAATCGCCAGTTTTTGGTCAAAGATGTTGCGATCGTGTCCAGGAGCAAAAAAAGCGCCGACAATATTGCCGACGGCTAGTTCTTGTTGAGGTTAAACGCTAGAACAATTGAAGCCAAAAGAGGTAAAAAGGACGATCGCACCTGCTGTGAAGAGATTTGAAGAGAGAGTCTTCTTAGCGACGGCGCGATCGTAAATTCTGACATTTTAAGCTACACCCTCCACCAGTAATGTAACCTTGTCAATTCCGACTACATAAACCAGTGCTCCTGGTTTAAAAGTTATACCTCGCTCGCACCTCGCAGGCCACCAACTGCATTGAAAGCGAACGCGACCGCATTGGTTAGGTCGAATTTCTTCTGCAACGATTGCTTCTTCAAAATAGTCAAAAGACATGATTACTGCTCCTAAAAATGGGTGGGATTTAGTTGAGAAGACAAACAGTTGCTCCTGATAGCTAAAAATTTAAATCTCTGCGTATTGCAAGTTTAAAATTTAAATTTTGCCTCCTACATCAATGCCATTTAATGACATTAGTTTCAGCAAAGAATACAACTGTCTGCAAACTCCAAACCCCGATTATTATCAGTTATGCCAAATCGAAAATCGAAAATGGTCTGACTCCCCACAAACAGATGCTTTGCAACTACCCTTCAACAATCAGAGTCACATTGTCAATTGCGAGGACTCGAACTGCATCTCCGGGTTTAAAAGTAATTTCTTGGTCAGATATCGCAGGCCACCAACTGCTTTGAAAGCGGACGCGACCAGATTCGCCCGGACGAATTTCTTCTTCTACGATCGCTTTTTCGTCTTTGGCGATCGCTTTTGGTGCTAAATGATGATGGTCTGTTTCTACATCACCGACAGCCACTTTTTCATCAACAACAGCGCTAGCTTTTTGCGAACTAGCCACCGTCTCTTCTCCTACACCTGTAATGGGCTTTTCCAAACCGCTGACTTGTTCCTCATCAGCGAAAGGTAATATTCCTTCTTCTTCAACAAAGCTTACTTCTTGGACATAGTTAGTAGACATGGCGGATTTCTCCTGAAGATAGGTTGTGTTTGACTTTATTGATGCAAAAAGCTCGTGCTTTTGCAGTTAGATAAAAGTGTCAGACTTCTCATCCCAACAATTACAATCTGGGACTAAAATTCTGGATTCTACATCGAAGTGTCTTCTGCATTCAGATAAAAGTGTCAGGTTTTCCATCCCCGGGTATTCAACTCTGGGATTGAAATTCTGCCTTCTAGATAAGTGCATAGAAACTATTTGACGACTCCCCACCTACAGAATTTCTCCGAATTACCCTTCAACTATGAGAGTAATGTTGTCAATTCCCACAACCCGAACTACATCGCCGGGTTTCAAAGTTATGTCTAGATCGCACTTCGCAGGCCACCAACTGCTTTGAAAACGGACGCGGCCGGACTCTTGAGGCCGAATTTCTTCTTCGACGATCGCTTTTTCCAAAGGGCTAACAGTCATGATTTTTAGTTCCTAATTGCAAGTTTTCCGAAACATTGAAATAAAATGAACTGAGAGCTTTAACTTGCTAATTCATTGATGTTCAACTATGGCCCAACGATCAAAGTAATGTTGTCAATTCCAAGTACGTTAACCAATTCACCGCGTTGGAAAGTCATGTCTAGATCGCACTTCGCAGGCCACCAACTGTTTTGAAAATAAACGCGACCGCAATCACCCGGTCGAATTTCTTCATCAACGATCGCTTTTTCTGAGTTGCTAAGAGTCGTGGTTGCAGCCTCCTGATTCTGAACTAGCTTTAACTTTTTCAGAGTAATATTGTCGATTCCGACGATGCGATTCCTGCCACGGAGTTGAAAAATGATGTCTCGATCGTCGCATCTTGTGGCCCACTCAGTGCTTTGGAAATCGACTCTGCTGCATTCTTGATGACGAATGGCTCGATCGACGATTGCTTTTTCCAAATTTTTGACTGTCATGATCGCCTGTTCCTAATTGTAGATTTTCCTGAACTTTGAGATGCGAAAAATTGATGGCTCGGATCGCTACCCGATCGGCAGCTAGGCCGCAATAATCAGAGTAATGTTGTCGATTCCGACTACCCGAACCACGTCACCGGGCTGAAAAGTCATGTCTCGTTAGCGGAGCCCTCGAAGAGGATCGCATCTTGCAGGCCACCAACTGCTTTGAAAACGCACCCGGCCACATTCTTGAGGGCGGATTTCTTCATCGACGATCGCCTTTTCGACAGTGTTAATAGACATAGCTGCTTGCTCCTGAGTGTAAGGATTAGCCTGATTGGTGCGGATGTCAGAAGCTTGTCTGTCAACTTCCCCTCCACACTCAACAGTCTCGCCGGCCAACCTCGGCCATGTCAGTCGGCAAAAGTCCATATAAGTCCGCTGTTTGAGGGGGTAAGCGAGTCGGAAAAAGTCTGTTAGAGTTGTTGGAGATATGGGTAACGCTAAACCTGGTGACTCAATGGAAGCGGATCAAGCACTGGATTTTACTAACTCGTTACTTGTGGCTCGAAACCTGAAAAATCTCGACAACCTTGACAGCGCTATCTTTCGCGAAGCTTGGATCGGGGTGCAAGGCAGGACGTACCAACAGGTGGCAGAAAGTGAAGGATATGGAGTAGGGACTGTAAAGGACGCGGCTTCTAATTTGTGGAAGCGGCTTTCAGCTTTGTTTGGAGAAGGAGAAAAAGTTAAAAAAGACAACCTGCAAGCGGTAGTAGACCGATATTGGCGCAGCTACTCGAAATTAGAACCGCAGTCGGGGCAAATTGTTCCGGCGCAAGCATCTCTCGGACATGATTCGGACTTGGAAATCGAAAACCCGAACTTTTTGGGCCGGTTTGGGGCGATCGAGGATCTGAATACTCTGGTCGCCCAAGGCGCTAAAGTGATTGTGATCCAAAGTGCCGGCGGTATGGGCAAAACGACTTTGGCGAGACAGTATCTCAAGTCTCAAGGGTTCGATCGAGTAATTGAACTGCTGATGGCAAAAGAGACAGAGAACATCACCGCCTTAGAGAGTGCGATCGAAGAATGGCTCAAGCAAGACTTTCAGGAAGAACCAGGGCCTGACTTTGGCGTCACCCTGGGGCGGCTGAAACGGCAGCTTCAGACTCACAAAGTCGGCGTATTGATTGACAATTTGGAAGCCGCCCTCGATGGACAAGGTAAGTTTATTGAACCGCACCGGCTGTACGTCGAACTGTTGCGAGTTTTGGCTGATGCGGCGGTGCAGTCGGTAACGCTGATTACCAGTCGCGATCGGCTTTGCGATTCTGACGTAACCGTCGAACACTACCTGCTTCCAGGATTAGAGGTGGAAGTTTGGCAGCAGTTTTTTGGCGATCGTAATATCAACATAGATCCTGTCGCCCTCCAGGAAATGCACAAAGTTTACGGCGGTAATGCCAAAGCAATGGGCATTCTTTGGGGGACAATCCGAGAAGATTTTGATGGAGATATGACAGCCTACTGGCTAGAAAACAGCGACGATCCGCTCGTGGAAACCGACTTAAAAAATTTAGTTACCAGTCAATTCAACCGACTACAAGAACTCGATCCCGAAGCCTATCAACTCCTGTGCCGCTTGGGCTGTTACCGCTATCAAGACGTGCCGACAGTCCCCACAGACGGACTTTTGTGTTTGTTGTGGGATGTGCCCGAAGCTGGACGGCGACAAATCATTAAATCGCTGTTGCATCGATCGCTAGTCGAGTCTCAGAAGGGCGAATACTGGCTGCATCCGGCAATTCGGGAAGAAGCAGTCGATCGGCTCTCCCCTGGCGACTGGGAGACGGCCAACCGCAAAGCCGCCGAGTTTTGGACAGAGAGCGTGGAGACGATTGAGACTGTAGAAGATGCGCTCAAAGCTTTTGAAGCTTACTATCACTATGTGGCAATTAGCTGTTTCGAGCAGGCTGCAAGCATCATCCTCAAAAAAATCAATATCCAGTTTGCCAAAGACTACAAGCTCGGTAGAGCGCTCTACAAATCAGGTTTCTTGCAACCAATAATTTCAGCAACTACTCGCATCGTTAACAATGTGACTTCTGATTATTATTTGAGCGGTCTATACAGTATTTTAGGTGTTTCTTATCGGATATTAGGCGATATAAATCAAGCCATAGAATGTCATCAAATATCCGAAAGAAAAGCAACTAAGTCTTTGCAAAGTATAGCGAAAAGCAGCGAACCGGAAAACGGCAAACAAGCTAATCTGGAATTTTGGAAACTTAACGCTGCGATTAATATAGGTTTTTGTCAAATAGAAATGTGCGAATTAGAATCAGCTCTGGAGATATTTGTCAAGCTAAAGAATTCGCGGGAGGGAATCGGCATTAACAGCTATTCGATCGATGTCGGGTTAGCTTTTCTCAACTCCTGTATCGGAGTCAAAAAAGCAGCGGAAGAACTCGCCGATCAACTTTATGTCGATCGCGAAGACAGTCAGTTGGTAGGTACGGGATACAAGTTAGTATTTCTAGCCGCCACCTACAAAAACCTCGGAGAGACCGAAAAAGCCTTCAGTTTGTACCACCAAGCGATCGCCCAGGCCGACCAAAACCAGTACAGCACCATCAAAGCCAAAGCTCTCAGCGGTATAGCCGCGCTGTACCGAGAACGGGGAGAATTTGACCAAGCACTGTTACACCTAGCTGAAGCAATCGAAATACTCGATCGAGCCAGCGCTAAATTAGACCTAGCCGAAGCTTACTATCAACTAGCACTCACAGAACAAAAACTTGGTAATATCGAGAAAAGCCCAGAAAATTTTGACCGTGCTATTCAACTTTTCAGCGAAATGGATGCCAGCAAACAAGTAGAAAAAGTACAGTTAGCCACAACAAAAAATCCCGAAAAAATAGCTAACTAATCCAGCAATAAATGAGAAAAAAGATACAATCGAGTAAAGCACAACCATAAATTTTGTAGACATGAAACTAAAACGATTGGGACACGTAGCCGTCTGCGTACAAGACATAGAGAAATCTGCCGAGTTCTACCGCAACTTGGGCATGGAATTAGTCTGGAAAGATGCAGACTGGGCTTATTTGAAAGCAGGAGAGGACGGATTGGCGCTGTTGAGTCCGACTTACGACCAAGCAGGCCCGCATTTTGGGTTTGTATTTGACGATCGTACCGAAATCGAATCCGCCCACCAACAGCTAAAATCTGAAGGTGTTTCCGTTACCCACATTCACGAACACCGCGACGGTACTGCATCTTTTTACGGGAGAGACCCCGACGGTAACGGTTTTGAGTACCTTTACGAACCGGCTTGAGGATTCGATTCTAGGACTTATCGAGCTGAATTTGGGTAAGGTGCGCAGCAGTGCGCACCCTACAGATTGGTGCGCCCGAGTACCCTAGCCAATTGCTGAAGGCCCGGAACCTCCGTACAAGTCGCCGAATAAAGTGACGTACTGACACCAAATCTTCTAAAGTTACAGAAAGAATTGGTTTAAAGCCGGAACCCTTGTAGGGAGAAATTAGAAGAAGACTATTCATTACTCCAATCCTCTTCCTTCCAGGTAGAGGTCGCCCTCAAGCAGTCAACTGTCAACTGTCAACTGTCAACTGTCAACTGAATGAAAGTGCAGTCTCAGCATCCGAAATATATCCACAACTTCCAAAAATCAGCTCGATAATCTAAAATCTAAAATCTAAAATCCTAAAATCCTCATGTTGCAGAGAATACAAGTCAGAAACCGCTGGAAATCCATCTTCAAACCCTGGGAAGAAGCAGACCCTTGGCTGTTTGCCGCTTGCGTCGGGCTCACCATCTTCGGCGGAATCATGATCCGCAGCGTCGAAATGAACCAGGCGTCGATCGACTGGTGGCGACACTGGGTAACTGGCGGAGTCGGTTTGTTCCTCGCCATCATCATTTCCCGCTGTCGCTACGAAATATTAATTCAGTGGAAATGGCCGATCTACATAGCAATCAACTTGTCATTGATCGCAGTGCGATTTATCGGTACTACAGGACTCGGTGCCCAGCGGTGGATCAACATCGGAGGCTTCTACCTGCAACCCTCAGAATTTGCCAAAGTAGGGATGATCGTCACTTTAGCAGCTCTCCTGCACGACAAGACTGTCCCCACAGTCCGCGATATGTTGAGGATGCTGGCGATTATGGCCCTACCCTGGGGATTGGTCTTTGCCGAACCAAATTTAGGTACTTCCCTGGTGTTTGGCGCGATTACAATTGGGATGTTTTACTGGGGTAATGTCAATCCCGGCTGGCTAATATTGCTGTTTTCTCCTCTAATCTCAGTTCTTCTCAACAACCTATATACACCGATTTGGGTAGCCTGGGTAGTGATTGCAGGTCTTATCGCTTGGCGAACTCTACCTTGGCCTTGGTTGGGGACTTTTGCTACAGTGCTGGTGAACGTGGTTTCTGGACAAGTCGGACATCTTTTTTGGGGCGTCCTGAAGGATTATCAAAAAATGCGCTTGACAGGGTTTTTAAACCCCGAGAAAGACCCTTTAGGCAGCGGATATCACTTGATTCAATCTCGGATTGCGATCGGGGCCGGAGAACTCAAAGGCAGGGGTTTGTTTCACGGAACCCAAACTCAGCTTAACTTTATTCCCGAACAGCATACGGACTTTATCTTTTCCGCGATCGGCGAAGAATTGGGATTTATTGGCTGTATTTCGGTGCTGGTGGTGTTTTGGGTCATTTGTTTCCGCTTGGTGACGATCGCACAAACTGCAAATGACAATTTTGGTTCCTTGCTGGCGATCGGCGTACTATCAATGTTAATTTTTCAGGTATTCGTAAATATTGGGATGAACATCGGCTTAGCCCCAGTGACAGGGATTCCGCTACCTTTCCTGAGTTACGGAAATGCGTCGCTGCTGAGTAATTTTCTCGGACTGGGACTGGTGGAATCGGTGGCGAACCAGCGACAGCGCAAGAAGCGTTGGAATTAGGTAATTGGTAATTGCAAATTGCTAATTCCAGCCATTTCATGTCTCATAAAATAACCCTAGTTTGTAGTATTTGCAGTGCTAAATAGGTCAAGGTGTATGTCAAGCGACGTACACCACACCAGGGCTATTTGATTCTAAAGATGTCTTTAAGGAATGAGAATTAAATAACTTACAATCTTTATTGTTCTTGTGGGATGGGCGTCCCGCCCGTTCTTTTTGGACGGGCGGGACGCCCATCCCACAAACTTGTGTAAATTATTGAATTCGCGATCCTAATACCATTTTGACAAAAGATTGCAACACAATAAATGTTGTGTTTGTTTACCAAAGCATAGGGGATTTAAGCCCCCACCTTTAGGTGGATTGTTTTTAGGCAGGGGATTTAAGCCCCTGCCTAAAAACTTTGCTGTCAACTGTCAACTGTCAACTGTTAAAATGACCCTGTAAAGACAGGTGCGTCGCTGTTAAATTGTCGATTTTTTTTATGGATTGTTGATGGCGACACACCCTGCGATTACTCCAATCTCAAATCTCAAATCTATAGATGCACCCTACAGTAACTGTGGCAACAAATTACTCGTTCATATTCTTGTAAGTAGCAACCGCAGAAGGCGAACTCCGGTTTAAATAGCGAAATATCCAATACTTAAATACTGTATCTAAGATAACTGGAAATGTCGCAATAAACAGAAAGATAAACTGCCTGTTTTCTGGTAGTCCCAAATGCCTCGATAAACCTTCGAGAATTATTTCCCAACCGTGCGGCGAGTGGAATCCGACAAACACATCCGTAAACAAAATAATTACGAAAGCTTTCGCACTATCGCTGAGGCCATAAACCACATCGTCCATAAAAGACTTTAAAATCTCAATCTCTCTCTTATTCGTGACGATAATCCCGGCAAAGACCATGCAGGAAATCAAATCAGCAAAAATATTTTTAATAGCTCCATTACTTTCAGAGCGGTATTCCTGCGCTAGCTCAACTGCTTTCTCGGAAATCTTCTTTTCCGTTTCCTCGGAAGAAAGCGATGGAGCCATGCCAATTAATGTTTCAAATTTTAGGTGCTGCTCAAATCTCTCCAGTTCTTTAAAGGCTTCTTCTTCCAAATCGACATTTATGAATAACGGAGCATTTTGCTTGATTCTAAAATGGTCAACTACTGGGCCAACTATAAAGTTTTTGGAAATTTGATTTGTCAATAACGGAACTAAAATCAAAAGCAAAATAAATCTCAGGGAAATAACTGTTTTTACTTTGGAATTGCGAAAGTTTTTAACTACTTCTTTTTCGGCTTCTGGGTCTAACTCTTTAGTGATTCGATTCAGGGTGCCCAAAAGCGAACGTGGCAATAAGTTTACTTCTCCAAAGTTAGTTTCCATATCCCCAGCTTTAGTTTGATTAGAATTAGCTGAACCGTTATTTGTGTGAGGTTGAGAACTGCTTGTAGATTTAACCTGCATATTTACCGAACTGACAACCGGAACGATCGCAGTCGATCTACTATTATTAATATATTTGTCGATGATTCCATCAATAAACTCTAGCTTCTCAAATACCAGGGACGATCGATCTTTAGTGTCTAAACCTAATCCGTGCGGGTGATGATCCGCGCTGTGTCCCGCCTGCGGTTTTGCTCCCACGCGATCGGGCAATTCCAAAAAAGAACGGCTAGCATTAAACTCAACCATCCTAGTTTCGATGACCTTGAGGTATTTTTGCAGTTCGGATTTAAAGTAAGACAGGGTGCTGTGTCCGTATTCTCCCGATCGCTCGGAGATGCCTTGGCCACCAAAATGCTCATCTTCGATCGCCTTAATTGCTAGCGCAGCATCATAAGCCTGTTCTAGGGCCCTTTCAGGCGTTTCTCTGTACCACTGGTGAGCGCTGTAGAGATATTTTACAAACCTGTTCCACGAAGAAGTATTCATAAATCAAGCTGGTTAGTTAGCTGTATACATTAGTGATTAAAGTATTCATGGTATGGTAACAAATTTACATAAGTTGGGAACCGTCGCCTCGGATTCAATTTGGATTGTCGGAGCCGCCCGCAGTGGCAAAACGGCTCGCTTAGTCGATCAGTTCTGCATTTGGAGCAAAACCGTCAAGCATCTGCCCGCAACACTTTCAAGCCGCGGTTCCGGGCGGTGGCGGGCAGGACAAACCGCTCCAGCAATTTTAGTATTAGCAGCTAACGGGGACAACCGACTGGAATTAGCCGATCGCATCGCCGTAGCTACCCAAGGAAAATATGCCTTTCACTCCACAACACCCTTCGGCTTTTTTGAGCAGGAAGTATTGCTATTTTGGCCGCTGCTAGTTAAGTCGTTGAATTTGAGGGCTCAATTTCCCCTGCGACTACAACCTGAAACAGAATTGGAACTTGCCGCGAGACTCTGGCGTCGCGAATTAGATGAAGGCATTTTGCAACAAACAGGGGTAAGTCCAAACCGCATGGTGCGTCGAACTCTAGACTTATTACAACTTGCTGCTGTCAGCGGTACACCGAGAGAAGAAATTCCCAGGATTCTGGAACAGGGATTTGCAGCGGAGGGAGGCTCGAATCACCTATGGACTAGCATCGGAGATTTGCTGGAAAGGTGGCGGGAATGGTGCTTGATGCGGGGATTCCTGACTTACGGGATTGTTTGCGAACTTTACTGGCGCTATTTGTTGCAGGATGAGACTTACCAGCAGCAGTTGGCTTCGAGATACCAAGCTGTGATTGCAGATGATGTTGACGATTATCCGGCTATCAGCCGCTATTTGTTCGATCGAATGCTCGACACAGGCGCGGCGGGGGCCTTTTCCTACAATCGGGATGGAGGAGTGCGTGTGGGCTTGGGCGCTGACACGGAATACCTAGCCCAACTGGAAAGCCGCTGTCGAAGCGTGGAAAAATTGGATGCAAAAGCGGGTTTAGCGCCAGAGATTGGCGATTTGGCGGTAAGTTTGGCCGTGAATTCTGAGGGTTTTTATCCTTTAGGCTTGAGTTTGCCCGGATCAGTTCGATCGCTCGAAACCACCTCCCGCGCTCAACTGCTGCGAGAAACCGCCGAAATTATCGTGGATGCGGTGAAGTCAAAAGCCGTAGAGCCGCAGGAAATCGCCGTAATTGCTCCTGGGATGGATGCGATCGCCCGTTACAGTTTAACCGAAATTCTGGCGCGATCGGGCATCGCCGCCGTATCCCTCAACGATCAGCGTCCCCTATCGACTACCCCAGAGATTCGAGCTTTGCTGACTCTGTTAGCGCTAGTTTATCCGGGACTAGGCCGTTTGGTCGATCGAGATGCAGTAGCCGAAATGCTGGTAATTTTGGGTAGCCAGAAACACCCGGAAGTGGAAACAGAAGACCCTAATCCGACTTTCAATCTACAATCAAGCAGCCAAAATTCCAAATCGATCGACCTGGTGAGAGCAGGTTTAATCGCCGATCATTGTTTTTGTCCAGATATCGATCGACCTCAATTACTGGCAATTACAGCCTTTCCCCGGTGGGACAGACTGGGACACCGAGCCGCTGCCGCCTATGAGCAAATTGTGGAGTGGATCGAGCAACAGCGGTCGCAACAGCAGGAGCGGTTGTTGCCGAGTCCAATTGCCCTGCTTGATCGAGCGATCCAGAAATTTTTGATGAACGATCGATACCTGGCGTACGATCGGCTATCAGCCCTGCGCGAGTTAATGGAAACCGCCGCCCACTACTGGGAAATACACGGGCGAATGCAGCGCCTAGAATCCACAAATGCTGGTGACTCAGAAACGATCGCCCGGTTCATCCAGTTGTTACGCCAAGGAACCGTCACCGCAAACCCGTTTCCAGTCCGTCCCGAAGGCCCAGCAGCCCGAGCCGTCACCCTCGCCAACATCTTTCAGTACCGCAGCAGCCGCCACGCCCACAAATGGCACTTTTGGCTGGATGCCGGCTCGCCCCTGTGGCTGAGTGGCGGTGCGGCGACATTGTTTGGTGCTCCGTTATTTGTGCGATCGCAAATTGGGCGTCCTTGGGAAACCGAAGACGAAACGGTTGCCGACCAACAGCGACTGCGGCGAATTCTGGTAGATTTGTTAAGTCGCTGTTCCGTGCTTTACCTTTGCCACAGCGAACTAGCCGTCAACGGACAAGAACAAACTGGGCCGCTTCTGCCCCTAATTAACAGCTCTGTTTCTAGTCAGCAGCTAGCATAGGGCAAATGGCCGGAGATTTTAATTTTTCTCCCCTTTGGATAGATACGCAGTGCTGACTCGAAGTGCTGACTCGAAGCCCGATTTGTAGCATTGAACGGAGGCAGAGGTGGCGATCGAAATAGGGTGATATTAAAGTATACCCAAAACAAACATCAAAACGTGCAATTAATATTTTTAGCTCGAAAGATGCCGGGGTTAAAAAATATCGATAGCCGTTGCAATTTTGATTTAGTATGTTAGAAATGAGCGGGATTATTAATCAATAATAAGCCAGATTTGTGGTGACAAACTGTTGCGAATCAGTTCTTAAAGTTAATCGGGATCGTCGTTTAAAGGAGCCAAAATTATGCCAAGTGCAGTACCACAAGGATTTCTCGGAAGTGGGCCGATATTTAACCTCGGGGGTGACGAGACGATTGGGCCAACCCCTGTCACAGAGCCAACTCCGGCGCCGGCACCAACTCCAGCCACAACCCCAACTCCAGCCACAACACCAACTCCAGCCACAACACCAACTCCGACGCGAACTCCCACTCCCTCCGACGATACATTTGGCGGGATAGACGACACATTGGGCGGAGGCAGAGGTACCGTACCCGCGATCGTTGGCGGCATCGTCCGCGGCACAGAAACCAACGACTCCTTAGTTGGCAGTCCTGGGCCCGACGTGATTTCCGGGCTTGTCGGCAACGACAACCTGCAAGGAGCCGGCGGCGACGATTTACTATTTGGCAACGAAGATGACGACGTATTGTTTGGCGGGCCCGGCAACGACGTGCTCGACGGCGGTTCAGGACTCGATACCCTGTACGGAGGCAAAGGCAGCGACTCCCTCGATGGGGGAAATAACCCCGACCTGCTGTACGGAAATGACGGCAATGACACCGTAGTCGGAGGCGAAGGTAAAGACACCGCTTACGGCGGCAAAGGCGGCGACAGCTTGCGCGGAGGCTCTGGTGATGATAGCTTTTTGGGCGACAAAGGCGACGACATCGTATGGGGCGACCAAGGTAACGACTCGCTCTTCGGTGGCGATGGCGAAGACTTGCTATTTGGCAACGAAGGAGGCGACTGGCTCTACGGAGATGCCGGCGCGGACACAATTTTTGCTGGCGATGGCGACGATATTGTGTTTGGCGGTTTCGGCGATGACATCATAGACGGTGGTGCTGGCAACGACGTGCTGTGGGGCGACGAAGGCAAAGACATCGTGGCAGGAGGCGAAGGCAGAGATGTCTTTGTGATCGGTGCATTCAGTTCCCCCAGCGGCAGCAGCAGTAATGGTACTAACCCGGCATTTCTCACTACAGGCGGCCCGGATATCGCCGATGCTGATATTTTTACAGACTTTCGCCAAGGTGAAGATGCGATCGGCTTAAGCGGCGATCTCAAATTTGAAGATTTAGTAATCTTCCAAAGCACAGACAACAAAGCCGGCAGCACGATTATTCGCAACGGCGTCAGCGGCGACTTTTTAGCAGTATTACCCGGAGTGGACAGCAGAACCCTGGGGCGCAGCTCATTTGTAATTGCCCCCACAGTTCCTGGCAGCGCCACCCCACTTCCTCTGCCGACGCCGAGTCCGAGTCCAACACCGACGCCGACAGCAAGTCCGACGCCGACACCGACAGATAGTCCAACACCGACAGGCAGTCCGACGCCGACAGGCAGTCCGACACCGACACCGAGTCCGACGCCGATGTTCCCGACGCCGACAGCCAGTCCGACACCTAGTCTGGTCTTTCCGACTCCGACGACAGGCACTCCGACACCGACAGGCAGTCCGACGCCGAGTCTGACTCCCACGCCATTCCCGAATCAGCCTCCAACAGCAGTTAACGACAACTTCACCACGGTTTCGGGTCAAGAACTCAGTCTCAACGTTGTGTTCAACGACACTGACCCGGAAAAGAACCCTCTGACTGTCACGACTTTTACTCCAACAGCCAAAGGGAGCCTGGTTGCCTTGAACGGCACCACGTTCAAATACACGCCGAATCCTGGGTTCTCGGGTACTGACAGCTTCAGCTATTCGATCTCAGACGGTCGCGGCGGCACAAGTCAGGCGTCCGTAAACATCAATGTCAGTAACCCGCCGAAGCTAGCGATTAACAACGGTGTGGTGGTTGCCAAAAGTGCTCCTACCCAGACAATTACGGCGGCTGATTTGTTAGTCACAGATCCCGATAACAATCCGTCGGAAATCGTTTACACGATTACCAAAGCCCCCGACGCTACCAGAGGCTTTGTCCAAAGAGGCGGCACCTTCCTCAACGTCGGTGGCAAATTTACCCAAGACGACATCAACAACAACATCGTCAAATACAATCTGCTAGCGACAAGTGGCGGCGATAGTTTTACGTTTACAGCCTCTGATGGGTCTGCGACGATCGCCCCGGCATCCTTCAGTATCACTGTGGTAGATAATATTGTCGATCGCACCGCACTCCCAGCCAGCACCTTTACAGGCAGCAACCTCAGCGACTTCATCATCGGCGGGGCTGGGAACGATACCTTGTTTGGAGGCGATGGCAACGACATCATCGATGGCAAGGGCGGTGACGACCTCGAATTCGGTCAAGGAGGTAACGACTCGGTGCTAGGTTCGATCGGCAACGACACCCTCGACGGCGGACTGGGCAACGACACCATCGACGGCGGTGACGGTATAGACTCGCTGATTGGTGGACTAGGCAACGACCTGATGTTCGGTGGCAATGACAATGACATCATCTTGGGCGGCGACAATGGCGACACCATTGACGGCGGCACAGGCAATGACTCGATATTGGGAGAAGTCGGTGACGACTCGATACTTGGAGGCACCGGCACCGACACCTTATTGGGCGGCATAGGCGACGACACCATCGACGGCGGTGCAGGTGACGACTTCCTCGACGGCAGCCTCGGCAGAAACTTGCTCGACGGCGGTATCAATAACGACTCAATCACCGGCGGCGACAGCGAAGACACAATTTTGGGTGGAGAAGGCAGCGACACCGGACTTGGAGGTGCAGGCAACGACTACATCTTGGGTGAAGGTGGCAGCGACTCCCTGTTCGGGGAAGCGGGCGACGACACTGTAGACGGCGGTGCCGGCAGTGACTGTCTCAGCGGCGCCTTCGGCAACGACTTGGTGTTGGGCGGCGATGACAACGACTCGCTTTCCGGCGGTGCGGGAAATGACATTTTGGGCGGCGGGAACGGTTCTGACTTGCTCACGGGCGATGCTGGCAATGATTTCTTCTACTACGAAACTCCCAGCGAAGGCGTTGATATCATTTCTGACTTTAATGTTACTGGCACCGGGACTGACAGATTCTTGTTCAGGTCGTCAAATTTCGGAGGTTTAACCAACTCTGGAACTACTAACGATTTCACCAGTTTTATCGTCAGGAATATCGGCAGCGCCGGCGACAACATCAGCAAGCAAGAAGTCATTTTGTTTGAATCTAAATTTGACAACGCTCAAGCAGTTAATGCAGTGTTGAAGAATCAAAACGGTTCGAGCAAAACGGGAGCTTTCTTCGTCTACCTGAACAATACTTTTAATAAGTACGTTCTCGGGTTTGATCCGAATGTGGCAGATGATAGTCTCCCAGCTTTTGATTTGGCAGTGTTGAATACTATTCCTACAGTACCTGGAGCTCTGAGTACGCTGATTGTTGCATCTGACTTTAAGTTTATTTAGGGTCAGATAATGTCTGGTCGATTATGCTTAATAAACAATGTTTGATTGTTCGGAATTTAGTCCTCAGAAATTGAAGGACTAAAGTCCTAACTACAAACCTTATTGTGCTCGATCGACCAGACGTGATATCAGTCATACTTTCTTGATTCGTAATTTGTTAGAAGGTAAAAATACAATCAGGACGATCGTCCTGGGAGATTCAAATTTAGAAA
>Ga0209490_10000492_pt1 | contig 39042 bp, 36 predicted proteins | sample MAT06_FD_187209 | JGI IMG/M metagenome (GOLD analysis project Ga0209490, IMG submission 187209) | Freshwater microbial communities from Lake Fryxell liftoff mats and glacier meltwater in Antarctica - MAT-06 (SPAdes) (version 2) | ecosystem: Environmental > Aquatic > Freshwater > Ice > Liftoff...
GGCTGCTCATGGCTGCGGCCAGGATGGCCGCCACCAGCAGGCCGCGCACGCCGGCGGGCAGATAGAGCTCGATGAATCGCGGCACCAGGTAGTCCAGCCGGCCGGCCGGCACGGCGGCGCGCAGGGTCTCGCTGCCGGCGTAGACGGCCCCGATGGCCAGGCCCAGGCCGCAGTACAGCAGCGTCAGCGGAAAGCGCGCCATGCCGTTCATCAGCAGCGCACGCTGTGCCGAGGGCACGTCCTTGGCGGCCAGCGTGCGCTGGGCCTGGCCCTGGTCGACGCCGTAATAGGCCACGTACAGCACCAGGCCACCGATGACGAAACCCCACACCGGCGCCTTGGAACCATCACCCAGCCCGTGTGCCAGCTCGATGGCCGCCAGCCGTTCCGGGGCCAGCGAGGCCAGGATGGCCGCACCGCCGCCAGCCAGCTGCCAGGCGTAGACACCGCACACCACGATGCCCAGCAGCAGCACGCCCATCTGGACGACGTCGGTCCAGACCACGGCGCGCATGCCGCCCATGGTGTCGTAGACCACCGTTATCACGCCCATGCCCACCACGCACCAGGCCAGCGGCAGGCCGGTGCACACCTGCACCACCACCGCTGCCGCGTAGAGCGCCACGCCGGCGGCCAGGCCGCGTGACAGCAGGAACACCGCGCTCAACAGCAGCCGTGTGGCGCGGTCGAACCGCAACTCCAGGTATTCGTACACGCTGACCAGTTGCAGCCCGCGCAGCACCGGCACGAAGACCAGCATCACCACCAGCATCGCCAGCGGCACCACCAGTTCGTACTGCAGCCAGTTCAACCCGCCGCCGGGCACCAGCGCCACGTAGGCCGGGATGCCGAGAAAGGAATTCGCAGAACTCTGCGTGGCCAGGATGGACAGCGCCAGCGCCCACCAGGGCAGGTCGCGGCCGCCGATGTAGTAGTCGTCAGCGTCGTGCTGGCGCCGTGCGAGCCAGGCGCTGAGGCCCAGCGTGGCCGCCAGGTACAGGCCGATGACGGTCCAGTCGAGCGCTGTCACGCCGCTGTTATGCCACGTTCACGCTGCCTGAGCCGTGCCGGGTTGCACCGCCGCTGGCGCAGCGGGCACACGCGCCAGCAACTCCTCGAAGCTCTCGATGACGGTGATGCCGGGCTCACGCCGCATTTCAGGCGCCTTGGGGTCGATGGCAAAGGCCCGGTCGGCCAGCCGCAGCAGGCCCAGGTCGTTGAGGTTGTCGCCCACGGCCCAGCATTCCAAGAGCGGCGGCTCGCCGCCTTCGGCCCTGAAGCGGCGCAGCACGTGGCTCTTGCACACCGGCAGGCCATCGCCTTCGCGCAGGGGCAGGAAGGCCGGGTTGATCTTCACCTGACCGTTGCACACGTCGCTGTCGAAGTGCATGGTGTGGGCCAGTGCGAAGTCGGCAAACACGCGGCGCCGCAGGATGTCGGCGGCGACGAAGTAGCTGTCGCTCAGTACGCCCACCATGAAGCCGGCGCGGCGCATGCGGTTGATGAACTCGATCACACCCGGGCGTATGGGCGTGGCGCGCGCCACGCGCTCGAACTGTTGCTTGTGCACGAAGCGAAAGAGCCCGGCAATGCGCTCGCTGCGCGCGGCGGTGTCGTCGGCCGGGCTGTCCAGCAGTTGCGCCAGCGCTTGTTCTTGCCCGCTGGCGCGCGCCAGTTCCACCGCAAAACGGGTGGTCGTCAGCGTCCCGTCCATGTCCACCAGCAGCAGGCGCTGGCGGCCACGGCGGCGCGTGAGGATGAAGTCCAGCGAGGCCGCCGCCTGGCGCTGGCTTTCGTACATGGCCACGATCTGGTCGACGTTCAGCCGGCCGGCGGCGCGTGCGCGGCTGTAGATGACGCGTGCCACCTCGTTGGCCATCACCGTCAGGTCCAGCAGCGGCTGGCTGTCGTGTTCCAGCGAGCCGATGTCGACCTCGGCCACGCGCGCGCCGGAGCGCTGGGCGTCCAGCAGCAGGCCGATGTCGACGCCGTAGCCGTCTTCGAAGGCCAGTTGCTGCAGCAGCGCGCGCCGTGCCGAGATCACCCCGCCCAGCGGCTGGCCCAAATGTGCCAGCTCAGGAAAAAACACCTTCAGCATGGGCTTGGCCGTGAGCTCGGTGACGCGGCCACCGCCGCGGCCGAAGCGCGCCTTCACGAAGTCGGCCTCGTCGGCCAGCAGCGGCCGCGCCAGGTCGCTGATGATGCCGGGGCGCAGGCCGGCGAGGTCGCCGTCCAGATAGACGAGCAACTCTTGTCGCGCCTGCATGGCGCCGTCGTGCATGGACGCGCCCTTGCCGAGCATCGTGCTCGTGACCACGCGCGCGCCGGCTGCCCTGGCCAGCGCGGCGGTGTCGTCGATGCTGCTGTCGTCGATGACCAGTACTTCGGCAGTGGCGGGGTCGGCCAGTGCAAACGCCACCACGCTGGCAATGCGCTTGGCCTCGTTCAGCGCCGGTATCACCACGGTCACGGTGGCGGCCAACGCCAGTTCCGCCACCACACGGCCCGGCACATCCACCGTGCCGCCACGGGTCAAGGCCGCGTCGCGTCGCGCGTGGCCCTGGCCGTTCAGCAAACGCTTCAACCAGCGCGACAGGCGTGAAGGCAGCACGCGCAAGATGCGTTGCATCAGGTCATTCATCGGTGGACCCTCCGTCGGTTCTTGTGGGCTGCGGGTGCGTCGACCCCGAACGGATCGCGCCCTTCTTGATGCGTTCGAGCGCTAGATGAGCTTGGGCAGCGGCTTCAAGCTCCCTCGCGTTCCATGCCAGCCGCGGCCGCAGTCGGTAGCGTGACCACCAGCTTAGCCGCATCGGTAGCAGCGCAGGCGTTCGAGGTCGAGCACGCGCACGCCACCATACTCGACGCGGATGACCCGCGCCTCCTGCATGGCCGCCAGCGCCTGGTTCACGCGCTGGCGGCTCAAGCCGACCAGGTAGCCCAGTTCCTGCTGCGTGATGCGCAGCACTTCACCTACGCCGGGGTAGAGCACGGGGTGAAACAGCGCGGCCAAATTGCGCGCCACGCGTTCATCGGGGTGCGTGAGGCGGTCGATCTCGCGCGCCGCGATGAACTGGCCCAGGCGTTCGTTGAGCTGGTTCATCACGAAGCGGTTGAAGCCGATGCTGCGCCCCAGCAGCCAATGGAAGGTCTCAGCCGTGATGCCGGCCACCACGCTCTGGCGCAGGGCCTGGATGTTGTAGCGGTAGACCTCGTTCTTCAGCACCGTGCCCTCACCGAACCAGCCACCGGGTGAAACGCCGGTGAAGGTGATGGGGCTGCGCCATCCGTCGCTCGCGGCCGAGTCGTTGCTCATCTTCAGCAGGCCGTCCACCAGCCCGAACCAGTAGGTGACGGGCCGGCCGACACGGCACACCAGTTCACCGGCGTTCACCTGCACCAGGCGCAGGTCATCGCGCACACGCTGGCGCTCCTGGCTGTCCAGCGTTTCCAGCCACGGGATGTGCTGCAGGTCGTCGAGCCGCGCTGCGCGCGAGCGCGATGTCTGCACGCCGCTGGCGGCAGCGGCCGGGGGAAATGGGTGCTGGGCCATGCGGTGAAGGTCGGCGTGGGGAGCAACTCGTGCGGGAAAGGCCTGTGAGGACGAACCCGAAGATTGTCGTCAGAACGACAACATGGCGTCAAAGTCTTGCCCAGAATGCGGCGCAAGGCACAAGGAGGCCTTCACCGTGCAGAAGACGTTTCCGCGTCTGATGCTGGACCACGCACAGCAACGCCCTGCCGCACCGGCGCTGCGCGAGAAGGTCTATGGCATCTGGCAGACCACCACCTGGGCCGAACTGGCCCTGCTGGTGCGTCGCCTGGCCTGCGGCCTGGCCCAGGCCGGCGTGAAACGCCACGACCACCTCATCGTTATCGGCGAGAACCGTCCGCGCCTCTATGCCACGATGCTGGCCGCACAAGCGCTGGGTGCGGTGCCGGTGCCGCTGTACCAGGACGCAGCGGCTGCGGAATACACCTTCCCGATCAACAACGCCGAGGTTGCCTGGGCCGTCGTCGAAGACCAGGAACAGGTCGACAAGCTGCTGGAACTGCGGCAGGAATGCCCAAGCCTGAAACGCATCTGGTTCGACGACCCTCGCGGGCTGCGCAATTACGCAGAAGCTGGCCTGGACAGCATCGACGCGCTGGTGGCTGCCGGCCAGGCGCACGACAGCGCCCACCCCCGCTTCTTCGATGAATGTGTCGTGCGTTGCCAGCCCGACGACGTGGCGGCAATGTTCTTCACCAGCGGCACCACCGGCAACCCGAAAGGCGTGGTGCACAGCCACGCCACCCTGCTGGACCGCGCCACTGCCGGGCAGCGTTTCGACAAGCTCACGGCACAGGAAGAAGTGCTGGCCTACATGCCGCTGGCCTGGATAGGGCAGAACATCTTCAGCTACGCCCAGTGGCTGGCCTGCGGCTACGTGGTGAACTGCCCCGAGAGCGCGGCCACGGTGATGATCGACCTGAAGGAGATCGGGCCCACCTACTACTTCGCGCCGCCGCGCATCTTCGAAGGCCTGCTTACCAGCGTGATGATCCGCATGGAAGACGCCGGCCGGCTGAAGCGCAGCGCCTTCCACACCTTCATGAACGTGGCGCGGCGCGTCGGCCCGGCGCTGATGGATGGCAAGCCCGTCGGCACGCTGGACCGGCTGCTGTACTGGCTGGGCGACCGCGTCATCTACGGCCCGCTGCGCAACACGCTGGGCTTCAGCCGCGTGCGTGTGGCCTACACCGCCGGCGAAGCCATTGGCCCCGACCTGTTCATCTTCTATCGCAGCATCGGCATCAATCTCAAGCAGCTCTATGGCTCGACCGAGACGGCCGTGTTCGTCTGTTTGCAGCCCGACCATGAAGTCAAGGCCGACACCGTGGGCGTGCCCATCGACGGGGTGGAAATTCGCGTCGCCGAGAACGGCGAAATTCTGGTGAAGAGCCCGGGCCTCTTGAAGGAGTACTACAAGAACCCCGCGGCCACCGCCGAAGTGCTGACGGCCGACGGCTGGTACCACACGGGTGACGCTGGCTTCCTGGACGCCAGCGGGCACCTGAAGATCATCGACCGCGCGAAGGACGTGGGCCGCCTTCTCCCGAGCAAGGGCGGCGACAGCAGCGGAAACAGCAGCGGAAACAGCAGCGGCGCCATGTTTGCGCCCAAGTACGTCGAGAACAAGCTCAAGTTCTTCCCCTTCATCAAGGAAGCCGTGGCCTTCGGCGACAAGCGCGAAAAGGTCTGCGCCTTCGTCAACATCGACTTCGACGCCGTGGGCAACTGGGCCGAGCGCCGCAACCTGCCCTATGCCGGCTACACCGACCTGGCGGGCAAGCCAGAGGTGCTGGCACTGATCAAGGACTGCGTGGAGAAGGTCAACGCCGACCTCGCCGCAGACGACATGCTGGCGGGCAGCCAGATCAGCCGCTTCCTGGTGCTGCACAAGGAACTCGACGCCGACGACGGCGAGCTGACGCGCACGCGCAAGGTGCGCCGCGGCACCATCGCCGACAAGTACCAAGTACTGGTGGATGCGCTCTACAGCGGCAAGACCGAGCAGTTCATTGAGACTGCGGTGAAGTTCGAGGACGGCCGCACGGGCAGCGTGAGCGCCACGCTGCCCATCGTCGACGCCAGGACCTTTCCCACCATGAAGCGAGCCGCCTGATGGCCGAGCGCAAGATCGGCGAGGTGATTCTTGATGTGCACAACATCAGCCTGCGTTTCGGCGGCGTGAAGGCGCTGTCCGACATCAGTTTCGACGTGCGTGAACACGAGCTGCGCGCCATCATCGGGCCCAACGGCGCGGGCAAGAGCAGCATGCTGAACTGTATCAATGGCGTGTACACACCGCAGGAAGGCAGCATCACTTTCCGCGGCCAGAAGTTCAGTCACATGAACAGCCGACAGGTGGCCGAAATGGGCGTGGCGCGCACCTTCCAGAACCTCGCGCTCTTCAAGGGCATGAGCGTGCTCGACAACATCATGTCGGGCCGCAATCTGAAGATGAAGACCAACATCTTCCAGCAGGCCATTCGCTTCGGCGCTGCCGAGCGCGAAGAGAGCGAACACCGCGAGGCGGTCGAGAAGATCATCGACTTCCTGCAGATCCAGGCCTTTCGCAAGACCCCCGTCGGCCGCCTGCCCTACGGCCTGCAGAAGCGCGTGGACCTCGGCCGTGCACTGGCCATGGAGCCGCAGGTGCTGCTGCTGGACGAACCGATGGCCGGCATGAATGTGGAAGAGAAGCAGGACATGAGCCGCTTCATCCTCGACGTGAAAGACGAGTACGGCACCACCATCGTGCTCATCGAACACGACATGGGCGTGGTGATGGACATCAGCGACCGCGTGGTGGTGCTGGACTACGGCCGCAAGATCGGCGACGGCACGCCCGATGAAGTGCGCGCCAACGCCGATGTCGTCAGTGCCTATCTCGGCACGTCGCAGTAGACGTCTCACTAGACGTTTCGCTAAACAGCAGGCAGTAGGCACACCATGGGCTTCTTTCTCGAAACCGTGATCGGCGGCCTGATGAGCGGCATGCTCTATTCGCTGGTGGCCCTGGGCTTCGTGCTCATCTTCAAGGCCAGCGGCGTCTTCAACTTTGCGCAAGGCGCGATGGTGCTGTTTGCGGCGCTGGCCATGGCGCGCTTTTCAGAATGGCTGCCGGCACTGCTGGGCATCGACAACAAGGTGCTCGGTAACCTGCTGGCCTTTGCTGGCGCCATGGTGCTGATGGTGGTGGTGGCCTGGCTCATCGAACGCCTGGTGCTGAGCAAGCTCGTCAACCAGGAAGGCATCACGCTGCTGATGGCCACGCTGGGCATCGCCTACTTTCTGGACGGTTTCGGGCAGACGCTCTTCGGCAGCGCCATCTACAAGATCGACGTCGGGCTGCCCAAGGACCCGATGTTCCTGCTGCAGAACGTGTTCGAAGGCGGCGTGCTGGTGAACAAGGAAGACCTGTATGCGGCGGGAATCGCCGCCACGCTGGTGGTCGTGCTGAGCTTGTTTTTCCAGTACACCAGCACTGGCCGCGCGCTGCGCGCCGTGGCCGACGACCACCAGGCAGCGCAGAGCATCGGCATACCGCTCAACCGCATCTGGGTCATCGTCTGGAGCGTGGCCGGTTTCGTGGCGCTGGTGGCCGGCATCATCTGGGGCAGCAAGCTCGGGGTGCAGTTTTCGCTGAGCCTGGTGGCGCTGAAGGCGCTGCCGGTGGTCATCCTCGGTGGCCTCACCTCGGTGCCCGGCGCCATCATCGGCGGGCTGATCATCGGCGTGGGCGAGAAGGTGTCCGAGGTCTACCTGGGCCCCACGCTGGGCGGCGGCATCGAGATCTGGTTCGGCTACGTGCTGGTGCTGTTCGTATTGCTCGTGCGGCCTCAGGGCCTGTTCGGCGAAAAGATCATCGACAGGGTATGAGCGCGCTCATCCGATCAAGCGCCATGCGCGGAACCGGCTCAGCCGGGCCGCAGCCTGAGCCCCCTCGGGGGGTGGCGACCAAAGGGAGCCTGGGGGCATGATCTACCGCGAGAACGGCCAGTTCAAGACCAGCTACCGGGCTGACCAGCAGATCTTCCCGATCACGCAGGACCGTACCGCCATCGCGGCGCTGCTGCTCTTTGCCGTGGTGGGCGTGCCGCTGCTCGCCGACGAATATCTGTTCCGCGCCATCCTCATCCCCTTCCTGATATTGGCGCTGGCCGCACTCGGATTGAACATCCTGGTCGGCTACTGCGGGCAGATCAGCCTGGGCACCGGCGCCTTCATGGCCGTGGGTGCCTATGCGGCCTACAACTTCTTCGTGCGCATTCAAGGCATGCCGCTCATCGTGGCCTTGCTGCTGGGCGGTCTGTGCGCCACGGTAGTGGGTGTGCTCTTCGGCATCCCGTCGTTGCGCATCAAGGGCCTGTATCTCGCCGTGGCCACGCTGGCGGCGCAGTTCTTCACCGACTGGGCCTTCCTGCGCATCAGTTGGTTCACCAACAACTCGTCGTCGGGTTCGGTCAGCGTCTCGAATCTTTCGTTCCTGGGTCTGCCCATCAGCTCGCCGCTGTCGAAGTACCTGTTTTGCCTGGCCATCCTGGTGGTGTTCGCGTGGCTGGCCAAGAACCTGGTGCGCGGCCACATCGGGCGTGAATGGATGGCCATCCGCGACATGGACGTGGCTGCCGCCGTCATCGGCATACGGCCGGTTTACGCCAAGCTCACGGCGTTTGCCGTTAGCAGCTTCATCGTCGGCGTGGCTGGCGGGCTGTGGGGCTTCGTGCACCTGGGCAGCTGGGAGCCTGCGGCCTTCAGCATCGACCGCAGCTTCCAGCTGCTGTTCATGATCATCATCGGCGGCCTGGGCTCGATCACGGGTGCCTTCTTCGGCGCCGCCTTCATCGTCATCCTGCCCATCTTTTTGAACCGCGCCCTGCCGGCCTTGGGCGACCTCATCGGCGTCGAGATCAGTACTGCCGCAGTGGCGCACAGCGAGCTGATGATCTTCGGCGCGCTGATCGTTTTCTTTCTCATCGTTGAACCGCACGGCCTGGCGCGACTTTGGTCCACCGCCAAGGAAAAGATGCGGCTTTGGCCTTTCCCTCATTGATAACGACGCTCGGAGAACAACCCATGAAACTCACCACCCTGGCGCTGGCCGCCACCCTGGCTGCCGGCAGCCTGTTCACCGCCTCGGCCGCACTTGCGCAGGCCAAGGTGCAGTTTTTCCCGAGTCTCACCGGCCGCACCGGCCCGGTGGCGCCCAACGCGACGCCGTTCGCCAACGGCTATGCCGACTACATGAAGCTCGTGAACGCGCGTGGCGGCATCAACGGCGTGCAGACGCTGGTGGAAGAGTGCGAAACCGCCTACGCCACCGATCGCGGCGTCGAATGTTATGAACGCCTGAAGGGCAAGCACGGCGGCGCCACGGTGTTCCAGCCGCTGTCCACCGGCATCACCTTCGCGCTGACCGAAAAGGTCCCGAACGACAAGATCCCGATGATCACTTCGGGCTACGGCCGCAGCGACAGCCAGGACGGCGGCGTCTTCAAGTGGAACTTCCCCCTCATCGGCCACTACTGGGTGGCCGGCGACACGGTGCTGCAGCACATTGCCAAGAAGGAAGGCGGCTGGGAAAAATTGCGCGGCAAGAAGATCGCCGTCGTCTACCACGACAGCCCCTTCGGCAAGGAGCTGCTGCCCATCATTCAAGAGCGCCAGAAGATGCACGGCTTCGAGATCCAGCTGCTGCCGGTGCCGGCGCCCGGCGTCGAGCAGAAGGCGATCTGGCTGCAGGTGCGCCAGCAGCGGCCCGACTTCGTGGTCATGCAGACCTGGGGCGTGATGACAGCCACCGCCATCAAGGAAGCCGTCGCCACGGGATACCCGCGCGAGAAGATGTTCGGCACCTGGTGGAGCGGTGCCGAGCCCGACCTCAAGGACATCGGCGCAGCGGCCAAGGGTTACAGCGCGGTGATGATGCAGCACGGCGCCGAGCCGCAGTCGGCGGTGGTCAAGGAGATTCTGGACAAGGTGCATGCCAAGGGCCAGGGCACCGGCCCCAAGGAAGAAGTGGGCGACGTGCTCTACATGCGCGGCGTGGTCGGCGCGATGCTGGCCGTGGAGGGCGTGCGCTCGGCGCAGGAACGCTATGGCAAGGGCAAGCACATGACCGGCGAGCAGGCGCGCTGGGGCTACGAGAACCTCGACCTCACGCAGGCCAAGCTCGACGCCCTGGGCTTCAAGGGCGTGATGCGGCCGGTGTCGACCAGCTGCTTCGACCACATGGGTTCGGCCTGGGCGCGCGTGCACACCTGGGACGGCGCGAAGTTCACCTGGGCGTCTGAATGGCTGCAGGCCGACGAGCAGATCATCAAGCCCATGGTCAGGGCCTCGGCCGAGAAGTACGGCGGCGAAAAGAAGCTCCAACGCCGCGCCTCTGCCGATTGCCAGTCATAGCCCACCCCCGAAGCGGCTGACGCCGCTCCCCCTCAAGGGGGCAACGCCAGGGGCCTGGCAGAGCCAGTTCCCCGGCGTTCGCTTGAAGCTCCTTCGGAACACCCATCATGTCCAACGTCCTTCTGAATGTCAGCGGCATCGAGGTCATCTACAACCACGTCATCCTGGTGCTGAAGGGCGTGAGCCTGCAGGTGCCCGAGGGTGGCGTGGTGGCGCTGCTGGGTGGCAACGGCGCCGGCAAGACGACCACGCTGCGCGCCGTGAGCAACCTGCTGGCCGGCGAGCGCGGTGAGGTGACCAAGGGCAGCATCGAACTGCGCGGCGAGCGCATCGAAAAACTCAGCACGGCCGAGATGGTCAACCGCGGTGTCATCCAGGTCATGGAAGGACGACACTGCTTCGCGCACCTGTCCATCGAAGACAACCTGCTGACCGGCGCCTACACGCGCAAGGACGGCAAGGCCGCCGTGGCCGCCACACTGGAGAAGGTCTACAACTATTTCCCGCGGCTGAAGACACGGCGCGGCAGCCAGGCCGCCTACACGAGCGGTGGTGAACAGCAGATGTGCGCCATTGGCCGCGCATTGATGGCCAACCCGAAGATGGTGCTGCTGGATGAACCCAGCATGGGGCTGGCGCCGCAGATCGTCGAAGAGGTGTTCGAGATCGTCAAAGACCTGAACCAGCGCGAGAAGGTCACCTTCCTGCTGGCCGAGCAGAACACCAACATGGCCTTGCGCTATGCCGACCGCGGCTACATCCTGGAAAGTGGCCGCATCGTGATGGAAGGCGCGGCCAAGGACTTGCGCGAAAACGAGGACGTGAAGGAGTTCTACCTCGGCATGGGTGGTGGGGACAGGAAGAGCTTCAAGGATGTGAAGAGCTACAAGCGCCGCAAACGGTGGCTGTCATGAGCCCACCCGACGACGACAGCGATTTCGCTTTCGCCTTGCCGCCCTTCAAGCCTGAGGATGCGCTGCAGACGATCAGGCGCACGCTGCGTGACCTGAAGCTGGTCGAGCGCGGCCCTGGCTTCGAACTGCGTGGCAAGCGCGTGCTGGAGATCAGCGCCGAGGCTGACGCCCTGCAGGTGCGCATCGCGCGCAAGCTGGCGCTCAGCCCCGAATGGGACCGCCTCAGCGTGCGCAACGCCAACGAGCAGCGCAAGTTCATCGATGAAGTGAAAAAGCGCCTGGTCCACTGGGACCAGGCAGATTGACACCCGACCCCACCGACCCGGACGCGCCGCATGCAGCCCGACCCTTTGGAAACCCGCAGCGCGGCTGAACGTGAGCAGGCGCTGGCCTCTGCCTTGCCCGCCCAGGTGCGGGCGGCGCTGGCCGTGCCGGCGATGGCCGAGCGCCTGGCCGGCGTGGTGCCGGCCGAGATCACCACGCGCGCGGCGCTCGCGCGCCTGCCCGTCACTCGCAAACACGAGTTGCTCGACCTGCAGAACGCACAGCGAGGAGCGGATGCCTTCGGCGGCTTTTCAGCCCTGGGCTGGACAACGCAGCGCGCACTGCGCCCGGCGCGGCGTGTCTACCAATCGCCCGGCCCCATCTACGAACCCGAAGGCGCCGGCGCCGACTACTGGCGCTGCGCACGCGCCTTGCGCGCTGCAGGCTTTAGCGCCGGCGACCTGGTTCACAACAGCTTCAGCTACCACCTCACACCCGGCGCCTGGATCATGGAAGGCGGCGCTCATGCGCTCGGCTGCACCGTTTTCCCGGGTGGTGTGGGCAACACCGAACTGCAACTGCAGGCCATGGAACACCTGCGGCCAGACGGCTACACCGGCACGCCCAGCTTCCTGCGCATATTGCTTGAGAAGGCCGCCGAGACCGGGCTGGCGCTGCCCAGCCTGAAGAAGGCCCTGCTCAGCGGCGAGGCCTTCCCACCCAGCCTGCGCGACTGGCTGCAAGAGCGCGGCGTGGCCGGCTACCAGGCCTATGCCACCGCCGACGTGGGTTTGATCGCCTATGAAACCTCGGTGCGCGAGGGTCTCGTGGTCGACGAAGGCGTGCTGGTCGAAATCGTGCGCCCGGGCACCGGCGACGTGCTGCCCGACGGCGAAGTGGGCGAGGTCGTCGTCACCGCCTTCAACCCCGACTACCCGCTGCTGCGCTTCGGCACCGGCGACTTGAGCGCCGTGCTGCCCGGCGCCTGCGCGACGGGCCGCAGCAACACGCGCATCAAGGGCTGGATGGGCCGGGCGGACCAGACGGCGAAGGTGCGCGGCATGTTCGTGCACCCCAGCCAGGTCGCCGAGGTGCTGAGGCGCCACCCCGAACTGCGCCGCGCGCGCCTGGTGGTGGAAGGCGAGATGGCCAACGACCGCATGACATTGCAGGCTGAAGCCGCCGGCGTCGCCGAAGGCCTGCCAGCCGCCATGGCAGATGCCGTAGCAGGCAGCGTGCGCGACGTGACCAAGCTGCGCTGCGATGTGCAACTGCTGCCGCCCGGCAGCCTGCCCAACGACGGCAAGGTTATCGAAGACCGGCGCAAGTACGAATGAACGGCGCGCTCTGAAGGCACCTGCGCTGGCGCGTGCAGATGACCGTACCCAGGGGGCGTGCTAAGTACTTACCGCCGTGGCTGCGGCCGGCCTTGCACCTACCATGCAGCGCTTTCGACCACAAATTTGCCTGGAGACCATCCCACATGAAGATGACGATGCACAAGACCTTCACTGCCGTTGCCGCAGCCTTCTTAGCCACCAGCAGTCTGGCCGCCTACCCCGAAAAGCCCATCACCATGGTGGTGCCCTTCGCCGCCGGCGGCCCCACCGACAAGGTCGCGCGCGACCTCGCCGAGGTGTTGCGCAAGAGCCTCAACAACCAGACCATCGTCATCGAAAACGTCGGCGGCGCCGGTGGCACGCTGGGTGCGGCCAAGGTCGCCAAAGCCAGCCCTGACGGCTACACCTTGCTGCTGCATCACATCGGCATGTCCACGGCCCCCGCGCTGTACCGCAGCCTGCCGTACAAAACCCTGGATGATTTCGAATACCTCGGCATGGTCAACGACGTGCCGATGACGCTCATCGGCCGCCCCACGCTGCCGGCCAACAACTACGCTGAACTGGTGAAGTGGCTGGAAGCCAACAAGGGCAAGATCAATCTGGCCAACGCTGGCCTGGGTGCTGCGTCTCACCTTTGCGGCCTGCTCTTGCAGCAAAGTCTCAAGATCGACATGACCACCGTGCCTTACAAGGGCACCGCACCGGCGATGACCGACATTCTGGGCAGCCAGGTCGACATCATGTGCGACCAGACCACCAACACCTCGGGCCAGATCGCTGCCGGCAAGGTGAAGGCCTACGCCGTCACCACCCTGAAACCGCTGACCACCCCGGCGCTGGCCAATCTGCCGACGCTGGATTCGCAAGGTCTGAAGGGTTTCAACGTCTCGATCTGGCACGGTCTGTACGCGCCCAAGGGCACGCCCAAGGCCATCCTCGATCAGGTGAACACCGCCCTGCGTGCAGCGCTGAAGGACCCGGAGTTCATCAAGCGGCAAGAAGCCCTGGGTGCCGTCGTCGTCACCGACAACCGCATCAACCCTGTCGATCACAAGAAGTTCGTCGAAGCCGAAATCGCCAAGTGGGGCCCGGCCATCAAGGCCGCTGGCCAGTACGCCGACTGAACGCCGACTGAACGCCGTTGTTAGCTTGATGGCATGAAGAGGCCGCCTTCGGGCGGCCTCTTTACAGTGCGGCGCGCTTCAGCGCTGCACCAGCGTGATCACGCGCTGCCGATCTCGTCGCCGAGATTGGCTTCCATGCCCAAAGGCAGCAACTGGATGCTGGCGCGCAAGCCGGGCAAGGCCTGCATCAGCGCCCGTTCCACGAGGCCCCGCTCTTCTGCCGCGCGGCCCAGCGTCCAGTCGGCGGGCATGTGCATGTGCAGGTCGACGAAACGACGCTGGCCGGCGCGGCGCGAGGTCACGTGGTCGAAGCGCACGTTGTCGTGGCTGTGCTCGGCCAGCACGCGCTCGACGGTGGCGCGCTGTGCAGGCTCGAGCGCCTCGTCCATCAGACCACGAGCCGCCTGCCAGACGAGCGACGCGCCCACGCGGAGGATGTTCAGCGCCACGGCAATGGCGATCACCGGGTCGAGCCAGCCCCAGCCCGTGGCCATCACCGCCAGCAACCCAAGCACCACGCCGATCGTGGTCCAGACATCGGTGAAAAGATGGCGGGCATCGGCTTCGAGCGCCACCGAATGCACGGCACGCGCCTTGCGCAGCATGCTCCAGGCCAGCAAGCCATTCATGACCGAGCTGACGACCGACAAGCTCAGGCCCAGACCCACGGCCTGGAGCGGCTGCGGGTTCAAAAGGCGCAGCACGGCAGCCCAGACGATGGCCAGGGCGGCGGCGAAGATCAGAACGCCTTCGAAGCCGCTGCTGAAGTACTCGGCCTTGTGGTGGCCGTAGTGATGTTCGTCGTCGGCAGGGCGCGCGGCGATGGTCACCATGGCCAGCGCGAACACCGCACCGGCCAGATTGACCAGCGACTCCAGGGCGTCCGAGAGCAGGCTGACGCTGTCGCTCACCCACCAGGCGCCGGTTTTCAGCGCAATGGTGGCCAGTGCCACCGCGATGGACAGCTGCAGGTAGCTGCGTACCTGCACAGGCTTCAGGCGCTGAGGGTCACACGCGCGAACTTGCGCTTGCCTACCTGCACGACGATGCTGCCCACGCCTAGCCTGAGCCCCTTGTCGCTGACTGTCGCGCCATCGATGCGCACGCCGCCTTGCTCGATCAGGCGCATGGCCTCGCTGGTGGAGGGCGCCAGCCCGGCCTGCTTCAGCAAGGCCCCCACGGCCAGCGGCGCTCCCGACAGGGCCACCTCGGGAATCTCGTCGGGCACACCCCCGGCCGCGCGGCGATGGAAGTCTTCCACCGCAGCCTCGGCCGCCGCCGCGCCGTGGAAGCGTGTGGTGATTTCACGCGCCAACTGCACCTTGGCATCCTTCGGGTTGCGGCCGCCTTCAACCTCGAGCTTCAGCGCTGCGATCTCGGCCTCGGGGCGGAAGCTGAGCAGCATGAACCACTTCCACATCTGCACGTCGCTGATGCTCAGCACCTTGGCGAACATGGTGTTCGGCTCGTCGGTGATGCCGATGTAGTTGTTCTTGCTCTTCGACATCTTCTCGACGCCGTCCAACCCTTCCAGCAGCGGCATGGTCAGGATGCACTGTGGCTCTTGCCCGTATTCCTGCTGCAGCGCGCGGCCCACCAGCAGGTTGAACTTCTGGTCGGTGCCACCGAGTTCGAGGTCGGACTTGAGCGCCACCGAGTCGTAGCCCTGCATCAGCGGGTAGAGCAGTTCATGCACGCTGATGGGGCTGCCGGCCTTGTAACGCTTTGTGAAGTCGTCGCGCTCGAGCATACGCGCCAGCGTGTACTTGGCGGCGAGCTGGATCAGGCCGCGCGCGCCGAGCGGGTCGCTCCACTCGCTGTTGTAGCGAATCTCGGTCTTCGCGGGGTCCAGCACCAGGCTGGCCTGGCGGTAGTAGGTCTGGGCGTTGGCCTCGATCTGGTCGCGTGTCAACGGTGGCCGCGTGGCATTGCGACCCGAGGGGTCGCCGATCATCGACGTGAAGTCGCCTATGAGAAAGATGACTGTGTGCCCCAGGTCCTGCAGCTGGCGCATCTTGTTCAGCACCACGCTGTGGCCGATGTGAATGTCCGGCGCCGTCGGGTCCAGGCCGAGCTTGATGCGCAGTGGCTGACCTGTCGCCTCGGCACGCTGCAGCTTTTTCACCCATTCGGCCTCGGGCAGGAGCTCTTCGCAACCGCGCAGCGACACCGCCAGAGCTTCGCGCACACGGTCACTCAGACCGCCACTGATTCCGTCATTGATTCCGTCACTGAGTCCGTCACTGAGTCCGCCAATGAGCGGCACGGTGGACGCAGCATCGGGGTTCGGAACAACGGCAGGCTGGGACATGAACGGTTACTCGATGCTGTTTAGAGGGGCCGCTCATCTGCCGACAATGAGATGAATCACTGGGCAGGAAGGGGTTTTGGCTTGGCTATACTCGCCGCTGCTTTCCCAGGATGGATGCTTGCAGCGGAGCCGTCGGCCCTGTTGCCTCATTCTAGTGGACGGCCTTGTTGCAGACCCGGTCAAGCCGGTGCAGGAGGCCACTCGATCAACACTGTTGGGCCTGCAATTCGTTTGCGGCGCGTCAACCACTCGAAGTGACTCGCCACATCTTGGACACGCTCGCCGACCGCGCCATCTCTGGCCTACAAGCCCTCGCCTCTCAACACCGACGCAGCCTGATTGGTGGCAGCATTGCATTGCTTGCCGGGTTCGGCATCACTGCCATCGCCGTCGCCCCGTTGGCTCCCGATGCGGACGCGCTGCCCAGGCAAGTCATCTCGGAAGTGGTGCTGCCCGAGGGCATGGCGGGGCAACTCGCTGAATTGGCAGCCCAGGAACTGAGGCTGACCCGCAGCGACATCACTCGCGGCACCGATACCGCCGAGGCCTTGCTGGCGCGCATGGGCGTGCGCGACACGTCTGCTGCGAGTTTCATCCGCAGCGACAGCACCGCGCGGATGTTGCTGTCAGGCCGTGGCGGCAAGATGGTTCGAGTCGACACCGATGGCTACGGTGGCCTGCACGAGCTGGTGGCCCGGTTTCCTGCCGAAAACAGCGAGTTGGCGCGCACCCACTTCACACGCCTGACCCTGGTACGCGTTGACGGCAGTTGGCTCGCCCGCCTGGAAACAGCGCCCTTCACCTCGCAGTCGCGCCTGGCCAGCGGCACCATCCGCAGTTCGTTGTTTGCAGCCACTGACGAAGCGGGTGTGCCTGATGCCGTGGCCGTGCAGGTTGCCGATATCTTCTCAACAGACATCGACTTCCACCGCCAGCTGCGCAAAGGCGACACCTTCAGCCTGGTCTACGAATCGCTGATGGCCGACGGTGAACCCGTGGCCTGGAACGAGGGCGCCGGGCGCGTGCTGGCTGCCGAGTTCGTGAATGCCGGGCGTTCGCACCACGCGGTCTACTTCACGGCTGCCGACGGCCGCGCCGCTTATTACGACATCGACGGCAGCAGCAAGCGCCGCGCCTTCCTGGCCAGCCCGCTCGAGTTTTCACGCGTGACCTCTGGTTTCGCGATGCGCATTCACCCCATCTTCCAGACCCGCCGCGCCCACCTGGGTGTGGACTACGGCGCGCCCACGGGCACGCCGGTACGTGTGGTGGCTGACGGCGTGATCGACTTCGCCGGGCGCCAAAACGGCTATGGCAACGTCATCGAAGTGCGCCACGGCAACAACCGCAGCACGCTGTACGCCCACCTGAGCCGCATCGACGTGCGCAGAGGCCAGCGCGTGGACCAGGGTCAGCGCATTGGAGCCGTGGGCGCCACGGGCTGGGCGACGGGCCCGCACCTGCACTATGAGTTCCGCATCGGCGGCCAACATCAAGACCCGCTGCGCATGGCCAAGAATTCCGAGTCCAAGCCTGTCGATGCCGCGTCACGGCCGCTGTTCACTGAAACACTGTCTACGCTGCAGGTGAAGCTGGACCGGGCCGAGAGCCAGGCCGGGACCCGCGCAGTCATGGAGTAGATGGCCTACTACATCGGCCTCATGTCGGGCACCTCGCTCGATGGAGTCGATGGTGTTCTGGCCGAGCAGGCTGACGCAATCGCGGCCGGGCAAGGGGCCGACAACCCGCCACTGCAGTCACGCTGCCATGTCCATCGGCCTTTCCCGCCAGCCTTGCGCGATGAATTGCTGGCGCTGAACCACAGCGGCAGCGACGAACTGCACCGCGCTGCGCTGGCCGCCAACGGTCTGGTTCGCATCTACGCCGAGGTGGTAGCGCAGCTGTTGCAGCAAGGCCGGCTCGAAAGCCAGCTCGTCACAGCCATAGGCGCCCACGGCCAGACTCTGCGACATCAGCCGGGCAGCTTCGATGGCACCGGCTACACGCTGCAACTGATCAACGGTGCGCTGCTGGCCGAACTGACGGGCATCTCCGTCGTCTGCGACTTTCGCAGCCGTGATGTGGCTGCCGGGGGTCAAGGCGCACCGCTGGTGCCCGCCTTCCATGCCGCAGCGTTCCGCAAGCCCGGCCAGGCTCGCGCTGTGCTGAACCTGGGTGGCATCGCCAATCTCACGCTGCTTCAGGCCGATGGCGGCGTGCTGGGCTTCGACACAGGCCCTGCCAACGTGCTGATGGACCTCTGGTGCCTGCGCCACACCGGCCAGCCGCTGGACAAAGGCGGCCACTGGGCGGCAGCCGGGCAGGTGGATGAAGCGCTTTTGACGAAGTGGCTGACCGACCCCTACTTCGCACTGGCGCCGCCCAAGAGCACGGGCCGGGACCATTTCAACGCGCCCTGGCTCGATGCCCGCCTGAAAGACGGCGCTGCCAGACAGCCGATGGATGTGATGGCCACGCTGGCGGCCTTGACGGCGCGCAGCGTTGTAGCGGCGCTGCGGTCACACGCGCCTGACGCGGAGGCCCTTTTCGTGTGCGGAGGCGGCGCCTACAACGATCATCTGATGTCGCTTCTGGGCCATGAACTGCAGGCCGTGGTCGTGGCGAGTACGGCAACGCTCGGCGTGTCTCCTGACCAGGTTGAGGCCCTGGCATTCGCCTGGCTCGCACGCGCTTGCCTGGCCGGAGAGGCGGGCAATGTCCCGGCCGTCACGGGCGCCCGCGCATCCAGAGTGCTCGGCGCCATTTATCCGGCGGGTTTGATCCGCTAAGGGCAATCAGGGCAACGGGTGCCCTATGCGTTCAGCCCAAAAATCAGCCGGAAATGGGCCGGAAGTCGGCCGGAAATCAGCCTGAGATCAGGCCGAAAACGAAGAGCCGCAACCGCAAGTCGTGGACGCGTTCGGATTCTTGATCACGAACTGCGCACCTTGCAGGTCTTCCTTGTAGTCGATCTCGGCACCGCCGAGATACTGCAGGCTCATGGCGTCGATGAGCAGCGTGACACCGTTCTTGGTCATCCGCGTGTCATCGTCGTTGATGACTTCATCGAAAGTGAAGCCGTACTGGAAGCCTGAGCAACCACCACCCTGCACGAAAACGCGGAGTTTCAACTCGGGGTTGCCTTCTTCGGCGACAAGATCAGCTACCTTCGCGGCAGCACTGTCGGTGAAGACCAGTGGTGCTGGCATGTCGTCGGTGGCGGGGGCAAGGGGTTCAGCCAAAGCATTCATGCGGGGCTCCAGTTCAGATTCGAGGCGCTCATAGCGCCCAGTCAAGCGTTGTTCAACGCGGCAAGTACCACCGGCGGCTTTTGAACCAGCTTCAAGGCTTTGGTTCGCTTCCACCCACCGTCCCAGGCGCGTGCGTATTCTCGCTGATCGCGAGGCGGCTGGCACACTCGCTGGCAGAGACCCCATGGCGGCCCGGCCCCACCGAGTCATGGGGCTGCTGCACTGAAACGAAAAAAGCGGGTTCGAGACCCGCCGATTTCTTTCGTCTGGCCGGTTGCGGTTCGAAAAGAACCGCACCACGGCCTCGAGCGTCAGCGCTTGCTGAACTGCTTGCGGCGACGAGCGCCGTGCAGACCGACCTTCTTGCGTTCCACTTCGCGCGCATCACGCGTCACGAAGCCGGCACGGCTGAGGTCGGGCTTGAGCGCTGTGTCGTAGTCGATCAGCGCACGCGTGATGCCGTGACGCACCGCGCCGGCCTGGCCGGATTCACCGCCGCCGTGCACGTTGATCTTGATGTCGAAGGCCTCGTTGTTGCCCGTGAGCAGCAGCGGTTGGCGCACGATCATGATCGAGGTCAGACGCCCGAAATAGGCGTCGATGGTCTTGCCATTGATGATGATGTTGCCGCTGCCCTTCTTGATGAAGACGCGTGCAACACTCGATTTGCGGCGGCCGGTGCCGTAGTTCCAAAGTCCGATCATCGCTTCGTCCTCAGATCTCGAGCGGTTTGGGCTGCTGAGCGGCATGCGGGTGGGTGCCACCAGCATAAACCTTCAGCTTCTTGACCATCGCATAGCCCAGCGGGCCCTTGGGCAGCATGCCCTTGACGGCCTTTTCAAGTGCGCGGCCGGGGTGCTTGGCCTGCATGTCCTTGAAAGCCGTGGCATAGATGCCGCCGGGGTAGCCCGAATGCCGGTAGTAAATCTTGTCGGTGGCTTTGGCGCCGGTGACACGAAGCTTGTCGGCATTGACGACGACGATGAAATCACCGGTGTCGACGTGAGGCGTGTAAATGGCTTTGTGCTTGCCGCGCAAACGGCGTGCTGCTTCGCTGGCAACACGACCGAGCACCTTGTCGGTGGCATCAATCACAAACCACTCGTGCGTCACTTCGGCCGGCTTGGCGCTGAAGGTCTTCATGAGAGTCTTTCGAAAAACGTACCGCAGACTGCGGCACGCGGGGGCGTCGGCGAGCTGTGTATCGTGTGCCCCTCGCTACCTTTGGTACCGCTCGTGAAGGCGGCCTCGCAGGGCAATGGGCACACGGTGCTTCCCCTGCCGAATTCGGGGAAAGCCCGCGAGTGTATCCGGTCTGGGCCGGGTTGCGATGTGCCGGACCACTGTCGGGCAAGAGTGCTGCCGCACCGACCTTCTGGTTGAACCTGCAGATCCGCCAAGCCCGATGCGCGAGCCCACCCCCACCCAGCGGCTGGCTCGACCCCCATTGGACTGAGGCGGCCGGGCAAGAGGGCCGGCAATAATCCCGTCGCATCGAGCGCCGGTTTGCAAACAGCCCTCACATTCGATGTTGCCCAGGCAATTTCGGTAACGCGCCACCTTATGCAGCCCCTGACCACCTGGACACCCGCCATCATCGCCGCTGCCTTGGCCCTGACCTCCGCGCTCGTCGCCGCGCTGCTGTGGTTGCGCAGGCAGCGCACACTCGGCAGCCAACCATTGCCCACCGATTGGGCGCTGTCGCCTCGGCCGGTGTTCAGCTCTGATGAAAAGCGGCTCTACCGCCAGCTGCGTGACGCCCTGCCGCAGCACGTGGTGCTGGCCAAACTGCCGCTGGTGCGCTTTTGCCAGCCGCTGGACCCGCGTCGCGTGCGCTACTGGTACGACCTGCTGGCGGGCAGCCACGTGGCCTTTGCCATCTGCAGCGCCAGCGGGCGGGTGCTGGCCGCCGTAGACATCGAAACCGAGCGCAGCAGCTCGCGGCGCACGCAGATCATCAAGAAGTCGGTGCTGAAGGCCTGCCGTGTTCGCTATCTGCGCTGCCGGCCTGACGAACTGCCTTCGGTCGCGGAACTGCAGGGCCTGCTGCCGTTGCCGGTATTGAACGCGGCCATGGCGCCAGCAACGCCTTCACCCGTGGACGTGACACGGGAACGGCTGTCGAACACCGTGGCCTCGCGCAGGCAGGCCCGCCAGAACACGCACTGGCCCGATTCGGCTTTTGCCGACTCGCAGTTTCGCGACTCCAGCTTCGCCGAATCGCGCTACAACTCGCTGCTGCCGACGGCGGACCCTGCGGCCAGCGGCGGCGGCGTTGTCGTCGATGGGCCGGCGTCGCGCCCGCCGCGTCTCTGAACGCCGCGCGTGGATTACAGCCACCTCGACCCCCAGCAGGTGCTGGACGCGCTGGACGCCGTGGGCCTGCGCGGCGACGGGCGTTTGCTGCAGCTGAACTCTTACGAAAACCGAGTCTTCCAGGTGTTCCTGGAAGACCCTCACGAGGGCCACAGCGCCGTGGTGGCCAAGTTCTACCGGCCCGGGCGTTGGAGCGACGCCCAGATACTGGAAGAGCACAGCTTCGCGCTCGAGCTGGCTGCGGCAGAAGTGCCCGTGGTGCCGCCCCTGGTGTTGCAGGCGGCAACACCCCCTGTGCGACTGCTGGGCACGCCGCCCACACTGGCCTGCGGCTTTGGCCACCGCTACGCCGTTGCAGCGCGCTGCGCAGGCCGCGAACCCGAACTCGAAGACCCGGCGGCGCTGCGTCAGCTGGGGCGTTTCATCGGCCGGCTGCATGCCGTGGGCCGGCAGCGCCGCTTTGAACACCGCCACCACCTGAACCCGCACGCCGATGGCCAGCGCGCGCTGAAGCTGCTGCTGGATGGCGGCTTCGTGCCCGACACCGAACTCCCGGCCTGGCATCAGGCCTGCAAGCAGGCGCTGGATGCGGTGTGCGCCGCTTTCGAGACCGCACAACCCCTGGCCACGCTGCGCCTGCATGGCGACTGCCACCTCGGCAACGTGCTGTGGCGCGACGGGGCGCCCCATGTGGTGGACCTGGACGACGCGATGCAGGGCCCCGCCGTGCAAGACCTGTGGATGCTGGTCTCGGGCGACTACACCACCATGGCGCAGCAGCTGAATACGCTGCTGGAAGGCTACGAGCAGTTTTGCGATTTCGACGACCGTGAGCGTGCGCTCATCGAACCACTGCGCACGCTGCGCATGCTGCGCCACAGCGCGTGGCTGGCCGAGCGCTGGAGCGACCCGACCTTCCCGCTGAACTTCCCGTTCTTCGGCAGCGCGGCCTACTGGAACCAGCAGACCACGCAACTGCGCGAGCAGCTTGAACTGATGACGGGGTGAACGCCCGCCATCAGCTTCAGGCCGTCTTTCAGGCCGTCTTTCAGGCTGTCGTTCAAACTGCCGTTCAGGCCGCCCTTCAGCCAGTCAACAGCGCATTCACGCGCTTCACGTAGGTTGCCGGGTCTTCGAGGTGTCCGCCTTCGGCCAACACGGCCTGGTCGAAGAGGATGTGCGCCAGGTCGTCGAAACGCTCACTGCCTTCGGCCGAATCCAGCCGTTTCACGAGCGCGTGCTCGGCGTTGATTTCCAGAATGGGCATGGCCTTGGGCGCGCTCTGCCCGGCCTGCTTCAACATGCGTGCCAGGTGGCCGCTCATGCCGCCTTCGTCGACCACGATGCAGGCAGGCGAATCGACCAGGCGTGTCGTCACACGCACGTCTTTAGCACGGTCTTTCAAGCTGACCTTCAGGCGCTCGACCAGCGGCTTCAAGGCCTCGGCCGTGGCCTCGGCGGCCTTCTTTTCCTCCTCGTCCTGCAGTTGGCCCAGATCGACGCCACCCTTCGCGACGCTTTGCAAGGACTTCCCGTCGAACTCGTACAGGTGGCTCAACATCCACTCGTCGACGCGGTCGATGAGCAGCAGCACCTCGATGCCCTTCTTCTGAAAGATCTCCAGCTGCGGGCTGTTCTTCGCGGCGGCCAGGGTATCGGCGGTGATGTAGAAGATGGACTCCTGGCCCTCCTTCATGCGCGCCACGTAGTCGGCCAGGCTCACGCCTTCGTCGGCCGTGGTCGAGGCAAAGCGCAGCAGCTTGGCCAGGCGCTCCTGGTTCTGGTGGTCCTCGCCCATGCCTTCCTTCAGCACGGCGCCGAATTGACCCCAGAACTCCGCGTATTTGTCCGTCTGGTTCTCGGCCACGTCTTCCAGCATCGACAGCACCTTCTTCGTGCTGCCCTCGCGGATGGCCTTCACGTCGCGGCTTTCCTGCAGCAACTCGCGGCTCACGTTGAGCGGCAGGTCGGCGCTGTCGATCACGCCCTTCACGAAGCGCAGGTAGGTCGGCAGCAGGCTTTCAGCGTCGTCCATGATGAACACTCGCTTCACGTACAACTTGACGCCGCCGCGCTTGTCTCGGTTCCACAGGTCGAAGGGCGCCTTGGCCGGCACGTACAGCAGCTGCGTGTACTCGGTACGGCCTTCCACGCGGTTGTGCGTGTAGGCCAGCGGCGCTTCCTGGTCGTAGCTGATCTGCTTGTAGAACTCCTGGTACTGCGCGTCGGTGATGTCGCTCTTGGCGCGCGTCCACAGCGCGGCGGCCTTGTTCACCGGCTCCCACTCTTCGGTGGTGACCTGCTCGTTCTTCTCGGCGTCCCAGGTCTGCTTCTTCATCAGCACCGGCAGGCTGATGTGGTCGCTGTACTTGCTGATGATGGACTTCAGCTTCCACGCCGACAGGAACTCTTCTTCGCCCTCGCGCAGGTGCAGGATGACGTCGGTGCCGCGCTGCGCGCGCTCGATGGTCTCGACCTCGAAGTCCCCCGTGCCTTCGCTGCTCCAGCGCACGCCTTCGCCTGCCGGCGCGCCGGCGAGGCGCGTCTCCACGGTCATGCGGTCGGCCACGATGAAGCCGCTGTAGAAGCCGACGCCGAACTGGCCGATGAGGTTCGCGTCTTTCTTCTGCTCGCCCTCCAGCTTCGACATGAACTCGCGCGTGCCGCTCTTGGCGATGGTGCCGAGGTGGGCGACGGCCTCTTCGGCGCTCATGCCGATGCCGTTGTCGCGAACCGTGATCGTCTTGGCCGCCGCGTCGAACCAGACGTGAATTTCAAGGTTTGGGTTGTCCTCGAACAACTCGGCCTTGTCCAACGCCTCGAAGCGCAGCTTGTCGCAGGCGTCGCTGGCGTTGCTGACCAGTTCACGCAGGAAGATTTCCTTGTTGCTGTACAGGCTGTGGGTGACGAGGTGCAGGATCTGCTTGACCTCGGCCTGGAATGACAGGGTTTGCTTGTCCATGGTGTGGTGCTCTGAAAAAAGAAATGAAAGCGGAAATGGAAGCGGAAATGGAAATGGAGGCGGAAACGGGTGGCGGCGGTGTACCAGCCAGACACCCCACGGTGGGGCCGGCCACCGCCGGTTTCAAGAGCTGGGGTTGGCCATGCGCAGCCGGCGCGCGGCTTCCTCGGCCTTGGCGTCGTCGATCTCGCGCACCACACCGGCCAGATCCACCGGGCGCTTCGGGCCTTCGAAATGGCCGGTGAGTGCGGTGTCCGGCCGCAGCAGGCCGCGTTCGTACAGCGACCAGATTTCGGGGCCGTAGCGCGTGGGCAGCAACGCCGGGTGGTAGCGGCCAAAGAAGTCGCGCAGGTTGTCCACGTCGCGCAGCAGCAGGCGCTGGGCGTGGTTGTTGCCGGCAGCGTCCACGGCCTGCGGCAGGTCGATGATGACGGGCGCTTGCTGGCCTTCGGCGACGCCCAGCAGGATGTTGAACTCAGACAGGTCGCCGTGCACCACGCCGGCGCACAGCATCCGCACGACCTCGGTCAACAAGCTGGTGTGGTGGCGCGCGGCTTCCTCGGGCGTGAATTGCACGTCGTTCAAGCGCGGTGCGGCGTCGCCTTCGGCGGTGGTCACCAGGTCCATCAGCAGCACACCTTCGAAGAAATTGTGCGGGCGCGGCACGCGCACCCCGGCGGCGGCCAGGCGGTAGAGCGCATCCACCTCCGCGCTTTGCCAGGCGGCTTCCTGCGATTCACGGCCGAATTTGGTGCCCTTGGCCATGGCTCGCGCTTGGCGGCTGTTCTTGACCTTGCGGTTTTCGGTGTAGTCCACGGCCTGGCGAAAGCTGCGGTTCGTGGCTTCCTTGTAGACCTTGGCGCACAGCACCTCATCGCCGCGCCGCACGACGAAGACCTCGGCTTCCTTGCCGCTCATCAACTGGCGCAGCACGGCATCGATCAGGCCTTCGTCGATGAGGGTCTGCAAACGTTTGGGGGCTTTCATTCAGCGTGTTCCATCGCTCGATTTTGAGGCCGAGCTCAGCTCGGTCCCAATCTCGCACAGATGTTGCGACGCGCGGAACCGCCTGCCGGCCTTCGCATGCCCCGCCCGCAGCGCTGGTTCACGCCGGTTCAACGACGGTGGCGTTTGGCTGTCCGGCAGTGGGGCCAGATGACGGCGCGAACAGCGCCAGCGCACAGTCACGCGCCTTCGCCGGCACGCTGCCGGCCAGCGCCACGGCTGCAGTGCGCGTTCGCATCAAAGCAAACACTGCTTGCACCTGCGCCGGGCTCACCGCGTTCAAGGCTTGCAACCAGGCTGCGTGGTCACGCACCTCGCCCAGCGCAAACACATCCTGCACGGCAGATTCCAGCCGGCGCGTGGGCTGCTCCAGCGCACGCAATGCACGCACGGCGAGCTGGCGGCGGGCGCGCTCGAACCCGACCGCATCGATTTGCGCAGCCTGCTGCTGCAGCAGCCTGGCCACTTCCGTGAGCAGCTCTTCGGCCTGCTCGGGCGCCGTGGCGGCTTCGATCACGAATTGCCCGGCCAGCGCGCCGACGTCGGCAGAGCAGCCGGCAAAGTAGGCCAGGCCGCGACGTTCACGTAGCTCATCGAGGAGCGGCGAACTCATGCCCTCGCCCAGCAGCGCGGCGGCCAGCACCCAGTGCAGGTGGGCGGGGTCGCGCAGTGGCGGTGCGGCATGGCCCAGCACCAGCTGACACTGGCCGCTGCCGGCCATGCGCCGCTGTTTCACGCCGCCCTGCCAAACGGGCGCTGCCACCGCGTGGGGCTGGCCGGCAGGCATGGTGCCAAAGGACGCCTCCACCAGGCGCACGAAGTCCAGAGCCTGCACCGGCCCGGCCACGGCCACTACCACGTTGTGGCCGGTGTAGTGCTGGGCCACCCAGGCCTGCAGGTCGTCACGGCTGAAGCGTTTAAGGTTGGCGCGGTTGCCGATGACCGGCTGTCCGGCCGGGTGCAAGCCGTAGCAGGCGCTGTCGAACAGGCGGAGAGCCATGCCGGCCGGGTCTTCGTCGAACTCGGTGAACTCGTGCAGGATCACCTGACGCTCACGCTCCAGCTCTTCGGCCGGGAAGCTGCTGTTCAGCACGATGTCGGCCAGCATGGGTACGAAGACCGGCAAGTCGGCGGCCAGGCCGTCGATGTGAAAGGCAGTGTGGTCCTTGTCGGTGTGGGCGTTGACCTCGGCACCCAGGCATTCGGCGTCGAGGTTGATCTGCTGGCAGCTGCGCGTGTGCGTGCCCTTGAAGGCCATGTGCTCGACGACATGGCTGATGCCGTTCAGACGCCGTGGCTCGTGGTGGCTGCCGGCTCGGATGAAGACGCTGAGGTTGACCGACTGCCGCCACGGCTGGTGAATGACCAGCGCGCGCACGCCGTTGGTCAGCGTGTGCAAGCAGGTGTCGGGCGCCGCATGGGTTGAAGTGCGAGTGGGGATGGGCTTGATGATGGCGGTGGCGGTGGCGGTGGCGGTGGCGGTGGCAAGGAAGCCGGGGTTGTGGTTCATGTTGCGAGGCGTTGGCCTTCCAAGCATGCCACGCCGGCCGTAGCCTGACCGCACGCACCGTGCGAAAGCGGACAGACGCCGGCCCCGCCACGCGGCACCGTGCGGGGAGAACTTCGCCGTTGCCGATGCCTCTGCCACCGTCCATCCCCGCACCTGTGGCTGTATCCGCCCCGGCTGCCGCCCCTGCCGCCCCTGCCGCCGCCGAAGACTGGCCCGCCCGCGCCGCACGCATGACCGAGGCATTGCGGGCCAGCGCGCTTGCGCCGCCGCTGCACGCGCCAAGCCGCAACATGCTGGAACGCACAGGCCGCCGCGCGGCAACAGCGGCGCAGCAAGGCCTGGCCTTCGTGGCCTTTGTCGGCCAGACGGCCGTGGCCGGCGCGCAGTTGCTGCGGCGGCCGCGCGCCATGCACTGGCGCGTGGTGCTGCGCGAGATCGAACTGGGCGGCTTCGACGCCTTGCCCATCGTCGGCGTCACCGCCTTTTTGCTGGGCGTGGTGGTGGCCTACCAGGGAGCCGACCAACTGCGCCACTACGGCGCCAACATCTTCGTCGTCGAACTGGTGGGTTACGCCATGTTGCGCGAGTTCGCGCCGCTCATCACCGCCATCATCATCGCCGGACGCTCGGGCTCGGCCTACGCAGCGCAGATCGGCACCATGGTGGTGGGCGAAGAAATCGACGCACTGCGCACGCTGGGCATCGACCCGTTGCAGCGCCTGGTGTGGCCCAAGCTGCTGGCGCTGGTCATCGCCCTGCCGCTGCTGACGGTGTTTGCAGACATCGCCGGCGTCTTCGGCGGCATGGTGATGGCGCGTTCACAGCTCGGCATCGGCTTTACCGAATTCATCGACCGCTTCGGCAATGTGATGCAAGGCTCGGCCTTGCTCATCGGCGTGGGCAAGGCCCTGGTCTTCGCCGTCATCATCGCGCTGGTGGGCTGCTTCCAGGGCCTGCGCACGGCAGGCGGTGCCGACAGCGTGGGCCGCCAGACCACGGCGGCGGTGGTGCAGTCCATCTTCCTCGTCATCGTGGCGGATGCCCTGTTCTCGGTGGCCTTCAGCGCGCTGAAGCTCTGAGATGGCTGCCGACAACGCCGCCGTGATCGAAATGCAGGGCATCAGCACGCGCTTCGGTACGAACAACGTGCACGAGAACCTGAACCTCAGCGTGCAGCGCGGAGAGATTCTCGGCCTGGCCGGGGGCAGCGGCGCCGGCAAGTCAGTGTTGCTGCGCGAGATGATCCTGCTGCAGCAGCCCACCGCCGGCACCGTGCGCCTGTTCGGGCAGGACGTGGAGGGCCTGGCGCCCGAAGCGCTGCTGGCCCTGCGCCGGCGCTGGGGCGTGATGTTCCAGCGCGGCGGGCTTTTCAGTTCGCTGACGGTGCGCGAAAACGTCGGCCTGCCGTTGCGTGAGCACAGCCCGCTGGGCGACGCGCTCATCGACGAAATCGCCGAGTGGAAGCTGGCGCAAACCGGCCTGCCACCCGAGGCCGGCCTGAAGCTGCCCGGCGAATTGAGTGGCGGCATGCTCAAGCGGGCGGCACTGGCACGTGCCATCGCGCTCGACCCCGAACTGCTCTTTCTCGACGAACCCACCTCGGGCCTGGACCCCGCCAACGCCGCCGGCGTGGACGCGCTGATCCTGGAAACGCAGGCGGCCAGCGGCGCCACGGTGGTCATCGTCAGCCACGACGTCGACCTGCTGTGGCGAGTGTGCGGCCGCGTGGCGGTGCTGGGCGAAGGGCGTGTGCTGGCGCTGGGCACCATGGCCGAACTGGCGCAGAACCCGCACCCCATCGTGGCGGCCTATTTCATGCCGCGCCCCGCTGAAGCAGGCCAGGCCGAGAAGACCTGAACATGGACGACAAAACGAACTACACCCTGGTCGGCGCCTTCGTGCTGGGCTTGGGCGCGGCGCTGGTGGCCGGCGTGCTGTGGCTGGCGGCCGGGCTGGGCGGGCGGCAAGAGATGGACGTCTACCAGGCCGTCATCCGCGAATCGGTGGCCGGTCTGAATGTCGAAGCTCCGGTGAAGTACCTGGGCGTGGACGTCGGCAAGGTCAGCAAGATCAGCATCGATCCCCAGAACCCGCAGCAGGTGCGGCTGCGCTTCCTCATCGAACGCGGCACACCGATATTGCAAGACACCACGGCGGTGCTGAAAACCCAGGGCCTGACCGGCATCGCCCATGTCGAACTCAACGGCGGCACCGCCGGAGCGCCGCCGCTTCGGCCTGGCCCGGACGGCGCGCCTCCGACCATTCCCTTCGAGCTTTCGCTGGTGGCACGGCTGGAAAGCGTGGTGACGACGGTGCTGGCCAATGTCGACCGCGTGTCGACCAATCTGAATGCCGTTTTCGACGATGAAAACCGGCAGTCGCTGAAGTCGGCGTTGACCGATATCGCCTCGGTGGCGAAGACGCTCGCCGCACAGAAGGCCACGCTGACGGCTGGCCTGGCCGATGCTGCGCGCACCGCGAAACTGGCAACGGGCGCCGCTGCCAAGCTGGAACCCACGCTGGACCGCATTGCCGCCAGCGCACAGGCCGTGGAGGACATGGCCGAGGTGGCAAGTTCAGCCAGCGCGCGCGGCGGCGTGGCGGCCGACGCAGCCGCCAACAGCGTGCAACAGCTGAACGGCGAAACGCTGCCCGAGCTGCAACGTTTGATGGCCGAACTGGCAGCCTTGTCGGCTTCACTGCGCCGGCTGAGTGAACAGACCACGGCCAACCCCAACAGCCTGCTGCTGGGTGCGCCGCCGCCTCAACCAGGCCCCGGAGAAACGGCACCGCGATGAACACGACACCACTCCCCAGCACCAGCCGGCGCGCCGCACTGCTGTGGGCCACGCTGCTGGGCACAGGCTGCAGCGGCGGGCTGTTGCCCAAGCCTGCCGCGGCACCCATGCGCTACACGCTGGATGCGTTGGATGCGTTCGATAAGTCAGTGCCGACGGGCCCGAACGCTGCTGCGCTGGATGCCCAGACCCCCGCCACACGCGAGGGCGCTCCCAGCATCGTGGTGGCGCTGCCCACGGCGGCAGCGGGCTACGACAGCACACGCATGGTCTACCTGCGCCAGCCGCAGGCACTGCAGGCCTACGCTTTTGCCGAGTGGGTGGACACGCCGGCACGCCTGCTGGCGCCCTTGCTGGTACGCGCCCTGCAGCGCACGGGTGTTTTCCGTGCGGTGCTGCAGGCTCCGTCGTCGGCCACCGGCGCGCTGCGGCTGGAGACCGAGCTCGTCCGCCTGCACCACGATTTCACACAAAGCCCGAGCCAGGTGCGCCTGACCGTGCAAGCGGTGATGCTGGACATCGCCACCCGCCGGGCGCTGACGACGCGCGAGTTCGATGTCCGCGTGCCGGCAACCAGCGACGACTCCGCCGGCTGCGTGGCCGCCACCAGCACGGCGACACGCAGGCTTCTGGGCGAACTGGCGAACTACATGGCCACGGTGCGGCGAGAGCCTTGAGGCTGCAGCTCAGGTATCCAGCTTGATCGCGCCCTGCTTGACGTAATTGTGGAAGTCGCTAATCGGCATCGCCGCCGAGCCGCGCGTCTCGCCGTCGTCCCAGCTGAGTGTGGCGTCGTTGGTGGTGAGCTGAACTGCCACCGGGCCTGGGCGGATGACGATGTTGGGGCCATCGCCTTGGCGGTACTCCACCTTGCCCTGAATGCTGCCGGGCTGCGTGCAGTCCGACGTCACTGATGCGGCGGTCGTTGGCGTTGGAGTCGCTGTCATTGGATGAGCCTCCATGGCTGTGCAGCGCTCATCGTCCGTTGCCAGCGCAGCGCGTGAAAGCAGACAGGCGCGCGGTTGCGTGCAGGCACTGTCCTACAGGTCGCGGCGATGCCGCTGGCGTCGGTACAGCGCCATCAGCGGCGTCACCGAGAGCCCGTGCACGAGGATGGAACTCACCACCACCGCCACCGTCAGGCCCACCAGGATGGGCGCAAACTCGGGCGGCAGGCCATGGTTCAGCGCGTAGCTCAGGTAATAAAGCGAGCCGATGCCGCGGATGCCGAACCAGCCGATGAGCCGCCGCTGCAGCGTCGAGGTGCGCGAACCCGCCAGCCCCACCCATACCGACAGCGGCCGCACCACCAGCAGCGCGAGCGGCACGAACCACAGCGCTGCGGGCACCCAGGGCACCGAGGCCAGCAACAGGCCGAGCACCACCACACCCACCATCTCGCCGACGCGGTCGAGCTGTTCGTTGAAGCTCATCACCGCATGGGTCATTTCGGCGTCGGCAGTGCGCCGCTCGGCGTGGCGAAGCGCAAGCCCGGCGGCAAACACGGCCAGAAACCCGTAACCGTGCGCCACCACCGCCAGCCCATAGGACAGCCCGACGAGGCCGAGGGCCAGGAAGTTTTCGTAGCCTTCGGCGGCCTGGTGCCGGGAGCGCAGCCACAGGACCAGGCGGCCGATGGCGGTGCCCAGAGCGCCGCCCATGGCCAGGCCGATCGCGCTGGCCCACACCACATCCACAGCCACCCAGCGCCAGCCCCAGGCGCCGATCTCGTGCGCGCCCATCAGCCCCAGGCCCAGCATCACTACCGGGAAGGCGGTGCCATCATTGAGACCGCCTTCACCGGTAAGGGCGAAACGCAGCTGATCGCGGTCTTCCAGGCTCTCCAACTGCACCTCGGTGGCCAGCACGGGGTCGGTGGGTGCCAGGATGCCGCCCAGCAGCACGGCCACCCCCAGCGGCAGGCCCAACAGCCACACCCCCGCTGCGGTAACGAGCAGTACCGTCACCACCATCGACACCAGCGCCAACCGCAGCGGCGGCAACCAGCGCCTCTCGTGCAGCCCCACGCTCATCTTCAGCCCTGAGTTGAAGAGCGAAAGCAGCACGATCACCTCGGTGAGGTGTTCCAGCAGCCGGGAGTGGTCTTGCCAGGCCGGCGCCGCCAGGCCCAGCGCCAGTGGCCCGGCCACCACACCGGCGCCCAGGTACAACATTGCAGTGCTGACGGGCTTGTTGGACAGCACCGACCCACTGAGTGCCATCAACACCAGCAAAGAGCCGCCGATCGCAAACCAGAGCGCCCAAGTCATGCCCGAGCATGACACCGCGCAGGCCCCGGCGCCCGGGTGAGTTGACCGGAAATCATGTCAGGGCCGCGGCCGAGACCGTGTCAGCCACAACCCCGACCCCTCCCGCTAAAATTACTTTCCTCGTCCTTCCCTGGCCCCACACCGCGGCCCGCAGACATGAGCGCCTTTCTCGAAGAACGTGTTTTAAGCGTTCACCACTGGACCGATCGCCTCTTCAGCTTCACCACCACGCGCGACCCGGCGCTGCGTTTTTCCAATGGCCACTTCACGATGATCGGCCTGCGGGTGGAAGGCAAGCCGCTGCTGCGCGCTTACAGCATCGTCAGCGCGAACTACGAAGATCACCTCGAATTCCTCAGCATCAAGGTGCCTGACGGCCCGCTGACGAGCCGGCTGCAGCACATTCAGGTGGGCGACACCATCGTCGTCGGCAAGAAGCCCACCGGCACGCTGCTCATCGACTACCTGCTGCCTGGCAAACGCCTGTATCTGATGGGCACGGGCACGGGGCTGGCGCCCTTCCTGAGCGTGGTGCGCGACCCCGAAACCTACGAGAGGTTCGAAGAAGTGGTGGTGGTGCACGGCGTGCGCGAGGTGGCCGAGCTGGCCTACCACCAGCTGCTGAGTGAAGACCTCGCCAAGGATGAACTGCTGGGCGAGGTGGTGGCCGGCAAGCTGAAGTACTACCCCACGGTAACGCGCGAGCCCTTCCGCAACCAGGGCCGCATGAGCGACCTCATCGAAAGCGGCAAGCTCTTTGCCGACCTGGGTCTGCCACCGCTGGACCCGGCGGTCGACCGCGTGATGCTGTGCGGCAGCCCGGCCATGCTGCGCGACATGAAGCGGCTGCTGGAAGAGCGGCAGTTCAAGGAAGGCAACACCACCAAGCCGGGCGACTTCGTCGTCGAGCGCGCTTTCGTCGAGCAGTAGCCGCAGCCGAGCGTTCCCGAATCCATCATGACCTGAGCTGCTGCTCCAGCCGGTGCAGCACCTCGTAGCACGGTAGGACCTGCGCCACGCTGGCATTGGGTTCGCGCCCTTCGCGGATGGCGGCGAAAAACTCGCGGTCTTGCAGTTCGATGCCGTTCATCGAGACGGCCACTTTCGACACGTCGATCTTTTCTTCCTTGCCGTTGAAGAGGTCGTCGTAACGCGCGAGGTAGGTGCCGGTGTCGCCGATGTAGCGGAAGAAAGTGCCCAGCGGGCCATCGTTGTTGAAGCTGAGGCTCAGCGTGCAGATGGCACCGCTTTCCGCCTGCAATTGAATGCTCATGTCCATCGCAATGCCCAGCTTCGGATGGATGGGCCCCTGAATGGCGTTGGCCTTCACGACGGGGCTTTGCGCCTGGTACGCGAACAGGTCCACCGTGTGCGCGGCGTGGTGCCACAGCAGGTGGTCGGTCCAGCTGCGCGGCTGGCCCATCGCGTTCATGTTGCTGCGGCGGAAGAAGTAGGTTTGCACGTCCATCTGCTTGATGTGGAACGCGCCGCTCTCGATGCGCTGGCGCACCCACTGATGGCTGGGGTTGAAGCGGCGGGTGTGGCCGCACATCGCCACCAGGCCGCTGCCTTTCGCGCGCTGCACCACGGCCTGGCCGTCCTTCAGCACATCGCACAGCGGTATCTCCACCTGCACGTGTTTGCCGGCCTCCAGGCAGGCCAGGGTTTGCGACGCGTGCAGCTGCGTGGGCGTGACCAGGATCACCGCGTCCACTTCGCGCAGCGCCAGGCTGTCTTCGAGCTTGGTGGTGACGTGAGGAATGCCGTAGCGGCCGGCCACTTCCTGCGTCTTGGCGAGGTCGCGGCTGATGAGCGAGACCACCTCGACATCGGGAATCAGCTTCATCGCGTCAAGGTGCTTGATACCGAAGGCGCCGGCACCGGCGAGGGCGACCTTGATCGTCATGTGTTCTCCAGGATGAGATGACCCACCGCCGTGTTGCTGGCAGGCACGTGATAGAAGCGATGGCGCACTGTGGGTGCCCATTCGCTCATCGCACCGCGCGCGACATCCGACATCGCACCGCGCGCAATCAACCACATCACCAGTTCGATCCCCTCGCTGCCGGCTTCACGCACGTAGTCGATATGCGGCACCTGCGCCAGCGCCTCGGGCTCGCTGATCAGGCGGTCGAGAAAGCGCTGGTCCCACTCGGCATTGATGAGCCCGGCGCGCGGCCCCTGCAGCTGGTGGCTCATGCCGCCCGTGCCCCAGATCTGCACCTTCAGATCGCGGTCGAAACTGGCCACGGCCTTGGCGATGGCGCGGCCCAGGTTGAAACAGCGTCGGCCGCTGGGCACGGGGTAGTGCACGACGTTCACGGCGAAAGGGATCACAGGGCAGGGCCATTCGGCCGGCTGGCCGCACATCAACGACAGCGGCACCGTCAAGCCATGGTCCACGTCCATCTTGTTGACGATGGTGAGGTCGAAGTCGTCCTGGATCACGCTCTGCGCGATGTGCGCGGCCAGTTCCGGATGACCCATCACCCGGGGCACCGGGCGCGGGCCCCAGCCTTCGTCGGCAGGCTGGTACGCGGCCGCGGTGCCGATGGCGAAGGTGGGAATCATGTCCAGGCTGAAGGCCGTGGCGTGGTCGTTGAAGACGAGGAAGATGACGTCGGGCGTGCTCTCCTTCAGCCACTGCTTGCTGAATTCATAGCCAGCGAACACGGGTTGCCAATACGACTCTTGCGTCTTGCCCAGGTCGAGTGCGGCGCCGATGGCAGGCACATGGCTGGTGTAGACCGATGCGGTGATTCTCGCCATCTCAGAACCCAGGCCTCGTTGCACTGCCTTGCGGCTGCCGATGCACTTGCGCCGTGCCGTCTTCGCCGACCACCCGGTTGCCTTCCACGCTGCGGCCGCCGCTGATCATCATGTGGCGGTACTCATCCTCGGTCATGCCCGTCATGCTGCCAGCCATCTGCTGAAAGCTCTTGCCATGCGTGGCGCCCAGCTTCGCAAGGAAATAGATGTTGCCGCCCTCGGCAATGCAGCGGTTCAGGTCGCGGGCCAGCACGGCCTGCTTCTGGGCTTCGGTCATCGGCCACTCGTCGAGACACTTGCGCTGATCAGCCAGAAAGCGCTGACGGTTCTCGGCCTTCATCAGGCTCATGCAGAACTGGTTGAGGTGATACCCCTTTCGGCTTTGTTCGGCGTCGAAGAGGGTGGTGCCGGGCACGTCGAGATAGGGCTTGTCGAGACTCATCGCGCTTCCTCGGGCCAGTACAGGCGCATGGGGTTTTGCACCAGCAGTTGGTGTTGCAGTTCCGCCGTCACGGCGATGTGCGGGATGAAGTCGACCAGCAGGCCGTCGTCGGGCATGTGATCCTTCAGGTTGGGATGGGGCCAGTCGGTGCCCCACAGCACACGGTCAGGGAAATTCTCGACGATGCGGCGCGCGAACGGCACCACGTCGCGGTAGGCGGCCTGTTCGCCATTCAGCGCCTGGGGGCCGGTGATCGACAGCCGTTCGGGGCAGCTCACCTTGCTCCACACGTTCTCGTGTTCATGCATGAACTGCTGGAACAGCGCGAACTGCGGGCCGTCCACGGGCAGGCTCGCGTCGGGGCGGCCCATGTGGTCCACCACCACCGTCGTGGGCAGTTCGGTGAAGAAGCTCCACAGCTCGGGCAGGTCCGCGGCCTCGAAGTAGATGACGACATGCCAGCCCAGCGCCTGGATGCGCCGGGCGATTTCCAACAACTCGTCTTTCGGCGTGAAGTCGACCAAGCGCTTGACGAAGTTGAAGCGCACGCCGCGCACGCCGGCGCTGTGCAGGTCTTCGAGTTCACGGTCGCTGACGCTGCGCTTGACGGTTGCCACGCCACGCGCCTTGCCGCCGCTGCTGCGGCAGGCGTCGGCCATGGCGCGGTTGTCGGCGCCATGGCAGGTGGCCTGCACGATGACGTTGCGCGCAAAACCCAGCTGTTCGCGCAGCGCGAACAGCTGCGCCTTGCTGGCGTCGCAGGGCGTGTACTTGCGTTCCGGCGCATAGGGAAACTCGAGCCCTGGGCCGAAGACGTGGCAATGCGCGTCCACGCTGCCTGTCGGCAGGCGGAACTTCGGCTGGCTGGGGCCGGCGTACCAGTCCAGCCAGCCTGGAGTTTTCTCGAACACGGCGATGGTCATCGTTTCAGTCGGTCTCAGTCGGTCTCAGTCCAGCTCTTCAAAGGGCAAGCCGGCGTACTGCTCGGCCAGCGCGGCCTGGGCGAAACGCGAGCTCTTCAGGTAGTCCAGCTCGTACTCCTGCGCCTTCTGGTCGAACTCGGTGAAGTGCGGGAAGCGGTGCAGCAGCATCGTCAGGTACCAGCTCGTGCGCACACTGCTCCACACGCGGCGCAAGGCGGTCGCGCTGTAGCTGTTCATCAGCGTGTCGTCGCCTTTGCCGTACCAGCGGCCGAGTGCCCGCGCGAGGTAGTAGACATCGCTCACCGCCAGGTTCAGGCCCTTGGCGCCGGTGGGCGGCACGATGTGGGCCGCGTCGCCACACAGAAAAATCGCGCCGTAGCGCATGGGCTCGCTGACAAAGCTGCGCAGTGGCGCGATGCTCTTTTCGATGGTCGGCCCTTCATTGATCAACGCGGCCAGCTCTTCAGGAAAACGCGCCTTCAACTCGGGCCAGAAACGCTCGTCGGGCCAGGCTTGCACGTCGTCGTCCACCGGCACCTGGATGTAGAAGCGCGAGAGCTGGCTGGTGCGGTAGCTGCCGAGCGCAAAACCGCGCGGGTGGTTGACATAGGTGATGTCGGGCATGGGCTTCACACGCGCCATCACGCCGAGCCAGCCGAAGGGGTAGACCTTCTCGTATTCCTTGCGCACGCTGGCCGGAATGCTGCGGCGCGAGACGCCGTGAAAGCCATCACAGCCGGCGATGAAGTCGCAGTCGAAGCGATGCTGCTCACCACCGCGCTTGAATGTCACTGAGGGCCGTGCACCGGGGCTGCCGTCGAAGCCGTGCAGCACCACGTCCTGCACTTCGGTCAGCACAGGCTGGGCACGCTTGTCGGCGGCGGCGTAGAGGTCTTCCTGGATTGCCGTCTGGCCGTAAACCATGAAGCGGCGGCCGAGGGTGCTGGCGGTGTCCACCAGAAAGCTGTCGCGGCCGGCCCAGGCGATGCGCATGCCGTCATGGGGGTGGCCTTCGCGGTCCATGCGCTCTGACAAGCCATTCGCGCGCAGCACGTCCACCGTGGTGCTTTCCAGCACGCCAGCGCGAATGCGCGACAGCACGTGTTCGCGCGTCTGGCGCTCCAGCACGAGGCTCTCGATACCTTCGCGGTGCAGCATTTCCGAGAGCAGCAGGCCCGCAGGGCCGCTGCCGATGATCACTACCTGGGTCTTCATGGGGTGTCCTGGACCACCAGCAAAATCTGCATGGCAACTTCAGTCGATGTGCGCTTCAGTCGATGTACTTCAGGCCGGCCTGGGCCAGGGTCTCGCGCATCTTGTACATGTCCAGGCCCAGCACGCCGGCCGCGAGCTTGGCGCGCTTTTCGCCTTCAAGGGCCTCGCGCGCAGTGGCCGCAGCCAGGGTCTTCTCAGCCATCAGGCGCGGCACACACACCACGCCGTCGTCGTCGGCCACGACCACGTCGCCCGGGTGCACCAGGGCACCGGCACACACCACGGGGATGTTCACGCTGCCCAGAGTCGCCTTGATGGTGCCCTTGGCGCTGATGGCCTTGCTCCACACCGGAAAGCGCATCTGCTCCAGCGTTCTCACGTCGCGCACGCCAGCGTCGATGACGAGTGCCCGCGCGCCGCGCGCCTGGAATGACGTGGCCAGCAAGTCGCCGAAATAGCCGTCGCTGCACGGCGCGGTGATGGCCGCGATGACGATGTCGCCGGGCTGTATCTGCTCGGCCACGACATGCATCATCCAGTTGTCGCCAGGGTGCAGCAGCACCGTGACGGCGGTGCCGCTGACTATCGTGCCGGCATAGACCGGCCGCATGCCCGTGTGCATCAGGCCGACGCGCCCCAGCGCCTCGTGCACGGTGGCGCTGCCGAAGCTGGCCAGCTGGTCGGCCACGTGCACCGGGGTGCGTGTGATGTTGCGATAGACGACGCCGAGTTCATACATGGTCTAGAGCCCCTTCGATTTCAGCGCGGCGTCCAGCCGCGGGTAGACGCGCCGCGCGTTGCCTTCGAAGATTTGATGCCGCTGCGCCGCGCTCAGCTGCGTGCTGGCCTCGATGTAGCGTTTGGTGTCGTCATAGTGGTGGCCGGTTTCGGGGTCGATGCCGCGCACCGCGCCGATCATCTCGCTGGCGAAGAGAATGTTCTTCACCGGGATCACCTTCGTCAGCAGGTCGATGCCCGGCTGGTGGTAGACGCAGGTGTCGAAGAACACGTTGTTCAGCAGATGGTCCTTCAGCAGCGGCTTCTTCATCTCTTGCGCCAGGCCGCGGTAGCGCCCCCAGTGGTAGGGCGCCGCGCCGCCACCGTGCGGGATGACGAACTTCAGCGTCGGGAAGTCCTTGAACAAGTCGCCCTGCAGCAGTTGCATGAAGGCCGTGGTGTCGGCGTTGATGTAGTGCGCGCCGGTGGTGTGAAAGCAAGCGTTGCAGCTGGTGCTGACGTGCACCATGGCAGGGATGTCGTACGCCACCATCTTCTCGTAGACGGGGTACCAGTGGCGGTGCGTCAGTGGCGGGCTGGTCCAGTGGCCGCCACTGGGGTCGGGGTTCAGATTGATGGCGACGTTGCCGTACTGCTCCACACACTTCACCAGTTCGGGAATGCAGCAGGCCGGGTCAGCCCCCGGGCTCTGCGGCAGCATGGCCGCCGGGATGAAGTGCGCGGGGAAAAGCTGGCTGACGCGGAAGCAGAGTTCGTTGCAGAGGGCGGCCCAGGTGCTGCTGACCTCGAAGTCACCGATGTGGTGGGCCATGAAGCTGGCGCGCGGGCTGAAGATGGTCAGGTCGCTGCCGCGTTCACGCATCTTGGCGAGCTGGTTCATCTCGATACTTTCGCGCAACTCGTCGTCGCTGATCTTCAGATCGGCCGCTTTG
>Ga0209490_10000498_pt1 | contig 38910 bp, 30 predicted proteins | sample MAT06_FD_187209 | JGI IMG/M metagenome (GOLD analysis project Ga0209490, IMG submission 187209) | Freshwater microbial communities from Lake Fryxell liftoff mats and glacier meltwater in Antarctica - MAT-06 (SPAdes) (version 2) | ecosystem: Environmental > Aquatic > Freshwater > Ice > Liftoff...
CTCGCGTGACAGCAGCGCGCTGGCCGCAATCCGTCTCGTGTTTCCTCCCACCACCACCACTGGCCGTTGAGCCGGAGTTTCTCATGCGTCGTTTCGTCGTGTCGCTCGCACGTCTGCTGTCGCTGTTTGCTCTGGTCTCGGTACCAGTCGCCGCGCAGGCGCGCGAGGCGCTGGGCGCGCCGTCGCCGATTCTGTCGCAGGCGATACGGGTGGGGAACATGGTCTATGCTGCCGGGCAGCTGCCGTCGCGTGGCGCCGACAGCACCATTCAGGGACAGACCCGCAGCACGCTCGCGAACGTCAAGCGGGTGCTGGAGATGGCCGGCACCACCATGGAGCACGCGGTGAAATGCACCGTGTTTCTCATCGATGGCGCCGACTTCGCCGGCATGAACGAAGCGTACCGCGAGTTCTGGCCGGTGGCGCCGCCGGCCCGCACGACCGTGGTCGTGAAGGCGCTCGTGGTGCCGGGTGCGAAGCTGGAGATCGAGTGTAACGCGGCCATGCCTGTGAAGCCGTAATGCGAAACGGCACAGGCGGTGTGGCGGACGCCTGGCAGTGACGCGCATGGGCTCGGACTGATCCACGGGCGATGTAACAACGCCTCGAAATGTGCGCAGCTCACGCCTGATCGATCTCATACAAACAGTTGACGCTCCGAGACTGCCCTCCGACCCAGACTCGGAGCCGCAGTCGTGCATCTCAGGAAGCCGCGCCACTTTCGTCCACGCCAATCCCTCCTTGCCGGCGCGATGATGTGCTGCGTAGCGTGCGCGGATACGGAACCATCGGGTGTCGTCTCGCGCACGACGACCGACGCCGCCGTGCCCGCAGGCGTGCGCGGCGTGGCGTTCGTGCTGGACGTGAGCGTGGGCGCGCGCAGCATACGCGTCACACCGCCATCGCGCAGCAGCACGGCTGCTCCGCAGATCGCTGATCAGACGTCTGGCAGCGGCAGCGACGACCGGCCACTGCTCTCGCTACTCGGCAGCGACGTGATCGAGGTCCGCGCGACGAACTACGCGGAGACACCAGCCGGCGCATCGGTGTCAGGTAAGGTGCTGGTCACGTTCGACCTGACCATCGTCAACAGGTTTGCTGCACTGCGCCTGGTCACGCCGACGTACCCGCTGCCTCCTGACGGTGTCTCAGGCGTTCAGGCCTTTCCCTTCGACATCGCGGTCACGGCGTCAGTCGGTGGTGTGGCGGAGAGTGGTGGGCAGATCGTCGTCACCGCGCCAAGCGGTGGCGGCGTCACGGCGAGCAGCGACTGGGACGGGGCACCGCACAACTTCTTCAGCAGTGAGCCGTGCAGCCCAGCGCAGCGAAACTGTTTCCGGTACGAGCCATTTGGCGTGATCGGATCAGCGGGTCGGTCGGAAGCACGACGCGTCGGGTTTCTGATTGATCCTGGCGTCACGTCATTCCAGAGCAAGGTGATTCTTGCGGCGGATCTGGAACCGGCGGCGCCGTAGGTTGGCGCGAGCGCTGCGTCGGTGCCCGGGCGTCGACTTGCGACGGCGGCGTGGGAACGCGAGCGAAAGTGATACGTGGCTGTGATGTTCGGCAGGTGCGTCGTCGTTCTTAATTCGAGAACTGTCGCGGCGTCGCGACTACACCCGCAGCGTCGAGCCACAACAGACGGTCGCAGAGATGATCTGAGCGAAGTGACAGGGTCGGATGCGCTGAGAGGTGGAGTAACGTGCCTCGAGGGCGAGCCCTGAAGGCCGCATCGTCACTGAAGTGTGATGCAGACGTGACGGGGCGGGCCTCCGGCCGTGATAGTATTGTCTCTCTCATGCCTCGTTTTGTTCGAATGACAGAAGTCGCCTGAACGCCGGGAACCGGCGGATATGCGCTCACCCAGCAATAGGCCAATGAAAATCCGCACTCTTGTCTCCGGCACGTTCGTCACTGTGCTTTTCGTGGTAATGACGATCACGCCGCACACCGTTGCGGCGCAGGCAGCAACGGGGCGTGCGGCATTGCCGAAGGCTCGCAGGGATACGGTCGAGCGCGATCTCGTGCTCACTGCAATTGCGGCGGGACAATTCAAGACGCTGGTGCGATACATCAAGAAGGCGGGGCTTGCCGACACGTTGAGCCACTGGGGGCCCTTCACCATTCTCGCACCGACTGACGCCGCATTTGCCAGATTACCCAAGCGCACCGTCGACGCCCTCATGGCCGATCCGGCACGACTGCGCGCCCTCCTCCAATATCACTTTCTCGTTGGCAGTGCGTTCAAGCATCACATCCTTGATCTGAGTGAATCGATCATGATGCAGGGAGATACCGTGAGAATACACACAGTGAATGGTGGTGCTCGATTGAACGAGCGTGCATCTATCGTCTCCTGGACGCTACGGGCGAGCAACGGCGTGATTCACACGATTGACCGCGTGCTAGTGCCACCGGCGCGGCAGCGCAGTATCGCGAAACGCTCCAAGTCGCAGTGACAAAGCATCAGCGAGTGTGCTACTGGATCCTTATGGTAGAGCTCAAACTGACCACGTTCAGTCAACACGCAATAGCGTTGGCGGTGCACTCGGAGGAGTGCGTTCAAGCGTTTATCACCAGTGAGCTGCGGCTGCTCGACCCGTGGTTGCCACCGTCCGCTTCATCTCAAGTCGCCGCGCCGGGGTGGCAAGAACATGTCTTCATACGTCATGAGAACCGGTCGTCGCTTGATTGAGAGGTGATTACAAGACCTTGGCACGAACGTGACAGGACCGCACTGGCCGCGCAGGATGCGGCGGGCGGATCTTTACTTTTTGCTGAAGACGTCGGGGGTGGCGACCTCCTCTTCGCCGACACCAGGCCCAATGCGAGTAGTCGTATCCCCAGTGCTTGTAGGCGAACGGCTCTGCCGCATCGTCGCTCCGATAGAATCGTTGCTCGAAGTCGAGGAATGGGCCGGTGCATGGTGGGAGCCAAGTAACGTGACGCTGACGGAGACAAGTCTCGCCACGACAGCTTCGGTCGAGGTCTTGCGCGCACATTTCGTGCCTGAGGATGATTGGTACGCCAGCGACGCGCGGCCTGACGATCATCAGATTCAGGCGCAGATGTACACGCGCGATCCTGATCGTTCCGAGCAGACGAAGTTTGATGACAAGGTGGTCCGCCGTCTCGAGAGCCGTCGGCGCAAGTATCCCGGAAATTCTCGTTTTCGTCGCGGTCCCGGCGTGCAGGACAGCACGTTCGAAGGCGAGCGCCGCAGAGAGGACCCTACGGAGTGGAATGGACCCTGGCGCCGTTCGACGGATGTGCGTCCCGACAGCACGGGTGCGCCCTGACACAGCCGCTGCAGAGTTTCAGTGAGCATCGCTGACTAAAGATGCGCTGGTGTCTTTTGGGATACCACGCCGTGACACCCCAGTGACACGAACGTCGGTCAAAGAAAGATGTGGGCAGACGATACTGCGCAGGTTGCATGACGGGACACACCGTCTGTGCATCGCCATAGGCGAGAGCGTCTCCCCACGTACAGTGCCTCGGACCCGTCATGTTTTCGCTGTCTGTAATTCTTTCACGCGATGCGCTCATCTTTTGTGCGGCGGTGGGTTCTTCATTGATTGGCACCTCGGCGCTCTGCGCTCAGGTCGTCCCCACAACGCCCCCGCCGCCAACTGCTGCGCCTACCGCGCGTGGCTACATCGTCGGGCAGGTATTCGACAAGGCGTCGGGACGACCGCTGCCCGCAGTCAACATCATTCTCGTTGGAACCACGCTGCGGACGCAGACGGATCTTGACGGCCGCTACCGGTTGCCTGCGCCGGCCGGTGTGTATCCGGTGCGCGCCCAGAGGCTGGGCAGCGCGGCCTCGCAACAGGACGCGGTGCGCGTCACCGCAGGCGTCAGCGTGACGGTCAGTTTTGCGCTCTCCAATGCGGTGGTTCAGTTGTCGGCGGTTGCGGTGACGGCGACAACGACGAAGACGAGTTCCGAGGACGCGCTGCTGGCGACCCAGCGTGCGTCGTCGCGCGTCTCCGACGGCATCAGCGCAGAAGCGATCAAACGTGCGCCTGGTCTGAATGCAGGCGATGCCGTCGTGCGCATTACCGGCGTCTCGATTGTGGACAACAGGTTTGCTGTCGTCCGAGGGTTGGCTGAGCGTTACAGCAACACACTCCTGAACGGTGTCGAACTGCCCAGCCCCGAGCCGACGAAGAAAATCGTCCCGTTGGACCTGTTTCCGTCATCACTCCTGGAATCCATCGTGGTAAGCAAGACAGCGACGCCGGACAAGCCTGGTGATTTCGCGGGCGGGTCGGTCGAGGTCTCGACGAAGGAGTTCCCGAACGATCGCGTGATGGAATTGAACGTGACGACGGGCTACAACTCACAGGGCACGTTCCGCAGTCTTCCCCAGCTTCGTCAGCGTGGTCTGGATTACATCGGGTTGGATCAAGGCGCGCGTCGGCAGGTGCCTAATCCCATTCCCGCCGTGCTCGGCGAGTCGAGCACGGCGTCGGAGCGGTTCGCGGAAGGCTTGCGGAACGAGTGGACGCCGACACCGAGCGCAGTCTCACCGAACTTCGGTGGAGCGCTGAATATTGGCGGCCGATTCGGAGGCGAAGGCGCACCGTTCGGCTACGTTTTCTCCGCGACGCACAACCGTCAGACGAATGTCGGCAACGATCGACTGCTGCAGGTCGTCCTCGACGGCGAACGAGGAATTCCTGATCGGAGTCGGCTGTCGAACGACGTCGAGACCATCGTTGATATCGGTGGCATCGCAAACCTGGCCGCACGCCTTGGATCATCCGGAAAGTTGAGCTGGAAGAATCTGTATACGCGCGGCACCGAGGAACTGCTGGCGCGAGGTGTTCTGATCAATCCCGATGCAGGCACCAACGTCGAACGCACCATTTATCAAGCGCGTTATGTCACGCGTACGCTGTGGCAAACGCAGCTGGCCGGCGATCATCTGCTGAACTGGGCGTTTGGCTCTCGCCTCGAGTGGAAGGCAACACTGGCGCGCGCTAATCGCGATGAGCCGGAGAATCGCTCGCTCGCGTACTTTCGGTCACCGGGGCTTCCGGCGGCCGTGTCTTCATCGCAGCCAAACTTCTTCTTCTTTCGCTTCCTCGAGGATCGGGTTCGGACCGCGCAGGTGGATTGGGCCTTCCCGCTTCCATCGCTTCTCGGCAGTGGTGCATTGTTCAAGACCGGTGTGCTGGCCCGGCAGCGGCAGCGCACATTCCGCGGTTTCATCTTCCGAACGCGCGGCCCCGGAATCGATGGTACGCAACCCGTCTTGCGTCTGCCGCCGGAGCAGGTCTTCTCGCCAGAGGTGCTCGGGAGCGGTTTTGAGCTCGTACGTGATGCCTCGTTCACACTACCGTATGAAGCTGATGACAACGTCACGTCAGCCTACGGCATGCTCGATCTTCCTTTGCGTTCGTGGCTTCGTCTCGTCACCGGTGTTCGCAATGAGAGTTGGAGGCTGGACCTCTTTCCTGGCACGCGGACGGATACGATCCTGCCGATCATCCGTCGACGAAACAGCGATCTCCTGCCTTCCGCGAATCTCACCGTAAAGCTGACGGATCGTCAGAATCTGCGCTTTGCGGGTTACAGCACACTGTCGCGCCCGGATCCGCGCGAAGTCTCGAACGACTACTACGAGCCGGTGGCCGGAGACTGCGCGCAACGCGGCAACCCGTCCCTGCTGCGCAGTCGTATCACGAATGGTGACGTCCGCTGGGAGCGGTATGCCCGCGCGGGTGAGATCATTGCATTCAGTGGTTTCTACAAGTCGTTCAAGGATCCAATCGTCGAGGTGCTGATCAACGATACCGGCAACTGTTCGGCGATTCCGGCGAACCTGGACAATGCGCGGCTCTACGGCGGTGAGTTTGAGTTTCGCCGGGGGCTGACCTTCCTGCCGGGTCGCTTGAAGCAACTGAGCGCAGGCCTGAACCTCACCGTCGTCGAGTCCCGTGCACTGCTCAGGAACGACTCGTCCTCCTTCACCTATCCGTTCGCAGGACAGTCGAAGTTCCTTACCAATACGAATCTTCTCTATGCAACGCGCGATGGGGCCACTGAGATGTCGGTATTGCTCAACTACTTCAGCGATCGCGTGTCCCGGTACGGTGTGAGTGCGGTCGCCGGCGGCATCATCGTCGGCGTTCCGAATCTGATCGAGCGAGGCCGATTTCAACTCGATGCCAAGGCGCGGCAGAAGTTCAGGCGTGCCACCGTCTCGATCTCGGTCAGGAATCTGCTCGATGCCGAGGTGATCTTCGAACAGGACTCCAGAGAGAATGGTGTCGTAAGAGCTGGGTATTTTCGTCCCGGAATCGGTGTCAGCCTGGGGGTCGGTTATGCGATTCGTTAAGCGCGCTGTTGCGGTGAGTCGCGCCCTCGTTTCCGTCGTCGGCTTCGGCCTCGTCGTGTCGTTGAGTGCGTGCGCCGACGGGCTCGCGCCTCTCTCGCTGGCCCCTGCGCCGGACTCACTATCCGTTGTGGCTGTGCGACCGGGCGTGGTGCGGCTGACGTGGGCACAGGTCAAGGGCGTGGAGGTCACACAGTACATCGTGGAACGACGTGTCAACTTTGAGGGGTCGTTTGTTGAGGTTGCGCGGGTTACGGAATCGAATCTGGGGCAGCTGAGCTGGCTCGACACGGATATTCAGCCTGCGACGGTCTATGGATACCGTGTGTTTTCGCTGACCCTGCTGGGTGAGAAGTCGCGGCCCTCGGTGACGGGGGGCACGTTGACGCCACCACGGCCCGGCATAGATATATCCACGAATTCATCCGCCACGCTAGCAGAGGCGCAGGATCCGGATGGCTACACGCTGACCATCATCGGTCCGGATACTGTCCGGGCCGCGATCGGTGTCGCCGCGACTCGCCGTTTCGCGCCTCTCAAGACCGGTCGGTACGCCGTCTCGCTCGGCGGCGTCATCGATCGCTGCAGTGTCACGGGACCGGCTACGCGTGAGTTGTTCGTGACGGACACGAGCGCCGCAACGATCACACCGGTGGTGTTCAATGTCGTCTGTCGCGATCCGAATCGAGGCGACATTTCCGTGAACCTCGCGGTCAGCGGCGCGAATCCGGATAATGCGTTCTCACTTGATGTGCTTGGCCAGTCCGCCGATACCACGCTGCCGCCCGCAGAGCGTGTCTATTCGGCGAAGCGGAACATCAATGGCGAAGGCAATCCGAACGAGTTCCTGAATCTCAGACCTGGATCGTACACGGTCACCCTCAGGGATGTCGCCGCCAACTGCGCCCTGCAGGGAGCGGCGTCACGAACGGTCGCTGTCACCAAGCTGGCCGTTGCCACGGTCAGCTACGTCATTGCATGCACCGGGCCCGGCGGGGCGCCACCGACCAGCACAAAACCATTCATCTGGCGCAACCGCTGGTTGCCGAAAACGGCCGCCTCCGGTAGCACAGTCGAGCTGGAACACACGCTCGACCTGACTGCGCGCGCCGGGCAGGGCGTCAGGGTGGTGCAGAGCGTCTTCAGGTATGATGCGTCGGTCCTGCGCTTCGAGGAGGAGACCGCGGGCCAGCTCCCGCAGCTGACGATCAATGCATCGACGCCCGGCACGATCCGATACGTCGCGACGACGACGAGTGCTGCACGCACCGGCGTGGTTTCGCTGGCCAGGTTTCGTTTCACGATTACCGGTGCCACGGGCCGAACGTCTCCAACGGTCACGACGGTGCAAGTCGCGTCATCGCCAGTGGAATTCGTGGACTCGGTGCGCGTTGTCGAAGACACGCTGACGGTCGGTGCCGGAGCGCCGTCCGTCAATCAGCCTCCGGTGTCTCGCGCTGGCGGACCGTACAACGGCACGGCAGGTACTGCGCTGACACTGTCCGGCGCGGGATCGACCGATGCCGATGGAACGATCGCGAGTTACGCGTGGAATTTTGGCGACAACACCAACGGTATCGGTATTGCGCCCTCAAAGACGTACAGCTCTGCCGGCACGTACACCGCGAATCTCACGGTGACGGACGACAAGGGTGCGACGGCCACGTCGCAGGCGACGGTGACGATCAGTGCTGCGCCGGGCGGAGCGACGCCGCCCGTCGCGCGTGCCAACGGCCCGTATACGGCCACCGTGGGTTCGTCCGTGACGCTCTCCTCTGCCGGCTCCACCAACGCCACGTCTTTCAGCTGGCTTCTCGGCAACGGTCAAACGGCCAGCGGTGCGTCGCCATCCGTGACGTACGGTGCGTCGGGGACCTTCACCATCACGCTCACGGCGAGCGGCGCCGGCGGGCTGACATCGACGTCGTCGACCACGGTCACGGTGACGGCAGTCACACCTCCGACACCTCCACCGACACCTCCGCCGGCACCGTCACCCACCATGCTCGAGTGGAACAACCTCTTCGGTCCGTACGACGTGACGAATCGCGAAGTGGCGATCACGATTCGGTACGACACGCGGGTGAACCTGACGGAGACGCCCGGTCCCGAGGCGCTGGAGAAATTCGCGGTTGATTCACTGAAGTGGAATCCGGCGGTGCTGCAGTTCGTGTCTATCAATCTCGGTCCGAACATCATCGGGAACTCGAATCAGGTTGGTGCGTCATCCGGCCGCCTCGGTCTGAGTGGCACGATCGGCGGCGTGCAGCAGCAGGGTTTGATCGTGATCGCCACCATTCGATTCCGCCCCGTTGGCACCACCGGTCAGACCACGACCACACGGACATTCCTTGGCGCACTGATCGGTCCATCGAGCACGGGCTTCTACTCGTACAACTCGAAGACCACGATCATCGAGGGTGACTTCACGGTTCCCTGATTCCGGATACAGGAACGCAGCAGTTTTGATACATCCAAGTCACAAGACAAGTGGACTCGATGATCTCCTTCCTGCGGTGACCTGACGCGGACGCAGTCGATACACGCAAATCCGCACAGCGTTACTGCACGAGCCGATCATACCGCGAGCTCCCGACCGGGAGTTTCTGCGACGCTGCAGCGCGCTTCAATCGATTTGCACGACCCGCCCCTTTTGGAGGTTGCATGACTGTCACCACCCGGCGCCCGAGTCTGACTCGGCGCCTCACGACGGCGCTCTTTGCCGTCACGTCGTTGCTCACCACCGCATGTGCCACGGAGCGTGCTGTCTCTGGCCCGTCGCTCCCTGGAAACTCCCCGGTATCACAGTTCAAGCCGGCGGCATTCATTGCCGACGTCAATCTGCGTACTGGCAAAGTTGTCATCACGGATCCGACAGTTGGCACGTCCGGCCGGCCGACGCTGTCCATCGGCGGTGAAGAGCGTCCGAACCTGTCGTTGCTCGGTGGCGAAGCTGTCCGCCTCGTTCCGTCGAACTACACCGCGTCAGCTCCCGGTGCGTTCGCGCCGAACAAGATTCGCGTGACGTTCGACATCGAGATCGACAACAAGTTGCCTGGCGTCAAGTTCATCACCCCGACGTGGCCGGTGCCGCCGTCAGCGGGCGTGATCCTGTTCCCGCTCGACTTCACCGTGACGACGACCCCCGGCGGCACGACCGGCGGCGATGGTAATGTCATCATCGTCGAGCAGCCGAGCTTCGGCGGCATCGAGCCGTCGATCGACTGGAACGGAACGCGCAGTGCCGGCAGCGGCGCTCCGTTCAACTTCTTCAACGACGTCGTCTGCACCGCTGGCGCCAGCAGCGATTGCTTCCGCTGGGAAGCGTTCGACCTCGAGATCCAGCCTGGTGGCCGCTCGACCAGACACACCGTGGGCTTTGACATCGATGTGACGGTTGCGCAGTTCCGCACGCGCATGATCGTGGCCGCCGACCTCGCTCCGGCCGTTGCAGTGGCGCCGGGCTCGATCAGCGGTGTGGTGACCTCGGCCGTTCGCGGTAACCTGTCGGGTGTGGTCGTCACGGTTGCTCCTGGCGGCCAGACTGGCACGTCGGCCGCCACCACAGGCGCCTACTCGATCGCCGCAGTGGACGTTGGATCACGCACCCTCACCGTGTCGAATCTTCCGGCCGGCTGTACCGCTCCGGCTGCGCAGACGGTCATCGTCAATACGGCCGCGAACACAGTAGCGAACTTCAGCGTCACCTGTACCGGTCTCCCGGGCACGCTCACCGGCACCATCTCGTCGAACGTCCCTGCCACGGTCCTGACGGGCATCACCGTCACCGCCAGCAACAGCGGTTCGCCGCTTTCCGGCAACGCACTGGTGACTGGCGCTTATTCGATCGCCAACGTTGCCGCTGGTTCGGGTACGCTTGCATTGACCAACCTTCCGACTGGTTGCACCGCTCCGGCATCGACGCCGTACGCGATGACCAGTGGTGGGCCGGTGAATGTGAACATCGCCATCACCTGCCCGGTACCGACCGCGCCTGGCTATCAGTACAACACGACGTGGACCAACATCGCTGGCGGCTTCGTTCAGCTCGACGTGCGGATCGACATGCGTACGTTCAATCGCCCAGATATCGATGACGTGACCACCAGTGGTGTGACTGGCGACCCGATCACGCTTGCAGAGCTTGCGATCCTGTTCGACCAGACGAGGCTCATTTACAATGCGGCAGAGACGGCGAACGCTACGATCCCGAATCCGCGCCTGTCTGGCTCCGCCACTATCGGTGCGAATACGCCGGGTCGTCTCAACGTCCTGAACTTCGCGACCGGCGCCGGCGTCACCGGTAACATCGCTGTCGTTCGGCTCGTCTTTGCGCGCAACACCGGCGGCACGACCGGCACACAGGTCGGCACTACGACGACATTCACCAATATCGCCAGCCGTCAGGCCGGCGTTCCGGTTGATATCGTGGCGAATGTCGTGAACCTCGAAGCGCCGTACATCCTCCCGGCACCGCTGCCGTAATCTGATCGACGGTTCTCTGATGTCACGAGATCGTGTCGTGGCGTCAGAGATCGTCGGCGCCTTTTCCCCACTGGAGTCAATATCATGATGCTCAACCGCTCTATCCCGAAGCTTGCGATGCTCGTCGCAGCGTCGGCGGTCGGCCTTACTGCCTGCTCGGATCAGGTGTCCACTGGCGCAATTGCCAATGGCACGAACGTTCCGCTCAAGCTTGAAGTCTCGTCGTCGTCTGCCGCGCGCGGCTCGCGTGTTGCTATCGCTGTCAACCTTGACGAATCGGCAAGCGCTGCCGGTGTTGTGCAGGGCGCACTCGCTTTTGATGCCGCCAGCCTCCGTTACGTCGGTCAGTCGCCGGTCGGCTCGTCTGTCTCCATGGCAAATGGCAAGGGCGCTGCTGATGGCGCACTGCGATTCGTCTCGTACAACCCACGGGGCATCAGCGGTCGTATTGCCCTGTTCGTCTTCGAAGTGAAGGCTCCGAATTACCTGGCGTCCATCCGCTATGTACCGCAGCTTGCTGCGGCCGCAGGTGGACGTCAGCTCACCACACAGGTTCTTGGTACAGTGGTGAACGAAAGTCTCTCGGTTCCGGCTGACGCCTCGATGATGACGGCCGCCGACTGGAACGCCCGTATGATGCCTGAAGGATCGACGCCGCCGAACGTGTCGGCCGCCCCGGGCGAGTACAGGTTGAACCTGCAGTACGGTGACATCGATTTCAACGGAACAGTGTCCGGCCCAGACGCGGTGGCCGCCGCGAATGCCTCCGTCGGTAACGATGAGATCATCATTGGCACTGACGGTCCCGCCATCGATCGGGATCTGGTCATCGCCGGCAACGTCTCACCGACGAACGGGAACGGCGCCTGTGGCACTAATGCGAACGGCACGCGCGTCGTGGACGGAAACGACGTGCTGGCGATCGCCAACTTCTCGGTTGGCAATGCAGAGACCTGCGCCGGTACTTTGATCCCAGGCCGCGGCCCGCTTCCTGGTGCAGGCGCCCGTGCAATTGTGACGGGCAACATCACCGGAGCTCGCCTGTTCTCCAAGGATACCGTCTACGAGCTTCAGGGCCAGGTGCGTATTCTCGATGGTGCCGTCCTGACCATTCAGCCTGGTACACGGATCGAAGGCAGCTCGGTCGTCAATCCGTCCGCGCTGATCAGCGAGCGCGGTGGCGTTCTGCTCGCCGCCGGTACGCAGTTCGAGCCAATCGTGTTCACCTGCACCGGCACCAAGATTCCTGGTTGCTGGGGTGGCGTGTGGCTTTCAGGCAAGTCGGCGCCGAACCTCGCGGTGCCAGCTTCCGGGACCGGTCTCGGCCCGTCGCCGGCGTTCGCGGCACGGAGCGTCACGTTCCAGGGCACGACGTATAACGTTCCTGCCGACATTGGTGGCTGCAATCAGCTGCTCGGCGAGGCCAACACGCCGGGCTACGGCGGATGTACGGACAACGATTTCAGCGGCGTGTTGAGGTATGTCCGTATTGAGTTCGCAGGCTTCATCATCTCCTCCGGTCGCGAACTGAACGGCCTGACACTGGCCGGTGTCGGCAGCCAGACGGTTATCGATTTCGTGCAGGTGCACGGCGGTACGGACGACGGCGTCGAGTTCTTCGCCGGCACCGTCGGGGTTCGCCATGTCGTGATCACTGGCGCTCAGGATGATGGTTTCGACGGCAGCTTCGGCTACCGCGGCAACAGCCAGTTCGTCATCATCCAGAATGACCAGGGCGACACGCCGGGTAATGACTCACGCGCGATCGAGTTCGACAACAACGAAACCGGTGCTCAGTTCGCGGCAGCCCCGCGGACGTCGGCGGGCATGTACAACTTCACGGTGATCGGCAACCTGACCTCGGCCACTCAGACGGCAGCGATCATGCTCCGCCGCGGCACCAGTCCGACGATCTCGAACTCGATCTTCGACGGCTGGAACCACGTGGTTGAAATTCGTGATACGGATACCTGTACGCCTGGCGCAGTCATCCGGCATTCGACGTTCGTCGGCCACCGCAGCGTTCTGGCCAACCCGTCGGTTCCGCCAGCGTGTGCTGCTGTGGAAGATGCGATCATCACCAGTGGAACGGAGAACCGCATTCGTCAGACGGGCGCGCCGCAGATCGGCGGGATCCTGTTCGATGGCCGCAACACCCTTCTTCCGGATTGGCGTATGCTGAGCACGGCTCTCGATGCTCCTGTCGAGGGGACGACTGAAATCGTCCCGGCTGGGCTGACCCAGGTCAATTATCGCGGCGCCGTCGGCAATCTGAGCACCGGCCAGATTCCGTGGTACTCCGGATGGACCCGCGGCTTCACGTCCGCTCTCGTTCCGTAAGGCTGCTGGTTCTTCTCATGCAGGTGCAGTGATCGTATGAAGTATAAAAGATTGAACGTCCTGCGATCCACGCTCGCCGCCGCACGATTCTGTGCGGCGGCGAGCGTGCTGCTGTTCGCAGGGTGTAATGAAAACCAGACCGGACCCAAGCCGCCGTATCTGGCGATCGTCACCACGCTGACCGCCTGGAAGGGGGTCACGCCGCCGAAGACCGTCAAGTACCGGGTCCACGAAGTCACCGGTCTGAAGTCGTTCGATCGCGAGATCACCGTCTCGCCGAAGGACACGACGATCCTCTCGGTCAATCCTGGCAGTTACGTGATCGAAGCCATCGATCTCCCGACCAGTTGCGTCATTCCTCGCGGCGGGCCGGAGCAAGGCATTACGCTCCTCGAGACCGACAACACCGGCATCATCCGCTGGTCAGTCGAATGCCGAACGGCCGTGACTCTATCGGTGCTCTCCGACGGATTTTCTCCCGACAAGGAGTTTGTCTACCGCGTCCGAAACGCCTCCGGACAGGAGACGATCGGCATCGTGCCGGCCAACGACACTCTCAACCTGAGCAAATTCGCTTCGGGTGAGGTGACCATCGATATCGGAGGAGTGGCGCCAAACTGCACCGTGACCAGTGAAGGCGGACTGCGTCAGCGAATCACGGTGGAGAAAACGGGAGGCGCGGCGATCGCGTTTCGCGTCGTCTGTTCGGATGAGGCGAAGCGGCCGCAGATCCTGTCGTTCACCAGCGGTTACACCCTCGGTGCGAGCGTCTTCCAGTTCAAGGTGTATGACGCCGATCAAAATATCGATGGCTACTATTTCAACCTGACCGATTGTCAGGGGAATAGCGTCCTCCCGGAGAAACGTCAGCGAATCCGGCGCGGACTGCGTGGTGGCCGCGGACAGGTGGGGGACACGCTCACCATTGTCGGTGCCTTTGAACTCGGGATTGCGCCGAGTGAGCTGGTTGGGCGATGCACAGAGATACGCGTTTTCGACGCGACAACGAACGTGAGTGAGATCGCCGTGCACAAGATCGGCAGCGATGGTGGCTCTCCGCCGGCGGTTCGCTTCATGAATTCGGCGCTGGTCGGTCTCAGCTTCATCACCACCGCCATCGAAGCTTCGGATCCCGACAACGATATCGTCGGAACGTTCGTCCTGGTTCGCGTTCGGGACGGCGTGCTCGCACTCCCGGACGGCGTGCCAGACCTCGGTTCGATGGATCCGATCGGATACCTCGGCCTCGACCTCCCGCTGATCCCGACCACAGGCCGGATCAAATGGGACGATGTGTATGAAGTCATCGTGTATGTGATCGATTCAAAGGGCAATGCAATCCGGGTATCAGATGAAGACATGCTTCGCTAAGCAGCGCGCGGTTCTGGTGCTGCCGTCGGCTCTGCTGACGCTCCTCACCTCCTGCGGCGACACCACCGCCGTCGCGCCGGTCACAACGCCGAGGACGGCGCAGTGCAGCGGCGTCTCGACCAATGTTCGCTCTCTCGCGCCGATGGAAGGCGTGGTCCTCTCCGGCACCGAGATCGAATGCATCGCTCTCGCCGGCGACGGTCGCGAATATCTGGTCATCCCGCAGCTTACCGGCGTCACGCTGCCGTACGGGGGCTACGGCTTCCGTATCTCCGATCCAACGGCAACGGGTACAGTCGCACGCACGCTGGAATTGCCTTCGCGCGCCGACGTCAACCTGCGCAGCGGCTCGCCAGCTGACACGCTTCTGCCTGCGCCTCCGGTTACTGCACAGGAACGTCTCGATGGACTGATGCGCCGACGAGAAGCCAGGTATCGCGGGCAGACAGCCACACCGCGTGCCGCCGTCTCGCTCTCGATCGCCGCCGCCGCTCCCGAAGCGCTGCGCACCTTCAGTGTGCTCAATACGCTCGCCGAAGTACCTGCCTATTCTCGCGTCGCGGCGCAGCTCCGCTACGCAGGCTCGCGGGTGCTGGTCTACGTCGACACGCTCTCCTCCTCCGCATTCACCGACGCCGAACTCACCGGGATGGGCGCGCTTTATGACGCGCAGCTGGTACCGGCGGTGACCAGGACCTTTGGCGCGGGCTCGGACATCGATGGCAACGGCCGACTGATCTTCCTCCTCACGCCCACCGTCAATGCATTGATCCCGGCGTCGAACTGCGCGGTGAGCGGGTTCGTACGCGGATTCTTCTACAGCTACGATCTCTCCAACGCAGGCAGTACATCCAACCGTGGCGAGATCTTTTACGGGTATGTCCCCGACCCAGCGGGACGCTGGAGCTGCGCGCAGACGAAAGCCGATGTCATCTCCAATCTGCCGCCCACGTTCATACACGAGCTGCAGCACATGGTGTCGTTTGGGGAGCACGCGGTCAAGCGTGGTGGCGATGCCGAAGAGGCGTGGCTGAACGAGGGGCTGAGCCATCTCGCCGAAGAAATCGGATCGCTCACTTATGAAGCGCGATTCCCGGCGCCATCCGGCCGTACCGTGGCCAGTCAGATCTTCCCGGATTCTGCGTCGCCGTACATCACGCCGAATCTGCTGTACTCGTATCGGTACCTGTTCTCGAGCGGCATCTATTCCATCACGACATGCGCACCAGGGACCTTTTGTTCGCTCTCCGAACGTGGCGGGATCTGGCTGCTGCTGCGCTATCTGACCGATCGCGAAGGTGATGGCGTTCTGCGTCGTCTGGTCGAGACGAAACTCACCGGCCGCGCAAACCTCGAGTCGGTCGCAGGACGATCGACAGGCGCGCTCCTCGGTGACTTTGCGATGGCCGTGTCTGCCGACAGCGTGATCGGTGTTTCACGCACCGCAACACCAGCCTCGCTCCGATTCTCCACACGCAATCTGCGCCGACTCTACAAGGGTCTTTTCGATCTGTACGGTATCACACGCGGAGTCAGCCGTCCATTTCCGATCGAGCCGCTGACGCTGGCGCCGGGCGGCAATGTCACCGGCACAATGCGACCAGGCACCTTCCTCACCTACCGGCTGCGCGTGCCGGCTGGGACGGCGAGCGCCGTGCTGCGACTGGTGAGCACGGATGGCAATGCGTTCCCGGCGAGTTCCGGGGCGCAGGTCTCTGTGCTCCGCATGCCCTGAGGCTGCTCACGAAGACTTTGGCGCGCGCACGGGGCTGACTTTTCCCAGCTTAGGGAATCGTCAGCCCTGTTGCGGCAGCCGCTGGTGTCGTGGAGGACGTGGTGTTACCTCGACCGAACTGACCGCTGCCGTTCAGCCCCCAGCAGAGCAGCGAACGCCGTGAGATGACGATGATGTTGTCTTCGCCCGTCACGGCACCGAAGGTCACAGCGCATGTGAAGTTGGTCCCGGCCGTCATGCGGCTGAAGACCGCGCTCGCATCCGCCTCAGTCGGTGTGTTTCGCGATTGCGTCGTGCCGTCACCCACCTGACCGCTGGTGTTCTGCCCCCAGCAGTACGACCTGGACGTCGACTCCGAGATACCGCACGTGTGTCGGTCCCCTACTGCGACGTCCTTGAGCGGCACGGCTGTATTCACGACCACCGGAATCGATGACTGCGTGACAGCATTCGTCCCGAGCTGGCCGAACTCATTGCTGCCCCAGCATCGAACCGCTCCGCCAGCTTCCGTGGCGCAGGCATGCGAGACGCCATTCCCGGCTGCGAGTGCCTTGTAGAATCGGCCGCCCGCCACGGCCACTGGTCGCAGCCGGTCCACACGCGTACCGTCACCAAGTTGTCCGTCGGCGTTCGCGCCCCAGCACCACACCGCGCCAAGCAGGTCCAGTGCGCAGGTGTGTGCGGAGCCCGTGGCGATCGTGGCGAACAGCGGCACACCAGTCAGCTCCACAGCGACGAGCGATCCATTCGTACTGCCAGTGCCGAGTTGTCCGTTGCTGTTGCTGCCCCAGCAGTACGTTCGACCGCTGCTCGCCAGAGCACAGGTGTGCTGTCCTCCGGCGCTGACCACGGTGAACGGACCACCGGCGCCCGGAGTGGGTGACGAACGATCGACGGTTGAACCATCGCCGATCTGACCGAACGCGTTGCTGCCCCAGCACCGCACGAGGCCATCGGGCCGCAGGGCGCACGTATGCGCACTTCCTGCACTGATACTGGTGGTGGACACGGGCACCAGCGACGGCAGGAGCGATGAACTGGTGGATCCATTACCGAGTTGTCCAAAGCTGTTCTCGCCCCAGCAGTACGTTCCGACATCGGCCAGTGCGCACGCGAAAGCGCTGCCGGCCGCGATGCGCTGCGTGCCTGGCAGTGGTGGGCAGTTCACGAGCAGATCGAGCGTCGTGGTCATGTTTGGCTGTACCGCTGCCGAACGCGTGGCCGGAGCCGGGCAATCGGCGGGCACTGCACTGACCTCGAGCAAGGCGGTACCGGCGGGAAGCGTCAGCGTGTACCGCCCACTCGCATCGGCGGTCGTCGTCGTGCCGGTGGCGACATCGGTCACTACGGTGTTGCCGAGTATTCCGCGCAGCGGTGAGCGGACGACTCCAGCGAGGATGCCATCAGGAATCGGTGCCGGCGTCGGTGCCGGCGATGTCCAACCGGAGAACCAGGGAATCCGGTTGCCTGGTCCCGCTTCGGGAACGGCTCCGATGTACGATGCCGCCGAGAAGATGCCGCCGGTTGGCGGTAGTGCAGCGGGCGCCGTCGCGAGCGGCGCGCCGGTGATCGGTCGGAGGTCCGGCAGAATCAGGTCATTCTCGCTCTTGAGCAGCCCCGACGCGTTCGTCAGAACGGTATTGTTGGCGCCCGCACTGCCAAGCAATGCCGCTTCGTTGCTGGCGCAGCCGGCGGCGTCGGCGCCTGCGCCAAGCGATGTCGCTCCGGCCGTGAGTACATGCTGCAGCGTCAGTGCGCCAGCGTTGAACTGCGCACAGGTCGATGTACCGGCGATGTCGAGTGCGATGTGCGGTGCGTAGAAGAACACGTTGCGAATGGTGCCGGCGGTGCCGCGTTCGAGCACCAGTGCCCGGGCCGTTGCGTGGGATGCGTTCGCCGGGTCGGACTGCGCGACGAGCGTGATGTTAAAGAGCGTTGGATTGGATCGCGGCGCGGCGTCGCTGGTGGCCGATGTCGTCCCGTTCTGACCTGCGATGCCTGCGGCAAAGCGCAGAAAGTCCTGCTGGACTGCGATGAACTGTGCCTGCCCGCGCCAGCCGCCGGTCCAGCGCAGCCCGGTCGCATTGGCCGTCAGGAACAGGTCTTTCACTCCGACGGTACCGCCGTCGATGAGCACTCCTTCGTTGCGGGTGCGATTGGCCTGCACGTCACGCACGACGGTACCGCTGCCGACGCCGGCCAGTTGCAGTCCACGTTCCGCGTACTCGATGCGCAGATAGGTCATGATTCCACTGTCGTCGGCGTCATTGCAGCCGCCGTACGGCTCGTTGCTGACGACCGGATTCAGAGCACTCAGACAGCCTGGCGTCACGCTGCGAGATGAGGTCGGGCTGGTTGGTGAGCCGCTGTTGATGCGGGCGTACCCATGCACCACGAGGCCACCCCAGCACCCCGGGTACTTCACGACCGTGTTGCAGGTGAGGACGATCGGCTCGTTGAGTGTGCCAGGCGCCTCGAGGCGGCCGTCACGGGAGATGACGACATATGCCCCAACCACCCCTTCGATTCGCGTCCCTGCTTCGATGCGCAGAGTACCGCCGGCGTCGACCAGCACCGGCCCGTCGAGGCGGATCGTAGCCCCTCGACGCCACACGGTTGGCGCCGCGATGTGCGTGATCTGGCCCCGGACGCCGACGTGGCGCACCGGCGACGACTCGATGCGCCCGGCAGGCGGCCGCAATTCGAGTCGATCCGGATGTGGCAGGCGAGCGCTGTCAAGGGCGATCACCGCCGTGATCGACGTGAGTAGGCGAAAATGCGACATAATTGGGCCAGGACGGAGGAGAGGCGGTGCTTTCCTCAAAAAATGACCGGCGACGGTCACGTGTCGTGGTGCCGAAGTTCTCAGTTTTGTTACGGTCGTGTCATGCGCGTGAGCGGCGTCGGAGACGGTCTCGCAGCCCGCGTGGCTGTTCATCTTGGCACAGGCACATCTTCATGCTGAGAAACACACTCGCATTGTAACACCGATGGCAGAAGGCGTCGCTCCACACCTGCCGGTGCGTCACACGCCATTGGCTGCATTCAATCGACGTGTAATCGCACAGGCCATGGAGGATGACGGCTGCACCAATCCATGCCAATGCCATGGGGCAGCCTCCGTGGGTTGAGCGTCGTCTGACCATGAAACAGATGTTCTGACACTCATCAAGAAACTATCAATTCGCGCCGAAACTGGACTGATGTCGGATGGGTTTGCCGACTATCGTCAACCGTTGCAACCCACCGTGCGAGCCACGCGGCAGCATGCCGGAGGGGTTGCGCAGCACAACCGACCCTGAACAGTCCTATGCTGAATCAGCTGATCAATCGCCCGCTCCGAGTCCAATTGGCGACCGGTACGGCCCTCCTCGCAGTGGCCGGCATCATAGGGCTCGCAGCTGCACTCTCGTCCAGTCGGGCTGCGAGTGCTGCAGCCGAGCGGATCTACTCGGATGCGCTGCTGCCCGTGGCCACCGCCGGCACTCTGCAGAGCGAACTCCAGAGGATCCGCGTCCACTACCGGGATGTTGCCTTTGACGATGCGCAGCGGGTCGCTGCACAAGGAAAGTTGGCGGTTGCCCGCCGGAGTGTCGACTCGCTGGCCACGGTGCTCGTCAGCACTCCGGACTCGGCCAGCGCAATGTATGCACGCCGGTTCCGGGAAAGCTTTACTGCTGCGGCGCCGCAGATCGACCAGTTTCTCGGACTTGTCGAGCGCTCCGAGCGGGATCAGGCGTTCGCAGTGCTGCGCGGGCCATTGCGTCTGGCGATGAACGAGGCGGCATCGGCGGTCGACTCGTTGGTTCTGGCGGAGGCTCAATACGCCAAGCGGCTCGCGGCTACCAGTCAAGCCGAAAGCGCACGCAGTCAGTTGTTTGCCGCAGCGATCTTCTTCGCGGGACTCATCGCGGCGTTGCTGATGGCGAATGCAATCGCGAAACGAGCCGTACGCGCAATCGGCGAAGTGCAACAGCGTCTTGCGTCGCTTTCCGGTCTCTGCATCCAAAGCCTGTTCGAGGCCACCGACTGCCTCTCACGGGGTGATCTCTCAGCGCGCATTCGCATGGGGACGGTGCCCATCCACGTAAAGTCTCGCGACGAGATCGGCGCGCTCGGCGACAGTATGAATGTGATCATCGACCGTACCAAAGGCGCTCTCACCTCGTACGAACGCGCGGCGATGACCATCACCGGGATGATGACGGAAGCCGAACGCGTCGTCGCTCTTTCCAATGCCGGATCGCTGACCGCGGTCGCCGATGCGGGTGCGTTCCCGGGAGCCTTCGGCGTACTGCTCGGACAGTTCAACAAGGCGCAAGACGCCTTGCGCCTGCCTGTGGAGCGAACGCTCGCAGTGCTGGAGCGAGCGGCTGAACGGGATCTCTCAGGCCGTGTCGCTGGCGATTTTCAGGGCGATCACGCGCGCCTGGCCGACGCAGTCAATCACGCACTGACGAACCTTTCCAACGCCCTGCACGAGGTTGAAGTGGCAGCGGAGCAGATCTCCGGCGCGTCGGATCAGATCGCGAGCGGCGGTCTGTCACTCGCGGATGCTTCCTCGACCCAAGCCGCCTCTGTGGAGGAAATTGCAGCGGCGGTGCAGGAGCAGACGGCTGCCACGACTCGGACCGCGGCGTATGCGAGTGAAGCACGGGACATCACACATGCGGCGCGCGAGCGTGTGCGAAGCGGCGTGGACTCGATTCAGGAACTCGATGCCGCAATGAACCGGCTCTCCGACTCGACACGCAAGACGGCAAGCATCGTGAAGAGCATCGATGAGATCGCGTTCCAGACGAATCTCCTCGCGCTCAACGCCGCCGTCGAGGCGGCGCGAGCAGGCGACGCTGGTCGCGGCTTCGCTGTCGTCGCCGACGAAGTCCGGCAGCTGGCGATTCGGGCGGCGAATGCGGCACGCGAGACATCCGGACTTTTGGAGGAGACTGTCCTCACCGCTGCCGACTCCGCGAAGATTGGCACCGAAGTGGGCCGACATCTCGGCGCCGTCATGAATGATATGGACCGTGTCAGTACGGTCGTGAGTGACATCGCAACGGAGTGCTCGGCGCAGCGCGATCAGATTGTGGACGTCCGTCGCGCCGTCGAGCAGGTGAGCGCGCAGACGCAAGCAGCTGCCGCGAACGCCGAGGAGTCGGCTGCGGCCGCCGAAGAGTTGCGCGCGCAGTCATCGCTGATGCGAGATCTGGTGCAGGGGTTCGTGGTGGGTAACGGGCAGAACCGCCACAAAACGCTCGCTCGGCGCAATCCTTACCAACCACCGAAGGCCGCAATCCTCGCACAGCGAGACTACGATCCCGCGGTGGAGAAATGGTCGTCGGTTGGAGGGCGTCGCTGAGACGCCACTGAGTGAAGGGCTGAGGCAGGCTGAGCGTTGTCCGGCGTGCGGGTTGCAGTAGACTTGCCAAAGTCGCCGGCGGCGGTCAGTGGACGATTTCAAGCGCAAGCGACGGAGTGGTTCATGGCTACCGCTGGGCGAGATTGAGTCATCAACGCTCTCCCGCGACGGGCCGGCGATACTGACTCTTCTCTTCGGAGCCGGGCATGATCATGGCGATGTGGCCAATTCAGACGAGCGAGTGCGTCAACAGTGCCGGGCGACTGATTGCAATCACCGATGATGCTCGCTACGCCGCGATCGTCGCGCGTGACCGCACGCAGGATGGCGTCTGGTACTACGCCGTGCGCACCACCGGCGTGTTCTGCAAACCATCGTGCGGTGCGCGGCTCGCGAAACGCGGGAACCTCTCGTTCCACGCCACCACGACCGATGCAATCGCTGCCGGCTTTCGCGCCTGCAAACGCTGCCGCCCCGATCAGACTGGCCCCGACCTGCACACCGACGTCGTCACGGCCGTGTGCCGCATGATCGACGATGCGCTCGCGGCCACCGGGTCGGTTCCATCGCTCGATGCCATGGCCAGGCACACGGGTTTCTCGCCGTTTCATCTGCACCGGATGTTTCGGAAAGCGACGGGACTGACGCCTCGTGCCTATGGCGCCGGTGTGCGTGCGCGGTTCCTGCGCGATCAGCTGGACGAGAGTCGCACGGTCTCGGAAGCGATGCACGGCGCAGGCTATTCGTCGTCCAGCAGGTTTTACGAACAGGCGACGAAACGTCTGGGCATGGTTCCGTCAAGAGCGAAGCGCGGTGGTGTTGGAGAAACGGTCCGGTTTGCGGTTGGTGCCACCACGCTGGGCGCGATCCTGGTCGCTGCGACCGAGAAGGGGGTGTGCTCGATTCAGCTTGGCGAAGATCCCGACGCGTTGATTCACGATCTGGAGCGACGTTTTCACGGGGCGACGCTGGTGGGTGACGACCCGGCGTTTGCGGCGACCGTGTCACAGGTGGTGGGCCTCGTCGAGTCACCGCGAAGCGCGCTCGATCTGCCGTTGGACATTCGCGGTACGGCGTTTCAGGAGCGGGTGTGGACGGCGCTGACATCGATAGCGCCGGGGAGCACCGTCACCTACGCGCAGCTCGCCGGGATGATCGGTCAGCCGACGGCGGTGCGCGCCGTCGCCAGTGCGTGTGCCGCCAATGAGATCGCGATTGCGATCCCCTGCCATCGCGTCATTCGCACGACGGGCGGTTTGTCTGGCTACCGCTGGGGCGTTGACCGCAAGGCGGCGCTGCTGGAACGCGAGAGACTCGGCGAGCCGCGCAGCGAAAAGTGAATCGTCGCTGTGCGCCATGCGATGCCGCAGCAGTCAGGGCGCCGTCCTGACCGGTTCGTCCATCAACTGCCTGATGAAATACGTGTACTCCATCGCCGTGGTCCGAGCCTGCTGCTCGAGGTTGGCGCCGCTCCCGTGGCCCCCTTCAATAACTTCGTAGAAGTAGTACGGCAGCCCCATCGCGCCCATCGTGGCGGCGAACTTCCGCGCATGTTGCGGCCCCACGCGATCGTCCCTGGTGGTGGTCCAGATCAGCGGCGTCGGGTAGGGCACGCCGGGCTTGAGGTTGTGCAGCGGAGAGATTGACTCGAGAAATACGCGTTCTTCCGGCACCGAGACGCTGCCGTACTCACCGACCCAGCTGGCCCCAGCAGCGATCTGCTCGAAGCGTAGCATGTCGAGCAGCGGCACCTGAATGTCGACGGCGTTCCAGAGTTCGGGGTGCTGCGTCATCTGCACACCCATCAGCAGTCCGCCATTTGATCCTCCCTGAATGCCAAGCTTTTTCGGGTTCGTGACACCCCGGGTGATGAGATCCTGGGCGACGGCGGCGAAGTCGTCGTAGATCACCTGCCGCTTCGTCTTCAGGCCGGCCTCGTGCCACGCCGGTCCGAACTCGCCACCGCCGCGAATGTTGGCGACAACGTAGACCCCACCGCGCTCGAGCCACAGTTTGCCGACTTCGTCGTCGTACCGCGGTGTCAGTGAGACCTCAAAACCACCGTAGGCGTAGAGAATCGTCGGATGTGACCCGTCGAGCGTGATCCCCTTCGGATACATGATGAAGTACGGGACTTTCGTTCCATCCTTCGATGTCGCTTCGCGTTGCTCCACCGCGCTCCGTGAGCCATCGAAGCGCGGCGTAAGTGACTTGATCGGCAACGCACTCACCGTCCGTGCGTCGGCGAGCCAGACGCTGCTCGGTGTCAGATAACCGGCGACACTCACGAACGCCCGATCAGTGTGCGTGTCAGTGCTGATCAGATCCGTCGACACGTTTCCAGGAAGCGGGAGCGAACCCGCTGTCCACGAGCCATCGGGTGCTCGAGCGTAGCTCAGTACTTTGCCGGTCACGTTGTCGGTGATCGACACCAGCAGCCGCGCGTGCGTCGCCGATGCCCCCTGTACGGACTGACGTGGCCCGGGTGCAAACACCAGCGACGGTGTCAGATGTGCCGGGTCCCGCAGCGCGCTCAGCGCATCGAAACTCGCCAGCGCCCCGGCAGGAATCGTCGTACCAGCGGTGCTCCATGCTTCGGAGAGCTGCACGATGGCCTGTCCGCCGAGCATGTCGATCACGTTTGCCTTGAGCGGCAAGTCCAGTCGCGCGACATCACGCGGCCGGATGATGTGTTTCTCCGTCTCGAAGAAAGAGGTCGCGCGATCGATGAAGCCGACGCGTAACCCGGAGGCGTCTTCGGCGGTGTAGGCGTTGACGCGCACATCAGACTTCGCGCCCCGAAAGAGCTCGACGGCGGCTGACAACGGCTGTCCACGCACGAGCCGTTTGACGATGAACGGATAGCCCGACGCGGTGAGCTCACCCGGATTCCACTCGCGCGCCACAAGCAGCGTATCGGTTCCAGACCACGAGACGCTCTGTTTGCCCTTCGGGAGGGAGAATCCACCACTGACGAACCGACGCGTTTGCGTGTCGAACTCTCGCACGGTATTCGCATCCTCGCCGCCGTCGGACAGCGAGAGCAGGCAGTAACGCTCCGCCGGCCGTGCGCAGTTGGCGCCATGCCAGACCCAGTTCGCCTTCTCACGCTTGGCCAGCGCATCGAGGTCGAGTACCGTGATCCACAGCGGCGACGCGGTGCGATAGCTGGTGAGCGATGTCTTGCGCCAGATGCCTCGAACGTGCGCTGAATCCTGCCAGAAGTTGTACAGCGCACCACCGATGAACGTGACGTATGGGATCCGATCCTTCGCCTGCGCCATCGCGAGGGCGGCCTGATAGACGCCGGTGTATCGCGGATCCTGCTGGAGGACCGTCATCGTCTTTTCGTTCTCGGCGCGTACCCACGCCATCGCGCGATCACCGTTCATCTCTTCGAGCCATCGGAACGGATCGGCGGAATCTGGACGAGTCGACTGCGCCGATACGGAGGTGATTGCGACGGCGCCGACACAGAGCAGGAGGAGTAACGGTTGCATCTTAGGCAGGGAAGGAGGGGCTGAGTCCGCTACCCGCAAGGTATGGGCCGCGATTCTGTCTTTCGAGATATTTTTCTTCCATGCAACTTGCGAACGATTTCCCAATCTCTCTACGTATCGCGTCGCAGAATCCCGTGGAGGTATTGGCTGAGTCCGTACATGGATCAATCTGACTCATGCAGCGTGAATCCGACTCCTGACCCGATGAACGTTCGCCGGTTCCGGACCTGACGCAGCGCCCTGATTGCGCGACGCATATCATTGCATCGACCCTTTCAATGAGCCAGACGAAATGATCTCATCACGCGCATACGCAGCGACGGCGGCCGATTCCGACCTCGCCTCGTGGTCCTTTGAGCGACGCGACGTTGGTGCGCAGGACGTGCGCATCGACATCCGGTGGTGCGGGATCTGCCATTCCGATGTGCACTTCGCGCGCGGCGATTGGGGACCGGCGGCGTATCCAGCCGTCCCGGGTCACGAGATCGTCGGGTACGTCACCTCGGTCGGCTCGGCCGTCAGTGACCTGCACGTGGGCGATCTGGTCGGTGTGGGTTGCCTGGTCGACAGCTGCCGGACCTGCCCCTCCTGCGAAGCTGGACTGGAGAACTACTGCGACGTCGGGATGACCGGTACGTACAGCGGTGTCGAGAAGGAGACGGGGCGCCCGACGTACGGCGGATATTCGGATACGATCGTCGTCGATCGACACTTTGTCCTGCAGATGCCGGCGGGGATCGATCCGACGACCGCTGCGCCCCTGCTCTGCGCCGGCATCACGACCTACTCGCCGCTCCGGCACTGGAACTGCGTTCCCGATATGCGCGTAGGCGTCGTGGGCCTCGGCGGACTGGGACACATGGCGGTCAAGCTGGCGACCGCGATGGGTGCCAAGGTGACGCTCTTCACCACCTCGCCCGACAAGGCGGCGGACGCAAAGCGGTTAGGGGCGGTGCGGACGGTCGTTTCAACGGATCAAAGCGCCATGAACGCGGCCGCTGGTTCGCTCGACCTGATTCTGAACACCGTGTCGGCGTCGCATTCGCAGGACCCGTTCCTGAACACCCTCACGCGCGACGGTACACTCGTGCTCCTCGGCGCTCCGGCGGTACCGCATCCGCCGAATCACGCATTCTCGCTGATCATGCGCCGCCGCTCCATCGGCGGATCACTGATCGGTGGGCTGCCCGAGACGCAGGAGATGCTCGACTTCTGCGCTGAGCACAAGATCGGCGCCGATGTCGAGGTCGTGAAGATGTCGGAAGTGAACACTGCCTGGTCGAGGATGCTGAAAGGCGATGTGAAGTACCGCTTCGTCCTCGACGTGTCGTCGATCGGCGACTGAGGTCCTTTGTCTCGGGTGATGATCGGGCCGCAGACGCCCTATCGTCACCCGACACAACGTTGCACCCGCTGGTTTACTGGAGCGCGATGCGCAGCGTCACGAAGATGGAACGTGGCGGCAGGATGAAGTAGTTGGGCACGCCGTTGACCGCATAGCCGCTGCCGAACTTCTGCGAGTTCCCAAGGTTCGTCGCGCGCACGCTCAGATCGTGCGACGCGAGGGGAATGCGAACGATGGCGTCGAACATGGTGAAGGCGGGGAGCACCAGCGCACGGTCTCCATCATTGCGCAGAAAGCTCTCGCTCTGATGCCGCGCCTCCATCCCGACTTCGAGCCATCGCGCGGCGCGCCAGTCGATACGCTGGGTCGCCGAAAAGGCGGGCGCCAGCAGCGGCGGTACGTCGCGCCGAACGATCTGCACCGGGCCTGTGGAGTCGACGAATTGCCGGATCCGGTTGTGGCTGGCCGAGGCGACCGTGGTCGCGGTCACGCTTTTGGACGGCGTCCAATGCGCCTCGAGCTCCACCCCCTGACGGACACTCACACCAACGTTGCTGCGCAACTCCGCACCAAGCGGCGAGAGCGCACCGATGCGTGCAATCTCGTTCCGGAAGTCCATCCGGAAGGCGTTGAGTTCCACTCGTGCGGTGCGTCCGCGCCAGCGTATTCCTCCCTCGCTGGCTACGACCTGTTCCGGCCGAACGCGTTGTAATCCACCCAGATCCGTGAGCGCGGTTTGTGAGACATCGTCGTTGCCCGCGAGGAGGTCGTTACGAGCTGGTTCCCGTGTCGTGCGACCGACAGACGCGAAGAGCTCCATGTTCGGGCGCACAGACGCCGTGAGACCAACGCGTGGATTGAAGAACGTCCACGATATGGATGGCTCCTGCCCGCCAAAACCCGCACGGGCGTCGGGGGCGTATCGGAACAGGGCTCGGCGGACCTGGAGATCGGAAAACCAGGTCAGCGGACCGTTGACCAGTGCAATCTTCGCGAAGGCGCTCCCGTCAACCTTGTGCCCCGTGTTCAGGTACGTGTTGTTGACCAGATCGGGACGCACATAGGCGGCGTGATCGCGGCTGTAGGTGTTGGCGTTGATACCGATGTTCAGCCGAAGAGCGGAGCGTGTCAGATTCACCGCGCTGGTCACGCCGTACCAGCCAAAATCGAGGCCGAAATTTCCGATCGTCGTGCTGTCGAACCGCACGTCGTAGTTACCGTTGGCGGCGATGCGGTACACTGTCGAAGCAAACTGCAGATCGGGCTTGAGCTGACTGGTGTGCGAGACGGCGAGCAGGGTCTGTGTAAAACGGTCCTGCTCTTCCGGCGTCAGTGGATTGATGCGCCGATCGCGCTGAAGGTCGGAGAGCGGTACGGCAAGGTAGGAGAGCGTGTCGCGAAGCTGCCCTGCCAACAGCGTGACCTTCACCATGTTTCGCTCACCGATCCAGCCGGCTTGTGCGAGTCCGGAGACGCCCTGCAGTCCGGCGTTCCGTCTGAAGCTGTTCGTTCTGAGCGCGGAGAATCGCGCCGCGGCAGCGAAGCCCGACTGTGTCGTTCCACTGTTGGCCTCGAGCATCAACCGTCGCGCACCAAACGATCCCACCTGCAGTTCGGTGGCCACCTGTCTGCGAACACCGAACACCGGCTTCGTCTCGAAGTTGATGGAGCCGGCGAACGACGCGGTACCGGTGCCGCTCGTCCCGACACCTCGCTGCACCTGCACCGACTGCACGCTCGAAGCGAGATCGGCGAAGTTCGCGAAGTAGAAGACCTGATCTTCAGGGTCGTTGAGTGGAATCCCGTCGATCGACAGATTGATGCGGGACTGGTCCATCCCGCGCAGACGCAGGTAACTGTACCCCCAGTTCGATCCCGACTCGGCGTGCGCTGTCAGTGACGGCGTCGTTCCCTGCAACATCAGGGGAACATCCTGCGCGAAATTTCGGCGAGTGATCTGCACCGGGCCGATGATCGTCTGTGCGATCGGGGCCGAACCGTTGGCGCGCACGGCCCGCACGATGACCCCTTCGAGGCCGCGGGTGCGACCGACGCTGTCGGTGCGCGTGGTGTCTGATGGGCGCTGAGCACTGGCGACGCCAGATGCGAGCGCAGACGCGGCGATGGCCGCGATTGCGTGACGAAACATGAATGACTCCCTACGCCGGTATGATCCGGATCAGGTTCGGCGGGACTCTCTCAGCCCCGAGCCAGAAGCGGCTCGGGGCACCCCGGTCTATGTCTCACAATGATAGTCACGCCACGCTGCGCAGCAAAACCCCTCGCGGTGCAGGCACTGACGTTCAGCGGTATGGATACACGAGAAAGAACACCAGCGACATCGCGCTCAACAGCCACAGCGGCGGAGGAATTTCTCTCGCGCGGCCGGTGATCACCTTCAACACCGGATACACCAGCAGACCGGCCGTCATGCCGACGCCGACGTTGAACGTGAAGCTGATCAGGACGATGGTCAGGAATGCCGGCACCAGTTCGGTGTAGTCGGTGAAATCGAGCCTGGTGATTGGTGCCACCATCAGAATGCCGATGGCGACCAGTGCCACACCCGCAGCGTGAGTGGGAATGGCGGTGAGCAGAGGTGAGAACAGCAGCGACAGCGTGAAGAGCGCTGCCACGACGACGGCCGTGAACCCTGTGCGCCCCCCCTCCTCGATGCCAACCGCTGATTCCACGAACGCGCCACTGGTCGTCGTTCCGACCAGCGGTGCCACCAGATTGGCCAGCGCATCGGCGAGCATCGGCTTCTCGATGTCCGGGAGGTTCCCATCGGCATCGAGCAAGCCGGCGCGTTCGGACAGGCCGATCAGCGTACCGATGGTATCGACGAACGCCATCACGAAGATGATGACCACAACCGGCAATGCCTTGAGGGTCAACGCACCGGCGATGTCGAGCTGGAACGCGATCGGCGCGATACTCGGCGGCAGACTCACGATCGCCGTCGGTGGTGGAGTGACTCCGCTGATGAACGACAGCACGGTCGTGATCAGAACGCCTGCGATCAGCGCTCCCTTCACCCGCCTGGTGAGCAACCACACGGTGGCAATGAACCCCAGCAGCGCGAGAAGCGTGGCGGGGTTGGACAGTCGTCCCAATGCCACCGGTGCGCCTGGCACACCGACTGTCACAAACCCGATCTGGTTCAGTCCGATGAAGGTCAGGAACAGACCGATCCCCACGGCGAAGCCGTGCTTCAGCGAACGTGGAATTGCATTGGCCAGCCAACTGCGAACCTTGAAGACTGTCAGGAGTGTGAACAGGACGCCGGCCAGAAAGATCGCGCCGAGCGCCGTCTGCCAGCTGAATCCCATTCCCTTGACGATGGTGAAGACGATGAACGCGTTCTCGCCCATGTAGGGAGCAATTGCGAACGGTCGTCGCGCATACACGCCCATGACCAGCGTCCCGAACGCCGCTGCGATGATCGTGGCGGTGATCGATGGCCCCCTGGGAATACCTGCCGCCTCGAGGATCACCGGATTGACGACGATGATGTACGCCATCGTGAGAAACGTCGCGATACCGGCGAGCGTCTCCTGGCGATAGCTCGTGTTGTGGCCGGCGAAGTCGAAGTAGCGATGCACAGGCGTGTAAGTCTGAGGGTGCGACGAAACCAGCGCTACTTCGTGCGAAGTGCCGAGAGATATGCAATCACGACGGCTGCCGAGTTGTCGGCGGCAAGTTTGCCAAACACCGGCACCTCGTTGGCGCCATCGCCGCCGCCGGCCAGATCGGAGAGCGAGCGGAAAGCGATGAACGGCACGCGGTTCTCGTAGGCGACCATCGCGACAGCCGCAGTCTCCATGTCGAGGGCGTCGGCGCGAAAGGTCGTCCACGCCCACTCGCGGTAGGCGGCGTTGTCGACGAACGTCGGACCGCTGACACCGTTGCCGCCGACCACGATCTGTGGCGTGTGAGAGAGGCAGGCACCGGAGGCGCTGCAGCGCTGCAGCTGCACCGTGCGTGCAACCTGTCTGGCCGTTGCAAGCGCCGCACTGTCGGCGACGAACCAGAAGCGAGTCGTGAGCGAGTCGGGAGGGCCGGTTGGTGAAGTGATGGAGCTCCGGCGAGGAAACATCATGCCGAAGTTCGCGAACTCGCCACTCAGCCTGCCGCTGTCCCAGCCCGTGCCGGTCTGGCGTGCGAAGGTCTGTTCCTGATAGTTGCCCCACTGCGCGGGGACCGTCACATCACCCACACGGAGCGACGGGTTCACGCCGCCAGCGATGCCGGAGAAGACGATGCCAGTGATGCGATACCGGTCGAGCATGGCCTGCGTGGTCATCGCGGCGTTGACCATGCTGTAGCCGCTCAGCATCAGCACCACATCGTGGCCCGCCAGCCTGCCCAGATAGTGCGTCCGACCGTTGACCACGCGCGTGCCGGCGATCGTGGCGGCGGCACGCAGCTGCGTGAGCTCAGCGTCGAACGCCGACATGACGGCCAATCGTGGTACGTCAGAGGTGGGCGTCACGCGCGTTGGCGCGACGCAGCCAGTGAGCGCGGCGAGGCCAGCGAGGGCTGCGAAGGCGGCGCGATGTGTGACTGGCATCTGTACGTCGGGACTGGGTGGGGGCGACGCGTTACGACGGCCGACCGCACGACTCCCGGATCACGAGCTGGCAGCGGAGACGTGTGTCACGCGCCGGCAGATCGGGTTGGGCGACGCGCGTGAGCATCATGGACAGCGCCACTTCGCCGATCTGTTCGGTGGGCTGTCGATAGGTCGTCAGCGGCACGGGGAGCAGTGATGCGTATTCGACGTCGTCGATACCGACCAGTCGCACGTCGGCCGGCACACGCACGCCAAGGGGCTTGAGTGTGTGCATCAGGCGCCCTGCGGTGCGGTCGTTGGCGCAGACGATGCCATCCGGTTCATAGGTCCGAAGCATCGCGCGCACTGCGGCGGGGTTGGCGGGATCGAGTCGGACGCCGTGGACTTGCTCGAACGGGATCTGCCGCGCGTTCATCGCCTGACGGTATCCCGATTCGCGGGCGTCGACGGTGGGCGCACTGTGCGGCTGCCGGACGAAGATCACTCGTCGAGCGCCACGCTGGATCAGATGCTCGGTCATCACGTAGCCGGCGCGCCGATTGTCGATGCCGACCAGATCGTGGTAGCCAGGGTCGGGGTACGGCGTGATGGGACGGTCGAGGAGGACCACCGGAATCGTCGCCTCATCGAGGGCGCGCACGATCCGGTGATTCACATCGGCGGCGTCGGGTGCCACGGTGACGGGAGCGAAGAACACCCCGTCCACCCGGCGATCGATGTATTGGCGACAGAGCTGCCAGGCCCGTTCGTCGCGGCGCGCCGTGTCACCCGGCGTCAGGTTGGCGGGCGCGCTCCCACGCACCAGTGCGTGCTCGAAGGCCAGCGGCGATGCCATCATCCCGCGCGAGATCGATTCGTAGATGTCGGTGTCGCCAAGGTCGGCGATCAGCAGGCCGAACGAACGTGCGCCGTCGTGGGACTGGCGCTCAACGAAGGTGCCGGAGCCCGCACGCCGGTTGATGACGCCCGCGGCCACCAGATCCCGCAGCGCGCGACCAACGGTGATGCGGCTGTGCCCGAAGCGCTCCACCAGGGCGGCCTCGCTCGGCAGGCGCTCTCCCTCTTTCCAGCGACCATCCTGAATCTCACGCAGCAGCGTGGAATAGACGGCGTGGTGTTTACTGGACGGCGTACGGGTGCGCGGCACGGACAATCGGCGGGATGAATGGAGGCGATCCCGAAGAAACTAGCCCGAATTTCTCACCACGGGTGAGGAGAGAGCAGTCGGCGATGCTTCGACGGGCGTTTCGGCTAGCGGTCCGCTCGCAGCAGAAGCCAACGTCAGGCACCATACTGCCCTCGAAGATACGGCGCTCTGACCCCCCATACGAATTCTCGAGCCTAATCTTGAGCATAATAATCGGCCATTCTGCGGCGCTCGCGGCGCTCATCCTCGCTACGGTTGCACCTACCCAACCCCTGATGCAGGCTAGCTGGTTCGTACAGGCGGGTGCTGTCGGGGACGGTACGAGCGTAGAGAGTCCAACTGGCTCGGTTGAGTCGCTCAATCGCCTCAGTGGAGAAGGTGACCGCATATATCTGCTGCCGAGTGACGCCGCGTTAGAAGGTGGGATTGCGCTTAAGGTGGGACAGCGTCTGATCGGCCTCGACAGGGAGGGGCGCAAGCCTGTCATCACCAACTCGGATTCAACCCGAAACCACGGCTGCGGCGTTGTGCTGTCCATCGGAAGCCACGTCTCGAATGTGCGAATCGAGGGCACGGTCGCGAGCGGGATCTATGGACGTAACGTGGCCGGCGTTCGCATTGATCGCGTCGATGTGCATGACGCCAACCGCTTGCAATTGTTCATCGATGCCACATTCCCGACGCTTCCAGGGAGATTGCCGCATGGTGGGATGGTGTTTGTGCATTCCGATTCGCCGGCTGATGTGGAGGTGACATTGTCGACGGTGACACAGACATCGGGATTCGGCATCGTCTCGATCACGTCGGGTGTGGCGCGCACCCGACTGTCCGTACGCCACACTCGAGTGGAGGGCGGGTCGCGAATCGGATTCTTCGACATAGGAATCGCAGCGCTGGTCAAGGACCGGAAGGCGACGACGCGCCTCGACATCTCCGACGCGGAGGTCCGAGGCCGTCTGAGTCGATCCGGGCGCAACGTCATGATCGCCGCCAGCGGTGGCGGCCGTGGCGATGCGCGCATCAAACGCATTGCCAGCGGGCCGACTGGTCAGGACGGGATCGTGGGCGCCGTCATGCAAAGCCCCTCCGAGATCACGATCCACATCAGCGATTCAGTGATCGAAGACGCCGGCCAGATGAATGTGGAAGGCTCGTTGATCAACCTTCCACCAGAAGATTCCACGCAAGCCAATGCGGCTCGGGTGTCGATCGAAATCGAGCGAAGCATCGTTCGCCGCGCAGGTGCAGTCAGCGGCTTCGAGGAGGTCGCGTCAAATGTCTGGCTTGGTGGGTCGCAGTTCATCAAGGACGGTCCGCCCGCCGTGGGCCACTACAGACTGCGAATGACCGGCAGCCGCATAGAGGGCGCAGGACGCTCCGGTCTGGAGTTCGGCAACAGACGGATTACTGCGTCAGGTCATTTGGAAACGAGTGCATTCGACGTGCTGTTGCGCGGCAACACCATTGCCGGGAACGGCGACGCCGACGTGATGATGTATGCGCCACGGGCGCGTGTCGACGCACGGAAGAACTGCTGGGGTCGGCCGGAAGGACTCGCCGAGAACCGAATCCTGGTGTCGGCACCCGCTCGACGGTCACAGCGTGACGCGGCCGAGCCCCTGTCTTGCAACGAGAGAACGAAGGGGCCGCGGAAGTCATGGTAGGCAGCGACGGCAGCTTCTCCTCTGGGTGCAGTCAGAAGCACGCTTTGCGCAGATCGTGTTTGACCGTCCGCTGCAGAAGCTGGCGTTCGGCAGCACTCTGGCCGGAGAGGACCGACCTCTGGCACCGCGCGCGGCGCAGTACTCTTTCTTTCGGTGCAGACGAGAGCCGAGCGAGCACATTTCGCCTTGGAATTGCCTAGATTTCACTTCTTCCCATTTGTCGTGAGGTTGTCCGATGTCCGTCGAGTTGACCGCCGTCTATCAGGCCGTGCCAGAGGGCTTCATCGCGTTCGTCGAAGAAATTCCGGGCGCGAACACGCAGGGCGCCACGATTGAAGAGGCGCGCTTGAATCTCCGAGAAGCGGTGGGTCTTGTGATGAAGGCCAATCGGGCGATGGCAGAAGAAGATCTCGCCGGCGCGACCGTCATTCGAGAACCGCTGCGCCTGACGGCGTGAAACGGATCGATCTCGCCGCCACGTTGAGACCCATGGCTGCGAGCTCCGCCGAGAAGGGGGCAGTCATTCGGTTTAGATCAATTCTACGGCCCGGCGAACGTCCGTCATACCACGCCATCGTGAGATCAACGAGTTCCTGGCGCGGAAGTCCTGTGACTTGGAGATCCCGGAGCCGTGATACCGAACAAGACGTTGCAGTTGAGGAGCGAGCGATAGATGGCGCGCTGCGCGCGCTTGATTTCGTCGCTCGCAACTGAACGTTGGCGTCATGCGGATTTCACGAGGTTGGTTTGTCTGAAAGCCAATAGTAGATATAAACTCAGTAGCATCCCAACGTTTTTCAGAGCAGAACGAGCTGAATCGGATCAAAAACTGGGTCAGAGTTGCGGGCAGGTGGCGTAAGTAGTTGGTGGAGCGGGACTTGCTCGAAGAGGGTCAAGCTCAACATCTGTACTTCGTACAGGTTATGCTGGTCAAGCTGTCGGCGTTTCTTCGCGATGGCAATCAGGACGTACGTGCCGATGGCGATCCGGATTTGTGTCTTCACCGCGTTCTCGCTGGTCCACACAAATTTCTTTTTGCGCATGTGCTGCTAAATCCACTTGAAGAACAACTCCACCTGCCAGCACTGGCGGTAGAGCGCCCCGATCAGCTCGGGCGCGAGGACAAGGTTGTTCGTCAGGAAGGTGAGGTGTTTCCCTCCTTCGTCCGTGATTACCACGCGGCGCAACGGAACCGGATACTCTGTGCGCGACGTGTTCACCGTCAGCATGCCGGTCTGATCGCAGAGCACCGTGGTGTTGGCCCGATCCACTGGGTGGGAGTACCGCAGTGTGAACTGGGTGTTGCGCTTGGCACGGTTGACGAAAAAGGCATGGGACTGATGCAGGGAACACAGACGGCTGAGATCCAGCGCGGCGCACGCGCGGCATCGCGCATCAAGCTGCGCAAAGAACAGCTGCTGTTCCTTGTAGCAGCGCTCGATCGCGGGCTTCAGCTTCTCGCGTCATACGCCCAGCGACCCGGGTTCGCGGCGCGACGCTCCGCGCTCCCACGACGTCCACGATGCACCGCTGTGCGCCTCGTTGTACACCAGGTGCGCGCGTGCCTCCTCCGGCACGTGAATGAGCAGCGGATTTTCGGCGAAGGCCGAGAAATACTGATAGGGACTGTCGCCGTAACCGGCAGGACCGAGTGGGAGCAGCTGCCAGATCTTCATACTCGCGTCGGCCAACCATCGGACGAAACGGAACGCGTCTGGGCCCATATCCCCGGTACCGCCGGGAGACGGTTACGAGGTCGGGTGGGGCAGGATGCTCGCGGCGCGGTGGAGCAGCATGTGAACGTGGCTCGTGTCGGTGTGGCGTCGCGGGGACGATTCAGCGAGGCAAGCGCGCGCCGGGATCACCGGTGCGCCAGCGGCATTATCCCCGGGCTGTTCCGGTCCTGCAAGAGCACGTCGGCTGCGGTGGTTCGCGATTGTCGGCAATCGACGCTACCTTCAACTGGTGACGCGTCGTCGTATGCTCGGTAAGCAGTTGCGCGAATACTCGATCATCACGTGGTTCTTCGAGCGCGTCTTCTGGCTGCTCCATCAGATGTCGCCCAGCCGGATGGTGGGCGGGAGCCGCGTCGCGCACGTGAACTCCGAGGCCTTTCGTCAGAATCCGCAAGCGGCGACCGCCGCGCGATCGCGCCGCAAGGAAGCGTACATCCTAAGCTGGTTCGCCATCGAGTTGCTGCTGCTGCTCGTCGCGGAAATCGAGGTGGGCTGGCCACTTTGGATTCCCAGAGTGCTGGCATCCATCCGGATCATCGACATCTTCCAGTCGTCGGTGAATCTCAGCGTGTTCGACCAGCTGCGCACCGACGAGCGGGTCGTGATCTCCTCGGCCGTGCGGACGTTGGTGCTCAGCTTTCTCAATTATCTCGAACTGTTGATCTGCTTCGGGATCGTGTACGTCACGATGCTCGAGAAGCTTTCCGGCGCAGACGGGTGGATGGACGCCATCTACTTCAGTGTCGTGACGCAGCTCACGATTGGGTTTGGAGACATTCGGCCGCTTGGTATCGCGCGCCTTGTGTCGGCAGCGCAAGGGCTGGTTGCGGTGGCATTTACGATCCTGATTCTCGGACGAATCGTTTCGGTGCTGCCAAAAATCGAGAGCGTGATCAAGCATTCCCCCGACGAATAGAAACATGCATCCTCGCATGCTTTCTTCGGTTTCACGCGCCGCGTAGCCGCGCCTGGTACTGCCGTTAACCGATGCTGAGGCAGCAGCCTCGCTGTGAAGTGGAGGACGCGTTGTTCATTCTGCTGGAACTGGCGGAAGCCCATGTGCAGGTCGGCGAGGTGGGCGATGCGCATGGTGGAAGATACCGGCGAACGGAACCGGCCGTCACCGGGCGTGACGTGCCGAAGGGATCGCGGGACGGGTTCGGTGTGCGCACTGTCGCCAGGCTGGTAGTAGAACCATGGAGTGCATGCAGTGTATCGCGCACCTGCGGTGCACGCGGGGTGACTGCGAGCGACCAAGCGCGCGGGTGCACCGTCGTGTTTCAGCGATCCCGTTCCGAACAGACCGCCATGATTCGACGTATCGTTCTGCCGCTGGATGGCTCACGCTTCGCTGAGCACGCGATTCCGCTCGCCGTATCGATCGCGACACGCACGAACGCGCTGCTGGAGTTCGCCGGCGTCTCGAAGCCGCCCTTCTGGTCGCAGTACATCAGCGGGGTTCGGAGGCTGTTCAGCACCTGATGTCGCGATCACGGTGCTGGTGGACAGTCGTGCGAACACGGTAGAGGCCATCGCCGATGTCGGGGCGCGCGAAGGGGTGGACCTGCTGACAATGTCCACACATGGCGTGGTGCCATTGGCCGCTTCCTGCTGGGGAGCGTGGCCGCCAAGCTGCTGCGCGCGTCGGTGATTCCCGTGCTCCTCAATGGTCCGGACGGTCACTGACAGCTGTCAGCGTCGGTGTTCTGTCGCTGTATAGCGTGCTCCGATCCTCGCTGTACCGACCCTTCAGGTCGTCTGCCACGCTGCCATGCCACAGCGGCACGCCGAGCAGATAGGCCGCGCGTCCGATCATGTGTGCGGCAACGGGGACCGTGAGGAAGACGAACAGCAGCACGAGCACACATTTCGCGATCACCATCGCGGTGGGATAGGCGATCGCGACCCCGGCCAGCAGGCATCCGACACCAAGGCTGCTGGCCTTGGACGCAGAGTGCATACGGGTGTAGAGGTCAGGGAATCGCACCAGGCCAAGGGCAGCGATCCCCATGAACGCCGCCCCGACAAGCAGGAATGCAGCTGTGAGCAGCTCACTCATCGGACAGCGACCGTCGCTCGAGGTAGCGGGCAAAGGCGATCGTCCCGAAGAAGCTGACGACGGCCATGACCGTGACCGCGTCGAGTAGTACCGGCTGCCGCGTCCGAATCACCGACGCCGTCAACATGCCTGCGATGATCATGCTGATGAGGTCGAGTGCGACGACCCGGTCGGGCAGGCTCGGTCCCCGCACCAGCCGGTAAAAGGCCATCAGGAGAGCCAGTGTGAGCGTGACGATCACGATCGTGTTCACAGACTGCATCATCGCATCAGCTCCAGGACGCGTCGCTCGAGATTGCCCTTGATGTCGGCGCGTACTGCATCGGGGTCCTCGCCGAAGAGCACGTGTACGTAGAGCACGCGGCGATCCGTCGAGACATCGATGCTGACTGTGCCGGGATTCATGGTGATGAGGTTCACGAGGAGGAGGATCTCCAGATCCGTCCGGGCATCGAGGGGAATGGCGAGCATGGCGGGACGCATGCGGTGCGTGGGAGTGAGCGCAGCGTATGCCACGAGCAGATTTGCGACCACCACCTCGCGGAGGTAGAACGCGAGGAAGCGGATGAGGAGTGGAATCTTCGCGAGCTGCCTCATCGGGCTGTCCCGAGCACGGCGTCGAGGTACTGCCTACGATCGAGCAGCTGCATGGCCGCGCCGCTCGCGAGGTCGAGCAGGGTCCCTGGCAGCACGCCGAGCAGCACCGTAAGCGTCGTCAACGCGATGATGGGGAGAAGCATGACGATCGGGACCGGCGCGCGCGTACCGCCGTCGGCGTCCGCAGGTGCTGCCTTCCAGAAAGCCTCGGCCCAGATCTTCGTCATCGAGTAGAGCGTGAGCATGCCCACGCCCAGCGCCACGGCGGCGGGGAGGAACGCGTCCGCCGTCAATGCAGCCTTGACCAGCGTGAACTTCGCAATGAACCCCGATAGCGGCGGGATGCCGGCCAACGCCAGCGCCGGAATGAGGAACAGCGCGGCCAGACGGGGCTCGTCGCGATAAAGACCGCCGAGCTCTCGCAGCTCAGAAGTGCCGCGGATATGCCGGATCGCACCGGCAACGAAGAAGAGATTGGTTTTGGCAATGACGTTGTGCACGATGTAGAAAACCGATGCCGCCAACGCCGCCTCGGTGCGCAGCCCGAGCCCGAGCGTCATGTAGCCGATCTGGCTGATGATGTGGAATGCGAGCAGCCGCCGGATGTCGGACTGCGCCGCCGCACCGAGTACGCCGGTGACCATCGTCAG
>Ga0209490_10000499_pt1 | contig 38883 bp, 32 predicted proteins | sample MAT06_FD_187209 | JGI IMG/M metagenome (GOLD analysis project Ga0209490, IMG submission 187209) | Freshwater microbial communities from Lake Fryxell liftoff mats and glacier meltwater in Antarctica - MAT-06 (SPAdes) (version 2) | ecosystem: Environmental > Aquatic > Freshwater > Ice > Liftoff...
TGCCGCCCACCCTGGTTCCGTCGTGCTGGTCCATCCCGAATGTCCCCTGAGCATCCGCGCCCTGGCCGATGTGGTGGGGTCGACGACGGCGTTGTTGAATGCGGTGAAGAACGGCCCGGAACAGGCGACCTACATCGTCGTCACTGAACCCGGCATCATTCATCAGATGGAGCGCGCCAAACCGAACGCCACTTTTCTGATGGCCCCGGCCGAGGTCGGCGGCACCCAGCAGGGTTCCTGCACGCACTGCAATACCTGCCCGCACATGCGCCGAAACAGTTTAGCGAAATTGTATTGGAGCCTGCGCAATCTCGCCCCGCGCTTGGAAATGGACCCAGAACTGGCACGGCGCGCGCGGATTCCCATCGATCGGATGATCGCGATCGGATAATTGTTGGTCGATTCGCCACTTCTGCTGCGTGGCGCAACCGTTTCGCCCCTTTGACCGCCGCGGGGGTCCATCGTTATATCCTTCGCTCGCGGAGGCGGACGATGGACGAGACGGTAACCCCAGCGGTGGATGCGGTGGCTTTAGCCCAACTGGGATGGCTTTTCATCAGTGCCGCGCTGGTGTTTCTGATGCAGGCAGGGTTTGCGCTGATCGAAACTGGCTCGGTACGCCACAAGAATTCGGTCAACGTCGCGCTCAAGAATATTCTCGATTTGTGCGTCTCCTTCCCGGCCTTTTTCATCGTCGGGTTCTCGTTGATGTTCGGCAGCACAGTATCGGGATGGGTCGGTACCCCGAGTTTCTTCCTGCATAACCTGACCGTGCAGACCCTGGCCGTCGATCCGACGACCCTGGCCTTTTTCCTGTTCCAGGCCACATTCTGCGCCACGGCAGCAACTATTGTTTCAGGTGCGGTCGCGGAACGCTGTCGCTTTATGCCGTATTTTTTGGTCAGCATCGGCGTCAGCGTTGTTATTTATCCCCTCTTCGGGCACTGGGTCTGGGGCGGTGGTTGGCTCGGCGCCATGGGGTATCATGATTTTGCTGGCTCATCGGTGGTGCACATGCTGGGCGCGGGCGTGGCCTTGGCCGGGGTGCAGAAACTGGGGCCGCGCATCGGGCGCTTCGATTCCCAGGGCCGGCCCAAAAAGATTCCCGCTTCCAGCATGCCCTTGGTCGCCATCGGCGCGGTGCTCCTGGCGTTCTGCTGGGTCGGCTTTAACGGGGGCTCTGCGCCCCTGGGCAACAAAACGGCCCTGATCCTGGTCAATACCTTGAATGCCGCCTGTTTCGGCGGCCTGGCGGCGCTGCTGCTGAGCTGGGCTTTCGGAGGTTTGACCTCGGTCGATTTGGTCATCAATGGCTTTCTTGGCGGGCTGGTCGCGATCACCGCCAATTGTGACATCGTCTCGGTCCCGGCCTCGGCGCTGATCGGTTTGAGTGGCGGCTTGGCGGTATGCATCGGCACCTACGTATTGGAACGGTTGCGCCTCGATGACGCGGTCGGTGCCATTCCGGTGCATGGCTTCGCCGGTTTGACCGGGATCCTGTTGACCGCGGTGTTGGCGCCGGCCGCATGGTTACATGAGCAGGAGACCACCCGCTTCGCATTCCTCGGGGTGCAGGCGCTGGGTGGCTTCACCTGCCTGGCGTGGAGCTGGTTCGCCGGCTGGCTGTTATGGTCCTTCATCGGGCGCATCCTGCCGTTGCGTATTAGTGCTGCCGAAGAGGCGGTCGGCTTGAATTATAGCGAACATAAAGTCGAGGACCCCGTAGCGGGACTGACCCTGGCCCTGATTGCCGCGCAATCCGGTCGTGACCACGCGGTCACCTTGGATGATGTCCGCGACGGGGATTTGGCGCCGATGGCGCAGGCGGTCGACCGTCTGCTCGCCAAGCATCGGGCCGCCCGGCAGGATACCCAAAAATGGGCTGATGGCCTGGGCGAGCTCGCCAGTCGTCTGCGCGAGGCGCAGCATCACGGCAACCGTTCCACCCAGGTCCATGGCGAACGCCTGTCCGAGGCGACCCGTAGTCTTGAAAATCTCTTAGCGTGGATCGATCGCGAAAAAGCCGCGTCGCCCGTGTTTCCAGTTCTTGCCGACCTGGTCCAAAACATACGTCAGCGCTTCGACGAACTCAGTCGCCACCTTCCGCAAACAGTCGAACGCTGGCGAGCGGTCCAAAAGGCCACCGAGGGTCTGGATGAATTGGCTCTGGCCCTGCGGAACGCAAGCCGATGACTACGTTGACCTTGGGGACCACCCTGGGACCCAATTTGCGTCTCGACCGTTTTCTTGGCGAAGGCGCCATGGGCGTGGTCTATCGCGCCCATCATCTCGCCTTGGGCATCGACGTCGCGGTCAAGGTGCTCAAGCAGGACGAGACCAATCGCGATCCGCGCTACGTGCAACGCTTCCAGCGCGAGGCTAAAACGCTCGCCCGTCTGGATCATCCCGGCATCGTCCGCATTCTTGACGTCGGCTCGGTCGATGATCTCTATTATCTGGTCATGGAACTGGTCGAGGGAATGTCCCTGGATCAATATCTGCTGCGCCGCAATGGTCCGGTCGACGAAGCGACGGTGTTGAAAATTATCGGCGCAGTGGCAGCGGCTCTGGCCACGGCGCATCGGGCGGGGATCATCCATCGCGATCTCAAACCGGGCAATCTGCTCATCAGTCGCCGAGGTCAGCTCAAGGTCGCCGATCTGGGCATGGCGTTGGACAGCGAATCTGGTGTGCAGCTGACCCGGGAGCGCACGGTCGTCGGCACGCCCGCGTATATGGCCCCCGAAGCCCTGACGCCGGGCCAGACATCGGATCATCGCATCGACCTCTACGCCCTCGGTGTCATCGGCTATCAATTAATCTTCGCTCGCCTGCCATACACGGGAACAATTTCACAAGTGGTGCAGGGCCACCTCGCTGGCCGGGCACGGTTTGATCTCGGCTCGCAATGTCGCCCGGCCACGATCGCGATCATCCGTCGGCTCATGGCGCATGAGGCCAATGACCGCTACTCTGATGCCGAGGCCGTAGTCGCCGAAGCCCGCCACCTCTTGCACGGCAACAAAAACGGCAAGGGCAAGGGCAAGGGCAAGGGCAAGGGCAGCAAAAGCGCCACCGCCAGTGGCAGCAGTGAGTTATTCGGATTAACACGCCTGATCGAAAAAGGCCTGGGGGCATCGACCAGCGAAAAAGGTGGCGAGCGCATCGTTCATACGACCTCGCGTGAACGCATCCTGGTGTGGCTCATCTTGATCGGCATCGTCGCCCTGGCGATCATTGGATTTTCGCTGTCCAGCTGAATGCGCCGGCTGCTGCGAGCCGAAGCCAGAGTCAGACCAGAGCGAATACTTGGCGGGCAAGGGCGGAAAGCCCCGGATCGCGAGCGCCCATGAGCAAAATGGTGTCGCCAGGAACCGCAGTTTCGCACAGCCAGGCGATGAGCGCATCCTTGTCGACGGCGGCGTAGCAGCCGATATCCGCGGCGAGGTCCGCGCTGCTGATATCCTGGGCAACGGTGCCACCGGCAAAATAGATCGGCCCGTAGGCGAATTGATCCTGGGGCCGCAGAAGCGTCGGCACCACGGCGCGTAATTCTGCGCGCAGAAATCGCGCCGGGGCATAGCCATGCGGCAGGAATACCGCAATCAGGCGTTCGCAGCCAGCTTGCGCGGCACTGATCGCGGCGCGGATCTTATCCGCATTGTGGGCAAAATCATCGACCACGCGGATCTGGGTATCGGTGGTGCCAAGCACTTCAAAACGACGGGCGATACCGGGATAACTGGCGATACCTTGGGCAATGGTCGCTGGTGCCACGCCAAGCAGGTGCGCGACACAGGCGGCAGCCGCCGCGTTCTGCACGCTGTGGCGACCCGGATGGGCGCAGTCGATAGTCACTTCCACGTCGCCTGGCAGACGCAGCACGCCCAGCGCACGCCGCGGACCGATGGCAATCACTTCGTACGGAGCATCGCAGGCACCTTCGGCGCCATACGAGAAACATGTCTTGTTCGTCAGCGCAGCGGCCTCAGCGCAATCCGCATTGATGACCAAAGTACCGCACTGCTGCGCAAAGGTGCGGAATTGCTGGCGCAGGGGTTCCAGCTCCGAATGATCGCGAGTAATATTATGCACCAGGCCGATGGTCGGATGGTAGCCGATCAAGGTGCCATCGCTTTCGCAGGCTTCCGCAATGACCGCGCCGCCAGAGGCACCGGGATGGAAGCCGCCCGCCGTCCCTTCACCCACCAGCGCCGCGCCGCCGAGCAAGGTATGGTCGCGGCCGGCTTGGCGCAGAATCCAAGCGATCAACGCCGTCACCGAACTTTTCCCCGAGGTCCCCGCGATCGCGACGCCGGGCGCACCCTGATTAACCACTTCGGCTAATAAGCTGGGGCGTGCAGCCATGGGAATGCCGAGCATGCGCGCGGCCGCCATTTCCGGGGTGTCGGCTTCGACGGCGGCTGAATAAATGAAGCGATCCAGACTCGCGGTCACCGCCGCGCCATCCTGCGGCAACAAGGTTATCCCGGCAGCGTGCAGGCGGGTGGCGATCTCCGTATTATGACCCTGATCCAACGAGCGATCGCTGCCTTGGACATCGTGACCCCAGGCTGCCATCAAGCGTGCCAAGGGATTCATACCAGCTCCGGCTATACCTGAAAAATGATACCGCATGTGCTTGTTGTCGGTTTCAACCCCGCTTCGACAAGGAGGTGGCCGGCACCATTGCCCGCGCCCCCTTGTCCAGGCCGACAAACCCGCCACGGTACGCCCTCCATGAGCGACCTCCCGCCGGTCGCGGCCGGCTACGTCCGGCTGCTCGTCCACCTGCCTGCCCGTCACGAACTGACCCCCGGAGTCTTCGCTAAGACCACGGGCTTGACGGCGGAGTTCCTCGGCCACATCGCCCTGGGTCCCGGCTATGGCGCCGTCGACGTGATCGCGGCGCATGGGCGCGAAGCTCGCAATCAGCTGCAACGCCTTGGCGCAGTGCAATTGATTGAACGCAATTGGGTGTGGCTACGCCTGGGGATCGGCCGCAATCACGGTCTAGGCATGGGTCAATTCCGCAAAATCATGATCACCGCCGGCGCGAAGGCGCTGGGTCGGATCATCATTCAAAACACCCACACCCTGGTTGGCCTGCCCGATGATGTCGGCGCCGTCGTCGCCAACCATCTCGCCCATGTGAAGGTCAACGGCTATCACGTGCGCCCGACCCTGATGGATCCCAAGGCCGGTCCCGGTTCGCCGGAATTCGTGCGCGGAACCTGAACCGATGGACATCTACGGTGCCAACCCCGAGGAACTGCGCGACTGGGCGGTGACCTTGGGCCTGCCCGCATTTCGCGGCCAACAATTATTCGATTCCCTATGGAAGCCGAATGTGCTGACCTGGGCCGACATCAAAGGTCTGCCCCGCGAATTGATCGCGCGTTTAGAGGCCGCTGGGCCCTTGGCCCCGGGCACCGAGGTCACCCGCCAGGAAAGCAGCGACGGCACCGTCAAATCCCTGCTGAAAATGCATGACGGCCGTCTGGTCGAATGCGTGTCGATCCCGACCGCAGACCGCCACACGATTTGCGTGTCCAGCCAGGTCGGCTGCGCCGTCGGCTGTACGTTTTGTGCGTCAGGATTAAATGGCGTCGAACGCGATCTCACTGCTGGCGAAATCGCCTATCAAGTACTGCATCACTGGCGCCATCGCCCGGTAACTAATGTAGTGTTCATGGGCTCGGGCGAGCCGCTGTTCAATTATGATAATGTGATCAAGGCGATTCGCATTCTCGGAGAAATGCGCGGCCTCGGTATGGGCCGGAGGCGCTTCACCGTGTCGACCTCGGGGGTGCCCAAACGCATTCGCCAACTGGCCGACGATGAACCGCAAGTGACCCTGGCCTTTTCACTGCACGCCGCCGATGACGAAACCCGCAGCAAGATCGTGCCGCTGAATCGGCGCTGGCCACTGGCAGAGGTTCTCGACGCCATGGCGGATTACGCCAGCCGGGTGAGTCGACGCATGACCTTGGAATATGTGCTGTTGGCCGATGACAATATGACCCTCGACCACGCCGAACGTTTGGCTGAAATCGCCGTGGAATTCCGCGCCCACATTAATCTGATTCCGTTTAATCCAGTCATGGCCACCCCGCATCGACGTCCGGACGAAGCCGAGGTCGAGGCCTTTGCCAATGCCGTCACTGCGTTTGGCGGCGGTGTCACCGTACGCGGTCAACGCGGCGCGGATATTGATGCGGCCTGCGGACAATTACGGCAGCGTAATCTGAGCGACGGCGACAACGTACCGCCGGTCTCATCCGAGTCCGATCAAGCGGGCTGATCCGCAAAAAATCAACGATAGGTGTTGAGCAGGGCCTGCGCCTTGTCGACGTATTCCGGCATGCCGTAGGTGTCGACCACCGCCTGCATCAGGCGCTGGGCCGCGAACTTGGCCGTTTCGGCGAATGCGGGGGTGGTGCCGGGAGCCTCATGGGTGATCCAATGGTGGGCGGCAGTGGCGGAGGTGCTTTCCCAGGCGAGACGGGCGGCGTCGCCGATATATTGCCGAACCCCGGTGAAGTCGGCGTTCTGGAATTTCCGCTGCAATTCATCGACGGTAGCCAGGGCCTCCTGGAATTTGGTCTGCTTGACCAAGATCGCCGACTGGGCGCGGGCCTCGCGCACCGGGACATCGGTGATCGCGCTTTCGCGACGGGTCTTTTCGGTATCGATTTTGATCACTTCGAATTTGATGGTTTTGATCTGGTCCGCGTATTCGGCCTGGTAATCCGCATTAGCCCCGGCGCCGGGCAGGACGGGATTATCGAGGAAATCCTGCACTTCGCGCTCGAAGACAGCGAGTTGCGCATCGTCGAAGGCATTGGTGCCGGTGACCCGGCTAAATCCGCTCTGGATGCGGCGCAGGTTGGATCCCGCGCGCAGATCGCGTTCAGCCCGTTCGATCCGAGTTTTGAGGTCACCGTTTAAACGTTCTTGCACAGCCACCGCCTGGTTGGCCAGGAGCGGACTCGCCAACAGGGGATCATTGGGATCGAAGCCAGGCTTGGCAAAGGCCAGTTCTTTAATCTCCAAGATCGCGATTGCCTCGGTGCGCTTTTTTTCGGCGCTGGCCGGATCACCAATGCTAATGGCGGTTTCAATACCATTGATCATCGTTTCTGTCTGGGACAGGGACTGACGGGCAATACTTTCCCGCTCATCGACGCGCAAGACAAACCACCACAAGGCGAAGGCAGTGCCAAAGCCAATACCAACCCCAAGCAGCAGTTTGACCACCAACAGATGCGCTGCTCGCCGCTTGGCCTTTTCAGCGGGAGTCAGGATATTTTTCGCCTTCTTCATCGACCCGCGCGACGTGCGCCGGCGTTCGCTGGCCGACATGCGCTTGCTGCCGCGCGCACCGGCACGGCCACGGCGCGAACTGCGTCCGCTGTCCTCACCCTCGGCCTCGGCCTCGGCACCGTCGCCATCGCCGTCGATTTCCACGATCTGCGCGGTGTATTCATCACCGTGCGGCTCGACCACCTCCAGCCCATCGTCCTCAGGAATGGGGGCGGGGGGGGGATTCATACGGGTCGAACGACGGGACCTGGGCGCAGGCATGGATGATCTCCGAAGGGGCGGCGATCATGATTGACGCGGATGCAGGCACAACGGTGGTGCGGGTGGTCAGGGGATGCCGTGTACCAACCGCCTTTCTCGCAAGACGTTGAGTGATTCCCCGGACGACCAAGGAAAGCGACTCAAACGGTGATGATACGATTGAGATCGTCGAGCAAGGCGACTTTGGGCACCAGCTGATCGGCTTCATCGGGCGTGCACTGCACGTAGGCGGCAACGATGATGCGGTCGCCCGGCATGACCAAGCGCGCGGCGGCGCCATTGACGCACATTTCCCCCGAACCCGGCTTGCCGGGAATCAGGTAGGTCTCGAAGCGGGCCCCGTTGGTGATGTCATAGATCTGGATCTGCTGATACAGACGCATGCCGACGGCTGCGATGAGGTCGGTATCCACCGACAGGCTCCCCTCGTAATTGATGAGCGTCGCGGTCACCGTAGCCCGGTGGAGCTTGGCTTGAAGCATGGGAATCAGCATGGGCTGGGCAGTGAAACCACTGGAGCGGGAAATGCCATCCCCGTTCCGGTTCAGGTTTGCGCAGGTGGCGAGGTCGGAGGCGTCGCCCGCCGCGCGAACAGTTTATGCAGGTTCGAACGATGCTTGATCACCACCAACGCCGCCAAGGCGATGATGAAGACCGAACGCGGCAGATCCTGGCCCCACGGATCCCGGCTGAGCAGGACCTCGGCGATGGGCGCCACCACCGCGGCGACCACCGAAGCCGGCCCCACCGCGTTGCTACGCCCCAACCGGGCGACACAGCCGATTCCCCACACCAGGAGCCAGACCACAAACGCGATCAAAGCGACCAGGGGAAATAATCCGATCAACACGCCTAATGAGGTCGCCACGGCTTTGCCACCACGCAAGCCATGGAAGCAGGTGAAGATATGGCCGAAAATAGCCCCCACCGCCACGGCCAAGGGCAGATAGGCTGCGCCCGGTACTGTCTCGGGGGCCAGCTGCGTAACCACCAGCACCGGTAATAATCCTTTGAGCACATCGGCGGTGAACACGGCGATGAACCAGCGCCCACCCAGAACGCGGCCCGCATTGGTGGCACCCAGGTTGCCCGACCCGTGCTGACGCAGGTCGATCCCTTTGTATTTCCCCGCCATCCACGCAAAGGACAGCGAACCGAGTAGATACGCCGCCACGGGCGCCATCCACCACCAGGTCATCACGGGCGTTTACCGCGCGATTTACGCTGGGCCCGGACGGACTTGGGCAATACCAGCGAGGCCGTGCGCCCAGCCTTGGTCTTGGCCTGGATGACGCGGAACTTGTCATTGCCCTCACGGAATCGGGATTCGCGCGATTTGTATTTGATCACCATCGGAATGCGTCGGAACGGCAGATGTTCGCGCAGCCAATTTTCCAAAAAGCGCGACCACGTCGGATCGATCCAATCGGTGCGGTTGACGAAGACGATAAAGGTCGGCGGCACCCGTTCGGCCTGGGTCATGTAATACGCTTTGACCTCGTGGCCCTGCACGCGCTTGGGGCGGCGGCGGGTCATCGCGACTTCCAGCAATTTATTCAATTCGGCGGTGGTGACGCGGGCGCGAGTTTCGGCGTAGAGTTCGACCGCCAATTTCATGGCTTCGCCCAGATGCGATCCGGTCAGGGCGCAGGTGAAGGTGATTGGCGCAAAACGCAAACCAGGCAGGCGATCGCGCAGCCAGATTACGTATTTTTCACGGGTCGCGCCGGAGGCTTCGGCGAGATCCCATTTATTGACCACGATCACCGTCGGCTTGCCTTCGACCTCGCAATAATGCGCCAACTTCTTGTCGACCGAACCGACTTCGTCGGCGGCGTCCAAGACCAGCAGCACGATATCGCAACGCTGGATCGCACGCTCGGTGCGGCAGGCGGCGTAAAATTCGAGGTCGGCCTCAATCTGGGCTTTTTTGCGCAGCCCAGCGGTATCGATCAAAATGAAATCGCCCTCGGGCCGTTTCAGCGGCACATCAATGGCGTCGCGGGTGGTGCCGGCAAGATCGGCGACGATGACCCGATTTTCGCCGCACAAGGCGTTGGTCAGCGACGACTTGCCGACGTTGCGTCGACCCGCGAGGCAGATCTTGATCGGTGCAGCGGGGGCATTGTCGGGATCGGGCGCGGGCGGAGTGGTATCCAGGCCGGTCAGAACGCGGTCGAGCAGATCTTCGATGCCGCGGCCCGCTGCGGCACTGACGCCGACGGCGTCGCCGAGGCCGAAACTGAGGAAGCCATGCACTTCCTGGTCCAGCCCATCGTAGTCAAGTTTATTGGCGACCACGACGACGCGATTTCCGAGCGGACGCAGACGACCAGCGATCTCAAGATCCAGGGGCAGAATACCGCTGCGGCCGTCGACGACGAAAAGGATCCGATCCGCGGTGGCAATGGCGCGCTGGACCTGGGCGTAGACATCGGCTTCGAGTTTGGCCTCGTCGACGATGCCGATGCCGCCGGTGTCGATGATCTCAAAGGCACGGCCTTCGTTGAAACAACGATGGATCAGGCGGTCGCGGGTGACGCCCGGAGTCGGGTCGACGATGGCGATGGGCTGGCCGGCAAGCCGGTTGAACAGGCTCGACTTGCCCACATTGGGCCGGCCGACAATAGCGATAAGGGGCAGGGGCATGACTTTACCGGATCCGCAGTCCGACTTTCAGGGTCTTCTTCGGGCGCTTTCGGGCGCATGAGAGGCGCTTTCAGGGCACTATTTAGGGCACAATGGCCGGAGGTTCCGGCAGAACGACCGGGCCGGGGGGCGCGACAGTGGGCGGCGGAGGCACAACCAGCGCGAGCGGCACGGTAAAATGTGGGACCCCCTCCAGCAAGGCCCAGTCCGGTTTTGTGCCGGCCAATTCCTGCATGATCAGGGCCGCAGCGATGCCCTCCATAGGGCGTTCGGGCAATAACCGCCATGCTTCGGCCAAGCCCACGGGCTGACCGTTCAGCAACGCTTCGGCCCAACGCAGCGACTCTGGCGGGGCCGCCAGTCCAGGAATCAGCAGGCTGCCCTCGCCACCGCGCCGCCGCAGCCCAGATTGCAGCAGCCGGTCCAGCGCAAACGCGAGTGGGTCCTCAGCCACCCAACCGCTTTCAGTCTCGCCGCCCTGCAAGGCCCGCACGGCGGCGGCGCGGTCGCCGTGACCGCGCAAGGCGAGCAGGGCCTGGATGATCGCGGCCTGGCGGGCAGCGGTCGGATCGATGACCAAGCCCAGGTTGACGACCTCGGTACCGGCTTTGGCGAGCAACTGCTCGCGGACCTGTTCGGTCAACGCCATCGCGGCAAAAGGCTCGAAACGAGCCAGGGCGATGAGCTGATCCACGGCCGGAGCCAGAGGGTCGCGCTCCAGCCAGGCACTTTCCAGGGCGCGGAAATGTCCCTGACGCGGGGCGCTGCCCGCAAACGCCCGCCAGCGATCCGCCAACCAGCCGGGACCTTCAGCCGGAGTCGGCTGTGGCGTGCCGCCGCGCAGACAGCCAGCGGCGTGCACCACCAGCCGCAACATCCAGCCGGCGCGACTGCCAGCGGCCAGGGCCCCATCGGCCCCACCGCCGAGATCTAGGGTGGCAAGGCCCACATGCTCAATACCCGTCAACAGCACGGTACGCTGCTGGAGAATAACTTGCGCCGTTACACCACGGGGTGGACGGATCTGAAGGCGGGCTGCTAGCCGAGCGATCTGGTCCAATAAAAGACCATTTAATTCTAGCGCCGGTCCGGCCACCTGGACACGCTCCGTGAATAATTCAATGGCCGCTGCCACGGTATCCAGATCTTGCGGCAGCGATCGCCGAATGACGCCACGCAAACGGCTCCACGCCAGCCATGCATCAATGCCCGGGGCATCCGGATGGGAATCACCCAAAGCCCGCAAGGCCAGGCGCGCATCGCGCTGGGCCTGATCCCAGGCCCAGCCGCTGTCAGGATCCGCCAGCACCGCTAGACGCATCTGCGCCAACGCGTGGGTCGGCGACGCGAGATACTGGTCATCAGCGGCAAGAGCGTGCAATTGTTCGCTATCGCCCGTCACCAGAACTGTGTCGGCGTCACTCGACGAGCGCCGGTCGTCGTGCAGAGACAGCACCACTTCACCGAGATCCGCCGCGGCCTGAAAACCCCAGGTGCGCGTCGCGGGCGCAGGCAAACCATCAATTACCGCGAGGACCTCCGCATTGTCGGCGGTAATATCAAGCCGCAGGCCACGGCGACGGACTTCGACCAGCCGTGGCCCGTGAGCCACCACCGCGCTCCCCAGCAGGCGGACCTGATCCCCACTGGCGATAAATATTTCAAAGGCGAGACGATCCGGCTGCCAGTGAATTTCATAGCCGCTACCAGGCGCGCCTTCATGCAAGACCCAGCGCGTCGCCGCCGGACCGCGGCGGAATTCCATAACCATGCGCCAGGCCCAGGTATCGCGGGGCACCTCGGCGGCCAGGGTCGCCGAAATACGCGCCCGTGAGCGATCAATCAAGGTGGACGGCGGCTTATAGCGCCACGCGATATGGGCCGAGCCGAAAACCAGCACGGTCACGACGATCACCAGCCACATGCCGCGTCGCATGACCATGCCGTGGGCTTCCTACCGCCTCAGGTCCGCTTGCCGCCGCGTTTACCCTTGGCGGGCTTCGGCTCTTTGCTGCGTTTTTGCGCGGGGCCACGCTCGGGCGTTGATTTTTTTGCCGGAGCGGGCTTGCCGCCTGCTCGCGCAGGTTTCGCTGCCTTACTGCCTTGGCTGCCTTGGCTGCCTTGGTCCCGACTTTTACGCGGCGGTCCGAGGCGTGCGAGATCGGCGCTGATGCTTTCACCACCACGCGGCCTTTCGCCATCGTGCGGCGACTGAGCCTCCGCGCGTTGACTGGCCTGCGCACGCGGACCGGCTTTGCCACGGGACATATCCGTAGCAATCGACGTCGCCGCATCGCTGTCAGTACCGTCAGCACTGCGCTGCGCCACCTGAGCCTGCGGGCTCGGATGGAAACGATCCAGGCCAAACGTGACTTCGCTGCGATCAATATCGACCGTATTGACTAACACGTCGACTTCGACGCCGGGTCCCATGACCTTGCCCGACCGCGAGCCGATCAGGGCGAATCGCTCTGGGTCATACACAAAGAATTCATCGCCGAGATCGCGCACCGGCAAGAAACCTTCCAGGCCGGTTTCCATTAATTGCACATACAGACCGCCGCCATTGGCGCCAGTGATCACCGCGGGGAAGACCTCGCCAATGCGGGCAGCCAAATAGCGCGCGCATTTACGCGCATGCAGGGTGCGCTCGGCCTGTTCGGCGCGTTGTTCCAAGCCACTCGATTGGCGACACAAAGCATCCAGGTACTCATTACGCATTTCGACATCGCCATAGTCCTTGAGCTTCAAGGCACGCTTGACCAGGCGATGCACGAGCAGATCCGGATAACGGCGAATCGGGCTGGTGAAATGGCAATAACTGTCGAATGCCAGGGCATAGTGTCCGATATTGTCAATCGCGTAGACGGCCTTTTTGAACGAACGCAGGCACATGAAATTCATTACTAGGCGCGCCGAATGCGGCTCGGATTCAAGCCGTTTGAGAATGCGCTGCAGACCAAAACGATCCTGAACCCCGGCGGCGTCGATGCCGTAGGCTTCGAGCACCTTGGCGAACTGTTCAGTGCGATCGGGATCGGGCGGCGCGTGGATGCGGTAGGTGCACGGGAAACCCTGCTTTTCCAGCCAAGTCGCCACCGCGCGATTGGCCAACAGCATGCATTCTTCGATCAGCTGATGCGCAATATCGGTGGTTTCCTGACGCACCATTTCGGGATTGCCTTCGCCATCGAGGATGAAGCGGTATTCCACCGAATACAAATTCAGCGCCCCCGCTTTTTCGCGGGCACGGCGCAAACCTTGGGCGATACCGCTGACTTCGCGCACGGTGGACACCAGATCCTCGGGCCATTCGCCGGCGTCGCCTTCGAGCACGGCCAGAGCCTGCTCATAGGACATGCGATGCCGCGAATGAATGATCGATTCGCTCAGGCGAGTATTGACGAGCTTGAGATTGCGATCGAGCTCCATGAAGGCGCTGAGCGCATAGCGATTTTTATGCGGAACCAGGCTGCACAGCCCGTTCGACAGCACTTCAGGCAGCATCGGAATGACCCGATTGATCAAATAGATCGAGGTCCCACGCGCTGCGGCTTCGGCATTCAGCGCCGTATCTTCGCGCACGTAATGACTGACGTCGGCAATGTGCACGCCCACGATCCAGCCGCCACCCGGCCGGGCCTCTAGGCTGATAGCATCGTCGAAATCTTTGGCTGTTTCGGGATCGATAGTGAAGATCAATTTTTCACTAAGGTCTTCACGCTGGCCCAGACGGAGATTATCGCTGAAAGCCGCGGCCTCTTTCTCAACTTCCTGCGGAAACGGCGCCGGCAGATCGTGGACCAGGCAGGTATAGGTAAAATCGGTCACTTCGGGCGTGTCCGCCGCAAGCACACCGTCAATAATCACCCCGGCCTGACCATTGCTGTCGATGGTCAAGGTGCCGCGCACGCGGTCCCCGGCGCGATAGGTCCGATCAAAAGCCGCTGTGGTCGCCACGACGGGCATTTCCCCATCGCGACGATTATCGGGCACGAAAACCAGACCGGCGGGCCGCACATTCACCAAACCCACTACGATGCGCCCCGCGCGGCGCAGAATGCGGGTGACCAACGCCTTGCCATCTTCCGACAACATGACCTGACACACATCGCCCGCGCGCGCGCCGATGGTCATGCGCGGATCGACGGGGACCACTTCGCCCTCGGGCAAGCGCGCCTGCAAACCGGTACCGATGGTGGCCGCCTCAATAATCGCCGAATGTTCGCCGCCCGCACCCGAGGGCAAATAGCGCCCAGGCCGCACTTCCAAAACTTGACCATTGCTAACCAGTTCGCGGAAATGGCTCCCCAAGGCCCGCGCCCCATCGCCACTGAGCCCCATCAAGCGCCCGACCTGCGCCGCCGTGCCGCCGCCAGCGATGCTGGCCAGCACGCGCATGACCTCGGCCGCATCGATTGCCGGCAACGGTCCGGACGCTGACCGCGAACCCCGACCGCGCGAGCTATCTCGACGGCTATCCCGACGGTCATCCCCGCGCCCAGGCTTACGCCGCGCACTCGTTGAATTGTCAGCAGATGCGGCGGACTCGCGGGAACCTTTGGTCGACTTGGGGCGGCGGGGAGCCATGGGCTACCGATATCCTTACGGCACCCACGCCCACAGCCGACATGGCCGCCGCGCGGGGCTCGGAGCATCGTGACGGCACCCGGCGGGCCGCAACCCCCGGTCTATGGGGAGGATCGACGCGGCACGAGGTGGCACCAGATTGCATGGACCCAGACTTGGGCCAAGCCACGCGCGGCCGGATACACAAGACCTTACTGCTCACCGCCTATCGCTTAAGCAGGCTGCCAAGTTCCACGTGCCTCCGCTCTATCCATCTTTGCACGCCGCCCCCCGTCGCTGTCCCCCGCCCTGCTGAGTCTTTTGTGCTTAAATCACTGATCAAACGCCTGCTCGCCCCCTTGTTCTTTCGCCTGCATTCACGGGCGCACGGCAAGACTTTGGAAGTACGTTTTTGGCGCACCTGGGCCCCCAAACGTTGGCTGGCATTGGCAGCAACAATTTCAGCAACGCTTGGATCCCAACGCCGAAGTCACCGGCCACCATCGCACCGTCCTGGAAGCGATTCATTCCCCAGAGCTGCGCATTCTTGATGTGGGGGCGGGCCCGATTTCGGGAATTCACCCGCGCTTCCAAGGCCAGCCTCTGCACATTCGCGCCTGCGACCCGCTCGGCGACGACTATCGCCGCATTCTCGATGAGAATTCCATCACCCCGCGCGTTGTCAAGGAAACCGTGCCCGGCGAAAACCTCAGCCAGCATTTCCGCGACGAGCGTTTCGACTGGATCAATTGCGACAACGCCCTGGACCACAGCGAATCTCCCCACCGCGTCATCGACGAAATGGTCGCCATCGCCGCCCCCAGCGCGACCATTTCCCTGTACCACGGAATCGACGAAGGTCTCAACGAGGGCTACCGCGGCTTCCACAAGTGGAATATCCGCCCCGTTGCCGGTCGCAGTGATGCCTTCACCATTTTCAATCCCCACGAATCCCACGCCTACACCACCACGTATCGCGGCTTCGCGGTCACCGTTGAGGGGCAGGGGCGGCATGTCCTTTGTCTGCTGCGGCGCTTGGCAGAGGGCCAATAAGCTCGTAAGAGAGCAATTATTTCTTCAGGTTGGTCGCAAGTTGTTAGACATTTTGGATTACTTTCTTACTACAACAGTCCCCGATAATTTATCATGCCACCCCTGCTTGCGTTTATCAAAGCCGACCCAGATAAATCCTAGTCCCAACGGCAGCGCCGAAAGGAAATAAGCGAGGTAACGACCGATACACTGACCAACTGAAGGGTTATTCCCAGTTTCACGGTCAACTATCTTCATGCGTAAGGCCATTTTTCCAGGTGTCGCTTGTTTCATAAACCAGAAAGCGGTGACAGCAACCACCGGGAAGACAAATGACAAAATAAAGTCCATCGGGCCATGAAAAATAACATCGGCATCGGAAGACCAGTACTCATCCCCGTACATTGCGGTCAACAACGGCCATGTGATCACTCCGATGAGGAGCGAGTCGATTATAGTCGCTCCGACCCGGGGCCAAAAACCGACGTATTGGATCCGCACATCTTGCGCATCTACCGGCAGCGCCTCGATCTCATCGTCGTTGGAATGAGGCGTCGAGTATGGATTATTCATGATTTTATTATTACCGCAGCACTCCCTTACCGCAAAGATTTATTACTTAAATAGTATTCAAGGGCCCGGCCGTAGAGGCTCTCCCACCGTCGACGCATGCTTCATCGGCATGAAAAGAAGCGAATCAAAGGAATCGAGTGGAATCGAGGACATGCACAGGATGCCTCCATCCACGCATGCCGATCGAGCCAAGAGAGAGGCGTGGGGCCGAGGCGGCCCATGACTCCAGGCCCATCGCCGAACAGAATTTTCAACAGGAAATTCTGTTTGCATTCCCCGGTGCACGGTCATTAGGCTGCCGCCTTGTAACCGAATCCATCCGCTCAGGACCCACCATGGCCAAGCATCTCATTTCACCCTGGACTTCCCAGGCCATTCGACGTTGGCAACTCGCGGTGATCGCCATCCTCCCCTTCGTCAGCGCAGGATGTGGCTCGGGTGATTCCCCGTCCGCTCAATCCATGGACCCCACGCATGCTGACCTGCACGGCGTTGCCTTCGATCCAGCCACCTCGGATCAATTTTCCGGGACGGCCCTGAGTGGTCTCACCAATGACGTCGTCATGTTTACGTTCATCACGGGAGGTAGTGATTACGATATACCCGTGGAGATTACCCAGGTCACCGTCGAAGTTGACGGCAAGAACCTGCCCTGTTGGCATTTTCCGCTGGAAGGATTGTTGGCCAAGGACACCTCGGGAGCGATCAGAATTATTGGCGGTACCGTCGTAATCGGCGGGGAGAATGGTGGCGGTGGCGTAACCGTGCTGCAGGTATTCGACCGCGAGCCACAGACGCTTCTGCCGGCGCCGCCCATTGCAGATGGAATGGCCTTCGAGCCCTATCCCAGTCAGCCAGGCGACGAAACGGTTATTACGCTGCATGCAACCGCGCCAACTGGGGCCACTGGATGCTTTTTGTTGCGCCATTCCAGCCCCGGCGTCGTCGGCGTCGTCGTGAGCACTCAGAATCGTGAGCAGTGGATCCTGCCCGGCGCGGCCATGCCATTCCAGGCGCGCTACCTGCTTTCATCTGATCGAACAATAAACCATGGTGGCTACCGCTTGAGCAGCGCTCCTGGCGGGTGACCTGACGGAGGGGCAATAAGACCCTGGCTACGCACATTATTTTTGCGGCGTAATGGTCGCCGGAAACAATCCCAGGTGACCATCGCGGTCATCGAGCACGATGGGGGCGACGGGCGCATCACGCAGGGCGAACAGCAGCAGGTCGCGTTGGGGTCCCCAGCGGACGAAGGTGCCGATGGATTGTCCGAGTTTCTCCATTGGCCCAACGGACGCGTGCCAGGTGCGCCCTTGATCCAGGCTGCGCAAAATTCCCTGCGGACGGGTCCAGGCGTACCAGCGGCGCGGTTCACCCAGGGCGATGAGGTCTTCGACCTCGCATCTAGCAGGTAAACCGCAGGGACTCAGAGTGGTCTCTCCCGCGCTATCGCGGCGCAAAAGTTGATTCTTATCCGGCGGCAGGAAAATGAGGTCGCCGTCAAGGTTAAAGGTCTGCTGCCACGCCCAGCCTTTGCCGTGATCCGCAATGCGGACAAAGGCATCGCTACCGGGATAGAGGACCCAGGTGCCTTCCTTGCGGCCACGCCACGAGGTTATAACCAGACCGTCGGGACAGGCACGAAATGTCATAACCTGTTCCTCCCGGGCCAATTCCGTCCAGGTTTGGCCGTCATTGCTGCTCGCCCAAATAATCCCAGGGCCTGGGCGACGGTTGCCTTCGCGGCGCACGGCCAGCCAGCGGCCGGACAGCTCACGGCCGAAAGCGTCCGGTACTTTTCCATCTTGCCAGGGAAGGACCGTCCATTGTTTGTTCTGCAAAATGTGTACACGGTCGCCGTAATCCTCACCCATCACGGTATCTCCATACCGCACTAGCTCCGAATAACTATTTTTAGTAGGTATGAGGCTCCATTCTTGACCGCCATCCTGACTTAGGCGAATAGCGTCACGATACAGCATGCCGATATCGTCACCTAAATCATATATCCCCTTCACGGTCGCGGCCGCCGGCAAAGTGGCCGTAGTCAGGCGCTGGGCGATAAGGTCGAGGTCGACCGTTTCCGGTAAGGCAGGGATGTTCGCCGTCGCTATGCGCTGAACCTTGGCCGCCTCTTCTGCCGCCGCGACGGCCGTATTGGCACCGGCGACTTCCGTTTTCGTATGCTCCAGGTCGTCGTCGAGTGTACTGATTTCAGCGCGCAGAGGTTCGAGTTCGCTCAGGTCCAGCGGGAGGATCGTGGGCGCGATGCTCAGGCCTTCGATGGTGCGCAGCAGATCAAGAACACGCTCGGCTTCGCGGCGATATTCTCCACTCGCATCAGACGCAATCGCCTGCCATGCGGCCACGGCAGGATTTGCCCGGGCAGATATAATTTCAGCTGGCGCTCGCTGGTGTCGGCGGCCTTCGGTATATCCCAGGATGACGCCGATGATCAGGGTGCTGACGGCAACGGGAATCAGCCATCCAACAGCGAGGCGCCGCAGGCGGATCCGCGGCTTGGCGCGTACGGCGCGGGCATGTGCAGGTTGTTCTTCGCGCAGCAGGGCCGCGCAATCCTCGGCCATCAACGCTGGATGGGCCATGCGCTGGCGGCGATCAAAGGCAGTCGCGGCGCGAATGATCTCGGCAAGTTCGGGCGGCAGCCACGGTGCCCGTTCCCGCAGGTCTGGTGCTGGAGTCGTGGCAACGCGGGTCATGACCGCCAGCGCCGAATCGCCGCCGACAAATGGTATTCCCGTCACTAGGGTAAAGAGCGTGGCACCCAAGGCATACACATCGCAGCGCACATCAATCGCGGCATCGCCGCGCGCCTGTTCGGGGGCCATGAAGGCGGGCGTGCCCATCACGACACCCGTGGCGCTGACCGTGCGACCACCGATCTGATGCAGCGCGGTGCCAAGATCCGTTAGCTTCACGTCGCCACGTGCCGTGACCATAATGTTGGATGGCTTGATGTCGCGGTGGACGAGACCGACATCAGCAATAGCTGCCGCGCCGAGGGCCGCCGCGTGGATGATGCGCAACGCTTCCGGAATCGGCAGACGGCCGCCGTGCTGTTCCAGCAGGCGCTGGGCATCCACGCCCTCGATCCACTCCTGGGCGATGTAACACCATTCGCCATGCTGACCACAATCATGGACCTGCACCACGTGCGGACTGTGGATGGATCCGGCCAGCCGTGCTTCGCGAAATAGCGGCTCGGTATCTAGGCCGAGATCGCGATGAAAAACTTTCAGGGCGATCCGTCGCCCGACCGATTCCTGAATCGCGCTCCAGACCGTGGCATGGCTGCCGGTTCCGGACGCATGTTCGAGGCGAAATCCGGGGATAATGGGCGGCGTGGTCATGGCCGAATTGGTTCTGGAAAAAACGTAGTGTGTTCGTCGTCGATAATTATGCGCCGGATCATGCCATCCGACCCTTGATAAAGAAGTCGCGGCGGAGTCGTGGCGGTAATCGCCAGGGGAAACCAGCGCAAGTCTGAGGTCACTGCCGTTGCGGCCTGGAGCGCAGGGGCAGCGCGCAACCACTGTTTCCCGCCGTCGCTACTGTGCATAAGTCCATACGATCTACTGAATGCGTACAGCCACAGGGGATTGGTTGGCAAGCGTGCCACGCCAATAATGAATCCGTGGTTTTCCGTGGTGCGAATACCGCCCAAGCCGCTGCGGGTGAAAAATCGGATGCCATAGCCATATTCAATCAAACCCTGGGGGTCCCACGTCACCCTCGATACGCTCCCCCAATTGGTGCCGCCATAGCCTTGGCCTTCCGACCAAGTGCGTCCGTCATTGCGGGACACACCATTCCCACCGACCAACAGCAAGGCTCCGCGTTCGTCGGGCAGTACGGCTTCGATAGGCAGGCGCAGGCGGGTGACGGTCCACGCCTGTCCATCGTCGACCGAGCGCACGAAATGATCCGGAGCCTGGGCTGCCGCAATAAGTTGACCATCGGGCAACATGATCGAGCCGGTGACAAGTCCGTTGGTAGCAGGATGATCATGGAGCAAAGGCGCCGCGGGAATATTTCGAAAACTGCGGCCACGATCGGTTGATAATAACCCCGTCAATTGCATGCCCCGCCGCGCCGCATCCAGATACAGTCGGTCGCCAGACCACATGGCGCGGTGGACATCCGCGAATGGCGTAACGGTGTATCCTTTTGCGCCTGGCGGGGTGAACGGCATCGGGTCTTGTTGCTGCCAGCTCACGCCGTCATCGTCGCTGCTGGCGAGACCGTCCTGGTGAGCAACCAGGATGCGCTGGGGGTCGAGCGGATCGAGAATAATGAGCCGAGCCAAACGCTTGCACTCAAGCAGGACTTCACAGCCCGGTGGGGCGGCGTGTCGAGCCCGATCGATCATTGCCGAGACCACGGTAGCTCGGCGGCGCTCATTTTCCGTTGCGGACTTTTCAATGGTTGTGACCGCGAGGGTGAGCTGCACGTGTTCCACCTGCAACGCTGCAAGGGCCGCCCGCTTCTCGTCGATCTGCGCCCAGATCGCGGCACGTTGCCCAGTAAGCGCAGACTGCTGTTCCGCGATAAGACGATGCTCGGTTTTCTGTTGGGTCGCGCGCAGCGCAGAAAGCTGATCAGCAAGGGCAATCACCGTGCGGCCTTCATCGACCGCATCCCCCCGCGGAAAGCGCTCCACATACCATCGCCAGCCATCTACCGTCGGATCCTGGCGAGCCTCCCCAGCCGCAAATACATCTCGACGATCAGGCGCACTCAACCACAGCCCTGCCCAGCGACCCATCGCAAGACACCCCACTGCAATAATAAGCCCAGCAGCCAACAGCGGCCGCAGGGCGGACCAGGATCGGCCACCACCCGCCCGTTTAACCACCGCGCGATGGCCGCCGCGACGACGCAACGCGATGACCGGGCGATTACCCGCCAGCACCGCTTCGCAGTCAGCGACGAATTCTTGCGCGTTGGCATAACGGGCTGACGCATTCCGGGCAGTGGCGCGGCGAACGATCACGGCGATGTCGCTGCCACAATCGGCGCCGCAGGTGCGCGGATCCGGCACACTTCCGGTTGCTGCCGCCGTGACGCTGGCCAGAGGGGTGTCCGCGACAAACGGCGCCCGACCCACCAACAGAGCAAATAATGTCGCACCCATGCTAAAAATATCGCTGCGTTCGTCGACCTCGTCGCCCACCGCTTGTTCCGGGCTGAGATATCCCGGCGTACCGATGGCCACGCCCGTCTGCGTCACCTGTTCATCCAAACGCCGGACAAGCCCAAGATCACCCAGCCGGGCACCTCCGCCGGCATCCAGGAATATATTGCCCGGATTGCAGTCGCGATGCACCAAGCCGACCGCATGCAACGCGGTGAGCCCTTGTGCAGCCTGCGCCACCAGGCGCAGAGCCTGCATGGGTGCAAGGGTCCCGCCGCGCCGCTTGGCGAGATCGTGGGCATCGCCACCGGGTTGAAATTCCAACGCCAGATAACGCAAGCCGCCGACCACGCCGACATCTAACAGCGGAACGATGCGGGCATGCCGGACCTCCGTCGCCGTTTTTGCCTCGCGGAGAAATCGCACATCATCCAAAGGACTGGTTGATCGCGAAATCTTAATCGCCACCACCGCTGCGGATGCCAGGTGTTCGCCCCGCCAGACCACTCCGTTACCGCCACGGCCAACCGGTGCATCCAAGCGATAGCCGGGCACATCGGGTATGACCACACCGAGGGTCACCAAGGCTTGGCGCAGCTCCTCGGCGCTGATCCCGTGGTCGCGCATGAGCACGCCGGTGGCGCGCTCTGCCGGCAAGCCAGCAAGCTCTTCGCCCAACGAAACGGGCACGGCATCTGGCCGCTGCGTTCTGAGGGCCGCGATCACGCGCGGCGCAAAGCGCGATTTCGGGTCATCCGTTGCCATGATCGCCGAATTTCACGTAAGGTAGGAAAGAAGCGTTCATCCGGGCTCGTTATGCGTTGCGACCACCTCCCTGCAATGGTGGTTAACAAGCCCGCCCCAAGCAGATGCCTTCGGGAATACCTTGCGAGAGAGCGGCCCCACCTATGGTCTTTCTTTCCGTCGGAGGATCAGACTGTGCAATTTCTCATCTGGCTCGCGGTTCTCGTCATCCTGCCCTGCGCAGGGGCAGCGGTGGAATTGCCCTGCACACCGCTGCCACTGACGTCCATATTGTCCGTCAACGCCATTCTGGTCTGCCCAGAACGGACCGAGCGGATCATCGTTTGCAATCACCGCGACGTGTGGCGATCCGAAGATGGGGGCGTGACGTGGGAGACGTTCGCCGAAACCCTTTCAGAACGCATTATTACTCCCAATCGGGGCGGCCTGTCCAACTACCTGTCCGCCGATACATCCGGATCCGTCCTTTGTATCGGTGCGGGTGAGAACTGGGCGATCAGTCGCGATGGCGGTCGACAGTGGCAGGACCTTTCATTGGCAGACCTCGGCCTGGTGCCAGACCGCAATCGTCCGCTGCACATCGTCGTGAATGCCCATGGCCAGCTGTATGCAACCGGGCAGACCTCGACACGAGGGCAGGCAATGCATCTCGTGCGGACCCGGAATTACGACGGCGACGATTGGACGACGCTGCGTACCGGCATGGACGATGAAGACTTTACCCTTTTCCGGGCGGGATCCCAACTCGGTATCCTGGCCAGGCGGAAATCCACGATCCTTGCGTGCAGCATGGACGGCGGCCAGACCTGGACTGATTGGCCGAATGGGAATGGCGCTGAGCCCAACGGTAATTATTTCCGCCACGGCCAACGGCGGCAATTGCTGCTCATGGCATATCCCAGCGCTGGTGCGAGCTGGCTCGGTGGCACCATGATGGAGGCTATCCGTATTGCTGCCGATGGCAGCTTGGCGGGGAGTTTTTTGCATTTTCCACCTGCTTGGGGCAGTCACGATAATCGTATCCGAACCCCGCTGCCCCACCCCGAACACCCCGAGGATATTTTCGCGGAATATCTCGGACATCTTGCCCGCAGCAGCGACGGCGGCCGCACCTGGGGCATCGATTTGAGGACCGCAGAACCGCTGGCTGAAAATGGCCTGCATGGCTGGATCCGCCGCAAGGGGTCGTGGTTTTTATTGGCCTCTACACCCCATGCACTCGTCGCGCTGGATGTGACCAGCGCCCGGGGCCCCGCTGACGTCAGCTTACCCGCTTTGACCATTCTCAACGGAACCATGCCTGATGGCCCGACCACCGCCGTGCGGACCTGCTTTCCGCTGTGGATGTGCAAACAAGCCGATGGACAGGCTCTGATCGGTGATGGCGTCCATCTGTGGCGCAGAACAGAACCTGAAGCCGAAGCCCAATTATTGGACATTCCGCTGTGGCCGGCCGCGTCCCTGCTCCGGTATCCGGCCCTCATGCCCCAGATGGCGGACACCACTTGGCATATTGAGGCCTGGAGCGACCGCAGCCCCGGCCTGCTCTCGACCGACGGCGGCAGAACATTCACCTCGATGACGCCACCGGGACCACAGCAGGTACCTGGCTGGTGGCGGGCAGGAATTTTTAACCGGACCCATGTCGCCTGTATATTTCTGCCGTACACTTGGAATTCGCATTATTCGACTCATCTCAGCAGCAATGCGGGACAGTCGTGGAAGCCCTACCGACATCCGCGTCTGGGTTCCGGTTCCAGCGATCCAACGCCCACTCTGTACACCAAAGCCAGCGCGACGGTGCTCACCCAGCGCTTCGGTATGGCCGCTTTTAGTACCAACGATGGACGCACTTGGCGCAGCACTGGCAACGATGCGGACTTCAGCAACACCTCCCTCACGTCACGGTTGCCGGACGGGGCCTACCTGGATACCAGCTCAGACAAAGGCCGCCGCATCCTGCCCCGTGACCGCAACACCGTCGTTGTCGACCCTATCTATGATTCTCCCGACCAGTCGCACTGGCTGGTGCCCGATTTTCCGCAGTCCACCGCCATCTCCCAACGCGGCTGGACCGTCGTCGCCACCACCGACAGCGGCAAAACGTGGCTTCAACGTGATCCGACCATCACTTCAGTGCTCCTCTGCCGCGTGATGCGCAACGAACAAGGCGTCCCGCAATTGGTCACTATTGATCCCGATGGCGTGATCCACGCCATGGCGATCACCCCAGAGTTCATTGCGAGTTTTCTGATCCCCGTGCGCTGATTACAACCGTCGATGCGCGAGGCTTAGCGGCGCGCATATTCGCGAGGGACGATATTCGGCTGTATTCGGCCATGACTCTGTCCATGTCTGCGGCGCGTGAAGGGTCAGATACTTGACGTGGTGACAGGGGTAGTACAACCAAAAGCTATGAACATAAGCGATGAGATCGAACGCCTGAGCAAGCTCCGCGATAGCGGAGCATTGACCGAGGAAGAATTCGTGCAGGCAAAGGGGAAAGTCTTGGTTCACCGTGAGCCACTCATCGCTGCGCCGGTGGCGGTCGCCCCCCAATGGTCCGGAGGCTCGAGAATTTTCTTCGGTGTCCTGTTCCTGATGCTGCCACGCGCGAGCGGGGGCCAGATCACCAGCGACGTTCACCACGCGCGGCGACGGCACCCGGCCTCGACGCGATCCGCCCAGCGGGCGGACGTGGCGCACATCAGCAGGCGCGGCGGAGCCGCACCATCCATTGAGCAAGCCGGCAACAGCGACCGACGTCACGAAATTACTGAAAAAACTGGCATTCGTGGACTCTCGCGCAGCCTACCGCACGTCCATTCCTTGCAAGCCCATGCGTGAGCACTCACGCCGCAATTGTCGCCGCCCATCGGGGTGCCACTGTATCCCGATCATGACCTCACCGAGCGTTCACGCGCCACGTCCGATGAACCGGTCATCTGCACGTCGCGATTGGGCGGAATTCTGCGCCATTATCGGCGGGAAGCAGCCTAAAAAGTATTGGATAGGGACGGGATTCCTAGTGCGTTATCTGCAAATTATGACCTAGGAGTTTTGGCGATCTACGGGAAACAGCGCATTTACGTGGTGTTTCGCATAAATAGGCAAGGACTACCTATTCAGCGTCTGGTAAAATTCAAAGTTCTCCCATCCGACCTTGCTTTATATGCATCGGGAGGACTAATCGTAAATCCTTGGCTGCCTTTAAAAGCATTTGCTCATCCCGATCGGCAGTGGGAATTAATGAAAAAAACGTCTCGTTTTTGCTGCGACTTTCCGAATCAATTTTCGCCATAAATTGCTTATTTAAATCGGCCAACCTAGGAGCCATCTGTTTGTCATCGATTTCAGTAGCAATGCCATCCTTAAGTCCGTGGACCATTACAAAATGCACTTCGTCCCCAGGCTCGAAAGTCAATGAAACCATGTGCCGAAGGCTGATGAATCTGGCTCGGTAGTACCGTCCGCTTATGTGCGGAAGTTCCAATGAAAATCCCAGCTTGTTCATAAACGGAACAAATGCATGGTTGATTAATCGTAAAAATGAGTTGCCGTCCATGGCTATGGCCTCGTAACCCTGGTGAATATCGGTTTAATTCCAAGTTTTTTATAATTGCGTATCATATTGCATTATTCGTCACATCAAAGTTTACTTTCAATTACGGCAATCTCTTGATGCAATAGAAGTGGGCCTGCCAATTTTTTACCAATAGCCTGAAGGATACCGGCCCTAAGGTATGAAATGGACAAACTATTCGCGGACAGGCGCCTCATCGCCAGGGTCGCGGAACAGCACTAGCCCACCCGGGACTCGCTGCGTATGGGCTGCACGCGAACCACGCCTCGGAATTACTATTCATCAGCGACCCATAACCCCAGCGTATGAATTGAGACTGGAAAGATGCGCGGCTCACACAGAATCTGACCCTCATGCTTAGGGGCCCCCTTCCCGCGACCGATCAACTGCTGTCGGCGATTACGGTTGCCCGCCTGGGCAGCTTTACCAAGGCGGCGCAGGAATTGGAGCTCAGCCAGCCCGCCCTGAGTCGGCAGGTCATGGGGTTGGAAAAGACTCTGGGCGTGCGCCTGTTTGACCGCGTCGGGCGGGCGGTGCGCTTGACGGCCAGTGGCGAGGAACTGGTCGGACGCTGCGGTCCCCTGTTAGAAGAACTCAACCGGGTGACCAGCAATCTGGCCGCGGCCAGCGGTACGACCTCGGGCCGGGTGCGCCTGGGCGCTTCGGAAAGCGTGGCGGTCAATTCTCTGCCCTCGATTTTGCGGCCGTATTTGAATGCCAATCGGCGGGTGAATTTACGTTTGATCTGCCGCACCAGTGAGCGCCTGCCGGACATGGTGGCCTCGGGCGAATTAGATATGGCGGTCTGTGCGGTGGAATTTGAGCCACCGGGTCTGCACTGCGTCAAGCTGTGGGACGAGGAATTAGTCCTGGTTTTGCCGGTGTCTCATCCGGCGCGCAGCCGCTCGATCGTCAGTTATCTGCATGAGGAATTCATCCTTTTGCCGAGCAGCACGGTGACCCGACGCCTACTCGATAGCGCCTTGGCCGAGGGCAAGCACGAGCTGCGGGTCGTCTTGGAACATGACAGCCCCGAAGTGATCAAAGCCATGGTCCTGGCCGGCCTGGGTCTCGCCATCCTGCCCGAGCCCTGCGTGCGCAAGGAAACCCGTCGCGGCGAACTCGCAGCCTGGCCGCTGTCCGACCTGCGCGTCGTTCGCCACATCGTCGCCACCTCGGACCCGCGCCGGCAACCGTGGCCGGCAGAGTCGGCTTTGTTGGAAGCGTTGCAGCGTTACGCGCGATGAGCGTCACGTTCGGTGATCACGGTCGCTCAATCACGTCCGGGTCGTTCGGCGTCCTGCGTCTTCGCATGGGAATGCGGCACTGCTCGTTTCAGTCCAGGCTTGGCTTAGATCTGACGGATTCGCCTCGGGACCGCGCTGCGCACCGGCCCCTCGCCAGCAGACGCCGCTGCGAATGCCCACCCCTTGGCACCTCACCCGTCAAGGCGCTGTTGGCTTTCGCCCTACATACAGCAAGACCAAGGCCATGCGAACGCCACAGCCATCACGTCAACATATGCGAATTCGCGACGCAGGACGCAGGACGAAACGGACGTGTGCAAGAAGCACGTTAAAGGAGAGATGAAAGGCACCCCCAACGCCCAATGGACATCCCCCCCTTCATCCGGAAACTCCTGCCCATGTCCTGGTCCCGTCTGCTCGTTTTCGTCATCGCCGTGTCGCTGCTTGCCCTCGGTGGCTGTCGCTGGGGCCGCAATAAGGCAGCCCCGGCCAAGGACTATAATCGCCAGCTCAATCCCGGCGCCCTGGCCCTGCGCGAGATCAGCAGCGACCGTCTGCCGCAGGTGACGTTGACCACTGCCGACCGCGCTTCGATTGCGGCCGCGCTGGAGAACAGTCTGCGCTTTATGGGTCGGCCCGGATCGCAGCGTTTTTATCCCATCGCCGGGATCAGCCACGATGAGGTGCGGCGCTCGTGCGATAAATTACTCCAGTTGCTGCGCACGACTCCCGACGACGCCGCTTTATTTGCGGCCATCCGCCGCGACTTCCGTGTTTTCATGAGCGTTGGCTGCGATGATGAAGGCACCGTATTGTTCACCGGCTATTACACGCCGATATTTGACGGCAGCCTAACCCCCGACGCACGATTCCGTTATCCGCTCTATAAGCGGCCCGCCGATCTGGTCACGGCGCCCGGCGATCAGATTGCGACGCAGCGCCTGCCCGACGGCAGTTCACAACCCTATCCGACGCGGGCTGTTCTAGAAGCCAGCGGGGCGCTGAACGGCCTGGAATTGGTGTACCTCGCCGATCCCTTTGAGACCTATATTATTCAGGTTCAAGGATCCGGAAAAATTCGCCTGCCAGGCGGAAATATCATTGATGTCGGCTACGACGGCACCAACAATCATCGCTATCACCCGATCGCCGAGGATATGATCAAAGAGGGCCGCATCCGCCGCGAAGACCTGTCGCTGGCCACGCTGCGTGCATATTTCCGTGCCAATCCACAAGACGTCGCCGTCTACGTGGCGCGCAATCCGCGCTATATCTTCTTCGCACGCACCCAAGGCGGTCCCTTCGGCAGCCTGGGCCAACCGGTGACCAAAGACGTGACAGTGGCTACCGACAAAAGCATCTTCCCGCCCGGTGGCCCCATGATCGTGGCCACGCAAAGTGCCGACGCCAATGGCCGCCCGGTGCCGTATGCCGGTATCCGGGTCGACCAAGATACCGGCGGCGCCATCCGTGCGCCCGGCCGCTGCGACCTGTATATGGGCGAAGGACTCGCCGCTGAAAACCGCGCGGGATTCCAATTCGCCGAAGGCCAGATGTATTACCTGATCGCGCGCTGATCCGCCATGGCCGCCGCCACCCCGACCGCACATCGCTATCAGGTCAAGGCGATCTTCGGCCCCACTTTACAAGGCGAAGGCCTGCACGCCGGGGCGCCCTGCGTCTTTCTGCGCTTGGCCGGCTGCAATGCGTGGGATGGCCGCGCTGAGACCCGCGCCAATTCCGCCTGTCCCTATTGCGATACTGATTTTCGCGGTGGGGAGTTGTTGAATTTGGAGGAGATTCTTGTGCGCTTGGCGCGGCTGTCCGAAGTCCGAAGTCCGAGGTCCGAGGTCCTCGCAGCACAGCCCGTGCCGGGATGTGTTTTGACCGGAGGAGAGCCTCTGTTGCAAGCAGATGCGGAATTGCTGTTGGCCTTGGGAGAACGATTTGAGTGGGTGGACATTGAAACCAATGGCACCCGGATTTGCCCACCAAGGCCCGCCAATGTATTCATCTCGTGCAGTCCTAAATATTTGCCATCGGCGCCTATCGTCGTCGAACCCGACTGGTGGAAAATTCTGATCCCAGATCAGCGGCGTTACCTGGCCCCAGCCCTAGCGAGTGGTAAGCCGGTTTTTGTCCAGCCGACCTGCCCAGACCCTGGGCCTCAGGGTTCCCTGTACGACGCTGCGGTGCGGACATGTGTGGAGCTTTGTTACGCACACGGCTGCCGGCTTTCTTTGCAACTCCATAAATATGTGGGTATTGAGTAGATTATCTTCTCTTCTGCCGTAGTCGTCCTTGCTAAATGAACGATTCATTCGCGGTCCAAGGTCCGAGGTCCTAAGTCTTTTTAGCGTAACATCGCTTTCGTGACTGGTTCATATCGTCACGGATTAAATTCCTATTTTACAAGATCCTGGATAATACATTATTCGCATCTCGCACTCTCTGCGAAGACCTAGGACTTAGGACCTCGGACTGAGGACACATCCAAAAAAAAAGATCCGTAAAACGAATCTCTTCCCGATAACCAAACATGCCTCATGCTAGGCCAATGCCCACCTTGCGCATCATCGACGGATACGGTCGCGGCAAAGCGATCAGCCTTTCTGGCCAGACAGTCACCATTGGCCGGGATGGTGGGAATCTGATCCAGATTGGCGACCCCAAAGCCAGCCGCTATCACGCGGAACTGCTGCAACAGGGCGATCACTACCTGCTCCGCGATCTGGGGTCCAGCAATGGCACCTGGACCGAACAGGGCCGACTCGAGGAACTATCTCTGGCCGATGGCTCGATCTTTCGCATCGGCAAGACCTACCTGCGCTTCGAGAACGAGGTCGAAGATGACGAAGACGCGATCACCCCCGAACGCACCGTGGCCGACGAGGACGAGGGTTGGGCCGACCCCGCCCACATCGAAGGACTAACCGAGCGCAGCGAATTGCTGATGCGGCGCGAGATGGCCGACCCCCGCATCCTGGAGCGGACCAACGCCTATCTGGTCCTGCTGCACCAGTTTGTCCTGCGCGCCAACGAGGTCACCTCACGCGACGAATTGTTCGAGTTGCTCGACGATGCCGCCGCCGATGTGCTCGACGGCGATCGCTGCGCGGTGTTTCTGCCCGCCCCAGACGAATGGCAATTATGGCCGACCCACGAGCGTCGACTGCGCGCCCGATTCGGTGCCACCCCATTTGCCCGCACCCTGCTGGCCGAAGTCCGCCGCCGCAAAGAAGCATTATTGTGCACCAATGAGGGCGACCTCAATCCGACCTCGTCGATGGTGATGGCCGGCGTGCGCAGTGCGATGGCGGCGCCTTTGCGTATTGGCGATGAGATCCACGCCCTCCTTTATGTCGATCGCGTGAGCGGCAGCGGCAGCTTCAGCCGAGTCGACTTAGAATTTCTCGCCGCGGTGGCCAATCAGATGGCGGTGCAATTGCACAACTATAGCCATGTCGCCGAACTCGAGGCCGAGGTCGGCCGCCTGCAGGCCGAACCGGCGAGCAAGCCGATCAATCTGGTCGGTAAAGATCCGGCCATGCTCGGCGTGCACGAGTTCATCCGCAAAGCGGCGCCGACGAATGCGGCGGTGCTGATTCTCGGCGAAAGCGGAACCGGCAAGGAACTGGTCGCGCGCGCTATCCATCAACACTCCGCTCGCGCCGAATTGCCGCTGCAAGTGGTCAACTGCGCGGCGATTGCCGAATCCCTGGTCGAATCGACGTTGTTCGGCCACGTCAAAGGCGCGTTTACAGGTGCCGATGAGACGCGCCCGGGATTGTTCGAATTGGCTGATCGCGGTTCGCTGTTCCTCGATGAAATCGGCGAATTGCCGCTGACTGCCCAGGCTAAATTATTACGCGCCCTGGAACAGGGCGAGGTCCAGCGCGTCGGCGATGGCGCCGTGCGCAAGGTCGATGTGCGCCTGATCGCCGCCACCAATCGTGACCTGCGCGAAGAGGTCAGCCGCGGCCTGTTCCGCGAGGACCTGCTGCATCGCCTCGATGTGCTCACGGTGACCCTGCCGCCGTTGCGCAGTCGGCCCGGTGATATTGATCTACTCATCGATTTCTTTCTCCAGGAAAACGCCAAGCGTCTGGCGCAACCGCTCAAGAAGCTCGCGCCTGAGTCGCGCGCCCTGCTGCTGCGGCATCAATGGCCAGGGAATATCCGGCAGTTGCGCAATAGCCTCGAACGCGCGTGCATCCTGGCAGCGGATAAGACCATCACCCTCGCGGATCTGCCCGAGTCCGTGCGCGGGACCGGGACCGTGGTCATGCAGACCCCGATCGTGCCCTTGGCTGAGGTCGAAAAGGCGCACATCCTGCACATTCTCCAGTATTGCGGCGGCAATAAAAAGGCCGCGGCCGAGCTGCTCAGTATCGATCGTTCAACCCTGTACGCAAAATTGCGGCAATACGGCACCTTGTGACTCCGCCGGGCAGGCCGCCGTCTGGTGCACCCACGGATCCTACCCGGCTTCCGCCTTCTACCTCCCCTCCTGCCTTGTGAGCATGCCTGTCCCATGAAGAGCCCATGAAAATCCTCGACTTGTTCCATATGATGGTGAAGCACAACGCTAGCGACCTGCACATCAAGGCAGGCGAGCCCCCGGTGTTCCGAGTCGCGGGGCAATTGGCGCGCATGCAGAACGTACCACCGTTATCAGCGAACGACACCGAAGCGTTGCTCTCCACGATCATGGATGAACGCGCGCAGGGACAATTGGCCGAGAACGGCTACTGCGACTTCTCACATTTTGTTGAAGAAGTTGGGCGGTTTCGCTGCAATATCTTTCGTCAACTCGGCGTGCTGTCGGCAGCAGTACGCAAAGTGAACCTCAAGATTCCCACCTACAGCGAATTGATGCTGCCTCCACAGCTCAGCCGCATCGCCGAATATGAGCAGGGCCTGATCCTGGTCGGCGGGGTGACCGGCTCGGGCAAATCGACCACCATCGCCTCCATCTTGAATGACATCAACAGCAAGCGGCGCTGCCATATCCTGACCATCGAGGACCCCGTCGAATACATGTTTCAAGACGACAAGGCGATCGTCAATCAACGCGAGATTGGCATCGACGTCAAGGATTTCAAACATGCCCTGCGTTCGGCAGTGCGCGAAGACCCCGACGTGATGCTGGTCGGCGAAATGCGCGATGCCGAAACCTTCGAAACCGCCCTGACCGCGGCCGAAACCGGACACTTGGTGTTCGGTACGGTGCATGCCTCCGGTGCGGCGCAGACCATCGGTCGTCTGCTTGATCTGTTTCCAGCGGAAAAGCGCGAACAGATCCGCACCAGCCTAGGCTTCAATCTGCGTTGCGTGCTCAATCAAAAATTACTCAAGGGCGCGAGCAAAGACAACCCGCGCGTCCCTGCGGTAGAGGTTATGTTCGTATCTCCGATCATCAAAAAATTGATTCTGGAGGGCGAGGACCACAAGGTCGCCGAGGCCATCGCCAACGACACCGAGAACGGTTGCGAAAGTTACAACAAGGCGCTGATCCGGCTATACCGGGAAAAAAAGATCTCCGCCGATGCGGCCCTCAAAGCCGCACCCAATTCCGAAGAATTGCGCATGTCGATGAGCGGGATCACCGTCAGCGGCGGCGGCATCGTCTGAGCTGAATTACCCGTGCGCTTGCCCCCAGTCCGCTGCAGCCAAACTGCCGCCATGGCCGCGCCTAGTCCTGACCTTTCGACCGTAGCCAGTCGGCTCTTGGGCGACCTGCTGGCGCGTATCCAGGATGGGCGGTGGGGGGTGGGCACGGTTCTGCCGGGCGAACGCGTCTTGATGGCAGAATTTTCGGTATCACGCGTCGCCCTCCGCGAGGCCCTGGCGGCCCTGCGCGCTTTGGGGGTGCTCGACACCGCCCATGGACGGCGCTCGCGGGTGCGCCCACTCGGCGCCGAAGTCCTGGCCTGGCTACTGCCCCTGGTGCTGCCCGCCGACGATGCGCATGCCGCCCGCCACATGCTCGAAGTGCGCTTGGCCCTAGAACCCCAGGTCGCGGGACTGGCAGCTCGCCATTTTTCCGCCGCAGATGAGGCCCGCCTTGCCGCGGCAGTCCAGGATACGGCTAACCATGCCGCAGCCGGCGGCCCTGCTTTTGTCGCCGCTGACCTCGCTTTTCACCACGCCTTGGCTGAAAGCTGCGGTAATCCCTTGCTCCATGCCCTGGTCACGGCGTTGGGTGGTATCTACGCTGGTTTTGTCCGTGAAAATGCGGCGGACTCACTCACCGTGCGCCGCCAAGCTGCGCTCGATCACGCTGCCATCCTGGCTGCCGTGCGCAGCCGTGATAGCCAGCGTGCCACGGCGCAGATGCAGCAGCACCTGCTCGCAACCGCGAGTCGGCGCGCCAAGCAGGATGCATCTCCCGCGGAATAGCCCCAGTCCAGAAGGCCGGGCAGTACCATACGGCATCAGGAATATTATATGCACATGCGCCGCCCACTCGCCCTCACCTGTGCCATTTTGGTTGGCCTGCTGGTCCCGATCAGCAGTTGTTTTCAACGTGCCCCCGCCATTCAGGATCGCCCCGCCACCTGGGCCGCACCGGTCGTCAAACCCCACCTACCCAATCTGCATCAGGTCGATGCCACGGTGTGGCGCGGGGCCCAGCCTGATGCCGAAGGGATGCAGGAACTTGAACGCATGGGCATCCGCACGGTGATGAACCTGCGTTCATTCCACAGCGACCGTGACGAGCTGGCTGGCACCCATTTGGACTATGAACATATCTGGTTCAAGACTTGGCATCCGGAGGACGAAGACGTGGTAGCATTTCTAAAAATCATCAACAATCCCAGCAAACATCCGATTTTCGTGCATTGCCAACATGGCAGCGATCGCACCGGTACCATGATTGCCATCTACCGCATGGTGATGCAGGGCTGGCCACGCGAAGAGGCGATCCGTGAAATGGTCGATGGCGGGTTTGGCTATCATCCCATGTGGGGCAATTTGAGGTCCTATCTACGCGCATTGGATCTTGACCGCATCCGTTCCGGCGCCGGCATCGTATCCCCGCAGACTTCCGCACCGTGAAGACATGACCGACCCGATTGCGCGCCTGGAAATATGGTTCCCTGCTGCCAACACCTGCGCACCCACCCTATCCGCATGGAGCATAGGCGCTCACTGCGAACATGCCCTACTCGCCATTCGCGGTATCGCCGAGAGCATGGCCACCTCACTGCCGGGCGCCGAACCGTAAAAAATAACTTTGGTCGGTCGCGTCGTCCTAGCCGCCTGAAGAATACCTCGTGGAAAGGGCGTGTCGCCCACGTCAGTCCTGCCCGCGCCCACCATCAGCACAGAAGCATTGCAGGCCCTGGCAGCATACGCCCGCGCGGCCTGTGCCCAGATCCCCGAATTACCTCGGCAGGCGTGGTGGCGGCACCACCTCTTTGGCGTGCTCCATCGTGATCTCGCTCAGCGATTCATTCGCATTCATACCGAGCACCATCTGCGCATTATTGCGGAGGTGCATCGCCAGGTCCACGCGTCGGACTAAGCCCGGCGATGACATACGCACGACGTTCTTCACGCAGCAGGCGACGGAGCAGCCTTGTCATGACACGCAGCATCGCAACGGACCCAGCGCAGCACCAAGCGATCGAGCGACAGCAGGCCACCGCCATTGGCAATCAGCCACGTGAAAAGCAGCAGGTAGCAGAATTCAGCCAGTCCGAACAGGTCGCTCCAGGATTTTTCGGGGGTCAGATAGGCATGGAATTCAGTCAGAATTGCAACCACCATGGTGCTGGCCAACAGGGAAGCAGCGAAACGGGTGCCGAGCCCGACGATCAATAACAGACCGCAGACCAATTCCACCGTCGCGACCATAGGGGCCTGAAGGCCGGGGGCCGGAATACCAAGACTGGTGAAATATTGGGTGACCCCTTCAAGGTTGTTAAATTTACCTCTGCCCGATTCGAAAAATACCCACCCCATCGCCACCCGGGTCAACAACGGCGGCACCATTTGCACCCAGGGCAGGACTTTGGAATCAACCCAATCCCACAGGGGGCGGATGCGCTGGCGTAGGCCCATGGCGGCAATCTCCACCGACAAGACGAAGCGCCACGGTCCGTGTTTGCTCGGACTCGGGACTCGGGCCCCGGGACCCGGCAAGCGGCCATTGGCGGGGATCGGGTGCTACCTATCCTGTCTCAATAACCCGCGCAGGCCCCGCATGGAAACCCTTTATTCCACTTAGGGCTCGGACCGCAATGGCTTGATCTGGGGCTATCGTTTCACGCCCGGGCAGGCGCCAGTCCTCGTCGATTTCACCACGGCCCTGGACCTGCTCGCCAACCCGGAGCAGCGTGGCTGTGATTTCCTGTGGCTGCATTTTTCCCTGGCCCATACCGCCGCAGAACGCTGGCTGCGCACCGACCCCGGTCTGCCCGAAGGCTTCCGCGAGGGCCTGCATGAGCGCTTGAATTCGACCCGTCTGGAACAAGAAGCCGACGCGCTCATCGCCGTCCTCCATGACGTCCCTTTTGATTTCAATTTCGATCCGGCGGCGGTGGCGACGGTGCATGTGTGTCTCCAACCGCATGTGCTGGTCAGTGCTCGGCTGCATCCGCTGCGTTCTGTGCACCAATTGCGCTAGGCGGTCACGGCTGGTCAGGGTTTTCGCTCCGCAGCCGAATTGCTCGCGCAACTCTTGCAGGAACAGGCCAATGTCCTGGCGGGAATCATCCGCGAAGCGACCGGTAAAGTCGACAGCATCGAGGACAGTCTGCTCGCCAATCGTTTGGCCCTGAGCAGACGCGGTCTGGGGGATCTGCGCCGGGTCCTGGTCCGTTTGCAGCGCTTACTGGCACCCGAGCCCGCGGCGTTATTCCGCCTGCTCAATCGCCCTCCGGCCTGGGTCAGCGAACCCGATCAACGCGATTTACGACAGGCTGCCGAGGAATTTTCGGCAACGGTCGCCGACACCGCGACCCTGGTCGAACGGGTCAAATTGCTGCAAGAAGAACTCGCCGCGCGGGTCCAGGAACAGAGCAACCGCACGCTGTTTATTCTCACCATGGTCACCGTCCTCGCCCTGCCGATCAATTTGACCGCAGCATTATTCGGCATGAATGTCGGCGGCATCCCTTTCAGCCAGCACCCGCATGGGTTTTTGCTGATCATCGTCCTGCTGTCGGTGCTGACCGGTACCTTGGCTTATATCACTTTCGGCCGGCGTCCCCGTTCATGCGCTGTAGCGACTCGTCCCGCGCAGCAGCGATAACGCAGGGCAGTCAGGGCAACGCCTTCAGCGCAGTAAAACCCAGGCGACGACGCCACAGATGATCAGCACGACCCCTGTCCCAACGGCCAACGGCACCCAGCCGGCGACCGCCGATGCGCCCATACCGACACCGTCAGGGCGCGCTGTCACTGCATCGATCTCTGCCAGCAGAGCAGTTGCGGTCTGCGGACGATCCTCGGGCCGGTAGGCCAGCATACGCCCAACCAGCGCGGCTATCCCCGCAGGCAGTTCGGGCATGCGTTCCTGTAAAGGACGGGGTCGTTCGCGCAGCACTTTCCCCAATACCTCATGGCCGTTGCGGCCGGTAAACGGCGGTTCGCCGCAGAGCAAATGGTACCACGTGGCGCCAAGGCCATAAAAATCGGCGGTCGGTTGTGCCGCACGGGAATTGCGCGCCTGTTCCGGTGCCATGTATGACGGGGTGCCGATAGCCATGCCCTGCATGGTCAATTCGGCGCCTTCTGCTTCGACTTCACGCTGCTTGGCGAGACCAAGGTCACTCAACTTGGCAATGCCATCACGGGTTAGGAGAATATTGGCAGGCTTAATGTCACGATGGACGATATTCACTGCGGCCGCCTGTTCTAAGGCCAAAGCGATCTGCCGTATCCACGGCAAAGTGTCCTGCCAGGGGATCGTCGGCGTCTCCGCGAGTTTGGCTGCGAGGCTGCCGCCATCAAGATATTCCATCACCAGATAATTGATGCCACGATCGAAGCCGCAGTCGACCACGCGCACCACATGCGGATGTTGGATCTGCGCGCAAAAGCGCGCTTCGCGCAGAAAGCGTTTGACCAGAGATTCGTCCTGAGCCAAGCGCGGCGCCAGCATTTTCACCACGCCAAGGTGGCCGTCCTGAAGATCCTTGCCGAGATAGACCAAGCCAAGGGCGCCGGCACCGATACGAGCGGTCAGCTGAAATCCACCCAAGCGGCGGCCGATCAAGTCGTCGCTGGTCCTCGGTGCCGATGCGCTCACCGCGACCGGTTGGGCGCAATAGGGACAGGCCACCCGCCGGCCGACCAGGCTGGCCGGGGCGCGAAATTCGTGCGCACAGGCGGCGCAAGCCAACAGGAAACGTTCAGCGGTGCTCACGGTGGAATGTGGTACGCCATGCCTCGTCAGATCCACCAGTTAAATCCGTTTACCATAGACAACGCATGAGACACGACGAGGTCCTCAGTACACAACCATCAGCCGCTGCGCCGAGGACTTCGCTGCGGTTCAGTGATTGCGGTAGCGCGCTGGGGGTCCATGAATACGGCCCGGCGCAGGCCGGGATCTAGAATATGGGCCTCGCCCAATAAGGCCTGCAACGCGAGCGGCACACGGACAAAATATTCACACCACGGGCGCTAATCATCGCGAGCGATGGTGTGCGGTGCATGCGGTACGCGCCCGAAAATGCTGCCAGTTTGCAGGACACGGCGGATGCAGGTTTCATCGATAGCTGAACCGGAACCCGGAAGTACCCGCAACCCGCGGCAGTCGGCACGCCGCAAGGCGCGGCGACGAGTTGCACGAAGAGACCTTGCTCTATCAGCGACGAGGAACCGTCGCGAGCCATTCTGTTGGCACGGCGAAGCTGAACGGGTGATCGGTGACGGGCGGCAGGCAAAACGTGGTGCCACAGGCCAGGTAGGTGAGGGTGATCTGCATGGGAATGGGTTTCCCCTCCACGTCCGCGTCGCTGGACGGGGCGGTCCATTCCAGATCCAGGAGCAGATCCACCGGGCCTGCAGGATAGCTGCGCAAACCCGCTTCCGCAGGACCCAATTCCTGCACTGCCAGCGCTGGGCCTTTCGCCTGCATGGGCTGACCAGCAACGATTTCGACGAGGGTTGGCCGGCCAACACCCTGCAAACCACTTTTGGGCAGGGCGACATCATACAGATGCACCGTTTCACGCGCCGGTTCGGGCGAAAATCGAAAGCGCAGACGCCCCGCTTTTTCAGCAAATATGGCGACCGTGACCCCACGATGCGCGGGCATGCTGGCGATCGCCTGCGCTGCGTCCGCTTCTTCACCGATCATCCATGGCGCGATCAAGCACACGATCAATGCCAGCAACAGCGGCTTCATTTCGCAGCGGCTTTTCGGCCATACACGGTGTCTGGCATTTTCGCCGCCAATTGACCCAAACCGGCCTGGCCCATTTCCTGGTCCTTGGGTTTATCAGAGGCCAGCATGGCCTGACAGCGAGACCACGCGTCACGCGCCTTTAATTCATCCTTGAGGGCGGGAAGTCGACTAAGCTCCTTCAAACGCGTCGTTCCCGATTTGATATCCAATCCTTCAGCCCGACGCAGGGCGGCTTCCAAGGCCTCAAATGTGGCGAAATCCTCGCCTGCTGTGCTCAGTCGCTCAATCTTGCCGAGCAGCTCCGGTGTCACGAGATCGTACAGAGTGATAATCTGCTGGCCGCGCGCATCGTCGG
>Ga0209490_10000502_pt1 | contig 38795 bp, 36 predicted proteins | sample MAT06_FD_187209 | JGI IMG/M metagenome (GOLD analysis project Ga0209490, IMG submission 187209) | Freshwater microbial communities from Lake Fryxell liftoff mats and glacier meltwater in Antarctica - MAT-06 (SPAdes) (version 2) | ecosystem: Environmental > Aquatic > Freshwater > Ice > Liftoff...
CACTCATTCGGGGGGGAAGTCATGCCCGCATCGTAAATCGAGGGGAATTCATCACGGCTGGCCAAGCGCCGCGTCACCGCAAAGACATGCGTTTGTGTCCCAATGCGTACATCTTGTTTCGAGTGCTGAACGTGAACACATGCTCTGCCCTTGATGAATCGTCCGGCTCGGCCGGCTCGTCAGCGCCGCCCGCCCTGCCCGCACCGGTTGCCCCTCCCGCATCGCGCCGCCGCAGGACGCTGCGCGCCGAACCCCTCGTCTTCGCCGTGCTGCTGACCATGCTCACGCTGGGCATCAACCTTTCAAGCGCGCCCGGCCAGACTGACCACGCCGAAACCGCACCGGTGGCTTCTCAGGTCGCTGCGGCACGCTGAACATTTCGGCAGCGCCTGCTGCTGAGCACGACGAAACAAAGCCGGCTGGGTTGATCCCCAGCCGGCTTTGCTTTTGGGGCGCGTTGCGCGCCCGGCTTCACACCGGCTGCGGCGGCGCCCGGCGCCCACCCCGCCGCACCAGGCCTGCCAGGCTCACCAGCAGCCGCCACAGCGCGCGCAGCATCACGAGCGTCGCCAGCGCCTCAAAGAAGGTGACGATGAAAGCCGCGAAGCTGTTCCAGCTTTCGTCGCGCCGTTTGAACTTGGCCACCATGCGGTCACGCGAGACTTCGATGCTGTCGTAGAAGCTCGGAACGACGAGCAGCGTGAGGAAGGTGCTCGTGATGACGCCGCCGATGATGGCCACGGCCATCGGCCGATAGAACTCGCCGCCCTCGCCGATGCCCACCGCCACCGGCACCATGCCGGCCACCAGCGCAAAGGTGGTCATCAGGATAGGCCTGAAGCGCATGCGGCCGGCAGCCATCAGCGCATCTTCGCGCGGCATGCCCTCGGCTTCTTTCACGCGTGCGGCGTCAAGCAGCAGGATGGCGTTCTTCGCCACCAGGCCCATCAGCATGATGACCCCGATCAGGCTCATCAGGTTCAGACCGCTGCCCACGGCCAGCAGGGCCAGCACGACGCCGATCAGTGACAGCGGCAGCGACAGCATCACCGCCAGTGGCGCCGTGAAACTGCCGAACTGCACCACGAGAATGAGGTACATCAGCCCCACGCCCATGGCCAAGGCCGTGCCCATGGCGCCGAAGACCTCTTGCTGGTCGCGGCTGGCTCCGGCCAGTTCCAGTCCGTAGCCGGGCGGGAACTGCATCTCGCCGGCGATGCGGCGGGCATCGGCCGTCACCTCGCCGGCGCTGCGGCCCTGCACGTTGGCGGCCACGGTGATGGTGCGCTTGGTGTCCTCATGCTGAATCTGGCTCGGGCCCTTGCCCATGCTGACCCTGGCAATTTGCTCCAGCGGCACGACCATGTTGCTGCCACTGATGGCGATCGGCAGACGCTCGATGTTGGAGGCGTCCACACGGTCGTCGGGATGCAGGCGCACCGCGATGTCGCGCGACTCACCGCTGGGGTCAACCCAATCGCCCACTTCCACGCCGGCAAAGGCCACACGCAAGGCCTGCGCCGCGTCGTTGGCGCTGATGCCCAGGTTGTTGGCCAGCGCGCGGTCGAGCTCGATCTTCAACTCGTTCTGCGGGTCCTGCTCAGACAGCCCCACGTCCACCGCGCCGGGCACCGTGCGCAGCCGTGCCATGAACTCGTTGGTCAGCTCCAGCAGGCGGCGGGAGTCCTCACCCGTGAAGCGGATCTGCACGGGCTTTTGCGCGCCGTTGTTCAGGTCGTCCAGCACCACGTACTCGGCGCCCACCAGCTGCGCCATCTTCTTGCGCAGATCGACGGCGATTTCGGGCGCGCCGCGAGCGCGCTCGGTGCTCTTGCCGATATCCACGTAGATGCGACCACCACTCACGCGCACTTGGCTGTTGGTGGCCTTGGTCTCGGGCATGCTGCGGGCCAGCGTGGCTGCCGCCTCGACCTTCAGGCGTGAATACTCCAGACTGGAGCTCGAGGGTGTGCGGACTTCGATGGCCAGAGTGCCAGCATCGGAAGCGGGCAGAAAGCTGCTGCCGCCGAACTTCACCTGCAGGCCGATGGCGGCCACCATGCTGAGAATGGCAAAGACCGCCATCCAGCGCCGGTGGTGCAGCGCCCAGGCGATGACGTTGCCGTAGCGGTCGGCCTGATGGTCGAACCATTCATTGAAGCGCTTCAGCAGCAGCGAGATGCCCTTCTTCGGCGCCAGGTGGTGACCCGGCGGGTCGCCCCAGTAGGCCGACAACATGGGGTCGAGCGTGAAGCTGATGAACAGGCTGACCATCACCGAGGCGACCACCGTGATCGCAAAGGGCGCGAACCACTGGCCCGACACACCCGGCATGAAAGCCACCGGGATGAACACGGCGACGATGGAGAAGGTGGTGGCCGCCACCGCCAAGCCGATCTCGGAGGTGCCCTTCAAGGCCGCTGTCACGCGGTCGGCGCCCCTCTCCATGTGGCGCACGATGTTCTCGCGCACCACGATGGCGTCGTCGATCAGCACGCCGATGGCCAGGCTCAGGCCCAGCAGGCTCATGAAATTCAGCGAAAAGCCGCACAGCCAGACTGCGATGAACGAGGCCAGCACGCTGGTGGGCAGGCTCAACGCCGTGATGAGCGTGCTGCGCCAGGAGTTCAAGAAGACATACACCACGAGCACCGTCAGACCGGCGCCGAAGACCAGCGCGTGGATGACGTTGTTCAAACTGTTCTGGGCGCTCTCGCCGCCGTCCTGCACCACTTCTAGCTTGGTGCCGGCAGGCAGTTCCTTGGCGATCTTGGCCACCTCGGCGCGCACCACATTGGCCACCGCCACGGTGCTGGCGTCGCGCGCCCGCGTCACGCCCAGGCCGACGTTGGGGTTGCCGCTGCGGATGGAGCGGGTGGTGATCTCGGCGTAGCCGTCCTGCACGGTGGCCACGTCTGACAAGCGCACCACGCTGTCGCCGCGGCGCTTGATGACGATACGTCCGAACTCCGCCGGGCTTTCAATGCGGCCGACGAGACGGATGCTCTGATCTTCCAGCGTGCCACGCACTTTGCCGACCGGGGCGGTGGCATTCTGCGTGCGCAACGCATTCACCACCTCGGTGACGGAGACCGAGAATTCGCGCAGCCGCTCGGCGTGCAGCAGCACGCTCAGCTCACGCCGGAGCGCGCCGTTGACGTTGACCACGGCCACACCCGGCAGCCCACGCAGCCGGTCGGCGAGCTGATCTTCGGCCATGCGCGAGATATCGGCGTGGCTCAGCGTGCTGGAAGACAGTGCCAGTTGCATCACCGGCTGCGCCGCCGGGTCGACACGCACGAGTGTGGGTTCGCGCATCTCGATGGGCAGCTTGTAGCGCACCGAGCCGATGGCGTTGCGCACCTCGTCAGCGGCCTCGATGAGGTTCTTGTCGAAATCGAAAAACAGCACGAACTGGGCGCTGCCCTCGCGCGAAGTGGAACTCAAGCGGTCCACACCTGAGATGCTCTGCATCGATTTCTCGATGCGGTTGACGATCTCTCGCTCCACCGTTTCCGGGCTGGCCCCGGGGTAGACCACGCTGACCACCAGCACAGGGGGTTCGACATCGGGCAGCTGGTTGACACGCAGCTTGCTCAGGGCCAGCAGGCCCAGGGCCATCAGACCGATGATGATGACCACCATTGCGGTGGGCCGCTTGACGCTGAAATCGCTGAGGAACATGGTGGCTTACTTTCCTGCTGCCGCAGTTTCTGAACCCGTGGCCGAACCCGTGGCCGGACCGGTGGGGGTGCCGGTGGCCGGAGTGGTCCGGGCCGGTGCCGGGCGATCCGCGAGCCTGGCGGACTGCCCGTCGACCAAGCCACTGCTCGGGCTGCGCAAGATGCGGTCACCCGCGGCCAGCCCGCCGAGCACAGGGAATTCACCTCGGCGGCTGTCGCGCTCGCCCAGCTTCACCGCCACGCGCTGAATCTGCGCGCCCTGCAGCCGCCAGACCTGCGCTTGTTCACCGGTGCGCAGCAGCGCGGCCTCGGGCACCATCAGCGTGGCCTGCGTGCCGGTGTCGATGCGGCCTTCGGCAAAGAGGCCGGCCACCTGCGGCGCGGCGGTGGCGGCGCTGAAGTCGACCAGCACCTCAACCTGGCGCGTCACGGCATTGGCTGTGGCATCGACGCGGCGAACCTTGCCCGCGTACTCGGTCTGCGGGAAGCCGTTGATGCGGAAACTCACCGCCAGGCCCGGCTTCACCTCGTTCATGCGTTCGGCCGAAACCAGGCCCTCCAGGCGCATGCTGCGCGGGTCGATGACCTTCACCAGCTCACGCCCGATCTGCACCGTGTCGCCGGCCGAGACGCGGCGTTCGCTGAGCACGCCGTCGAAGGGCGCTCGCACCTCGGTGCGACGCAACTGCTGCTGCGCCGTGACCACGCGCGAACGCGCCGCCACGAGATCACTTTGCGCGTTGTTGCGGCGCACCTGGGCGTCTTCCAGTCCTTGCATCGAGATCATGCCCTGGGCCTGCAGCGTCTTCAGGCGCTCGACCTGACGCTCGGCCTGCTCGAAAGCCTGCGAAGAAGCGCGCGCGGCCTCTTGCGCCGAGTTGAGGCTGTCGCGAATCGAGGTGTCGTCCAGGCGCACCAGCAGGTCGCCGCGGTTCACGGCCTGGCCGTTTTCCTTCAACACCTGCAGCACCACGGCGCCCAGCTCGGCACGCAAATCGGCACGCTTCTCGGGTTGGATAGACCCGGTGATGACGGGCCCGCTGGCCATTCGGCTGGGCGTCAGCGTCAGCAGGTCTTCTGGCGCCAGCAACAGCGTGGTGGCTGCGGCCTTGGCCGCCGCAGCGCTGGCAGCAGCGGCAGCACTGGCGGGCCCGCCACTGCCGGGCTTGTTGCAGGCCGCCAGGCCGAAAGCCAGGGCCAGTGTCAACGCCAGAACAGCGGCTGACGTGACGATGCGAGAGTAACGAATTGGGCGCATGTTCTGAAGAGGCGCGCGCTTGCGGCGGCTTTGGGGAATGTCGGAAGCCGAGAGCGTAACGCCCTCGGGTGGCAGCCCGGCAGCGCGCTGCGACGAAACGCGGCTGCAACGTCGCCAACGGCGGCCCCGCGGGATGGCGAGCCCGGCGAAGCTGCCCCAAACGGCTGCCCGCGCAGAAAAGTCAGGGCTTGCCGAACTGACGCCGCTTCAGCCAGGCCAGCAGTTCGCCGACGAAACCGCGACGGAAGCCGACCACGCAGACCACAAAAATCACGCCGATGATGACCGTGACCCACGAACCGACGCGGTCGGCCAGGAAGTTCTGCAGCCCGATGATGGTGAAAGCACCCACCACCGGCCCGGCAAAGGTGCCCATGCCGCCCAGCAGCGTCATCAGCACGACCTCGCCAGAAAGCGACCAGTGCGCATCGGACAGCGTGGCAAAGCCCAAGGCCACCGTTTTCAGCGCGCCGGCCAGGCCGGCCAGCGTGGTGCTCAGCACGAAGGCCAGCAGCTTGTACTTGTCGACGTCGTAGCCCAACGAAATAGCACGCGGCTCGTTTTCGCGGATGGCCTTCAGCACTTGTCCGTACGGAGAGTGCACGATGCGGATGACCGCGAGAAACACCAGCACGAAAGCTGCCAGCACCACGAAGTACATCACGAGGTCGTTCTGCAGCGGAATCAGCCCGAAGAGCGTGCCTCGCGGCACGCCCTGTAGGCCGTCTTCACCGCCCGTGAACGGCGCCTGCAGCCACAGGAAGTAGATCATCTGGGCCATGGCCAGTGTGATCATCGCGAAGTAGATGCCCTGGCGGCGAATGGCGATGAAGCCGACGATGGCCCCCAGCACGGTGCCCGAAAGCGCGCCCGCGAGGATGCCGAGTTCCGGCGAAAACCCGGCCGAACGCACCAGCCAGCCGGTGACATAAGCCGCCGCGCCCAGGTAGGCGGCATGGCCGAACGACAGCAGCCCGGTGTAGCCCAGCAGCAGGTTGAAGGCGCAGGCGAAGATGGCGAAACACAGCGCCTTGATCATGAAGATCGGGTAGACGCCGATGAAGGGAGCCGCCACCAGCAACGCCAGGCCCACGCCCCAGGTGATCTTGGACCAGCGGTTGATCTTGTCGTCGGCCAGCGAAGTGCTCAAGTCACTTCTCCTTTCCGAACAGACCCGCCGGCCGGATCATCAGCACGATGGCCATGATGACGAACACCACGATGCTGGACGCCTCGGGGTAGAACACCTTCGTCAGGCCTTCCACGAGCCCCAGCGCCAGCCCGGTGACGATGGAGCCCAGGATCGAGCCCATGCCGCCGATGACCACCACCGCGAAGACCACGATGATGAGGTTGCTGCCCATCAGCGGCGTGATCTGGATGATGGGCGCGGCCAGCACGCCGGCCAATGCCGCCAGGCCGGCGCCAGCGCCGTAGGTCAGCATCACCATCATCGGCACGTTCACGCCGAAGGCCTGCACCAGCGACGGGTTTTCTGTGCCCGCACGCAAGTAGCTGCCCAGGCGCGTGCGTTCGATGGTGTACCAGGTCACCAGGCACACCAGCAGCGACGCGAACACCACGAAGCCACGGTAGTTGGGCAGGATCATGAAGCCCAGGTTGGTGGCGCCCTGCAGCAATTCAGGCACCTCGTACTGCTGGCCCGAAACGCCGAACTGCTCGCGAAACAGGCCCTCGGCGATGAGCGCCAGACCGAAGGTGAGCAAGAGGCCGTAGATGGGGTCGATCTTGTACAGATGCTTGAGCAACGTGCGCTCGATGACCACGCCCAACGCCCCCACCACCAGCGGCGCCAACAGCAGGCTCCACCAGAAGCCGATGCCGGCATATTCGGCGCCCAGCCAGGCGACATACGCGCCCATCATGTAAAGCGCCCCGTGCGCGAAGTTGACGATGCCCAGCAGGCCGAAGATCACTGCCAGGCCCAGGCTGAGCATGGCGTAGAACGAGCCGTTCACCAGGCCCAGCAGCAGCTGGCCCATGAAGGCCTGAATCGGGATGCCGAAGATTTCCATCGCGCGCGGGGTTCAGTTCAGCCGTTCACTTCCAGAGGGCGCACTTGCTCTCGGCCTTGGTCGTCCAGGCCTCTTCGCCCTTGAAGGTCTGCACCACGTTGTAGTAGTCCCAAGGCTCGGTGCTCTTGTCCGGGCTCTTCACCTGCATCAGGTACATGTCGTGCACCATGCGGCCGTCACCACGGATGAAGCCGCCCTTGGCGAACATGTCGTTGATCTTGGTGGCCTTCATCTTCGTCAGCACCTTGTCGGCGTCGTCGGTGCCGATGGCCTTCACGGCCTGCAGATAGTTCAGCGTGGCCGAATAGTCACCCGCCTGGATGCTGGACGGCATGCGCTTCATCTTCTCGAAGAACTTGCGGCTCCAGGCGCGGCTCTCGGCGTCGCGGTTCCAGTACCAGCTGTCGGTGAGGTACAAGCCCTGCGTCGTCTTCAGGCCCAGGCTGTGGATGTCGTTGATGAAAACCAGCAGACCGGCCAGCTTCATGGTCTTGGTGATGCCGAACTCGTTGGCCGCCTTGATGGCGTTGATGGTGTCGCCACCGGCGTTGGCCAGGCCCAGGATCTGTGCCTTGCTGCTCTGCGCCTGCAGCAGGAAACTGCTGAAGTCGCTGGCCGAAAGCGGGTGCTTCACCGAACCGACGATGGTGCCACCAGCCGCCTTCACGACGTTGGTGGTGTCGTTCTGCAGTTGCGCACCGAAGGCGTAGTCGGCGGTGAGGAAGTACCAGCTCTTGCCGCCGGCCTTGACCACCGCATTGCCCGTGCCCTTGGCCAGCGCGACGGTATCGTAGGCCCAGTGCACGGTGTAGGCGTTGCACTGTTCGTTGGTCAGCGCGGCAGTGGCCGCACCGATGGCGATGAACACCTTCTTCTTCTCGGCCGCCACCCGGGCCATGGCCAGCGCGGTGCCCGAGTTGGTGCCACCGATGAGCATGTCCACGCCCTGGGTGTCGAACCACTCGCGTGCCTTGGCCGCAGCCACGTCGGCCTTGTTCTGGTGGTCGGCGTAGACGACCTCGATCTTCTTGCCGTTGATGGCGCCGCCCATATCGGCTACGGCCATGCGGATGGCTTCGAGGCCGCCCTGGCCGTCAATGTCGGAATACAGGCCCGACATGTCGGTGATGATGCCGATCTTGATGGTGTCGCCCGAGATCTGCGCTTGAGCGGGGGCCACGGCCCCCAGCATCGCGGCGCAGGCCAGTGTGCAGGCAGCGGTGAGTTTCTTCAGTTTCATGTCAGTCTCCTTGGCGGGTCGTTAGGGACGGTGAAAAACACAGGGGCGCCGCTACGGCTAGACGCCCAGGTACTCGTGCAGGCGCTCCATGCGCGAAGGCAGTTCGGCCTGCGTGAAACTCTGGATCACCTCGCCGTGCTCGACGACGAGAAAGCGGTCGGCCAGCGGCGCCGCAAAACGGAAGTTCTGCTCCACCATCAGGATGGTGTAGCCCTGCTCGCGCAGCATCACCACCATCTGGCCGAGCTTCTGCACGATGACCGGGGCCAGGCCTTCGGAGATTTCGTCCAGCAGCAGCAGCCTCGCACCGGTGCGCAGAATGCGCGCCACCGCCAGCATCTGCTGCTCGCCGCCGGAAAGCCGCGTGCCCTGGCTCTGTGCCCGTTCCTTCAGGTTCGGGAACATCGCGTAGATCTGCTCAACGCTCATGGCGCTGGGCCCGAGCGTCGGCGGCAGCATCAGGTTTTCTTCGGCCGACAGGCTGCTGAAGATGCCGCGCTCTTCAGGGCAATAGCCGATGCCCAGGCGCGCGATGCGGTGCGTGGCCATGTTCACCGTTTCGGTGCCGCGCACCTTGATGCTGCCCTTGCGGCTGCCGATCAAGCCCATGATGGCGCGCATGGTACTGGTGCGCCCGGCGCCGTTGCGGCCCAAAAGCGTGACCACTTCGCCCTCGTGCACGTCGAAAGTGATGCCGTGCAGCACGTGCGATTCGCCGTACCAGCCATGCAGGTCCTTCACTTCGAGGAAAGGAGCCTGCATCAATGCGCTCCTTTCAGCTCAGTGTCGACGCTGCCCATGTAGGCCTCGATGACTGCCGGGTTCTTCGAGACCTGCTCGTAGGGCCCTTCGGCCAGCGTGGCGCCACGTTGCAGCACCGTGATGGTGTCGGCGATGCTGGCCACGACACTCATGTTGTGTTCCACCATCAAGACGGTGCGGCTGGCGGCCACCTTCTTGATCAACTGCTTGATGCGGTCCACGTCTTCCAGGCCCATGCCCTGCGTGGGTTCGTCCAGCAGCATCAGCTTGGGGTCCATCGCCAGCGTGGTGGCGATCTCCAGCGCGCGCTTGCGGCCGTAGCTCAACTCCACTGCCATCAGGCCGGCGTAGGTTTCCAGGTCCACCTGCGCCAGCAGCGACAAAGCCTTGTCGTTCAACGCGTCCAGCGAATTCTCGGAGCGCCAGAACTGGAAGGAATTGCCCAGTTGGCGCTGCAAGGCCACGCGCACGTTCTCGAGAACGCTCAGGTGCGGGAACACGGACGAGATCTGGAACGAGCGGATGATGCCGCGCCGCGCGATGCGCGCCGGCGTCTCGGCAGTGATGTCTTGGCCGTCGAAGAGAATCTGGCCCGAGGTCGGGATGAGGAACTTCGTCAGCAGGTTGAAGCACGTGGTCTTGCCGGCACCGTTGGGGCCGATCAGCGCGTGAATGCTGCCGCGCCTGACCTTGAGATCGACCTTGCTGACAGCGACGAACCCCTTGAACTCCTTGGTCAGGGCGCGGGTTTCGAGGATGACGGCGTCGGCCATGCGGATGTGGGGGCTCTTCGGTCGGCTTGTGCTGCAGTGCCGCATCTTAAAGGCGCGGTGCTGGGCTTTCCGCGCTGCGCGATGCTTGCCCTGTTCTCCAAAACCCTAGGCCCGCCTCACACCCAGCCCTGCCGCCACTGCGTGCTGTCGGTCAGTTCGCGCCAGTGCAGCAGGCAGGTGCGCCGCGAATGAATCGCCTCGAGTTCGATCTGGTCGATGCGCACGCTGGGGGGCTCGGGCTCGATCACGCGGGTGACAACGAAGTGTTTTTCCTTCAGCCGCGGCACCACGGCCGTCCACTTGCTCAACAGCAACTTCTTGGGGCTCAGGCGGTTTTTCGGGTGGGCCTGCGGCGGCGCATCGGTCGGGTCATCGACTGCATCTCGGCGACCACCTCGTCGGCCGCTGCTCGCGTTCAACATCTTCATGACTTTCCATGGCGGGCGGTGGCTGACTGTAGACCTGCCCCGTTCGGCAGCCGCCTTGGCGATGCAACTATTCGGCCGCAGCTGCACGCCGACGAAACTTCATCAGCTCACGGCTATGGCAGCCACGCGCCTCGAAGGCCGTTCTGCGACGATGCGTAGAGAGCACGGCATCTTGTTTGCCCCACGACCTGCCGGCCGCGTACGGAAGGAGGGGAATCCCGCCGTGAAGTCAACTTTTCAGAAAGTTCCGCATGAACGAGGCGATCAACCTTTTGCAGTGGCCCGCAATGGTCGTGACAGTCATCGCTGCCTGGTTGGTAGGCTCCAGTCGCGAAGGTAGGCGCAATGTGGGCTTCTGGGTCTTTCTGGCGAGCAATGCGCTGTGGGTGGTGTGGGCGGTGTCCACTCAGGCATGGGCACTCGTGGTGCTGCAAGTGGCGCTGGCCGCCATGAACATACGGGGCGCGCAGAAGACAGACGCCGACACCGACGCCAGAGGCCAGAACGTTTCCCCGCCCTGAGCGCATTCCGCCGTATTCCCCGTATTCCGTCGCATGCCGCCGTATCTCGCAGTCTCGCGGCGTCGGTGCGCCAGTTGGTGCACGCCAATGGCGGTAATCGGCGGTGCAGATGCAGAGGCCGAGTCCGGTGGCGGAACGTACCGCAACGCTGAACTCGACGCCTCGGGTTCGGGGGCTGCGGGCACGACGATTGCCGAAGATTTCGCCGAACAGAAACTGGCCGTGCAGCAGCGGCTGCACTCCGCAGGAAGGGAACCCCGTATGCGTCATAACTCGGTTTGCACATGAGCCAGCGCAAGCTCGAATTGGGCGATGGCAGCTACTCGCCCTACCCCGGGCCGGCCGGCGGCTACGGTTCATTGCGCTCAGTGGCCGAAATTCTGCTGCGCGAAGGCGTCACCGCCAAAGCCGGCCTTGCGATGCTGCAGCAGAACAAGCGCAAGGGCTACATGTGTGTCAGCTGCGCCTGGGCCAAGCCAGCCAAACCGCACCCGGCTGAATTCTGCGAGAACGGCGCCAAGGCCACGGCCTGGGAAATGACGTCCAAGCGCACCGACCAGGCCTTCTTCGAGCGCCACACGCTCACTGCGTTGGAAGCGTGGACCGACCACGATCTGGAAGCCGCCGGGCGGCTGACCCACCCCATGCGCTGGGACCCCGACAGCGACCGCTATACGCCGGTGTCATGGCAAATCGCGTTTCAGGAAATTGCGCGCGAATTGCAGGCTTTCGAACCGCGTGAAGCGGTTTTTTACACCAGCGGCCGAGCCTCGCTCGAAACCAGCTACATGTTTCAACTGTTCGCCCGCATCTACGGCAGCAACCACTTGCCCGACAGTTCCAACATGTGCCACGAAAGTTCGTCGGTGGCTTTGCCGCAAAGCATAGGCTCTCCGGTCGGCACGGCCACCTTGTCTGATTTCGAGCATTGCGACTGCATCTTCTTCATCGCGCAGAACGCGGGCACCGCCGCGCCGCGCATGCTGCATCAGCTGCAAGAAGCTGCGAAGCGCGGCGTGCGAATGATCACGATGAACCCGCTGCGTGAACGCGGCCTGGAGCGTTTCACCAACCCGCAGTCGCCCAGCGAGATGCTGACGCTGCAAGAGACTCCTCTTTCGACTCAGTATCTGCAGGTAAAGGTAGGCGGCGACATCGCGGCTTTGTTCGGCATCTGCAAGGCCTTGATCGAGATGGACGACGCGGCCCGCCACCTGCAGCCGCCACCCGATTCACAGCCGGAAGACCCGCACGACGCCAGCGCGGTGGCCTTCGCTGCGGCCATGGCCGATGCACCTGGCCGGCAGGTGCTGGACCACGCCTTCATTGCCGAACACACGCACGGCTTCGAAACCTTCGCCAATGCCGCGCGTGGCCACGACTGGAACGAACTGGAACAAGTGTCTGGCCTGAGCCAAGAACAACTGCGTGCCGCCGCCAGCACCTATGCCGGTGCACGGGCCGTGCTGGGCATTTACGGCATGGGCCTGACCCAGCACGCCATGGGCGTACAGAACGTTCACATGCTGTGCAATCTGCTGCTGCTGCGCGGCAACATCGGCAAGCCAGGGGCAGGCATTTGTGCCGTGCGCGGACATTCCAACGTGCAGGGCCAGCGCACGGTCGGCATCACCGAGAAGCCGCAACTCGTGCCACTCGACAGTCTGGCGCAGCAGTACCAGTTCGAGCCGCCGCGCTGGGAAGGCTTCAGCACCGTGGACGCCTGCCGGGCGATGGTGAGAGGCCAGGTGCGTGCCATGGTTTGCCTGGGTGGCAACCTGCTGCGCGCCGCTCCAGAAACTGCTGCAGTCGAAGCCGCGTGGCGGCGCGTTCGCCTGTCTGTGCAAGTGGCCACCAAGCTCAACCGCAGCCATGTGGTGCACGGTGAGATTGCCTATCTGCTGCCCTGCCTGGGCCGCACCGAAATCGACCGCCAGGCCAGCGGGCCGCAGGCGGTGTCGATCGAGAGCTCGGTCGCGATGTTCCATGGTTCGCGCGGAGTGGTACAGCCCGCGAGCCCTGACCTGCGGTCGGAACCCTGGATCGTCGCGCATCTGGCCAAAGCCACCCTTGACGGCAAGGGCCGCGTGCCGTGGGACGCCTGGGTGGCCAATTACGCCAGCGTGCGCGACGCCATCGAGGCCACCTACCCCAGCACCTTTGCCCGTTTCAACGCACGCCTGTTCGAACCCGGTGGCTTTGCACGGCCAGTGCCTGCGCGCGAGCGACGCTGGAACACGCCCAACGGCAAGGCCAACTTCATCACTCCGAGCAGACTGTTCGCTGGCATGCAGGCACCAGCGGGCAACGCGGCCGATGACGTTCTTCAGCTGACCACACTGCGGTCGAACGACCAGTTCAACACCACCATCTACGGATACTCCGACCGCTTTCGCGGCGTGGAAGGAACGCGCATGGTGGTGTTCATGAACGCAGGCGACGTCGGGCGGCTGGGTCTTCATGCGGGCCAGAGCGTGGACCTGCACACGGCTGTCGACGACGGCGTGCTGCGCGTGGTGCACGGCTTGCGGATAGTGCCCTACGACATACCCGCCGGTTGCGCCGCCGGCTACTTTCCCGAGTGCAACCCGCTGATGCCGCTGTGGCACCACGACCCGGAATCGAAAGTTCCGGGCTACAAGGCAGTGCCGGTTCGTGTGTCGGCAAGCCCGGGCCAGCCCGACACCCTCACTGGCCAGGCGTGAGCCTGGTTACGGCGCCGGCTTGTGGCGCCGGCTTGTGGCGCCGGCTTGTGGCGTCGGCTTGTGGAAGCTGACGCAGAGGAGCGCACCACGGGATGTGGCCTTTCGGCATCCGCCCTCGCCGTAAACAGCCGTCATCACATGCGGTGAAGACACGAACTGCCCGGGTTACGCCGTCGATTTCGCCCGCTTCCCGGTTTGGCAGTGGCCCCACACTGAAGTCATCACTTCGACCGGGTCCTTGCCATGCGCCACCTTCGCAGCGCTGCGTTCCGCAGCTACCTCATCGGCTTCGCCTGCTTGCTGGTAGGAGCATGGCTCAGCGGCGAGCTTCACTCGATGCTTCCGCTGGCGATGGGCAGCGCGGCTGCCGTGCTGGGCACCGCCTCGCTGGTGCGAGAGATAATCGGCGCTGGGCGCAAACGCAGGGCGCTGGTGGCCGCATTACGGGCGAAAGACAGGTAGGACGTTGCGATAGGTCGTGTCTGCATTCTGCAAGCCGCCAAGCCAGCAGAACTCAGCTGCTGCAGCATCAGCCCCAATTTGTTCTCGCCTACCTTCATATTGGTATTTCTGATGGAGCTGCGGCAGTACCGCAGTCGCGCCAGATCGTAGGTCGAGGTAAAAGTCCCTGCCCATTGAAATGAGCAGGGACTTCTTTATTTGGGCAAGGCCCTTTCTACCGCTCTCTTCAATGCGTCAGCGGAAGACCGATTGCCCGTTGGCGTCGCGCCAATTCTTCTCGAGGTGCGACGCGTCGTCGTCGCTGCGCGTGCGAAGACCCATCAAGATGCCGCCTTTCTTGATGCCCTCCTCGTATTCCTTGACGCGCTCTTCAGGAATGTTCCACCCGATCAGCGCCCCCACGAGGCTGCCCGCAGCGCCGCCGGCACCTGCACCAGCGAGCGCAGCCGCCAGTGGCCCGGCTATCACCAAACCCAGACCCGGCAGCGCAATGGTCGTGCCAACCGCTGCCACAGCGGCGGCGATGGCGCCCAGGGTGCCGCCGATGCCAGCGCCGATACCAGCCCCTTCTGCAGCCTTGCTGCCGAGTTCGGTTTCACGCCCGCCGAGACTCTTGCTGTCGCTGCTGAAATGGCGTTTGCGCGTGTCGTCAGACATGACCAGATTCACGTCGTCCGACTTGTAGCCGCGGTCAACGGCTCCCTTGTACGCACGCTCCGCACTGTCGCGATCGGGAAACAAGCCGGTGAGATAGCGTTCCTTGTTTATGCTCCTGCCCGCGTTTGCGCCACTGCCCGCGTTAAGGATGCTGCCTGGGTTCATCGTGTCCGTATTGCCGCCCGACGCTGTGGTGGTGCCGCCAATCGTGCTGGTGCCGCCACTGATGGTGGTGGTGCCTGCGGTTTCGGGTGTGGGGTTGTTGACCATGGAAGGCTCTCCGTTCAGACAGGGTTGAAAAAGGGTTTAGGAAAAGGAAGGGGCAAGCTGTGTTCCCACAGGGCCCGATGGCGTCAAGACGACCTTGCGACAGTCGTCTTCTTTCTCGTCGAAGATGGCATAGCCGCGCGCAGCGTCTTCCAGTGCCATGTGGTGGCTGATGATGGCTTCGGGCTTGAGGTCACCATTGCCGATGTGTTCCAGCAAGCCCGCCATGTGCTGCTGCATATGCGTCTGCCCCATCCGGAACGACAAAGCCTTATCGAAGGCGTCACCGAACAGGAAGCCATGAATGAAGCCTGCATACACGCCCGGCACGCTGACCACACCACCGCGACGGGTGGCAGCAATGCACTGGCGCAATACCGCCCCGCTGCTGCCTTCGAGCTTCAGCGTCGTCATGGCGGTTTCGACCGTGCTGCCCCTGGCCTCGAAGCCCACTGCGTCAACGCTGGCGTCGACGCCGCGGAACTGCGTGGCCTCGATGATGCTTTCGGCCGGGTCATCGACGCGGTCGAAGTTGATGGCGCTAATGCCATACGACGCCATACGTTTTTTCAGCGAACTGCAACCTGTAGTCATGGTGATCGATGATGAAGATCTGCTCCACGCCGAGCATGCGCGCACTGGCAGCAGCCATCAGCCCGACGGGGCCGGCACCGAAGATGGCCAGGCTGCTGCCCGGACCCACCCCAGCGTTCAGCACTGCCTGATAGCCAGTGGGCAAGTTGTCGGACAGGAAGAGCACCTGCTCATCGCGCAGTGCATCGGGAATTTTCAAGGGCCCGGTGTTGGCCATTGGCACACGGACATATTCGGCCTGCCCACCCGGCACGCCGCCGTAGAGTTTCGTGAAGCCGAAGAGCGCCGCCGGCGGCCGCAGGCTCTTTTTGTTCATGGCGGTGCCGACGTTGTCGTTCGTGGTCTCACAGGCCGAGAACAGTTTGCGGTCGCAGAAGAAGCATGTGCCGCAGGCGATGACAAAGGGAATGACCACGCGGTCGCCAGCTTTCACCTTCGTGACCCCGGCGCCCACCTCCTCGACCACACCCATGAACTCACGGCCCAGGATGTCGCCCTCCTCTACCCCGGGCACCTTGCCGCGAAACAGGTGCAGGTCTTATCCGCAAATGGCTGTGGCGGTAATGCGCAAGATCAGGTCTTGCGGATCCAGCAAAACGGGGTCTGGCAGATTCACGACCTGAATATCCCGGCTGCCACGGTAGGTGAGTGCGCGCATGAGCCTCCTTTGCACGCTCGCATTTGAGCGCAGGCACGGTCAGCAATCCCCGTTCCTGGCTCGTTCAATTGGCCGCGCGCGCGATCAACCCTCGGCCCCTCGTCCGTCGCACGAGCGGCCGAGCGAGATTTGCGGCAAAAGCTGCAGCAGGTGTGACGTGCAGCACGCGCGAAGCATCCCAGCCGCGCGATCTGTCGCCGCACAGCGGCGCACTTCGACCCAAGCAGCGAAGGCTCGAAGCAGATCGCACTGCGCCGGGCTTGCCTTGCACGGTTACCGCCTCCGGGGGAAGCCGGGTTGACTGATCGGGGTTCGTGCACTCCTCGAGGCCTGTGCCGCGCCCGGGAGACGAATCGAATCCTGGAACGCACCAACGGGCCCGGGTCAGTGTGCAGGAGCGCAAGCGGCCTACGGCTCGGGGCGTAAGAGCGATACTACGCGTGGTACGGTGGTGTCCGCCGAATCCCTCGGCACACCCCGCGTCATCTCTGGAAAGCGCGCCATGTCCACGACAGGCCAGCATGAAAACCCGCTCGACGTCATTACCAAGGGGGCGCTTTCGCAAGACGCTCAGCGTCAGTCGGACTTGCTCAAGACCATCGCCCTGCAAACGACCATCTTCAACAGCGCCAACTTCTGCAGTATCGCGACCGACGCCAAAGGCGTCATCCAGATTTTCAATGTCGGCGCCGAACGCCTGTTGGGCTACACCGCTGCCGAAGTGGTCAACAAGTTCACGCTAGCCGACTTTCACGATGCGCAGGAATTGATCGTGCGCGCCATGGCGCTCAGCCTCGAATTCCAAACCGATATTGCGCCTGGCTTCGAGGCGATTGGGTTTCGCGCCCTACGTGGCATCGAAGACACCTACGAGCTCACCAAGGTCAGGAAGGATGGCAGCCGCTTCCCGGCTTTGGTGTCCGTCACGGCCCTGCGCGACCCCGACGACGCGGTCATCGGCTATCTTTTGATCGGTACCGACAACACTGCCAGCACGCAGGCCTATCGATACGCACGAAGCCTGCTGGAAGCAAGCCTCGACCCGCTCGTCACCATCAGCCCCGAGGGCAAGATTACCGACGTCAACGAGGGCTCGGTCAAGGTCACCGGGGTATCGCGCGAGAAGCTGATCGGAACGGACTTCTCGAACTACTTCACCGAGCCCGAGAAGGCGAGCCAGGGCTACCAGCAGGTCTTTGCCGATGGCTTCGTCACCGACTACCCGTTGACCATCCTGCATCAGGGTGGCCATCTGACCGACGTTCTCTACAACGCCTCGGTCTACAAGGACGTGGATGGCAGAGTCCTGGGTGTGGTTGCCGCCGCCCGCGACATTACCGCCCGCAAGCAGGCCGAGGCGGCCCTGCTGAAAGCCGGCGACCTGCAAAGCGCGATCTTCAACAGCGCCAACTTCTCCAGCATTGCGACCGACGCGAACGGCGTGATCCAGATTTTCAACGTCGGCGCCGAGCGCATGCTGGGCTACACCGCCGCCGAGGTGATGAACAAAATCACGCCGGCGGCTATTTCCGATCCGCAGGAATTGATTGCGCGCGCCACGGCGCTCAGCGTCGAGCTCGGGACTGAGATCGCACCGGGCTTCGAGGCCCTGGTGTTCAAAGCCTCGCGCGGCATCGAGGACATCTACGAGCTGACCTACATCCGCAAGGACGGCAGCCGTTTCCCGGCCGTGGTGTCCGTCACGGCACTGCGCGACGCCCAGGACACCATCATCGGCTACCTGCTGATCGGCACCGACAACACGGCGCGCAAGCAGGCCGAAGAGGCTCTGCTCAGGGCGGGAGCCCTGCAAAACGCGATCTTCAACAGCGCCAACTTCTCCAGCATTGCGACCGACGCGAACGGCGTGATCCAGATTTTCAACGTCGGCGCTGAGCGCATGCTGGGTTACACCGCCGCCGAGGTGATGAACAAAATCACGCCGGCGGCCATTTCCGATCCACAGGAAGTGATCGTGCGTGCCACGGCGCTCAGCGTCGAGCTCGGGACTGAGATCGCACCGGGCTTCGAAGCCCTGGTGTTCAAGGCCTCGCGCGGCATTGAGGACATTTATGAGCTGACCTACATCCGCAAGGACGGCAGCCGCTTCCCGGCCGTGGTGTCCGTTACCGCGCTGCGCGATGCGCAGAACTCGATCATCGGCTATCTGTTGATCGGCACCGACAACACGGCGCGCAAGCAGGCCGAAGAGGCCCTGCTGAAAGCCGGCGCCCTGCAAAGCGCGATCTTCAACAGCGCCAACTTCTCCAGCATCGCGACCGACGCGAACGGCGTGATCCAGATTTTCAACGTCGGCGCCGAGCGCATGCTGGGCTACACCGCCGCCGAGGTGATGAACAAGATCACGCCGGCCGAGATTTCCGATTCGGAGGAAGTGGTCGCGCGTGCGAAGGCGCTGAGCATCGAGCTCGGCACACCCATCACACCCGGCTTCGAGGCCCTGGTGTTCAAGGCCTCGCGCGGCATCGAGGACATCTACGAGCTGACTTACATCCGCAAGGACGGCAGCCGCTTCCCGGCCGTCGTGTCCGTCACCGCGCTGCGCGACGCCCAGGACACCATCATCGGCTACCTGCTGATCGGCACCGACAACACGGCGCGCAAGCAGGCCGAAGAGGCTCTGCTCAGGGCGGGCGCCCTGCAAAACGCGATCTTCAACAGCGCCAACTTCTCCAGTATTGCGACCGATGCGAACGGCGTGATCCAGATTTTCAACGTCGGCGCCGAGCGCATGCTGGGCTACACCGCCGCCGAGGTAATGAACAAGATCACGCCGGCCGAGATTTCCGATTCGGAGGAAGTGGTCGCGCGTGCGAAAGCGCTGAGCATCGAGCTCGGCACACCCATCACACCCGGCTTCGAGGCCCTGGTGTTCAAGGCCTCGCGCGGCATTGAGGACATCTACGAGCTGACTTACATCCGCAAGGATGGCAGCCGCTTCCCGGCCGTGGTGTCCGTCACGGCGCTGCGCGATGCGCTTAACGCGATCATCGGCTATCTGCTGATCGGTACCGACAATACCGCCCGCAAGCAGGTCGAGGCCGAGCGGCAACGGCTGGATCGGGTCCTGCGTGAAACGAATCTGGAACTTCAAGACGCCAAGGTCGAGGCCGAACGTGCCAACCTGGCGAAATCGGACTTCCTGTCCAGCATGAGCCACGAGCTGCGTTCGCCGCTCAACGCCATACTCGGTTTCGCGCAATTGATTGACTCCGGTTCTCCGCTGCCGACACCAGACCAGAAGGAAAGCACCGACCAGATCCTTCAGGCGGGCTGGTATCTGCTGGAGTTGATCAACGAGATTCTCGATCTCGCGCAGATCGAGTCAGGCAAGCTGTCGTTGTCGACCGAGCCCATCTCACTGAACGAAGTCTTGAGCGATTGCCAGGCGATGGTCGAACCGCAGGCGCGCAAGAGCGGAATTCGGGTTAGTTTTCCGAATCCGGAACATTCTTTTTTCGTCAGTGCAGATCGCACACGCGTGAAACAGATCTTCGTCAATCTGCTGTCGAATGCGATCAAGTACAACCGGGTCGACGGGTCGGTCGAGGTGACTTGCCGCGCCTGCCCGGGCGATCGCGTTCGTGTGAGTTTCGAGGACTCTGGCGAAGGCTTGGCGCCAAACAAGCTTGCACAGTTGTTCCAGCCCTTCAATCGCCTTGGCCAGGAACACGGCGTCGAAGAAGGCACCGGTATCGGACTGGTCGTCAGCAAGCAACTGGCCGAGTTAATGGGCGGCTCGATCGGCGTAGAGAGCATAGTGGGCGTCGGCAGTGTGTTCTGGGTCGAGTTCAACGCGACCGAAGCCATCGAGGCGCACCGGGGTGCAAGCGCGCCTGAATCCGCCATGCCCGTCGACCCCGCAGGCGCCGCGCCACAGCGCACCGTTCTTTGCGTTGAAGACAACCCGGCCAACCTGATGCTCATCACGCGAATCCTGGCCCGTCGGCCCGATATTCGTCTGCTAAATGCGAAGGACGGTCGGCAGGGCATCGAGATGGCGCGTACCGTCATGCCCGAGGTCATCCTGATGGACATCAATCTTCCGGGTATCAATGGCGTCGCGGCGCTCAAGATCCTCGCTGCTGGCGCGGCCACGAGCCACATTCCCGTCATCGCGATCAGCGCCAACGCCATGCCCAGAGACATCGAGAGGGGTTTGGAGGCGGGGTTTTTTCGCTACCTCACCAAACCGATCAAGGTCGACGAGTTCATGGAAACGCTGGATCTTGCTCTCGAATGCGCGAGAGCATGGTCCGAGGTCGACAGGGGCGAGCAGACCAGCCAATGACACTCGAACTGGACATCCTCGCCGCCAAAATCTTGATCGTCGACGATCAGCCCGCCAATGTGCGGGTCTTGAGCCGTTTGCTGACCGAAGCGGGCTACTTCCAGGTGACGTCCACCCTGAATCCATCGGAAGTGCTCGCTCTGTACGGCCGCAACGACTACGACCTGATCCTGCTCGACCTGCAGATGCCCGTCATGGATGGCTTCGCCGTGATGGAGGCATTGCGAACCAGCGGCGTCAAGAGCTACGTGCCCGTCATCGTTCTCACGGTCGAGCCCAATTACAAGTTGCGCGCATTGCAGGCGGGTGCCAAAGATTTCATCAGCAAGCCGTTCGACCTGGTCGAAGTCAAGACGCGCGTCCGCAACATGCTGGAAGTGCGGATGCTGTATCGAAATCTGGAACGTCAGAACAGGCTGCTGGAACAGGCTGTGCACGACCGAACCGCCGAATTGCGAGAGCTTGCCGGCTATCTGATCACCGCCCGCGAAGACGAAAAGGCCCATTTGGCGCGCGAGCTGCACGACGAACTGGGCTCCTTGCTGACGGCCGCAAAGTTGAACCTCGCTCGTCTGCGCGGCAAGCTGTTCGAAGACCCGGCGATTGCAGATCGCCTCAAGCAGGTGAACCAGCATCTGGACGAAGGAATTTCACTGAAGCGCCGGATCGTCGAGGACCTGCGGCCGTCGTCCCTCGCAACGTTCGGCCTGACGATCAGTCTTGCGAGCCTGTGCGCAGAAGTGGGCGCGCGATTGAATATCGTGATCAAGGTCGAGCTCGACGAGGTCCGCCTGACGCAGAATGGGCACCTGGCGATCTACCGCCTGGTTCAAGAGGCACTGAACAATGTGTGCAAGCACGCCAAGGCAACACGGGTCCGGGTTTCCGTAAAGAGCGAGCCGATTCTGGTGAGGGTGCAGATCGAAGACGACGGTATCGGGTTCGATCCGAGCCAGCCGAAGTCGGCTGCGCACGGCATTGCCGGGATGCGATTTCGGATAGAGCAACTGGACGGCCGCATGTCAGTGGCGTCGAGCCCAGGCGCGGGCACGCTGCTCGAAGCCATCATGCCGGTGACCCTCGCTGCAGCCGCGGCGGGCTGAGTTCTGCCGCTCGTTCGCATGCTTGTGCAGTCGAAGCGCTTCAACGCTGTTGCAGCGTGTGAATTGGGGCACCGCCGAACACGACACGCCGTGTTGCATCGCCAAACACGTGCACGCTTCAAAGTTGCGAGCCCATCAGCGAGGCGAAGCGTTCGGCCAGCCGTTCCTGCCACGGCCGTGCGCGCCACTGGGCCAAGCTGACCGTCCGCGACAAGCGCAAATCGTCTTCGAAGATCCGGGTCTGCTGCGCCGCGAACTCGGCATCCAGGATGTTCAAGGTGGCTTCGTCATTGAGTTGGAACGAGCGGTTGTCGAAATTGGTCGAGCCTACCGACACCAGCAAACCGTCGACGATCATCACCTTGCAGTGATACATCGTCGGCTGATATTCGGCAATCAGCGCGCCCGCAGTCAGCAGCGGACCCCATTGCGCTCGCGAGGCGCTGCGCACGATATCAACGTCCATGTGCGGGCCGGGCACGACGATGCGCAGCTTCACGCCGCGCTTCATCGCCGCCACGAGCGCACTGGAGGTCAGGTCGTCGGGGACGAAATACGCCGCCGAGAGATCGATCGAGCGCGCGGCAGCGGTGATCGACAGCAGGTACATCAGCTGCATGCTCTCGCTGCCGCCGCTGGGCGAGCTGCTGAACATCTGCGCCGGGCTGCTGCCAACTTCGGCCAGCGGCGGAAAGTACGCCGGACCGTGCAGCACTTCGCCGCTGACCTTGATCCAATTGTCGAGAAACACGGCCTGCATCTGCGCCACCACCGGACCCTCCACCTGAAAATGCGTATCGCGCCAATGCCCGGGGTCTTGCGCATTGCCGGTCCATTGCGGCGCGATGCCCACGCCGCCGGTGAAGCCGATCCGGCCATCGACAACGAGCAACTTGCGGTGGGTACGGTTGTTCAGATGCGCGAGGTGCGACCAGTGCGGCGGGTGGAACTTGTAAATCCGGACGCCGGCATTCTCCATCTCGTCGATCAGATTCTTGTCCATCCTGGCGCTGCCAATCCAGTCAAGCAGCACATGCACCTTCACGCCGCGGCGCGCACGCTCGGCAAACGCCTGCGCGAACTGGCTACCGATGTCGCCCGACCAGTAGATGTAGCTCTCGAACGTGATCGTCGTCGTGGCCGCGCGAATGGCAACCAGCATGGCCGGAAAAATCTCGTCGCCGTTGAGCAATACGCGGTGCCGGTTGCCGCCCACGAATTGCGGACCGAGCAGCACGCCCAGTTCATGCCGGAACTGCGGTTCGTCGATCGCGTGCAATCGCTCGACGCGACGCTCGATCTTGGTCTCGCTACCGATGAAGCTGTAGGCTATTACGACGCTGACCAGCGTGACTGCGACGGCGCACGCGGCGATCATGACCGTGTATAGCTTGGGAACTTTCATCTTCTCGCTGCTGGCTTGGGGCGCAATACAAGCGGACCGTCCGTCGCGCCGGCCCTGCAGCGCGAGCGTCGCCTTTTTTTCCGCTCGCCGACTGTAGGACATCCAGGGTTCAAGAATGCGTGCGCTGGCGCACCGATGCCCGCGCCGGGCAGGTTTCCGGCGCCAGACCTTGACGTTCGACCAGTGCTAGGATGTATCGCGCCGCGCAGACCTGGCCGTCAACGCTGTTGTTCAGCTGTATTTCTGGTACCCCCAAAGCCCCGGGCAGCGCGGCACCTGTGAGAACCCCGACGGGCTGCTGCACCAGCACCTGCCCAAGGACACCGACCTGTCGATCTACACGCATGACGACTTCCACGTCATCGCCCATCGCCTCGACAACAGGCCACGCGCCAAACCCAACTGGCACACGGCTGAGCACGTATGTGCGCAGACCCTGGCAAGCTCACATCGACCTTCAACTGATTCGAAAGCAAGCTACGCCTGGCTCATCTGGTGAGCCACTAACCTCAAAGGCTCGTGGCACTGCACGAAGGGCTTCACGTGGCGGCTTACACCCCGTCCGGTTCCAGCCCGGCATGTCGCTGCCCAAACTCCTTCAAAGCTTTGAAACCGAGGCGGCCTGTCCCGAACCCGTTCGACACTCGCAACGCGTGAAGGCCTGATCACTCACGCTTGGTGACGCCCTTGCCGGACTGCGGATCATCCGTCAGCAGCAGGTGAGGTTTTTTGACCTGCTTCACCAGAAACGGAACCACGGCCAGAATCATCAGAGCGAGCGCGGTGGCCAACACCGCCGTCATTTCCTGCCCGAGTCCTGCTGCGACACCCACGGCAGCCGTCAGCCACAGTCCGGCGGCCGTCGTCAGGCCTTTGGCATCGTTGAAGTGGTTATTCTTGAGAATGGTGCCCGCGCAAAGAATGCCCACGCCCGCCGTAACCCCTTGGATCACACGGCTGAGGTCTTCGTTGCCCATGCCGATCTGCTGCGAGACCAGCACGAACAGCGCCGTGCCCATGGCCACCAGCATGTGCGTACGTACACCGGCAGCCTTGCCGGCGTGCTCCCTCTCCCAGCCGAGCAGGCCGCCAAGCAGCGCCGCCATCGTCAGTCGAAGCACGACGCGCGTGGTCTGCGCCACATCAGGCAGGTCGGAGAACTCGGTGGCAAGGGTGTTTGCAATCTGCTGCCATAAGCTGGTGTTCATTCGCCGCTCCTGGGTTGTGTGGATAGCGCCCGTTTGCCCGTTTGTCCGGCGAGCCCGTTTGCCCGTTTGCCCGTTTACCCGTTTACCCGTTCGCCCGGCTAGCCCTGGCCTTTACCTCAAGAATACGCTGGACAGTTTTATCCAACTGCCTTGCCGTGTGTCGGTTTCCCTTCAAGTTGTCAACTTTGAGCTTTCAATCGGCACCGCTTTCCCTTGCATCATGTCACCGGCCTTTGTCCTTGCCCGTGTCAGGCCAGGGCAGCCGCTACCGGCGGCGACCTCGGAGAGACGTGCGGTGAAGTCACCGGGCCGGTAACAACATGAAAGGTCGAAAGTGACAGTTTGAAGGAAAACCGACAGCAGGCCTCAGCTCGGGAGTCACCTACACACCGGGGTTAGACCTGGTGGCTGCCTTCAGGGGCTGGGTGGGCAACTGCCGTTATCGGTCCGAGGCGTTTCAGGGCACCGCCGGCCCGTCGTCTGCCGCCGCGCAGTGGGCCAGCCCAGACGTGCAGATCAAGCAGACACGTGACTGGCATCAGGAGCTCGGCCAGCGCCGGCTTCTCGCACACCCTGCTTTACGGCTGCGCTGCCGGCATGCTGATGGGCGGTGTGCTGATTGGCGGCGTGCGAATCGCTCAATCTGGACGGCTTGCGCGCGTTGCTGTCGCAACGGTAGTGCCTTGCGGCGTCAACGGGGTGGCGAACGCCGCGCAAGCGCGGCGGCCGTCGGCGACGTGAGCGAGCGCAGGAAGGCCACCATCGCCGACCGCTCAGCCAAGGCGAGTTCGAAGGGCTTGATGCGCGGGTCCTGCAGTGCATCGAGCCGCGTGCCGCCTGCCGCGTAATAGTCGAGCACCTCCTCCAGCGTGGCGAACGAACCGTCATGCATATAGGGTGCCGTCAAAGCCACGTTTCGCAAACTCGGCGTGCGGTAGGCGCGCAGGTCCCGTGCGAGGCCAGTCACCTCCTGCCGCCCGCGGTCGGGTACGTCAAGAACGCCAATGCGGTGCAGCGTTTGCTGGCTCAGCGTCGCGTGCAAACCCGGCACCAGCGTGACGCTGATATCGCGCACCCCCAGCGCCTCGCTGCGCGCCCGCACCCCGACATTGTGGAATTCGCCGTCGGTCAACAGGGCACTGCGCTCGCCGATGGGATGGCATGCAATGCAGCCGCGGTCGACGAAGAGGGCGAGGCCGCGCTGTTCCAGCGCATTCAGAGAACCCGCCTGTCCGCCGTAACGCCACTGGTCGAACGGCGAACCCGCGGCCACAAGCGTGCGTTGGTAGGCCGCCAAGGCGGCAGCAATGCGTTGCGGCGTCGGCCTGGGCGAGCCGAATGCGCGCTGCAAGGGCGCGCGATAGTCGCGCAAAGCGGCGATGTTGGCCATCGCCGCAGCGACATCACGATTCGCCATCTCTTCCGGGTGCACCATCGGTTGCAGCGCCTGCGCTTCCAGGCTCAGCGCTCGGCCGTCGGCGAAAAGCGCGTTCACGTAGGCGACGTTGAGCAGCGTAGGTGCATTGCGCCGCAAGCTCACCCCTTCCATGCCCACGGATGTGCGCAACTCATTGACGGTGAAGCCTTGCGCCGGCACATGACACATGGCACAGGACAAGGTGCCATTGACCGACAACCGCCGATCGAAGAAGAGCTTCTGTCCCAGTGCCACCTGCGCCGCGGGTGGCATGGCGTGCGCCGCCGAAAGCGGCGGCAACCCCAAAGCGAATGCAGGTTCCGCTGCAGTGACTCTGTCACCCAGCATCAAGAGGCACAGCAGCGCGGCAACGTGACCCCACGCGGCAGGGCCGCGCAGCGCGGTCACGGCCGCGACGCGCGCTGCTCCATCTGCAGCGTGCGCAGGTCGTTCAAAAGCACCTGTGCGTCCAACGTGGCCACGCTGTAAATCTCGCGTACCTGCAACCGGCCATCGATCAGGAAAAGCTTGAGCATGTGGTTGAGCGTGCGCGTGGCGCGGCCGCTCGCGTCGACCTCCACTGTCACGTCCTGGCCGAGGCCTCGCAGCAGCGGCATCAGCGCGGAAACCGTGGCTGTGGTGATGAAGCGCCATGCCAGGCGTGGGTCGCCAATGCGATCGCCGCCATACATGCGCATCTGGTGCGGCGTATCGTTGGTGGGGTCGAAACTCAGGCTGACGAGTTGAGACGCAGCAGCCAAGTCCGGCTCGCGCAACAGCGCAGAGTGCAAGCCTTCCATGGCCGCCCGCGCCAGCGGGCAGCCCTCGGCGTCGCGGCAGTAGGTGTACATGAATGACATCACGCTCAGGCGGCCACGCAGCACGGAGTGCAGGCGCTGCGCGTGGCCCTGACTGCTGAGAACAGTGCCGTCGGGCGCGGCCATCACGCGCGCCAAGGTGTAGCTGCCCGGTGCAGGAAGGCGCGCGGTTTCGACACGCCTGCGCTGCGCGGGCACCGCCTGGCCATCAGTGGCTGCCAGTGCCGGCCAGGGCAGGATCGCCACGCACGCCGCGCGCGCCGCGCTCGCCGCGCTCGCCAGCAGCACGCGGCGCCCCGTACGCATCACCTCTGCGCGACCCGAGCGGCGGGTGCAAGCGCGGAAAGCGCCTTGCCCGCAGGCCGCGCGGTGAACTTCATGTGATGCGCGCGTCCGAGCTTGAGCGCAATGAAGTCGACTTCGAAGCGCTGTTTCAGCTCCTTGCCGTCCCAGTCGAAGGCGCGCAGCACCTGCTCGTTGTCGTCGCCCTTCTTGTCCCAGTTGGCAAGCAGCGACGACGTGATGTACACGCGCTTGCCGTCCCAGCTCTGCGAGACCATGTTGACCTGCTTGCCGGTCTGCTTGGTGTAAGTCTCTTTCGGGGCCTCTGGGTTGCTGAGGTCAAAGTAGCGTGTCATGCCGTCCATGAACGTGTTCACCCACAGACCCTTGCCGTCGGCCGTGATGCTGATGTCCACGGGCAGCGGGATCTTCGCCGGGTCGCCGATCGTGGCCACGTCCTTGGCCTGCCACTCGCCGTTGGCGTCTTGCTTCACGAGCCAGAGCTTGGAGGTCAACGCAGTAGCTGTGATGGCCCAGTTGTCGCCTTCCTTGAGCGACCACCGGATCTCGAGCGGCGCGCCAGGCACTTCGAAGATCTTCGTCGGCTTCATGGCCTTGACGTCCCAGGCCACCATGGTGTTGCCGAAGCGTTTCATCGCCTCGCCGTCCTTGACCAGCTTGCCCAGGTCCATCATGTAGTTGTTCCAGCCGGTGAAGCTGGAGGTCAGCATCATGTTCTTTGCGGGGTTGATCCCGATGTCGTAGCCGTAGCCGTCACCTTTCACGCCGCCGATTTCGCCCGTGGGCATCGCGGTCTGGTTCACGATGTCACCACGATTGTTGAACATCACGAGGCCAGTGGCGCCGCCGTGGTCGGCCTGGTTCGACAACGCCTGCACGAGCATTCGCCCCGGCATCGCATAGAAGGTGTGCGGACCCACGAATCCGGTCTTCGAGGTGAAATTGGCGATGGTCTTCACGAGCCTGGGCGTCTGAGGCTTGGCCATGTCGAAGACGAAAATCTTGTTGTCGTCCAGGCGTCCGGCCCAAAGGTAGCGCCGGTCATCTGTAAAGCCCATGTGGTGCGCCTCACCGCGCCCAGGCAGCACCACCTTGTGTATGACCTTGCCGTATTGAGCAGACTTCGGGTTGGCGTCGACCGTGACCAGTTTGTCGTTGCCGTCGCCCAGACCCTTGACCCCCAGCGTCCATACATGGACGAAATCTTCCTGGCCCTTGATGAGGGCCGTGATGTAAGGGGAATTGCAGGTCTCATCGGCGTGTGTCGTGATGCCGGCTCCCAACAGCGCGGCGGCAATCAAAATCAGCTTGAGCGGCTTGCGAAGCATGGCCTTGTCTCCTTCTTTGTGGAAGGCAAGCTGCAGCGCAGTGGCAGCCTTGCAATGTTGGTTTTTAGCACCGACACACGCCGCTGAACAGCCCCTACAGCACATCACGCGACATGGCCTCCCTATTCGCCACTGCGTCAACGGCTGGTCGAGCGCGATCTCGGTCTGCGACCGCCGCAAGCCTGCAACCGCTGGCTGCTGCGCCGGCGTTTTGTGGATGCGGCGCTCACCGATCGGCGTGGTTCACCAACGGCAATGGAAGCGCTGATGTCGGTGGGCCCGCCATTCTGATAGCCAGCGACTGCTCTCGCGCACCTAGGCCTTTCCCTACAGTGCCACCGCCAGGTTCAGGCCGGCGATCGCACCGAACACCACCAGCATGCCCACGACCCACAAGGTACGCACGCGGTTGATCTCGACGCGCTGTATGAGCTCGGCGTTTTGCTCCGCCAGCGCCTTGATGAGCGCAGACGAGGCCTGCATTTGTTCATGGAGTTGCGCAATCGATAGCTCGGCCTCCGCCAGTTGTGCCTTCATCGAGGCCACAACGTTCGGGTCGGCCCGGGCAGCCGCGAGGTCGGTCCCCGGGGGCGAGGTGCCTGCGGCCGCCAGCGGCTTCTTGCCCACGCCGTCCCAGAGTTTTTTTGCACCATCGGCTATCACGGGCGCGTTCTTGATCACGTCACCCCATGGCACCAGTTTCAACACTGTCAACCAGCCGATTGCCATGCGTTCGCCCCTTGGTCTCGTACAGCCGCGCACCATAGACCCAAGTCCATGTCCATGTCTTTGCCCCTGCGCTCCTGCAGGGCGTCGATGCGATCAGCCTTCGAAGGGCAACGAGCCTGCACGTGGTTCAGGTAGCCAGCGGCGGTGGGCTCCCACCATTAGGCCATGTCCAGGCCGACCGCTGCCGCAATGGCGTTGGCGCCGGCGCTTGCCGATGCACCCGCACCCGCACCCGCACCCGCACCCGGCAGCACATTCACGGTCAATGCACTGCAAAGCGCGAGCAAGTCGATCAGCTCGGCCTGAGCGCGGCCCATCAACCAGCCCAGCCACTCGCCCTGCTGATCGGGAAGCTGTTCACGCCAGGCTTGCTTGGCCTGCTGCACAACTTGCCACGCCCGGCTTGCCGTGAGGTCGTCGGCCGCCGCCTCCAGCGCGTGGTGCGACAACTGTGGCGACACCTGCAGCGCCGATGCCTCACGCGGATACTCGGCGCCGAACACGCGCAGCACGAAGACATGCGCCAAGCAGGCCAGCGCGACCGTCGAGTTTGCGCCAGCAGGGCCTGCAAGGCCATCGTTCGTTGTGCCGCAAGGCGCCTGGTCAGCGCTTCGCTGCAGCCGGCCGTACGACGTGCTGGCATCGCCGATGGTGTGCCCGGGTCAAGCCCAACGCCGGCGGCCCCACTGCGCTCATCACCCCCGGTTGCGCCCTTGGGTCGCACCGCAGCCGCCAGTGCCTTGCGGTCCGCATCGCGCACCAACCCACGGATCACCTCGACATCACCTTCGCGGCTGATCGTCACGATCACCCCGGCGTGAGCCTTCGCCTGCGGGCCCCAGGTCTTCAGGCCTTCGTGGATGGACTTGCGCCGGGCTTCGATGTCCTGCTGTTCGAGGATGATCATCTCGGCCTCGTCCGCCGACCACTCGGGCGAATCTGCAAGCGCCACCCCCTGCAGCGCCAGTTCCCCACTGCGGCGCGCCAGGGCGTCGAGGTCCTTCTGGTAGTGGCCCACGGCCATCCGGATCAGCGGGTCCAGTTCGGTCTGGTTGTGCAGGAAGCGCTCCCAGTTCGCCAGCATGTCACGCAGGTGCGCTTCGCCCTCGGGCGGGGTGTAGATCACCTCGCCCGTGCGGTCGTTGATCAACTGGGTGCCTGGCGTGCGCCGGATGTCCATGTCCACGCCCTTCAGGGTGCGGCAGACATCCACGGCGGTGGCGGTGCACAGCGGACGGTCTTTCAGCGACTGGTAGCCGCGCTGCAAGGCGGTGCGGTAGCGCAGCGCTTCCTTGGTGGCAGGGTCGGCGTTGTCCTGACCTTGGGCGTGACTTTGGGCGTATTGGAAGAGCTGGTCGGTGGTGGTAACGATGTTCTCAATCTCGGAACTGTCCTTGGCTTCCAGCAGCGGGATCGTGTTGATGAGCATCGCCTGGTTGGGGATGAGCTCGGCGGCCTGTTTCAGCTCGGCCAAGGCGGCGCGGGCCTCGATGCAGGCCTTCAGCACGGCGCGGCTTTCCAGTTCACCTGCCGGGGGCAGCGCGGGCAGGTGGTTGTGCGGCAGCTCAGGACGCCAAGGGGGATTGGGGTCCGTCATGATGCAAAATTACCACTTCAGCGACATGTCGGCAGCTTATGTTGCTGGCGACGACACGTTAACCAGACATGTAGATGTTTTTTATATTCGTCGACATGATTATGGCGACAGGGTTACGACGGCAACACGTGACGACCATCATGTTGCCGAAATGGACTTTCTAGAACATCAGACGAACGTCTACCGGACGACGAACAGGCTCTGGTTGCGGCTGGCGCGGTGAAGCCGCTTTTGCAGCGCGGCGATGAGCGCATCGCGCCGCGCTTCGATCTCGTCTTCCACGGCAAAGATGTCTTGCCGCTGGCGCCGCTGTTCGGTTTCGGTCTTGCGGATGTCTTGCTGCAGGCGCTGGGCGTCTTCCATGCTGAGCGCCCTGCGCGCCTGGCGCTTCAGCCCCTTGAGCTTGAGCTTCGTGTCCTTGAGGGCTTGCTCGACCGATGCGATGCGGTCTTCGGCCCAGGCTTCGAGCTTGTAGCGCTCTTCCTGGAAGAACTGGTCATTCAACTCCAGCGCGCGGCTGAGGGAGAGCTTCGCGGAGCCGAGGTTTGGCGTCATATCGCCCGGGAAAACCCGGAATCGGACACCACGGATGAAGCTCGTTTGGGCTGCGATCGACCCTCGACAGGCCGCTGCCGAACCCAAGGACCGCATCAGTGGGTGGTCAAGAGACTTGCCGGGGGGCCTTTGGGTGAAAAAAAGAACGTTTGAATTTCCTGTCTTCACGCCTCCAGGTGACGCTTGCTGGATCTCGGTCACCGGAACGGCAATAGTCGTCTACGGTGACGGTAAGGCCAGATCGCTGTGGAGCGGATCAGCCGACGCCTGGTTCAACGGCGGTCCGACCGACCCTGATCTCGCCGTCGTCCCGGTGCGCATCGTTCACGTCAGCGAATGGGCGGCCGGCGCCGAACCCGGCTCTCGGCCATCGCTGCGCAGTGGGGATTTGGGCATTCGCCCGCCGAATCACCTGCTCACGGAGACCGCGCCGGCGAGCGAGAACACGGCCTTGCTGTTCGAACGGTCCTGAGAGCCTTTCAGCGGGCCGGGGTCACGCGCCAGAGCGTGTTCGACAGGTCGTCGGCGACGATCAGCGCGCCGCGCGGATCGACGCTCACGCCCACCGGCCGGCCCCGGGTCTTGCCGTCGGTGCCGCGAAAGCCGGACACGAAGTCGATCGGCGGGCCGGCCGGGCGGCCATCGCGAAACGGCACGAACACCACCTTGTAGCCCACCGGCTTGTCCCGGTTCCAGCTGCCGTGCTCGCCGACGAACACGCCGTCGGCAAATTCGCCGCCCATCGCGGGCGTGGAGAAAGCGACACCGAGCGCTGCCACATGCGAACCCAGCGCGTAATCGGGCGCAATGGCAGTTGCGACTTTCTGCGGGTTTTGCGGCCGCACACGGGGGTCCACGTTCTGGCCCCAGTAGCTGTACGGCCAGCCATAGAACCCGCCCTCGCGCACAGAGGTGAGGTAGTCGGGCGGAACCTCAGGGCCGAGTTCATCGCGTTCATTGACCACCGCCCACAACTGGCCCGTGACGGGCTGGATGGCGAGTGCGGTCGGGTTGCGCAGGCCTGTCGCGTAGGGCTTGTGCGCCCCCGTCTGGGCATCCACCTGCCACACCATCGCCCGGCCGACCTCGGCAATCATGCCGCGCTCGGTGATGTTGCTGTTCGAGCCGATGCCGACGTAGAGAAACCGCCCGTCCGCGCTGGCGGTGAGCGACTTCGTCCAGTGGTGATTGATCTGCGACGGCAGGTCGGTGACCTTGACCGGTACGCCAGTGGCGCGGGTCTGGCCGTCGATGTAGTCGAAGCGCACCAGAGCGTCTTGATTGGCCACGTAGAGCTGGTTGCCGATCAGCGCAAGACCGTAAGGCGCGTTGAGGTTTTCGGCGAAGACAGACCGATTCTCGTAAATGCCGTCGTTGTTGCCGTCGCGCAGCAAGGTCAAGCGGTCACCGCTCTTGACCGAACTGTTGCCCTTGGCCTTGATATAGCCGGCGATCACGTCCTTCGGGGTGAGTTTCGGCGTGCCGCCGCCCTTGCCTTCGGCTACCAGGATGTCGCCGTTGGGAAGCACCAGCGACTGGCGCGGAATCCGCAGGTCGGTGGCGATGGCCGCGATGGCGTAGCCCCGCGGCACGGTGGGCCGCTGATCGCCCCACTGTGCCGGGCTGGCAATCGTCATGCTGGGGAGCAGCCCGCGCTGCTGCCCAGGAAGCACCGGTTTGGGCCCGATACTCGCCGGCCCGTCCTGCGGCAGGTTGGCGTCGTTACCGCAGGCCGCCAACAAGACGGACAACCCGGCAATTGCCCATAACGTCAGCCGCTTCATGGCAGGTCTCCGGTGCGAAGGGTGGAAAAGCCCATCCATGCCGCCACGCAGGCGAGCAGAAAAACGATGGCCGACAGAATCAGGCCTTCCGGCATGACCGCCCAAACATCCTTTGCGTGCATCAGCGCATTGATGAAACCCAGCGCCCAGGCCGCAAGCACGATGAGGCCATACACGAGATGGCGCCCGCCACGCCGATCGGCGTGGCGCAGGCCCAAGAGTGCGAACACCAACACGAGGCCGCCGAACAGCAAGCCAGCGGCGATCAACCACGAAGCGAAGTTGGTCCACTGCACCTGGTGGCTCATGGCGTAGGCCAGATCGCTCAGAAGCGCGCCGAGGAACAGCGTCACAGTCGCGGCGAGCAAAAACGCGTGCGCGGGGTGCAACGGTCTTCGGAAGGGTCGTTCGGGTGTGGCAATCACAGGTGGTCACCTCGTGGCGGTTCCGGCATTCAGTGATGTGAGGCGAATGCGCAGGCGAGCAGGACAGCGGCGGCAAGGCGCGATGTGCGAGCGAACCGCCAACATCGGCATCGATCACCCCAATTGTCCCGAACCGTGAGTTACCGACCGTGCGGTGCCCAACAGTTGCATCGGACCGGGCATTCACATGTGCGCGCTCGCACAGACCAGGCCCCCTTGAACGGATGAAGCTTAGTTGCAGGCCCTGCCGCAGCGGCGCGCGGTTATGCCGCTGCGAACTTGGGTCTTAGATCCCGCATCCGGAAGGACACTCCATGAAGCCCTACGTCCGCTTCGGCACCATGGTCGTCACGTCCACGGTCTTGATGTTCGGCCTGATGTATCTGAACACCTACGCGTCCGACCACGTCTTCTTCAGCGAGACGCGCGCCTACATGGCCGTCCTGATGGGTGCCACGATGGCCGCGGTCATGCTGGCCTTCATGTGGCGCATGCACGAAAACGCGCTGGTCAACGCAGGTATCTTGGCCGCCAGCGCCGCGTGCTTCGCTGCGTCGCTGTGGTTGGTTCGCTCGCAAGAAACCGTCGAAGACGTGTCCTGGATGCGCGCGATGATCCCGCACCATTCCATCGCCATCCTGACCAGCGAGCGGGCGCACATCAGTGACCCGCGAGTCAGGCAACTGGCTGACGGCATCATTGCGGCGCAGCGCAAGGAAATCGCCGAGATGAAGGCCTTGATCCGCGAACTGGAGCGGTAATTTGAGTTCGATCTCGTCTCGAAGGCCGGGCACGCCCACTGTCGGCGTTGTGCGGCATGGCTGATTCGAAGATCGCGATCTATGGTGCCATTGCCGCCAACGTGGCCATCGCGGTGACAAAGTTCGTCGTGGCCGGCATCACGGGCAGTTCGGCGATGCTCTCCGAAGGCATCCACTCGGCGGTCGATGCCGGCAACGGGGGCCTGCTGCTTGTCGGCCTGCACATGGCGAAGAAACCGGCGACGCCCGAGCACCCTTTCGGCCGTGGCAAGGAGCTGTATTTCTGGAGCCTGATCGTCGCGGTGCTGATCTTCGGCCTGGGCGGCGGCATGTCGATCTACGAAGGCGTGGTGCACATGCAACAGCCCGAAGCACTGAGCGACCCGTTCTGGATCTATGTCGTGCTGGCTCTGGCGGCGCTGTTCGAAGGCGCCAGTTTCCTGGTGGCGCTGCGCCAGTTCCGCCGCAAGTCGGCGGGCCGGCCTTTCTGGTCGTCCCTGCACGGCAGCAAGGACCCGGCTCTCTACACCGTGCTGGCCGAAGACGGCGCGGCGCTGGCCGGCCTGGCAGTGGCCGCCGTCGGCGTGTGGGCCAGCCACAGCCTGAACATGCCTGTGCTCGACGGCGCGGCTTCGGTCGTCATCGGCTGCATCTTGGCGGGCGTGGCGGTGCTGCTGGTTCGCGAATCGCGCGGCCTGCTCGTCGGTGAGGGCGTGCGGGCCGAGACGGCGGCCGCCATCCGCGCCATCGCGCAACGGCAGCCGCAGGTGCTCAAGGCAGGCCTGCCGCTGACGATGTACATCGGCGCTGACGATGTGCTGCTGGCACTCGATGTCGTCTTCGCCGAGGGCGTGGCCGCTGAAGATGCGACCGCCACCGTCGTGCGCATCGAGCGCGCCATCCGCGAGCGCTTCCCGAAGATCACGCGCATCTACATCGAGTCGCGCCAGCGCATCGATCTGGCTGAAGCCGAAGGCTGAGCCGCAGCCCCCACGCAAGATGCTCGACATCGCCGCCGCCTGCCTCGTCGTCACTGCGCTGCTGGCGTACCTGAACCACCGCTTCGTGCATCTGCCAACGACCATCGGGGTGATGGTCATCGCGCTGGGTCTTTCGCTCGTGATCGTGGCCCTCGACATCGTCGGGGTGTCGCACGCGCTGCGCACTTATGAAGAGTCGCTGCTGCGTTCAATTGACTTCTCCGACGTGCTGATGCAGGGCATGCTGTCGTTGCTGCTGTTTGCCGGCGCGCTGCACGTGGACCTGAGCGAGTTGAAGGCACTGCGCTGGCCGGTGGCTTCACTGGCGTTGATCGGCACCCTGGTGTCCACCTTTATCGTGGGTTACGGGCTCTGGGTGGCGTTGCCTTGGGTGGGCCTGGAATTGGCGCTGATCTACTGCCTGCTGTTCGGCGCGTTGATTTCGCCCACCGATCCGATCGCGGTGATGGGCATCGTGAAGTCGGCCGGCGCGCCGAAGAATCTCGAACACGTGATCGCTGGCGAGTCCTTGTTCAACGACGGTGTGGGCATCGTCATCTTCACGCTGCTGCTGGGCATGCTGGTCAGCGGCAGCGAGCCCAGCGTCGGCTCGGCAATGGCGCTGCTGGCGCGCGAAGCTGGCGGCGGTATCGCCTTCGGCCTGGTGCTGGGTTACCTCACCTACCGGTTGCTGAAGAGCGTGGACGAGTATCAGGTCGAAGTGCTGTTGACCCTGGCCGCCGTGACCGGCGGCTACGCGCTAGCCAGGTACTGGCACATCTCGGGGCCGCTGGCCATGGTGGTCACCGGCCTGATCATCGGCAACCAGGGCCGCGCGCTGGCCATGAGCGACAACACGCGCCGCTACCTCGACATGTTCTGGGAGTTGCTGGACGAGATTCTCAACGCGGTGCTGTTCGTGCTCATCGGCATGGAGGTGCTGCTCATCAGCTTCTCGCTGCCGGTGCTGGTCGCAGGCACAGTGGCCATCGTCGTCACCTTGCTTGCGCGGTGCCTGACCGTGGGTCTGCCGGTGGCCGCATTCGGTAGCCGCTTCGGCTTGCCGGCAGGCTCTTGGCGCGTGTTGACATGGGGCGGGCTGCGCGGCGGTATTTCGGTGGCGTTGGCGCTGTCGCTGCCGGTCGGTCCGCACCGCGACACCGTGCTCACGCTGACCTACTGCGTCGTGGTTTTCTCGATCCTGGTTCAGGGCCTGACCATCGGTCGGGTGGTGCGTGCTTCTCGATAACGGACTGGTCATCGCGCGCCCGGGTCCAGCGAGCTGGACTCGCGCTGAGTTCGCCGCCGCACAGACCCGCTCCCGTGCCAAACGCATGCTGCATGCAGGCACGCACACGCACACGCACACGCACACGGACACGGACATGGAGCAGTTCGCGACACGTTGCCGAGGGCTCAACGCTTACCGAAAGTTCCCATGAAGCAAACCACCGAACGAACCCGCAACAAGGCGCCCTGGCGCTTTCCACCGATGAATCGTCGCCTGGTGCTGAAGGGCGCCCTGCCGCTGGCAGCCACGCCGCTGCTCGCGGCCTGTTCGCGGCCCCGTCCGCCGACCCCGAACGCGGCGGTCGAGATGGTGAGCCCGTTGGACAGGCCGAGTGAATTCTGGCGCGACAAGCTCAGCCCCAGCGCCTATGCGGTGCTGTTCAAGGCCGACACCGAGCCAGCATTCAGCAGCCCATTGAACGAAGAGAAGCGTGCCGGCACATTCATCTGCGCGGCTTGCTACCTGCCGCTGTTCGACAGCCGCTACAAGTACGAAAGCGGCACTGGCTGGCCGAGCTTCACGCAACCGATAGCCGGCCACCTCGACACCCGAGCTGATTACGCACTCGTCCTGCCGCGCACCGAGTACCACTGTGCGCGCTGCAGGGGCCATCAAGGTCACATTTTCGAAGACGGCCCCCCGCCGCTTGGACTGCGCTGGTGTGGCAATGGCTTGGCGATGAACTTCGTGTCGCGATCCGATTCAATGCCACCCTTGCGCGGCTAGCTGGCCCGCTGTCACGGCCAACGCCCGAACGGTGGCGTGAAGTCAGAAGACCAGCATGCCCAAAAACACGCCGAAGACAAGAACGACGAGAAAGATCACCATCGCGATGACGAACAAGACCTTGGCTATCGATTTGGCGCCGGAAGAGACGCCGGTGAAGCCGAATAAACCTGCGATGAGTGAAATGACGAAGAAGATGATGGCCCACTTCAGCATGAACGGCTCCTTGTTCGTTAACGCGGTAGCCCGCGTCGGAACGAGTTTCGCGGTAATTCCCCGCTGGCTGCTTTCCTGTCATCTACAGCATAACCGTCTGGAACCAATGAACGTCGGCTCCAAGTTAATTGATTTGTTAAAGAGGAGCACCTCATGAACGACCATTTGCTCGACAAGATCAAGCAATTCGACGACACGCGCCCCGGTATTCCGGGTGAACACTGGCTGGCATTGGCCGGGGCCGTGGCCTTGTGGCTTTCGACAAGGCGCCATCCGTCGTTCGCGGTGCGCCTGCTGGGTTCGGTGGCGGGCTCCGCGTTGGTCGCCCGCGCGGCGACGGGACGGAAGGTGCCCGACAGACTGCGGCGCTGGTTGCCGTTCGAGCAAGGCAAGCGGGGCTGAGCAGCGGTCGGTGCCCACGCGGGGCGCAGACCTGGGGCTACAGCAACAGCCATGAACCCAGCCCGAGGAAGACGCCGAAGCCGAAGGCGTCGGTCACTGCCACCAGCACCACGCCACCGGCCAGCGCCGGGTGCACGCCGAGCGGTGACAGACCCATGGCGATGACGGTGAGCGCGAACACGCCGGTCAACAGATTCAACACCACCGCCAGTGAGAACACGGCAGCCAGGGCGGCATTGCCGAACGATGCCGGCGCCACCGCGGCCACCACCACTGCACACAGCGCCGCGTTGAGCCCGTTGATCGCCGACTCGGGCCGAAACATCCGCCAACGGGTGCCCGCCAGCAGCTGCTTCAGCGCGATCGCGCGGATCGCCTGAGCCAGGCTCTGCGTGCCGGCGACGCTCCCCATGCTGGCCACCACAGGCATCAGCACCGACAGGGCCACCATCTGGTCGATGCTGACCTCGATCAGGCTGATGATGCCCGCCGCGACGAGCGCATTTCACAGGTTGACGCCGAGCCAGAGCGCGCGTTGTCGGCCGGCCACGAGCAGCGGGGCGAAGGTGTCGGTTTCCTCCTCGAGGCCTGTGTTGGCGAATTGAGAGCGCTCGGCCTGTCCGCGCAGGACGTCGAGTACGTCGTCGTCGGTGATGCGGCCCAGCAGCTGCCCGCCTGCATCGACGACCGCGGACGAGACCAGGTTCAAGTCCCCGAAGCGCCGCGCCGCGCCACGTCGTCGGCCTTGTCGTGCACCAGCAGGTGGGCGATGTTGATCCTGCCCAAATAGCGCTTGTCTTCGTCGATGACCATCCGTGTCGAAGGAAGCCGTTAAAAATGGTGGGATGGTCGCATCCAGGATCACGACACTCGCCGGCTTCCCGACCACGAGAAGTTCTGCTTCGCAACGTCATTGAACTCTCGGTTCTGCACTGCAACGCGAACCTGGATCAGGGCGTCGGCGCCGCTGCGGCTCCAACGCATCTGCTCACCCTTGCACATTCGACGTCCGACCACGCGATTGATCGTCGACTCGACAAAGCCCGTCGAAATTGCCCGGCCTTCTTTCTTGTACCTGAATCCGTGACCCCACCTCGGTAAACGAGCACCCTGTAGGTGAAGCCGCCGGTTGAACAAAGTCGGCCTCGCCCGGACAATTCGGGCATGCGCACAATTGAAGTCAAGCAACTCAATTACGACCTCACGGCCGTAGCCGGTCTGGCCTTGGTGGGGGACTACATCAAGACCATCGAGCCGGTGCTCGAGCGCGTGGACAAGGCACTGCCGGTGCGAGCCGGGGTGGCCAACAGCGATATCGTGCGCAGCTACATAGGGCTGCTGGTACAGGGCAAGAGCGACTTCGACGCCATTGAGAACTATCGGCTCGACAA
>Ga0209490_10000503_pt1 | contig 38788 bp, 42 predicted proteins | sample MAT06_FD_187209 | JGI IMG/M metagenome (GOLD analysis project Ga0209490, IMG submission 187209) | Freshwater microbial communities from Lake Fryxell liftoff mats and glacier meltwater in Antarctica - MAT-06 (SPAdes) (version 2) | ecosystem: Environmental > Aquatic > Freshwater > Ice > Liftoff...
TGATGGACCACCCATGGCCCGGCAACCTGCGCCAGTTGCGCCATGCGCTGCGCAGCGCGGCCGCGTTGGCCGACGGTAGGCCCATCACACGTGAACACCTGCCTGGCCTGATCGCCTCCGGCGCACGCGGTGCTGCCTCGCTGGGCGTCCCTGCCGCGATGGCGGCCGCGGCCTTGCCGAGCGGCCCACTGGTGCCCGTGGCCCCGCCGGCCTCGGCCGAACCGCAGCCCCTGCCGCTGAAGCTGAACCCGATCCAGGCCAATGAGCGCGCCGTGCTGGTGCAGATGTTGGAACAGCATCGGTGGAACGTCAGCAACGTCGCCAAAGCCCTGGACGTCAGCCGCAACACGCTGTACCGCAAGCTGCACAAGCTGCACATCGAGGTCTCGCATCCTGAGTGAGCCGGGACAGCGTTTCGCCTGGTGCATCACCGGGTCTGGCCACGGCCTTCAGGAATGCCTGGCCCTGGCCGCGCGTCTGCCCGACTGCGACCTGCTGCTGTCGGCCGCCGGCGAAGAGGTGCTGGAGATCTACAAGCTGCCGCTGGACGAGTTGAAGGCGGGCTTTCGCGTGTTCCGCGACAAGACCGCCAGCGGCGTGCCGGTGGGCATGCTCTACGACGAGGTCTATCACACCGTCATCGTCGCCCCTGCGACCAGCAACACGGTGGCCAAATGCGCCTTCGGCATCAGCGACAGCCTGCCCTCCAACATGTTCGCTCAGGCGGGCAAGCTGGGCATCCCGGGCATCGTGTTTGCTTGTGACACCGAACCGGTGGTGGTGACGAAGTCGCCCCACGACTGGGTGACGCTGCGGCCGCGGCGCATCGAGCTGGACAATGTCGAGCGGCTGCGCGGCATCGACCACTGCCAGGTCGTGTGTTCCGCCGCCGAACTCGAATCCGTCCTGGATGCCCGCTTGAAGCAACTTGCTCTTGCATGGAACATATCGTCTTCCTGACCGGACACCTGGCCCAACCCAGCCTGGAAAAAGTCCTGCATGGCCTGAACGACGCGCCCTTCACCTGGGAGGTGTTGGACCTGGGCCTGCAGGTGGCCGCGCTGATGACCAGCGAGATGATCCGCCGCCGTTTGCCGCTGCTGATGCCGCTGCTGATGGCGCTGCCGGTGCGGGCCAGCCGCATCATCGTGCCCGGGCGCTGTCGTGGTGACGTCGAGGCCCTGTCGCAGCACTTCGGCCTGCCGGTGCAGCGCGGCCCCGACGAGCTGAAGGACCTGCCGCGCTTTTTCAACCGCGCGGCGCAGGCGGTGACGCTGGACGACTACGAGGTTGCGATCTTTGCCGAGATCGTCGACGCGCCGCGCCTCACGGTGACGCAGATCGTCGAGCGGGCCCGTGCGCACGCGGCCGACGGCGCCGATGTCATCGATCTGGGTTGCCTGCCCGAGACCGCCTTCGACCATCTCGAAGATGCCGTGCAGGCCTTGAAGGCCGCAGGCTTGCAGGTCAGCGTCGACTCGATGGACGCGCAGGAGCTGCTGCGCGGCGGCCGTGCCGGCGCCGACTATCTGCTGAGCCTGACCCCCGACACCCTCTGGGTGGCCGACGAAGTGGCGTCGACGCCGGTGCTGATTCCGCGCACGCCGGCCGACGAGGCCTCGCTCGCGGGGGCCATCGAGCACATGCAGGCACGGGGCCGGCCGTTCCTGGCCGACGCCATCCTCGACCCCATTCCCTTCGGCTTCACAGCGTCGATCGTGCGCTACCAGCGCCTGCGCGAACGCTTCCCCGACGTGGCCATCATGCTGGGCGTGGGCAACCTCACCGAGTTGACGGAGGCCGACACCAGTGGCATCAATGCGCTGCTGTTCGGCATCTGCGCCGAACTGGACGTGGCCGCCGTGCTGACGACGCAGGTCAGTGGCCACGCCCGCCGCGCCATCCGCGAGGCCGACTGGGCGCGGCGCATCATGCACGCCGCCCAGGCCAGCCGCAGCCTGCCCAAGGGCCTGAGCGACCGCTTGATGACGGTGCATGCCAAGCACCCCTTCCCGGACACGCCCGAAGAGATTGCCGCCACCGCAAGCGCCGTGCGCGACCCCAACTTCCGCGTGCAGGTCTCGGCCGAGGGCCTGCATGTCTACAACCGCGACGGCCTGCGCCGGGGCCGGGGCGCGTTCGAGCTCTGGCCGCAACTGGGGCTGGAAAACGACGCCAGCCACGCCTTCTACATGGGTGTGGAACTGGCCCATGCCGAGATTGCCTGGAAGCTGGGCAAGCGCTACGTGCAGGACCGCCCGCTCGACTGGGGCTGCGCGGTCGAGGCCGACCTGGCGGGCGACGCCCGCTGTGCCCCGACCCCCGCCCCCGGCACCACCCTGCCGGCGGAGCGGCGGCGGTGAACGAGGTTATCTTTGAGACGGTGGTCAGCACGGTCGACGCTGCGGGTGTACCGCACATTGCGCCGATGGGCGTGCGCTACGAGGGCACCGGCGCAGTCACCGGCGCAGGCGGCCAGGTCGTGCTGATGCCGTTCAAGCCCTCGGCCACCTACGACAACATCGTGGCCACGGGCCATGCGGTGCTGAACATCGTCACCGACACGCGCGTTTTCGCCGGCTGCGTCACGGGCCGGCGCAACTGGCTGCTGCAGCCCGCCCAGGCCGTACCCGGTGTGTATCTGCAAGCCGCGCTGAGCCATGTCGAACTGCGCCTGGCCGGCAGCGACGGCGACGCCGAGCGCCCACGTCTGCGCATGGCCCGGGTGCACGAAGTGCAACATGCGCCCTTCGTCGGCCTGAACCGCGCCCAGGCGGCAGTGCTGGAAGCGGCCGTGCTCGTCAGCCGGCTGCACATGCTGCCGCCGGCCAAGGTGGCCGCCGAGATGGCCTACCTGCAGATCGCCATCGACAAGACCGCCGCGCCCGCCGAACACGAAGCCTGGGCCTGGCTGAAGGCGGCGATCGCGGCCCATCCGCTGCATGCGAAAGCAACGACTCCATGACGAAGTTGCTGGTCAGTGTGCGCAATGTCGACGAGGCCCTCATCGCTGCGGCGGGCGGCGCCGACTTCATCGACCTGAAAGAACCGCGCGCCGGTGCGCTGGGCGGGCTGCCTTTGGCCACCCTGCGCGAGGTGGTGGCGGCCTTGCGGGGAGCGGGCAGCCGGCTGCCGATCAGCGCCACCATCGGCGATTTGCCCCTCGCCCCGCTGGGCCCGGTACTGGACCAGGTGCGGGCCGTGGCTGCGTGTGGCGTGGATTACGTGAAAGTCGGCATCCCGCGCGATGTTCATGCGCCCGCGGCGCTGCAGGCGCTTCACGCGCTGGCGGGCTGCGACGCGGCCATCGTGCCGGTGTTCATCGCCGACTCCGGCCTGGCGCCCGAGCATCTTCAACTGGCCTGCGCGCTGCCGTTTGCGGGGCTGATGGTCGACACCTTCGACAAGACCGCAGGCAGCCTGTTCGACGTGATGGAAGAGGCCGCGTTGCGGGACTTCCTGGCGCGGGTGCGTGCAGCCGGCCCGATCGCCCGTCTGGCCGGCCTGGCCGGCGCGCTGCGCCTGGCGGATCTGCCGCGCGTGCGCGCACTGGCGCCAGACTTCGCCGGCTTCCGTTCAGCCGTGTGCAGCGGCGACCGCGGCGGCGCACTGGACCCGGCGCGGCTGCGGGCCTTGCATCAGGCCCTGCACACCGCAGTGCAGCTTTCGCCGCCCCCGGCACGAGATGAGGCCTGGCCTCAGGCGTAGCCCGCCCGGCCCCGAGATCGCGCCTGCGCATCGGCCAAGCCGCCGTGGCGGCCTGCGCCCAGCAGCAGGGCGCGCATGCGGTTGAGATCGTTCTTGCCCAGGAGGTTGATGGGGAAGGGCGCGCCGGCTGCGCGGCCGGCGAACTCAGTGTCGACCACGCCGGCACGGCCCAGCGCTGCCAGGTCCTGCATCTCGTCGACCTCGCAAGACTTCACGACCACCAGCCGCTCGGCGTTCAGCTGCCTCGCCAGGTCGAGCGCAATGCTGTCCGAGGTGTGGCCCCAGTGCGTGGTGGCGTCGGGCCAGGGCCGCTGCAGTTCGAACGGCAGCCACAGCGCAGTGCGGCCGCCTCGCAGGGTGCGCGGAATGTCGGCCAGCCGCGCCACCGGCTGCAGCAGCGGCTGCAGGGCATGCAACTGATAGGCCGTCTGCACCATGGCCAGTACCGCCATGTTGTGCGCGGCGAGTTCGTTGAACTGCCACAGGCCATGCAGCCGGCGCGCCTCATCGGCAAAACCGCCGCCGCCGCCCACCACCGTGACGCGGCCGCCACCCAGTTCCGCCAGCAGCGCCAGCCACGGCTCCAGCAGCGGGTCGCTGGTCAGGCTGCCACCGATTTTCACGACCCACATCAGATTTCCTCCCGCGCCAGCAAGGCGGCTACCGCGATGCAGGGCGCACACACTTGGCCCCAGCCGCGAACAGCCGGGTCCACCGCTGCCGCGATGTCGGCATAGGCCACACCCGGCGCGAGCCTGCAGCGCGTGGCGATGTCGTCAACCAGGAACGCGCCGCAGCCGGCGCGCACCAGTTGCGCGTCCCGGCCCAGGCCATGCCGCGCCAGCACCCGCTGCAGCTGGCCGGCGATCTCGGCCAGCTGGCGCTCGCGCCAGGCCTGAGCCATGGCCAGCCAGTCGGCGTCGCTGCCGTCGCGCGCGTCAAGTCCCACCATGCGCGCCAGCCGTTGGCGCGTGGCCGGCAGGTCCTTGCCGGCGTGATCGGCCGGCGGTTGCATGTCGTGGCCGGGGTCGAGCTCGCCGGTCAGGCGGTAGACGTCGGCCGTGGTCGCGAAGAATTCGTTCATCAGGTTGTGCGGCTGGCCGCGCCAGTCGATGCGGGGGCCCAGCGCGCACAGCGGCGTGCGCACCACGCCGTGGTAGACCAGTTCGCCGCCGGCCAGCCGTTCGGCGTCGCTGCGCGCGGCGGTGAGCACGCGGCCGCCGCTGAAGGCGATGAGATCGGCGGTGGTGCTGCCGATGTCGACCAGCACGCCTGCGCCAGTAGTGGCCAGCGCCACGTGGCGGGCCGTGGCCAGCCAGTTGGCCGAGGCGATGGCGGCCCAGTGGCGGCCAGCATCGGCCGCGCTGCACCAGCCACCATCGCCTGCGAACAGACGCAGCCGCGCCGGCGCCAGCGCCGTCGCCAGCTGTGTGGCAATGCCCTGCACCCCGGCTTCACGGTGGCTGAAATGGTCGACCATCTCGCCTGTCATCGTCACCGCATGCAGCGTGTGGGCTGCCTGCAGCTGCGGCCAGCGTGCCAAGGCTGCCTGCAGCACGGCGTCGAGCCGGTCCATGCCCAGCCACAGCGGGCAGGGCCATTGCGCCACCTCCAGCACTCGGCCGGCGACGCTGCGCGACAGCTTCACGTGGGCGCCGCCGATGTCCCAGCCGTAGATCTCAGACCGGGGCATGTTGCGCGTCCTGGCGCTGGGCGGTGCGCGGGTGGCCCAGCATTTCGGCGGCCAGGTTGCGGCCCAGCCGCGCCGACAACCCGACATACGCGCAGGTCACGCGCGGGTTGACCTCGACGACCACCGGCCCCAACGTGGCGTGCCAGACGAGGTCGATGCCGACGAAGCCGCGCAGCCCCGGAATCGCCCGGCCGACGCGGGTGGCCAACGCAGCCAGCGGGCGTGCCCGGGTATCTTCCAGCGGCACGGCTCCGATGCTGACGCCGTCATAAGCCACCTCACCCTGGTCACCCATGCGGATGTGCTGGCGGTTGATGCTCAGCAGTTCGGTGCTGTCGCGGGTGCACAGCAGCGACAGACTCAGCGCTTCGCCCTCCACCCACGGTTCCAGCGTCAGCCGACCGACGGCGGCCTGGCATTGAGCGGCCTGGGCTGCAGGAAGGCTGTCGTGCCGCTTCGTGGCCACGGCGCCGGCGCCGTCGTCGGGCTTCACGACCCAGCGCGTGGCCGTGGCGGAGAAGGCCAGCGGCGTCGTCACCTCGAATGCGGCCAGCCGCGCGAGCGTGGCGCGCTTGCGCCCGGCCAGCGCAATGGCAGTCGCGTCGCAGCCCAGCCACTGCCACGCCGGCACCGCCTGCTGAAGCTGTAACAGCAGGCCGTCGGTTTCGGGCGCCACCACCCATACGGCGTCGTGGCGCGCGGCCTGGTGGGCCACCCACTCGGACGCCGGCATGTTCGCGGGCGGCCGGCAGGTCTGCGCGCCCGCCGGTGGCGGCGGCGCCAGCGCATCGCAGGCCACGCTGACCTGCAGGCCGCCGGCCTGCAGCAGGTCTTGCACCATCGCGTCGCGCATGGCCACGCCCATGGGGAGCAGGGTCGCCGCCGTGGTGGCGTCTTCCCGTGCCAGACCACCCGCAGTGAGATACTCGAAAACGAAAATGCGCCGCATCTGCATCAGCCTTCGGGTCTCATGACATCAGTCTCCTGGCTGCTCACTGAATGACCCATCGCACCGCGCTGATTCCCGTGATCGACTTGATGGGCGGGCAGGTGGTGCGCGGTGTCGGTGGCCAGCGGTCCATGTACCGTCCGATTGTTTCGGCGCTGTGCCGCAGCAGCGACCCCGTGATCGTGGGGCGCACGCTCACCGTCCATTGCGGCGCAAGCCGGCTGTACCTGGCCGACCTGGATGCATTGATGGGCGGCCGTGTGCAGACCGCCGTGCTCAAGCAACTGCTGCAGGCCTTGCCCGCCGTGCACGAACTGTGGCTGGACGGCGGCTTTGAAGATGCCGCAGCCGCAGCCGAGGTGGCGCGCGAACTCGGTGAGCTGGCCAGCCGGGTGTTGCCGGTGTATGGCAGTGAGTCGCTGCGCTCGCGGGCAGCGCTGGCCGACTGTTTTGCGCAGAACCCGCAAGCCGTGCTGTCGCTCGACCGCCGCGGCAACGAACGCCTGGACCCGGCCGGCTGCTGGGACGCGCCGGAGCTGTGGCCGCAGCGTGTGATCGTGATGACGCTGGAGCGGGTGGGGTCTGGCCAAGGCCCCGACCTGCAGACCCTGGCCGAGGTGCAGGCCCGCGCGCCTGCGGCCCAGCTCGTCGGCGCTGGCGGTTTGCGTTCGCCCGCCGACCTGAAAGCTGCCGAGGCCGCAGGCGCCGCGGCCTGGCTGGTGGCCAGCGCCCTGCACGACCTGCAACTGCCGCCCGTGGCCGGCAGCGCGGGTCGCTGAGCTGGCCGCTGAGCTGGCCAATGAGCCGCCGGATGAGCAGACACCACCGACAAATGCTGAGTCCACGGCTCGCCGCGGGCCGGCAGTCGGGTGGCTTCGGGCGGGTGCAGGCAGGGCATGGGCAGGGTGCTACACGATTCGTGCCAGGCTGCGGGGGTGCCGAGGCTGGGGCCGCGGCGTTTGCGGCACCAGCTGCATTTGCAGCGTTTGCAGCGTTTGCAGCGTTTGCGGTCGAAACCGCCACAGTCTGTCGCACATCTGGTCGACGCCAGACGTCGACGGCCGACGCACCGGCGCGGTGCCCCGCGCCGGGCGCCTGCGGGCCGGTGGCACATGCTTTGCGTTCCTGGCAGCGATGACCGCGCCCCCGTCTGCCAGCTCCACGCCCTGGACCTGCCCGTTTTGCCCGTTGCTGTGTGACGGATTCGACATCGCGGTGCAGGCCGACGGCCGTCTTCAACTGGCCGGCAGCGCCTGCTCTCGCGCGCAGCAGGCCTTGTCCCGCTTCGGCGTCACGCCGGCTGCCACACCACGGGTTCAGGGCCGGGACTGCAGCCTGGACGAGGCCATTGGTGAGGCCGCCCGGCTGCTGGCGGCGAGCCGGCAACCACTGTTCGGCGGGCTGGGCACTGATGTCGCCGGGGCCCGTGCGCTTTACGCGCTGGCCTGCGCCAGTGGCGCCATCTGCGATGCGGCGGCGGGCGTGCCCCTGATGCAAGCCACCCGCGCCTTGCAGGACCGCGGCGGTTTTGGCACTTCGCTGGCCGAAGTGCGCAGCCGCGCCGACCTGGTTTTGTGCCTGGGCCGCCGGCCCGCGGCGCATTACCCGGAGTTCGACGCACGCACCGGCCTGGCCCCCGACGACCCGCGCTGGCTGGTACTGGGCGAAGGCCTGGCCGCCGGCGACTGGTTCGCGCCAGTCGCGCGCCTTGCCTCCCTGGTGGAAGGGCGTGCGGTCGAGGGCGCGCCGCCGGAACTGCAGGCTGCCGCGCAACGCCTGCAAGCAGCGCGGTATGCCGTCATCGTTGTCGAGACCGCCACGCTCGGCCCGCAGGGAGCCTTGCTCATCGAGATGCTGCAACGCGTGGTCGCCACGCTCAACCGCAGCACGCGCGCGGCCATGCTCAGCCTGGGTGGGGCCGATGGTGCAACCACAGTCAACGGCGTGTTCACCTGGTTGTCGGGCCTGCCGCTGCGCACGCGCTTGGGTCCTCATGGACTGGAGCACGATCCGGTGGCCTTCGACGCCGCGCGCCTCGTGGCCGATGGCGCGGTCGACCTGCTGCTGTGGCTGGCCAGCTTCGGTACCGAAGCGCCTGAACCTGCCGCGGCCTCGGCCTCGGCCGCAGCCGGCGCCCTGCCGCGCATCGTCGTGGGCCACCCGGCGCTGGCAAGTCGGACGGCGGGGCCTGCCGATGTCTTCATTCCGGTCGCCACGCCCGGCATCGGCCACGCCGGCCACTTGTTCCGCACCGACGGCGTGGTGATGATGCCGTTGCACGCCGCCCAGCCCACCGCCTTGCCGCGTGCTGACGAGGTGCTGCGGCAGCTTCTGGCAGCGCTGAAGGACACAGCCGCATGAGCCCGCCCGGCCGCTCCGAAGGGCGAATCACTGCCATGCGAAGCATGGAGGTTGCCTGATGAGCACCCTGCTGATCCGCGGCGGCCATGTCGTCGACCCCACGCACGGTGTCGACGCCGTGCAGGACCTGTACGTCCAGGACGGCCGCATCGTGGCCGAGCTTGCCGAGGTCGACGAAACGCTGGACGCCGAAGGCTGCGTGGTCATGGCCGGCGGCATCGACATGCACACCCACATCGGCGGCGGCAAGGCCAACCTCGCGCGCATGTTGCTGCCTGAGGACCACCGCCGAACCGCACAGGAGCCGCTGCGCGAAGCCAGCGTCATCGAACTGGCCAGTTGCGGCACCTGCAGCCCGGGCACCCTGCTCACCGGCTACCGCTATGTCGAGATGGGCTACACGGCCGCGTTCGAGCCCGCGATGATGGCCGCCAACGCGCGCCACACCCACATGGAAATGGGCGACACGCCGGTGCTCGACCATGGCGCCTACGTGATGCTGGGCAACGACGAGCTGTTCCTGGAGATGCTGGCAAGCGGCGAAGACTTCCAGCACATCCGTGACTACGCCGGCTGGCAGATCAACGCCACCAAGGCCCTCGGTGTGAAGGTGGTGAACCCGGCCGGCATCTCGGCCTTCAAGTTCAACCAGCGCAAGCTCGACGTCGACGAAGCCCATGTCCACTGGCAGGTGACGCCGCGCCAGGTGGTGCAGACCCTGGCCCGCGCGCTGAAGGAACTGGGCGTGCCGCACCCGCTGCATATCCACGGCAGCAACCTGGGTGTGGCAGGCAACATCGAGTCGACGCTGCAGACCATCCAGGCGCTGGAAGGGTTGCCTGCGCACCTGACGCATGTCCAGTTCCACAGCTACGGGCGTGAAGGGCCGAAGAAGTTTTCCTCGGCCGCGCTGCAGCTGGCCGAGGCGGTGAATGCCAACCCGAACATCAGCATCGACGTCGGCCAGATCATGTTCGGCCAGACCGTCACCGCCAGCGGCGACACGATGCGCCAGTACGCGCAGTCGGGCCTGGGCACGCCGCGAAAGTGGGTAGGCGCGGACTACGAACTGGAAGCCGGCTGCGGTGTCGTGCCCTTCCGCTACCGCGAGCAGAGTTATGTGAACGCGCTGCAATGGGCCATTGGGCTGGAGATCTTCCTGCTCGTGAACGACCCCTGGCGCGTGGTGCTCACCACCGACCACCCCAACGGCGGCCCGTTCACCAGCTACCCGCATCTCATCAAGCTGCTGATGAACCGCAGCTTCCGCGAAGAACAGCTGGCAAAACTGCACCCGGACGTGGCGTTGCATTCGGCTCTGAAGAGCATCACGCGGGAACTGACGCTGAGCGAAATTGCCATCATGACCCGGGCCGCGCCGGCGCGACTGCTGGGCCTGAAGGACCGCGGCCACCTGGGTGTGGGTGGCGCTGCGGACGTGGTGGTCTACCGGCGCGATGCCGATGCCGAAGCCATGTTCCGGACGCCCGAACGCGTGTTCAAGGACGGCGTCGAGGTCGCTCGCGGGGGCCGGTTGACAGCCGCGCCGGTGGGCGGCACGCACTTCGTCGAACCCGAGTACGACCACGGCATCCACAAGCGCCTGCGCAAGCACTTCAGCGAACGCGGCCTGGTCAACTTCGACCATGTGGCCATCGGCCGCGACGAGCTTTGCCAGTGCTGCAATGGCGGCCGGCTGCTGCCCACGGCCTGCTTCGAAGGACAAGCGAGTTGATTCACGACGGCCTGATCCGCAACGGCGTGGTCATCGACGACACCTTCGCCGAGGCCTTCCCGATGAAGGCCACGCGCATCCTCATCACCGCGCACAACATGACCTGGGCGCGCCATGCCGCCGTCAGCGCCACCGGTTTTGCGACCAGCGTCATCGCCTGCGGTTGCGAAGCCGGCATCGAGCGCGAGCTCTCGCCCGACGAAACACCCGACGGCAGGCCCGGTATCGCGATCCTGCTGTTCGCGATGAGCGGCAAGGAACTGGCCAAGCAGATCGAACGCCGCATGGGCCAATGCGTGCTGACCTGCCCGACCACGGCGATGTATGCAGGCATCGCCGAAGGCGAGGCCGTGGCCCTGGGCAGGAACCTGCGCTTCTTCGGCGACGGCTGGCAGATCAGCAAGCTCATCGACGGTGTGCGCTACTGGCGTGTGCCGGTGATGGACGGCGAGTTCGTCGCCCAGGAAACGACGGCCATCACCAAGGCCGTGGGCGGTGGCAACCTGCTGCTGCTGGCACGCGACACCGATTCGGCCCTGGCCGCGGCCGAAGCCGCGGTGTCGGCGATGCGGCGTGGGCCCAACGTCGTGATGCCGTTCCCGGGCGGCGTGGTGCGCTCGGGTTCGAAAGTGGGCAGCAAGTACCCGGCGTTGATGGCATCGACCAACGAGGCGTTTTGCCCCACGCTCTACGGCATCGCACCGAAGACCCAACTCACGGCCGAGACGGCCTGCGTGATGGAAATCGTCATCGACGGCCTGACCGAAGCCGATGTCTCGACTGCCATGCGCGCCGGGCTCGACGCCGGTATCGCGCTGGGTGCTGCATCCGGGCTGCTGCGCATCAGCGCCGGCAATTACGGCGGCAAGCTCGGGCCCTTCCACTTCCACCTGCACCAGCTGATGGGGGTGGCGTCGTGAGCATCACGCTGCGTCTGCGTACCGCGCCCGGCCTGCGGCTGGACCTGCGCGGCGTGCTGCCCTCCGTGCTGGCGGCGCTGGACGTATCGGCCATCGAGAAGCTGCCGCTGGGCCTGGGGCGCGAGACCGTGCCGCTGGCCGAATTCTTCGACGTCCAGCGCCAGGGCGACGAGGCCCGGCTGGTGCTGCAAGGCGATCTGTCGCGCTGCGACCGCATCGGCTGGCAGATGGCAGGCGGCAGCCTGCTCGTCGAAGGCGCGGTAGGCGACTGGCTGGCCGCAGGCATGACCGAAGGGCTGGTGCAGGTGCACGGCTCGGCGCGCGACCTGGCCGGCTGCGAGATGGTCGGCGGTGAATTGCAGGTCGACGGCGACGTCGGCGACTTCGCCGCCAGCGCCCAGCCGGGCAGCATGGACGGCATGCGGGGCGGCGTCTTCAACGTGCGCGGCAGCGTCGGTCAGCGCTTCGCCGACCGCATGCGCCGTGGCACCGTCTTCGTGCATGGCGACGCGGGCGACTTCTTCGCATCGCGGCTGGTGGCGGGCACCATCGCCATTGCCGGGCGTATTGGTGCCCACCCCGGCTACGGCATGCGTCGCGGCAGCCTGGTCTTCGTCGGCCCGGCCCCGGCATTGCCCGACACCACCGTGGCCGCCATCGTCGGCACGCCCGTCATCTGGCAACTGCTGGCGCGTTCGTTGCAGCGCCGGGGTGGCGCCTTCAGCGGCCTGGCGCAGCGCGCCGTGCGGCGCCATCTGGGCGACCTGGCGGTCGGCGGCCGGGGCGAATGGCTGCTGACGAACTGACTTCCAGCATTCACTGACCACAAGGACCCAGACGATGAGCCAGAAATACACATTTCATGCGGGCGAGGCGACCGTGCTCGCCAAGGACGGCCAGTTCACCGACGCCATGCCCGAGATCCTGATCGGACGCACCGACGGCCCGGTGGGCCAGGCCTTCGCCAACCTGATGGCGCAGAGCAAGGGCCACACCGCAATGTTCGCCATCCGCGCCTGCAACCAGCTGGTGCGCCCGGCCACCATCGTCGTGCCCAAGGTGACGCTGAAGGACATGGCCAACATCGACCTCTTCGGCGGCGTGGTGCAGTCGGCAACGGCCGATGCGGTGGTGGACTGCCTGATCGAAGGCCTCATCCCCAAGGACATCGCCAATGAGCTGTGCATCATCAGCCTGGTCTGGATCGACCCGCGCTGCGCGAAGGACCCGAACCTCGACAAGAAGGACATGTACCGCACCAACTACGAGGCCACCAAGCTGGCCCTGAAGCGTGCGCTGGACAACGAGCCCAGTGTCGACGAACTCATTGCCAACCGGCACCGCATCAAGCACGACATGGATGACTGGAGCTGACAGCCCGGTCTTGGCGCTGCTCCACGACGAGGCATTCATGCGGGCCATCGGCCACACCCACGAGGCCATCCGCAACTTGACACGCCGCCCGGCGACTGCAGCCGTTGTCGAGAACCGCCTGTGACGACGCTGGCGCTCTTTGACCTGGACCACACGCTGATCCCGTTCGACAGCGGCATGGCCTGGACGCAATGGCTGGTGCAGCGCGGCCACCTGCCGCCCGAGGCCGAGGCGCGCTACCTGGCCTTCTGCCACGACTACGTGGCCGGCACGCTGGACATCCACGCCATGCACCACGCCAACCTGGCGCCACTGGCCCCGCACAGCCCGGAAACGCTGCAGGCCTGGGCGCTGGAGTTTGAGTCGCATGTCCGCCCACAGGTGCCCGCCAGCCGCCGCGCCCTGGTGCAGCAGCACCTGGACGCCGGCCACCTCTGCGCCATCGTCACTGCCACCACCCGCCTCGTGGCCGAGCCGTTGGCGCGTGTGTTCGGCCTGCAGCACCTGGTGGCCACCGAGGCCGAGCAGGTCGATGGCCGCTACACCGGCGCCATCGCGGGCGAGCCCTGTTTCCGCGAAGGCAAGCCGCGCCGTGTGAACGCATGGCTGCGGCAACTGGGTTTCGACGCCGGCCTGCAGGCCTTCGATGCCAGCTGGTTCTACAGCGACTCCGCCAGCGATCTGCCCCTGCTGCAGGCGGTGACGCACCCGGTGGCGGTGTGTCCCGACGAGCGGCTCGGCGCGCATGCAGGTGCAGCCGGCTGGGCAATCTGGCAAGAGCGCTGAACACGCAGGGCGACGACGCTGGCGGGTCTGGACAGGTTTCATGCCCTCATGAAGCTGAACAGCCACCTGCTCAGGTCTGCAGCAGACCCCAGTTCAGCGCCACCAGGGTCAGCTCGCTCTGGTTCGTGGCCTGCAGCTTCTGCTTGATGTTGTAAAGATGTGTGCCCACCGTGCTGGGCGACAGGTTCAGGTTCTGCGCGATGTGGGCGACGCTGGCGCCGCGCGCCAGCTGCAGGAAGATGGCGAATTCACGTTCGCTCAGCGCGTCGGCCGGGCTGGTCTCGCCGTGCACCTGGGCCAGCGCCATGGCCTGAGCGGTGGACGCGTCGACATAGGCGTGGTTGCCGGCCACGGCCGTCACCGCGACGATCAGCGCATCGGGTGCGCTGCGCTTGGCCAGATAGCCCAGCGCGCCAGCGCGCAGCACACGGCGCGGATGGGCGGTATCCTCGTGCGCCGACAGAGCCAGGATGCGTGCCTTCGGGTCTTGTGCCAGCAGCCGGCGCACCGCTTCCAGGCCGCCCATGCCGGGCATCGACAGGTCCATCACCACCACGTCGGGCTGCACGCGCGGGTAGTCGCTGCAGGCCTGCTCGCCGCTGTCGCACTCGGCCACCACTTCCACCTTCGCATCGGCCAGCAGCATGCGAAACCCCATGCGCACCAGGGCGTGGTCGTCGACCAGCATCACGCGGATCATGTCCGCACCACAGGTAACTCCAGCCGCAGCAAAGTGCCGCCGCCGGGGCGCGGCTGCAAGCTGAAGCGCCCGCCCAGGGCCTGGGCGCGTTCGGCCATCCAGCGCACGCCATGGTGGCCGGCACCGGCGTTTTCCGGCAGGGCGGGCAGCCCCCGCCCGTTGTCGGCCAGGTCCAGCTGCAACTGGCCTTCGTGCAGCTTCAGCGCCAGGTCGAGCCGCGTGGCCTGGCCGTGGCGAACGGCGTTGTTCATGCCTTCCTGTGCGGCGCGGTACAGGGCCAGGCTGGTGTCGGGCTGCAGCTGCACGTCGCCCAGGTCCACCTGCAGCTGCACCTCGGCACCCTGGCTGCGGCGCGTGCGCTCGGCCAAGTCGGCCAGGGCATCGGCAAGGCCGAAGCGGTCCAGCACCAGCGGCGACAGGCGCGGGATGATGCTGTGCATGGCGTCGTACAGGCGCGACGACTCGTCGGCGATCAGGCGCGCCGCCGCTTCGGTTTCCGCTTCGGCCGGCCGGCCCTGCATGCGCCCGGCAATCGACAGTGCCATGCTGCGCATGGCTGTCACCGACTGCCCCAGCTCGTCGTGCAGTTCGCGGGCAATGAGCTTGCGCTCCTGTTCGATGTGCTGTTCTGTCCAGCGTGTGAGCTCGCGGCTGTCGGACAACTGCATCTCGGCGCGCACGGCGCGACGTTCGGTCTCGATGTGCTGCTGCAGCTCTTGCACCATGCGGTTGAAAGCCGCGCCGATGGCACCGGCTTCGCGCCCCGGCAGGGCCGGCAAGGCGGTGGCGAACTGCCCCTGTTGCACTTGGTCCAGCGCTCGCACGATGCTGCCGAAGGGCCGTACCGTGCGCCCCACCAGCAGGAACACGGCACCGTTCACCAGCACCAGCAGACCGGCCGCCAGCTGCAGCAGCCCGATCCCGTCGTCCCAAGCGTCGAGCACCGCGCGTGAAGCATTGGCGCGCACCAACAGCCGGCTGTCGGGGAACTGCAAGCTGTTCTCGGCCAGTGGCGGCTGCACGAGGTGGGCGAACCAATCCGGCGCGTCGCGCCCGGCCTTGTAGGGCGATGGCGGCGAGGTGTACAGCACGCGGCCCTGGGCGTCGAGCAGGCTGATGTCGGTGGACCGCACGCGCCCCATGCCCTGCAGGAAGACCAGCATGGCGGGTGTGCCCTGTGCGGCATAACTCCAGATCGTGCGGTCCAGCATCTGCGCGGCCACGCGGTTGGCGGCCACCACCTCTTCGCGCACCGATTCACGCATGTGGCGCAGCTGCAGCCACAGCATGGCGGCGACGAACAGCAGCGTCAGAACGCCGACGATGAGGTTGATCTGCAGCCGCAGGCTTATGTCGCTGTGAAGGGGTGGTTGATGCTGGCTCACACCGCGATGCTATCGGCGCCGGCCCGGGTGCAGGCTCATGAAAATCATGAGGCCGTATTCATGAACACCAGCCTGTTGCAGCGGCCGGATGGCGCGCAGCATTGGTTTACAGCAGCGATCTTGCTGCTGATCTCGACCTTTCCCAACCACCCGGAGAAATTCCATGACCTGGCAAACCCCCACCGCGATCGACTGGCGCTTCGGTTTCGAGATCTCGCTGTACGTGGCCAACCGCTGAGAGCTGCTGAAAGCCGCTGAAATTGCTCCGGGCCCGGCATGCGAATCACCATTCTGGGCTCGGCGGCGGGCGGTGGCTTTCCGCAGTGGAACTGCAATTGCCCGAACTGCGCCGGTGTGCGCAGCGGCGCCGTGCGCGCCAAGCCGCGCACACAGTCGTCCATTTTCGTCCGCCCCGGCCTGGCCGAGGCAGACGGTGTGGACGGCATCCTCTTCAACGCATCGCCCGACATCCTGGCCCAGATGCGCGCCGTGCCGGCGCTGCAGCCGGCGCGGGCGCTGCGCGACACGGCCATCGCCGGCGTGGTGTTGATGGACGGACAGGTGGACCATGTCACCGGCCTGTTCATGTTGCGCGAACGCGGCAGTGCGCTGCCGCTGTGGTGCACCGACCCGGTGGCTGAAGACCTGCACCAGGGCAACCCGGTGTTGCGGGTGCTGGAACATTACTGCGGCGTGCAACGCCATCGCATCACGCTCGACGGCGCGGACTTCAGCGTGCCCGGCAGCGGTGCCCTGCGGCTGCAGGCGCTGCCGCTGGACAGCCGGCCTGCGCCCTATTCGCCGCACCGCCACCAACCGGTGCCGGGCGACAACATCGGCATCAGCATCACCGACTCCGCCACGGGCGGCCGCGTCTTCTATGCCCCGGGCCTGGGCGCCATCACGCCACCGGTGTTCGACGCCATGGCGGCGGCCGACGTGGTGCTGGTCGACGGCACCTTCTGGACCGACGACGAGATGGCCCGCCGCGGCGTAGGCACGCAGCGCGCCCGCGATATCGGCCACCTGCCGCAAAGCGGGCCGGGTGGGATGCTCGAATGGCTGGCACAGCTGCCCCCGCGCACGCGGCGGCTGCTGATTCACATCAACAACACCAACCCCATCCTCGACGAAGACTCGCCTGAACGCGCTCAGCTGGCCGCAGCGGGCGTGCAGGTCTGCGAGGACGGCATGGAAATCCGGGTCTAGACGATGACAAGCGCCGCATGGTCACGCGATGAATTCGAAGCCCGCCTGCGCGAGCGCGGCAAGGCTTATCACATCCACCACCCGTTCAACCAGATGCTGAACAACGGCCGCGCCACGCCCGAGCAGGTGCGCGGCTGGGTGGCGAACCGTTGGGTCTACCAGATCGCCATCCCGCTGAAGGACGGCGCGATCCTGTCGAACTGCCCCGACCGCGAGGTGCGCCGTGGCTGGGTGCAGCGCATCCTGGACCACGACGGCTTCGAACTTGGCGGCATTCGCGACCCGGGCGGACTGGAAGCCTGGCTGCGCCTGGCCGATGCGGTGGGCCTGCGGCGCGATGAGGTCGAAGACCAGCGCCACGTCGTGCCTGCGGTGCGCTTCGCCGTCGACGCCTATGTGAACTTCGCGCGCCGTCAGCCCTGGCAAGAGGCGGTGTGCTCGTCGCTGACCGAACTGTTCGCACCCGAGATCCACAAGCAGCGCCTCGCCACCTGGCCCGAGCATTACCCCTGGATCGACCCCGAAGGCTTGCGCTACTTCCGCCAGCGCGTCAGCCAGGCGCGGCGCGATGTCGAACAGGGCCTGGCCATCACGCTGGCGCACTTCGACACCCTGGCCCTGCAGCAGCGCGCGCTGGACGTGCTGCAGTTCAAGCTGGACGTGCTGTGGGCGATGAACGACGCCATGGCCACGCGCTACGGGGTTAACGCATGACGCCCGAGAGCAGGCCGCGCATCGGCCCGGGATTCAGGCTGCAGTGGGAAGCCGCACAGGACTGCCATGTGCTGCTTTATCCGGAAGGCATGGTGAAGCTGAACGGCAGCGCCGGGCACATCATGACGCGCTGCGACGGCACCAAAGCCATCACCGAGATCGTCGCTGACCTGGAAGCCGCTTTCAGCACCGAAGGCCTGCAGCCGGAGGTGCTGGGCTTCATCGACATCGCTGCCGGCAAGCGCTGGCTGGTCGACGCAGGATCTGGATCAAGAGAGGCAGCGCCATGACTGCGGCAGCCAAGATCGGCCCGCCGCTGTGGCTGCTGGCCGAGCTGACCTACCGCTGCCCCCTGCATTGCGTGTTTTGCTACAACCCGCTGGACTTCGCGCAAACGCAGGCCGCGCAGGAACTGGACACCGAAGGCTGGCTGCGCGTGTTGCGCCAGGGTCGCGAACTGGGGGCTGTGCAATGCGGTTTCTCAGGGGGTGAACCGCTGCTGCGCGAAGACCTGGAAGTGCTGGTGGCCGAGGCCCGGCACCTAGGCTATTACACCAACCTGCTGACCAGCGGTGTCGGCCTGACACCCGAACGCGGCGCGGCACTGAAGGCCGCCGGCCTGGACCATGTGCAGCTCTCGTTCCAGGACAGCACGAAGGAGATGAACGACTTCCTGTCGCACACGAAGACCTTCGACCTCAAGAGCCGCGTGGCCGGCACCATCCGCGCCAACGGCTGGCCGATGGTGATGAACGTGGTGCTGCACCGGATGAACATCGAGCATGTCGACCGCATCATCGAGATGGCGGTGGACATGGGTGCCGACTACCTGGAACTGGCCAATACCCAGTACTACGCCTGGGCCCTGCACAACCGCGACGCGCTGCTGCCCACGCGTGACCAGTTGCAGCGCGCCGAAGCCACGATGGCGCGCTGGCGCGAGAAGCTCGGCGAGAAGATGCGCATCTTTTTCGTGGCCCCCGACTACCACGACGGCAAGCCCAAGAAGTGCGTCAACGGCTGGGGCAGCATGTTCCTGACCGTCACCCCAGACGGCACAGTCTTGCCCTGCCACACCGCGCGCATGCTGCCGGGCCTGGCCTTCCCGAACGCGCGCGAGCATTCGCTGCGCGACATCTGGTTCGACTCCGAAGGCTTCAACCGCTACCGCGGCACCGGCTGGATGAAGGAGCCCTGCAGCAGTTGCGACCAGCGCGAGATAGACCTGGGCGGCTGCCGCTGCCAGGCCTGGTTGCTGGCGCAGGACCCGGCCGCCGCCGACCCGGTATGCCCGAAGAGCCCACATCACCACCAGGTGCAGGCGGCGATCGATCGCGCAGAACGCAATGCCGCCGCGCCGCAAGTGGTGGAGCACCCGCTGGTGTTCCGCGACCCGGCGGCCTCGCGCCGGCTCGCGCCGAACCGGCTTCCCTAGAAGCAGTTCGGCACGGCCTGCTGCATCCGGCAGCTCCAGCGGAAGCTCTCGGCGCCCTGCTTCATCGACCGCCTGAAGGTGGCCGTAGCCTCGTGATCGATGGCGTCTGGCAGCGGCACGGTGGCCGGGACGCCGGTGCTGTTGGTGTAGAAGTTCACGAAGCAGGTGCGCTCGGGCGGGCAGAACTGCCGGATCTGCGCCTCGTAAGCGACCTGGTCGCGGGCTTGGTCCAGTGGCACGATGACGAGCACCATCAGGCCCTGGCGGCCGGCCACCTGCCAGGGTGTCGGCGTCTGGGCCAGCGCCGCGGAGGTGGCCAGCAGCAAGGCGATGGCCGACAGGCCGTAGTGCATGGGGAGCCTCATTGGACGAGTCGCAGGATTTCGAGCTGCTCTTCCACAGTCTCGAAGGTGCCGGTGCCGGCTGGCATCTGCATCAAAGGCCGGGCCTGCCCGTCAAGCAGCCAGACGCTGGGGTAGACGAGCTGGCGCACCCGTTCGTCGCCCATCTCGCGCATCCAGTCGCTGTAGTTCAGGCTGCGCCCGCCCACGCGGAAGAACAGCTTGGGGGCCTGCAGCAGCAGGGCGCTGCGCAAGTCCACCACCAGATAGCGGGCCTGGAAATGCGGCACCAGGGCCACTGCATTCTTCGCCAGGAAGGCTTCGTAGCGGCGGCAGAAAGGGCAGTCGCGCGCACCCAGGTAGACGTAGAGCGATTTGTTCTCGTTGCGCGCCCGCAGCAAGGCGGCGTCGAGGTCGAATTCGGCGCGGTCGGAACCGCCGGCAGGTTCGACCACCATCGCTGCATAAGCCGCAGGCAGGGCCGCCTGCGCGCTGCCCCAGGCCAGCGCTGCGATCAGCACCGCCAGCGGAGCCATCACCGCGCTCGCGCCCAGCTTCATTCGATGCCCACCGCCAGCCGGCCGACATATTGCCGGTCCTTGGTGTCTTCAACGTCGGCGCGCAATTCACCGCCCGCGCGTGGCACGAAGTTGAAGCGCAGCATGGGGTTCTCGCTGACCGAGAAGTCGAGTTCGGCGCTGAGCAGCGGTTGTCCGTTATAGCTGAGCTTCAAACTGCGCACGAAGTACGGCGGGATGAACATCACCGTCTGGTTGTTCAACTCGAAACCGGTGTCGTTGGGGTGCAGCACCGTCACCTGCGCGGCGGTCACTGCGTTCGGCTTCAGACCTTCGGGCAACTGCAGCACGGTCTTGCCGATGAGCTCGGGGGACTCGCGGTTGGGGGGCGCAGAGCAGCCGCCCGAGGTCTTCAGATAGCGCGAATCCATGTGCAGTTCGCCGTTGGACAGCTCGCTGACCACCCGTACATGGCTGTATTCGTCAACCCGCAGCCGGGTTTCGAAATCGGCCTGGCCGATGGCCGGCGTGAGCTCGATGACCGCGGCCACGGGCGACGGGTTCTTGTCGACGAACAAGTAGACACGCTGCACGAAAAGCTCGGGCCGCTGCGGCAGTTTCGACACCACCTTGATGGGCACCGAAGCACCGTAGGCCGCGCGCAGCGGCGCCACCATCTGCACCTGCAGCCGGCCGGGCGTGGTTTCGATGCTGCGGCCGGGGAAGAGCTTGGCGCGCAGGCGTTCCCATTCGGGCGAGCTGTCGCCATGGGCTGCGTTGGGCAGCCCGCCCGGGGCGGCCAACGCGGCGCTGCATGTGCCGAGCAGGGCGGTGATCAGCAGGGTTCGGCGCAGGTGTTTCATGAGCGGGCTCCTTGTTCGGCAGGTGCCAGCAATTGCTGGCGTTCCAGGCGCAGGAAGACCACCGACGCATTGCGGCGGTGGATGATGTCGTACTGGTCCCAGCGGCTGAATTCGGGCAGTTCGGCGGCGTCGGGCACGGCGCTCAGGGCGGTGCCGGCCTTCAGCAAGGCGGCACAGCGCGCTTCCAGCTGCGCCAGATAGCGGTCGTTGCCGACGGCGACTTCGCGGCCGCCGGCCTTGCCGTGGCCCGGCACGATGGTTTCTATGTTCAGCGTGCGCAGCGCGCTGATGGCCTGGCGCCACTGCGCCATGTCGCCGTCCTGCACGTCGGGGATGCGGCGGTTTTCCAGCAGGCCGCCTGCAAACAGGGTGCCGGTGCGGGTGTCCAGGGCGCTGGCGCTGCCCGGGCCGTTGGCCAGGCCGTGGTGGCTGACGAGCACCGGCCGGCCGATGGTGTCGAGCACATGCGTGTCGTCGAACAGCACGTCAGGCTTCGGTACCACGGTGCCGCGCATCGCTTCTTCGCCGAGTTCGGCGCGCAGCGTCTTCAGGCAGGTTTCACAGCGTGCCGCCATCAAGGCCGCGGCGTGGCGCTGCATGTGCACTTCGATGCCGCGTGTCTGGTAAGCAGCGGCGCCGAAGATGAATTCCTGCCGGGCCTGCGTCAGCAGCACCTGGCGCACCGGGCGGGGCGTCACCTGTGAGATGGCATTCAGCAGCGCCTGGCCGTGCAGGAAGGAGGTGCCGGTGTCGATGGCCATCACGCCCTGGCGGCCGACGATGAAGCCGGCATTGCCGACACGGCCGAGGTTGGAGGACGAGAGTTCCCCCGGCAGCCCTTGCAGCATGTAGACACCCTCTTCGACTTCAAGCGCCTGCACGGGGGCCTGTGCCCAGACAGTCGACGCCCAGGGCAGGGCGGCCGCGGCCAGCAACAGGCCGCGTCGGGTAAAGGGCTGAGGGGTGCTGCGGGTCACCGGTATTCAGGGTTTCTCTAGAAGGGTCGTCAGGTTCGCCAGGCCCGACTGACAGTCACCAGTCACGGCCTTGACCGCTGTGTCGTACGCCTGCAGTGTCTCGGCGGCGCTTTCGTCCACGGCCGGGTGCCAGTCCATGAGGGCGTCGAAGTTGCCCATGCGTGTCCAGACTGCGGCGGCCGGCACGGCCACGCTGGCGGCCAGCACCGGCACCGACACCAGGGCAGGCAAGCGAGGCATCAGGAAGCCGCCGGTGCCAGCACCAGGGTACTTTCGAAGCGCCGTTCCTGCGAGTCCAGGACTTCGACCTTCAGTTCACCTGGAGCGCGCGGCACGAAGCGGAAGCGCAGGTTCGGGTTCTCGCTGATCGAGAAGTCGAGCTCGGCCGTCATCACCAGCTTGCCGGCATAACTGACGTTCACCTGGCGAACGAAATGCGCTGGCGTGAACTGGCGCGTCAACTGGTTGAGCGCCATGCCCGAATGGTTCGGGTGGTTGATCATCACCTGCGCCAGCAGAGGTTGGCCCGGGCGCAATTCGCCGTCAACGCGCAGCCGCATCTTGCCCAGGTTGGCGAGGGCTTCGGCGGGGTCCTTGCCGGCAGGTGCCGAACAGCCTCCCGAGGCCTTGACGTAGCGCGTGCTCATGAAGAGCTGGCCGTCGCTGAGCTCGGCAATAGCGCGGACATGGGTATATTCGTCGATGCGCACGCGGGTCTCGATCTCGGCATTGCCGTTGCCGGGCGCGAAGTCGAAGACTGCAGCCACTACCGAGGGGTTGCTGTCGATGACCAGGGTCAGCCGCTTGAAGTAGCGACTGTCGCCTGCTGCGAGATGCGTGCGCATGGCCACCGGCACCACCGCGGCGTCTGCGGCGCGCTGCGGGGCTTCCAGTTCCAGCATCCCGGCCGGGGCGGCGGCGATGCTGCGGCCCTTGAACAGGCTCGCCTTCACCTTCTGCCAGTTCGGGCTGGCCTCGGGGTTGTCGGCGTTCTTTAACTGGGCTTGCGCGGTGGTGAAGAACAGGGCCGCCAACACGGTGGCGGTGCGCTGGGCCAGGCCTTTCAGCCCGCGGTTCGGGAGCGTGATGTGCATGTCAGTCTTCCCATTCCAGTTCGGCATAGGCGGCCGTCAGGTTGCGACGATGGAAATGCTCGGCCAGCAGCCACGGGCCACCACCTGGAGCAGGAGCATCTTGCACCGTCTGCGCCAGGCTGCGTCGCTCGCGCAGCGCTTTTCTCACGTCGTGTTGCAGTGTTTCCAGGTAGGCCTGTTGCGGTGCCAACAGCCCCGGCCAGTCGCGGGTCGGCGCGCCATGGCCGGGAATGGCCAGGGCCACGTTCATGCGCTGCAGTTCGGCCAGCACTGCCAGCCAGCCCTTGAGCTTGCCGTCGAGCACGGGCATGTGGCCTGCGAAGACCAGGTCGCCCAGAAACAAGCTGCGGGTCTGTTGGTCCAGCACCGTCAGGTCGCTGTCGGTGTGGCCAGTGGGCCAGGCGCGCAGCGCGAGCTTGCGGCCACCCAGGTCGATTTCCAACTCCCCCGTCACCGGAAGGCCGGGCGTCACCAGATTTTGCGGCGCCAGGGTGATGCCGGCGTCGCGCTGCAGCGCGTGCGCCCAGTTACGCTGGCGTGCGGCGGCAGCGGCGGCGAAACGGGCATGGGCCACGAACTGCGGGGCGGCTCCGCCGCTGGCCGCGGCGAACGCGCCCAGGCCCAGCGCATGGTCGGGGTGGGCGTGAGTGCTGATGACGTAGCACACCGGTAGTGGTGTGGCCTGCGCCACCGCCGCCAGCAGGCGTTGCCCGATGTCCGGCGAGCCGCCGGTGTCGACCACGGCAACGCAGCGGTCGCCGACGATGAAGGCCAGGTTGGCCACGTCGTCGGCCTTCGCTTCCATCCAGGCCTGCTGCTGGCCCTGGTGCACATAGACGCCCGGCGCCACCTGCTGCATGGCAAGCGGCGCAGCCGCCGCAGCAGGCAGCGCCAGCGCCCATACCGTCATCCAACCCAGCAGCAGGCGTAGGCACGGGCTTGGGGCCATGGCGCAGGTCTCAGCGTGGTGACGCCGTGTTGATGAAGCAACCCTGCTTCACCTTGGTCTGCAGATCGCGGAAGCGGCGGATCTGCACCTGCAGCGATTCCGCGTCGCGGATATAGCCGCCCCGTTCACCGCCGATGCTGTTGGCAAGGGTGGCGGTGCTCATGGTCATGTAGTCGTCAAAGCGCACCTGCCGCGCCAGCGCATCCAGCGCGCACGAGCATTTGTTGTTCATCTCGTAATAAGGCCCGGGGTGGTCGCGCACGCATTCCTGCACGTAGAGCACACGATCGACGGTGGGAAAGTCGTTGGCCCAGCCGGCGCTGGACGCTAGCAACAGTGCGGCACCGACGGCGATTTGCAAGGGGGTGGTCTTCATGGGACGGACGCTCGCTGGGATGTCAGGGCAAAGCCTTGGGTGGGAAGGCGGACGCGCCTTCGATGAGCATTTCCTGCTGCATCAGCGGCACTTGGTCGGGCAGTTTGGCACCGATCGTGGTCTGGATGCCGTAAACCCCACCGGGCACGGCCGGGGACAGGACGAAGCGGTACTGCTTGCCCAGGTACTTCTCGAACTTCGCGCGGTTGGGGTCGTCGAGGTAGGGCGAGATCAGGATCTCCTGGCCTTCGATCTCTTTGCCCTTGTAGGCCACAAGCACGCTGCGCACCGTGGCACCGTTGAACAGCGCCATTCGGATGCGCTTGCGGAAATAGGTCTGCGAGCCCTTGGTCAGGCGTTGCATGGTGCGCAGGTCGTTTTCCAGGAAGTACAGCACCACCGGGTTGCCTTCGGCACCTTCGATTTCGGGCAGTTTCAACATGCGCGAACCGGTCAGGAATTCGCCGCTGGCCTTGCAGCATTGCGTTTTGCCGGGAACGAGGCTGGCGACTTCGAGGCTGACCTTGTCCTCGAAGCCCGGCTCCTGGCTGCCGGTCTGCCGGAAGGCATAACGCAGCGTGGCGGGCAGGGCCACGTTGTCGAGCTGTCGGGTCATGAACAGCAACTTCTCGGCCGCCGAGAAGTCCTGCTTTTCATCGACGGCGAAAGCCGGGGCCGACAGCACGGCGGCGGCGGCGAGAAGCAGGGCAGGGAGTGAAGTCTTGAGCATGGTCGGGGGCATTGCAAAGGGTTGCAGAACGGCGCAGGTCAGCGGTCATGAAGCGTTAGCGACGGCCAGCCGGCTACGGGCCTGGCTACGGGCCCGCGGCCGGTAGCACCAGTCCGGCAGCCAGTGCGGGGTCCAGCGCCTCCAGCCGCTGCCGAATGGCTTGTGCCTTGGTCCGTTCACCCTGGCGCAGGGCCAGTTGGCCCAGGTACAACCAAGTCGGGCCCGCCGTGGGCGCCAGCTTCAGCGATTGCTCCAGCGCCTCGGCCGCGTCGACTAGCCTGCCCAGGCCGTCGAGCGCACGGGCCAGAGCGTTCCAGGGTGCGGGGTCGTCGGCGTCGGACTCGCTCCAGCGCCGGGCCAGGGTTTCCAGTTCGGCCCATTTTAAGTCGCGCTGCAACGCAGCGGCCTGCAGGAAGGCAGCTTGAGTCGGCGGCTGGCGCTGCCAGTAGTACGAGTCGCCCGGCCCAGCAGGAGTCACGGGCAGGAACGCCTGGCTGTCGGCCAACAGCGGCGCCAGCCATTCCACCGGCGAAGCAAAGTAATGGAGAAGGCCGCCGCGCAGGCGGAAGGTGAGCACGCCGACCAAGCGCAACTGCTCGTCGAAGAGAGCGCCGCCGCTGGCGCCGGAGCTGAACCAGTTGTCGCTCTGGATCACGTACCCGCCGTCCAGCCGGTGCAGTTCGATCACCTTGCCGGTGCTGCTTTGAAGGCCCTGGCCGCCGGTGAAGCCCACCGCTGCGACGGCCTGGCCGTTCTTGAGCTCGGCCGATCGGCCCAAGGTCACGCGTGGCGCGCCCAGGCGCGGCACCCGCAACAGACACAGGTCGTGCGCGGCGTCGCGGGCCTGGGCTTCGACCCGCCAGCGCTGGTCGCCTCGTAGCACGTTGATGCTGACGGCGGACTGTGTGACGTGGCAGTTCGTGACGACGACCCCGTCGGCGACCACCACACCCGAACCGATGGAATAGCCGCCTTGCTGGCGGACCACCTCAATCTTCAGGACGCTGGCGGCGGCCTCGAAGAGGCGCTCGCGCTCCAGGCTGGCAGGGGCAGGCAGGCTGAGGGAACACCCCAGCAACAGGGCCGTGGTGGCGAGCAGGCCGTTCATGCCCCTGGTGCCCCCTGTCCCCGTGCTTCAGTTGCGACGCAAGTCGTAAGAATCGTCGACCACGGGCACGCCGAATTCCTTGAGGATGGCATCAATGCCAGCGCGCTGGCTGTCGATCAGCCCTTCGATCTGCTGCTTCCACTCGCGCTCGCCGTAGCGCAGGCCGATTCCCATCTCGAAGCTCAGCCGCACGCCCGGTTCCGACTTCAAAGGAATCACCACGAGCTTTGGGCTCTGAATGCGCTGGGCGAAGTAGCCTGCGATCGGCCCCCAGACGATGGCCACGTCAATCTTGCCGGCGGTGAGGTCTTTTTCGATGATCTCGCCGGGGTACTGGTCGGGGTTGGCGCTGACGATCGCATAGGGCACGCCCTGGTCGGTGAGTCGGTGGTGGGACAGCCAGGCGGAAGCCGGCGACTTGTCGTACACCCCGATTCGCAGCTTGGACAAAAAGGCGCGGTCCAGCGCCAGAAAGTCTCCGCTGCTGCTGACTTGGTCCATGCCCCTGCCTTTGGCGAAAACCAGGGCGTAGGCCGACCGGTACAGCGGCTTGGTGACCTGGGCGCCACCGCCGCCACCCACGGGCATGCCCATGATGATGTCGCAGCGGAAGTCCTCACCCGGCAGCTTGTAGCGCAGCGTGTTGCGCACGAAAGCCAGGCGTTGCGGAAACGAGAAATAGGTGACGGGCAGCCCCAGCGCGGTGCCGAACAATTCGGCCAGCTTGTTCTCGATGCCCTCGCCCTTCAGGTTCGAGAACGGCATGTTGTTCGGGTCCTGGCAGACACGCAGGGCTTTGCGGGCGGGCGGCGCGTCGTCTGGTGTGACGGTCTGGGCCTCGACCGGCGACATCGCCAGGCAGGCAGCGGCTGCGATCAGGGCGGCAAGGTGTCGACCGGCTGCCAGCGGGCCGACAGGGAAGCGGCTGCTCATGGAGCGAGCTCGACCTTCGCGCGGGTAATGGCGCCGTCGGAACGGCCTTTCAGGTAGGCATAGAGCTGGTCCATGTTGTCCATGACCTGCTTGCTGTTGCCGAAGCTCTGCATGCCCTTCTCGATACGACCGTCACGGACGATCCTCACGAACTCGTCCTTGCTCAGCACCTTCAAGCTTTCGATCAGCGAAGGGCCGACCATGCCTTCCTGGTTCGCGCCGTGGCAGCGATCGCAGGCGGCAGCGCGCCAGGTGCGAAAGCCCTTTATCGTTTCGGCGTCGACCTTGTAGCCGTCGGTCACGGTGTAGAGCTTGGTGTCTTGTGCCTGCGCCGCGTTGGCGAAGGCCAGGGCGAAAAACAGTGCGGAAAACGGGGCGGAGAACGGGGCGGAGATCTTGAACTTCATGACTTGATATCGGCGAAGAAAACAGAAAAGGGGCGGGGCCCAGGCCAGCCGCCCCCGAGAGACATGCCTCGGGCCCTGGCTGCCAGGGCCCGAGGCAGCGCTTGCTTCAGTTGGGCAGCGCGAACATGGTCAGTGAACCTCCGAGTTCGGTGTACTGGCTAAGTTCCTTGTAGCCACCCACCGCACCCAGGCCGTCGCTGTCCTTTGTCAGGCCTGCAGCCATGCCGATGCCGGCCCATCCGCCAATGCCCGAAAACACGCCCAGATACTGCTTGCCCTTGTGTTCATAGGTGAAAACGTTGCCGATGATGCCGGACGGGGTCTTGAACTTGTAGAGCTCCTTGGTGATGTCCTTGGCGTCGACGCACTTGATGAAGCCCTCGAGCGTGCCATAGCAGGAAATGCCACCCGCGGTGTTGAGCGAGCCGCTCCAGACCGAGAACTTTTCGGACTTGGACTGCACGATCTTGCCAGTGCCGGCGTTCCAGGTGATGAAGTTGCCCATGCCGCCATGGCTGCCCGGCGCGGGGTACATCGAAAGCGTGGCGCCCACATACGGCTGGCCTGCGACGTATTCGACGGCGAACGGCTCGTAGTCCATGCACACGTGGTTCGTGGGCACGTAGAACAGGCCAGTGTTCGGGTCGAACGAAGCCGGCTGCTGGTCCTTGGTGCCCAACGCTGCCGGGCAGATGCCCTTGGTGTTCACATCAGGACCGTTCTGCGCGGTCGAGTACTTCGACACCACTTGCGGACGACCGGTCTTCATGTCCACGTGCGTGGCCCAGTTCACCGTCGGGTCGAACTTTTCCGCCACCAGCAGTTCGCCCGTGACGCGGTTCATCGTGTAGGCGAAACCGTTGCGGTCGAAGTGCACCAGGGCCTTGGTCATCTTGCCCTTGACCGGGATGTCGGCCAGGATCATCTCGTTGACACCGTCGAAGTCCCACTCGTCGAACGGCGTCATCTGGTAGACCCAGTTGGCCTTGCCGGTGTCGACGTCGCGCGAAAAGATCGCCATCGTCCATTTGTTGTCACCCGGGCGCTGCGCCGGGTTCCAGGTGGACGGGTTGCCGGTGCCGTAGTAGACCGAGTTCGTGGCCTTGTCGTAGCTGAACCAGCCCCAGGTCGTGCCGCCGCCGATCTTCCACTGGTCGCCCTTCCAGGTCTTCAGCGAAGAGTCTTTGCCCACCGGCGCCATCTTGCCGTTGGTCCAGGTCATGGTCTTCTCGGGGTCCATCAGCATGTCAGCGTCGGGGCCGACACTCCAGCCCTTCCACACCTGCTTGCCGTCGCTCAGGTTGTAGGCTGCCAGGAAGCCGCGCACGCCCCATTCACCGCCAGAGATGCCAGTGATAACTTTGTCCTTGAAAACGTGCGGCGCGTTGGTGTTGACGGCGCCCAGCTTCGGGTCGCCATTCTTCACGTCCCAGATCTTCTTGCCGGTCTTGGCGTCAAGCGCGACCAGCATCGAGTCGGCCTGCTGCAGGATGACCTTGCCTTCGGCGTAGGCCAGGCCACGGTTGACGGTGTCGCAGCACATCTGCGGAATCACCGCCGGGTCTTGCTTGGGCTCGTACTTCCAGACGATCTTCTGGGTGTCGAGGTTGATCGCAAACACCTTGTTCGGGAAGGGCGAGTGCAGGTACATCATGCCGTCGATGACAAGCGGCGAGCCTTCGTGGCCGCGCAGCACGCCGGTGGAGAAGGTCCAGGCGACCTGGAGGTTCTTGACGTTGCTCTTGTTGATTTGGTTGAGCTTGCTGTAACGCTGGTTGAACATGTCGCCAGCCTGCATCGCCCAGTTCTTCGGGTTGGCGACGTTCTTTTCCACGTCCGCGTTGGCAAAGGCCAACGCCGGCAGGGCCAAGGTCATCGCTAGGGCTGTCTTGCTGACGCGGCCGCTGTAGTGACGCGGAAAACTCATGGGGGTCTCCTTGTTGAACGTTGTCGGGCTGTGCATTCCTGGAACCGACCGGCCCCATGCAAATCCCCGCAGCTTGTATGTCTGCAACACGCGTGCCCACTTTTCACGCCGCTTGGCCATTAAAAAGCGCATCCGCCTCCGGACCGATGGCTTGTCAATGCTTTTCGTCGAACAGCGACCGGACAAACCCTGAACGTAAGCGCCATTTTGCAAGATGCAAAGCTCTCTTCGGCCCATTCGGGGTGCCACGCTGTCCGGGAAAGTCCGGGGGTGGTTCCGAACCGCCCGCGTGCCGAGTGCTGCTTCAGTCACGGCCGGTGGCGCAGCTTTTGGCGCAGTGTGTTGCAGCCTCAGCGCAATCTCTGCGACATGACCCGCGCCACACAGCCGGTCCTGGCTGCAAGCCCGACATGCGCCCAGACTCGGCCCGGGCCAGCTGAACAACCCGTGCTGCGCGGGCGCAGAAGTTGCGCGTGATCAGGGGCAAACCCCGAGCAGTTCGACAGCCATGGCTTTGCAGTTGCCGACAGAATGAACGCCGGTCGTCCGGCTTGTTCCGACACCCATGCTGCGCATCCAAAACCTCACCCAACGTTATGGCAGCCACGCTGCACTGCAGTCCATCGACCTTGAACTGAAGCCGGGTGAATTCGTCGCTTTGCTCGGTCCGAACGGCGCTGGAAAGTCGACCCTGTTTCAGGTGCTGACCGGCCTGTTCGCGGCCAGCGAGGGCGAGGTCGAAGTCGCTGGACATTCGATGCGCCACGCCGCCAGCCGGGCCTTGCGACATATCGGCGTGGTGTTCCAGCAGATTTCCTTGGACCTCGACCTGAGCATCCGCCGCAACCTTCTGTTCCAGGCCGACCTGCACGGCCTGCCGCGTGCGCTGGCCCATGAACGCATCCAGGCCGGCTGTGCGCGGCTGGGCGTGGACGCCAATCTCGACCGCCCGGTGCGCGAGCTCTCCGGCGGCAACCGGCGCAAAGTTGAACTTGTTCGCGCCACCCTGCATCAACCGACGATGCTGCTGATGGACGAGGCCACCGTCGGCCTGGATCCGAAGTCGCGACAGGACTTGCTCCGCGCCTTGCATGCCGACGTTCGCGAGCGCGGCGCCTGCGTACTGTGGGCCACCCACCTGGTGAACGAGGCCGAAGGCGCCGACCGCGTCATCGTGCTGCACAAGGGGCGGGTGGTGGCCGACGGCACCCCGGCAGAAGTCACAAGCGCCATGGGCGCCGACACACTCGAGGCCGGCTTCATCGCCCGCACCAGTTGACCAACGCCTTCTGAAATAAGCATGAACAGTCGCTTTCGCACCCTGGCCTGCCGTTCGCTGTTTCTGGCTGCATTAGCCCTCGGCGGGCCGCCGGCGCTGGCCCAGGGCACCGTCTACGTGTCCAGCGAGAAGGACGACTCGCTGACCCTCATCGACCTGAACACACTGGCCGTCAAGGGCACCATCGCCACCTGCAAGCGCGCCCGCCATGTGCAGCTGACGCCCGACCGCAAGCTGCTGGTGGCCTGCACCGATTCCAACGCTGCCGACCTCATCGATCTGGCCAGCGGCAAGAGCCTGCGCCGCGTGCCGCTGGGCAACGAGCCCGAAGCCTTCGACATCTCGCCCGACGGCAAGACTCTGTATGTCTCGAACGAGGATGAAGGCGTCGCCAGCTTCGTCGACTTCGCCAGCGGCAAGGTCACGAGGACGGTGAAAGTGGGCGCCGAGCCCGAGGGTGTGAAGCTCAGCGCCGACGGGGGTACCCTGTACGTGACCTCGGAAGTCGCCAGCCTGGTTCATGTCATCGACACTGCCAGCGGCAAGCTGCTGAAGAACATCAAGGCCGGCAAGCGCCCGCGCCGCATGGCCTTCAATGCCGGCGGCACCGAGTTGTGGGTGACCAACGAGCTCGACGCCAGCGTCAGCATCATCGACACCGCCAGGCACGAAGTGGTGGGCACGATCAAGTTCGAGGTCAGGGGCGCACGCGCCGAAGACATCACCCCGGTGGGCATCCAGATGTCGCGCGACGGCAAGCGCGCCTTCGTGGCACTCGGCCGGGCCAACCACGTGGCCTTCGTCGACGTGGCTTCGCGCAAGGTCACGAACCTGGTCCTGGTGGGCAAGCGCGCCTGGAACGTGGCGCTGGACAAAGCCGAGGCGCGCTTGTTCGTCGTCAATGGCCTCAGCGACGACATCACCGTGGTCGACGTGGCCACGGCCAAGGCAGTGAAGAGCATTCCCGTCGGACGCGTGCCTTACGGCCTGGTGGTCGTGGAATGACGAGGCTGCGCGCCAGGATGGCCGCTGCGGCCCTGCTCCTGCTGTCGGCCTGGGCCGAGGCCACAGTGCTGAAGGCCACCCTGATCTCGCCGCAGGACGACACCCGGCTCGAACGTGCGCGTGCCGAGCGGGCCTATCTGGGCCACCCCACCGGCCCGGCTGCCAACGGCCTGGCCGTGGCGCTGCAAGAAGGGCAGTTCGAGCTTGAAGCCGCCGGCAGTTCGGTGGCGCTGAGCAACACCGAGGTCGCCACGCTGGAAGGCGCGCGGGCTGCCGCCATCGCCGCCGAGAAGGCCGGCGCCGCGGTGCTGCTGACCGACCTGCCCGAGGCCTGGACGCTGGCCGTGGTCGACGCCGTGAAGCTGCCGGTGCTGAACCTGGGCAATGCCGCCGACAGCCTGCGCCAGCAGGACTGCCGGGCCCGGCTGTTCCACCTGCCGGCCAGCGAACGCATGCGCGCCGACGCGCTGGCGCAGACCCTGGTGTCACGCAAATGGAGCAAGGTGTTGATGCTCACCGGCCCCAGCGCAGCCGATGTGCAGCGCGCCGCCACGGCCCAGGCCTCGCTGCGCCGTTATGGCCTGCAGCTGGTGGTGGCCAAGCCCTTCAAGCTGTCGGGAGACCCGCGCGAGCGCGCACTGGCCAACCCGGTGCTGCTGACCGGTGGCCAGATCTACGACGTCGTCTGGGTGGTCGACAGCGACGGCGAGTTTGCGCGCCTGTTGCCCTACGGAACGGCCCTGCCGCGGCCCGTCGTCGGCGACGCCGGCCTGGTGGCCCTGGGCTGGCATGCGCAGTTCGAACGCTTCGGCGCGCCCCAGGTGGCACGCCGCTTCGCCCGCGCCCACAAGCGGCCAATGACTGCGCACGACTGGTCGGCCTGGGTCGCCGGCAAGCTGCTGGTGACACTGGCCACGACCCAACCCAAGGGGCCCGTTGCCGCCTGGGGGCAGGCGCTGGCGAAGACCACGGTCGACGGCAGCAAGGGCACGACGCTGAGCCTGCGGCCCTGGGACGGCCAGTTGCGTCAGCCGATGCTGCTGACCGACGGCCAGGGCGTGGTCGCCCAGGCGCCCATCGAGGGACTGCTGCACCCGCGCAATGTGCTCGACACGCTGGGCGTGGACGAGCCCGAGAAGCTGTGCAAGGTGGCGCGATGACCAGCAAGCTGCCCGCTGCGCCGCTGGCCCAAGCCCCGACTCATGTGCAGCGCAGCGGACCGGCGCATGCCTTGCAGGCGCTGGGCGCGATCGTGATGCGCGAGCTGATCAAGTTCTCTCAGCAGACCGGGCGGCTGGTCTCGGCCCTGGTGCGGCCGCTGTTGTGGCTGGCGGTGTTTGCTGCGGGCTTCCGCAACGTATTCGGTGTCTCCATCGTGGAGCCCTACGACACCTACGTGCCCTACGACGTCTACATCGCGCCCGGGCTGATCGGCATGGTGCTGCTGTTCAACGGTATGCAGTCCTCACTGGCCATGGTCTACGACCGCGAGATGGGGCTGATGCGGCTCTTACTTACCGCGCCGCTGCCGCGCCCCTGGCTGCTGTTTTCCAAGCTCTGCGCCACCAGCTTGCTGTCGGTGCTGCAGGCGCTGGCCTTCGTGGTCGTGGCCGCCTTGCTGGGCACCACCCTGCCATGGTTTTCCTGGGCCGGGCTGCACGCTGTCGTGGCCCTGATCGCCGGTGCCTTCATGCTCGGCGCCCTGGGGTTGCTGCTGTCCGTCCACGTCCGGCAACTCGAAAACTTTGCCGGCACCATGAATTTCGTCATCTTCCCGATGTACTTCATGTCCACGGCGCTCTACCCGCTGTGGAAGCTGGAAGAGTCTGGTGCGAACTGGGTCTACCAGCTGGCCCGTTTCAACCCCTTCACCTACGCTGTGGAATGGCTGCGTTTCGCGCTCTATGACAAGGACCCGGGGCTGGCGCCCTACGTCGTGGTCGGCTGCGCCATTGGCTTCTTCGTCGTCGCCTGCTGGGGCTACGACCCGCAACGCGGTTTCGGCGGGCTCACCAAACGCGGCGGGGGTCCGGCATGAGCCGCCCCACCGTCACCCGCCGTGCCTTCCTGGCGCTGCAGGCTTCGGCTCTGGCAACCCTGGCCATGCCGCGCACGGCCAGGGCCTGGATGCCGACCCGCTCCGTCGCCCTGTGGGTGCCCTGGGCGGCGGGTGGCGCCACCGACATCTCGCTGCGCATCCTGGCCGAACTGGCCGCGCCGCACCTGGGCCAGCCGATCGTCGTCGAGAACCGCGCGGGCGCCGGCGGCACGCTGGTGATGCCGGTGCTGCAGAACGCCGAACCCGACGGCCACACCATTGCTCAGCTGCCTTACCCGGTGTTCCGCATCGTTCACACTCAGCGCGTGCTGTGGAACCCGATCCGCGACACGACGCCGATCTTGCAGGTCAGCGGCGTCACCTTCGGCGCCCTGGTGCCGTTGGCCAGCACGCTGCGCCGGATGGAAGACCTGTTCGAGTACGCCCGCGCCAACCCCGGCCGCCTGAGCATTGCCACCAACGGGGTCGGCACCACGCCGCATGTGGTGCTGGAAGAACTGTTCACCGCCCGCGGCCTGAAGTACATCCACGTGCCGTACAAAGGCGTCGCCGAGCAGATCAACGCCATCATTTCCGGTCATGTGATGGTGGGCGTGAGTTCCACCGGCTTCGGCCCGGCCGTGGACGACGGCCATTTGCGGCTGCTGGCCACCTTCGGCGCGCAACGTTCGAAGCGCTGGCCGCAGGTGCCCACCTTGCACGACTTGGGCTTCGACATCACCGCGCAGTCGCCCTGGGGCCTGGCCGGGCCGCGCGGACTGCCCACGCCGGTGCTGGCGACCCTTCACGACGCCTTCCGCAAGGCCATGTTCGAACCCCGCTTCGCCGCCGAACTGGCCAAGTACGACCAGGACCTGGACTACCTGGGTTCGATGGACTACGCGCGCGTATGCCGCCAGTTCTTTGAACGCGAACGCCAGGCCGTGGAGAAGCTGGGCCTGACGCGCAGCGGCGGCTGAAGCAGCGGCCCTCAGGTCGCGGCATCGGCCGGGGACGGCCTGGGTGCTTACCCGTAGCCAGCGGCCCAGAGGCCGGCCGTTGGGTTTGCAAGGCGCATGTCTTGCTTTTCGCCTGCCGGGGCCGAATGATGGCCTGCCTGTGCCGGGGGCGTGACAGATTGCGCTGCGGCGGTTGCCCGGTCGTCCTCAGCTTGTTGACGGCGGCCGGGCTGATTGAAATTCTGGAGACAAGCGCCCATGGATCGATCCGACGTGCTGCTGGCCGACGCCCGCCAGCAAGCCCTGGCCATGGAGCAGGAAGTCGGGCGTGCACTGCTCGGCCAGGCGCGAGCCATCCGCCTCGTCAACACCGCAGTGTTCGCGCGTGGCCATGTGTTGTTGCAGGGCGATGTGGGCGTCGGCAAGACGACCTTGCTGCGCGCCTTCGCGCGGGTGCTGGGCGGCGCTTTCGCGCGCACCGAAGGCACCATCGACCTGATGCCTGGCGACCTGATCTACTACACCTACATCAGCGCCGAAGGCCGCCCGACGGTCGACCCGGGTCCGCTCATCCAGCACGGTGACGACCTCGCCATCTTCTTCTTCAACGAGATCAACCGCGCCCGTCCGCAGGTGCACTCGCTGTTGCTGCGGGTGATGGCCGAACGCAGCGTCTCGGCCTTCAACCGCGAGGTGCGTTTCCCGCACCTGCTGGTGTTCGCCGACCGCAACCGGGTGGAACGCGAAGAGACCTTCGAGATCAGCGCTGCGGCGCGCGACCGCTTCATGCTCGAGATCACCATTGAAGTGCCGCAGGACGAAGAGCAGCGCCGCGGTCTGATCTTCGACCCACGCTTCCACGACACCGACGCCCTGGTGGACGCGCTGGCCACCAACCTGGTGGTACACGGCGAGCTGAACGCGCTGGGTGCGCTCATCCAGCGCAGCGTGCAAGCCTCTGACACCCTGCAGCAATACGCCCTGGCGCTGTGGCGGGCCACTGCCGACCCAGCGGCCTTCGGCGTGCGCTTGCCGGGCATCAACATGGCACAGCTGATGCTGGCCGGGGCCAGCCCGCGCGGCATGAGCCTGCTGCTGCGCGCGGCGCGGGTGGCGGCCTGGCTGGAAGGCCGCAGCCATGTCGCGCCCGAAGACCTGCAGGGCCTGTTCCACGAAGCCGTGGCGCACCGGCTGTGCCTGCAGCCGGTGTTCGAAATGCGCCGGCAGGACATTGCGCCCGCCCTGGTGGCGGCCATCCTGGGCCAGGTGGCTGCGCCTTGAATCCTCCCGGCAGCATCTTCGAAATTCGCGAGATCCGCGAGATCCCAGAGGTCCCAGAGGTCCCGGAGATCCACTACCGGCTCGCCGCCCCGGCCCGTGGTCAGCGGCCCGGTGCCCACCGCAGCCGCAGCGGCGACAGCGGGCTCGAGTTCCGCGGCCACGCGGCGCTGAAGGACGCGCCCGACCCGCGCCGGCTCGACCTGCATGCCAGCCTGCGCGACCCCTTCGGCGAATGGCGCGTGCGCCTGTTCAGCCAGCGCAAGGCAGTGCCGGTGGTCGTCGTTGCCGACCTGTCGGCGTCCATGGGCTACCGCGGCTGCCAGCACAAGCCCGAGGTGCTGGCCGACCTGGTCGACAGCCTGGCCTGGTCGGCCTGGCGCGCGGGCGACAGTTTCGGCTTCGTCGGCTGCGCCGCCAGCGTCCAGGCCGACTGGCTGCAGTTGCCCACCCGTCAGCGCCAGGCCGGTGCCGCGCTGGCGCACGCCCTGCGCGGCTGGCAACCAAAGGCCGGGGCCGAGAGCGCGTCCGCCGACGGCCTGCTGCAGGCGCCGGCCCTGCTGGGGCGCCAGCGGGCCCTGGTGTTCCTGGTGTCGGACTTCCATTTTCCGATGCTGCTGCTGCGCGCCACCCTGGCCGGGCTGGCGGCGCACGAGGTGGTGCCCGTGGTGCTGCGCGACGCGCAGGAATTGGCCCTGCCCGAACGCTGGGGCCTGCTGCATGTGCGAGACCCCGAAACGGCGCGCCAGCGCCTGGTGTGGTGGCGACCGGCCCTGCGTGAACGCTGGCAGGCGGCCCAAGCGGCCGAGCATGCGGCCCTGTTGCAGGTTTTCTCCGAAGCCGGGCTGCGCCCGCTGTTCGTCGACGGCGCTTTCGACGCCGACGCCGTGACCCGCCACTTCCAGCAATGACCATGCTGCAGAGCGCCGGGTTGGCAGGGTTCGGGCTGGCGCTGAGCGCTTGCACTGGCCTGGCGGCGGCACAGGCATTGCCCGACGCCGTGCCCGACCTGCCGCGTGCCTACGGCTACAGCGTGGGCGACGTGGTGCAGCGCCGCGTGCAGCTGCAGCTGCCGCCGGGCTGGTCGCTGGACCTGGATGCGCTGCCCCGCAGCCGTCGCCCCGGGCAGGCCATTGAGCTGCGCAATGCGCGCCTGGAAGGCGACCGGCTGCTGCTCGATTACCAGGTGTTCCTCGCGCCCGCCGAAGTGCGCACGCTGGAAATGCCGCCGCTGTTGCTGCGCTTCGTGGGCGCCGAGGGCGCAGCAAGCGAGATCCGCGAAGTGCGAATCGATGCCTGGCCGCTGACCGTGGCCCCGCTGGTGCCGGTGAACGTGTCGCCGCGCGAAGGCCTGGGCGCGATGCGGCCCGACGTGGCTGCCGCGCCCATCGACACCAAGCCACGCCTGCACCGTCTGCTGGTGCTGGCCGCATTGCTGCTGGCCGTGGGTGCTGCCTTGGCTCATCTGCACCTGGGTCTGCCCTGGTGGGGCCGGCGCCAGCGGCCCTTTTCTCAGGTCTGGCGGCAGCTGCGCAGCTGGCCCGATCTGGCCAATGCCGAACGGGCGCGGGCCGCGATGCAGCTGGTGCATGCCGCGTTGAACCGCAGTGACGGCCAAGTGTTGTTTGCCGGCGGCCTAACGGCCTTCGTCGGCCGCCACCCGCGCTTTGCGCCGCTGCAGCCGGCGCTGTCTGAGTTCTTTGAACGTTCGCAGGCCACGTTCTTCGCCGTGCCTGCGGTCATGGGCGCGGCTGCGGCCGCGAGCACGGACGCGGGCACGAACGCGAGCCCGAAAGAGGGCACGGATGCGAGCACGAAGGAGGGCACGAAAGAAGGCACGAAAGAAGGTGCAGGCGCGACCGACATCGGCTGGCTCAAGCGCCTGTGCCGCGACTGCCTGGACGCCGAACGGGGCGCACGATGAGCTTCGACACGCCCTGGCTTCTGGCCCTGCTGCCGCTGGCGCTGCTGCCGCTGTGGTTGCAGCCCGGCATGGCAGTGGCCAACACCTGGCTGGAGGCGCAGCCGCGCGACCTGGCGTCCGGCCTGCTGAGTTTGGCCCTGCGTGCGGCAGCGGTGCTGGCCATTGGCGGTGCGCTGGTGGGCATGGCCGGACCGCACCGGCCCGAACTGCAGGTGGAACGGCAAGGCCAGGGCGCAGAGATCGTGCTGGTGCTCGACCGCAGCCGCAGCATGGACCAGAGTTTCGCCGGTGTGCGCACCAACGCCCCCACCGGCACCGGCCCGGAAGCGCTGGCCTATTACTCGAACCTGCGCGCCAATGAGGCCCGCTCGTCCAAGGGTCAGGTGGCGCGGCAGATGTTGGCCGAATTCGCCCAGCGCCGGCCGGCCGACCGTTTCGGCATGGTCGTCTTCAGTAACCTGCCCATGCCCGTGCTGGGCTTCACCAGCAAGCCCGAGATCATCCAGGCCGCCATCCAGGCCGGCAACATCGGCCGTGGCTTGTCAGAGACCAACATCGCGCGGGCGCTGCAGTCGGCACTGGCGTACTTCGAGGACCGGCCCTACACCGGCTCGCGCATCGTGCTGCTGGTGTCCGACGGCGGCGACAAGCTCGACGTCGGCGCCCGCAACCGCATCACCGAACAGGCGCGCAAGCACCGCGTGGGCATCACCTGGATCTATATCCGTTCGCCGCGCAGCCCGGGGTTGACACGCGGCGTGGTCGTCGACGCCAGCCAGCCTTCGGCGCAGGAAGAGCTGGCGCCGGAACAGTTCCTCGACCGCTTCTTCCAGGGCCTGCAGGTGCCCTACCGCGCCTATGAGGCCGACGACCCGGACAGCCTGCAGCGCGCCATTGCCGACTTGGACCGGTTGGAGAACCTGCCCATCACTTACCTAGACACGGTGCCGCGGCGCGACCTCTCGGGCTGGGCCTTCGGTGTGGCACTGGCTTCAGTGCTGCTGCTTTTGCTGGCGCGGCGACTGGAGATCAGGCCATGAAGAATGCCCGGGTGCTGCCGCTGACCCGCTGGCTGCTGGCCGCCGCGGCGGCGCTGGTGCTGGCCGCCATGGC
>Ga0209490_10000507_pt1 | contig 38724 bp, 30 predicted proteins | sample MAT06_FD_187209 | JGI IMG/M metagenome (GOLD analysis project Ga0209490, IMG submission 187209) | Freshwater microbial communities from Lake Fryxell liftoff mats and glacier meltwater in Antarctica - MAT-06 (SPAdes) (version 2) | ecosystem: Environmental > Aquatic > Freshwater > Ice > Liftoff...
TCATTTTCGTATGATTAAATTGAATTCGCTGATGCTTGGGCGAATTTAAAGATTATCGAGGTATTAAAAACTACCGTTCAATACTTCTCTTCCTGATTGGGAAAATCGCAGGCTTTTACATCCTTTACATAGTGGTCTATGGCGTTCGTAATAACTGTATTTAGGTCGGCATACCTGCGCAAAAAGCGCGGCTTGAAGTCCTGGGTAATCCCTAGCATATCTTGCATGACCAATACCTGGCCATCCACATCGGGGCCGGCACCAATTCCAATCACGGGAATCTGCAAACTGGCAGAAACTTTCTTTGCTAAGGTGGCCGGAATCTTTTCTAACACGATAGCAAAGCAGCCGCACTCCTGAAGCAAGAGCGCATCTTCCAATAATTTGTTTGCTTCCACTTCTTCTTTGGCGCGCACTGTATAGGTTCCAAACTTGTAAATGGACTGTGGTGTTAAACCCAGATGCCCCATTACAGGAACTCCGGCACTTAAAATCCGGAGTACCGAGTCTTTCACTTCACTCCCCCCTTCCATCTTCACAGCATGGCCTCCCGACTCTTTCATAATGCGGATGGATGAGCGCAATGCTTCGCCCGAACTTCCCTGATAATAGCCAAAAGGAATATCTACCACAACTAACGCACGCTTCACGGCCTTCACAACAGAAGAGGCATGATAAATCATTTGGTCTAACGTAATCGGCAAGGTGGTTTCATTTCCCGCCATCACATTTGAAGCAGAATCGCCCACCAGAATAACATCAATGCCTGCGCCATCAATAATGCGCGCCATGCTATAATCGTAAGCCGTAAGCATAGCAATCTTTTCACCCCGGTTCTTCATTTCCTGAAGTTGGTGTGTAGTTATTTTTTTTGCTTCTGACGCTTTATGAACAGACATTAAGATTCAAAATTTAAGATTCAAAAAGTTTGGATGCGCTTTCAATGCAAATACACAGCTGGTTTTTTACCCAGCACAACTTCCACATGGTCATTGAGTGTTGTTGTTAATTCGTAGCCAGTATACGTTGGAGTAATTGGAAACAAGGTATGACTCCTGTTAACAAGCACAGCTACCTCAATCTTTTTTACTTCTGTAACTAAAAATGGTTTCATACCATAGGCTAGTGTGCGTCCGGTATTCAAAACATCATCAACCAGAATGATGCATTTCTTTTTAAAATCTTTCTTAACGGCATCCAGCACAACTTCTGATTGTAGAGGCGCCAATTTGTCTAGCGAAACTTTTACGATAAGGACTGGAAGTTTAGAAATTTTCTCCAGGTCAGAAGCAATCAACTTTGCCAACGAGTAACCCTGCCCGTCTATGCCTGCCAGCACAAAAGATTTCTCTTTGAAATTATTTTCAAAAATTTCGTAAGCGATGCGTCTAATTTTCTGATTTACTTTCGCAGAATCAAGCACAAGCGCTTTCGCAGAAACTAACTCACTCATGGCAGAGGTATTACTTTGCTATCCTTAAATGTTGATAATATGATTGTGGACTGCATGTTGTCAACCACTTCAATCGTTGTCATTTTTTCAAGCATCAGATTTTGATAAGCCGGAATATCAGCAGCAACGATCTTCAAAATAAAATCAGCCTGACCGGTTACATGATGGCACTCAACAACTTCCTCAATTCCCTTTATTGCATCCATAAATTTTGCAATGTTTTCTTTGTTGTGGCCTTTTAACGAAACCGTAACAAATGTGGAAACACCCAACCCCACACTGGCCATATCCAACACCGCATGATAACTTTTTATGATGCCCGCGTTCTCAAGCTTCTTTACCCGCTCTAAAGTGGGCGCAGGTGAAAGGCCAATTTCAATAGAAAGTTGTGCGTTCGTTATATTCGAATTAGTCTGCAGGATTTCTAAAATCTTGCGATCGATCTGGTCAAGTTTAAGTTTCATTCAAAAGAAATGGGATGTTTTTATTACTACTTATTGTAAAAGTAAAATAAAATTTGGTGATGGCACCTATTGCATGTAGAAACCTTGGTTAAAAATTTGTTTGAAGATTACCGAACAATCGAAAATCGGGAACCGCGATACACGGTTCCTTTTGGATGAGATACGTAATAGCTACCCGTTGGCAGGTTGCTCACATTTAGTCGCAACTGATTTAAGCCGGGTGCCAAGCCATCGAATTTCTGTTTCAACACAATCTGACCAGAGGAATTGTAAATAATCAAACTTAACGATTCATCATCTTTGTTAATCCAATCAATAACCAGTTCGTTTTGCGCAGGATTCGGATACGGTTGAACAACAATAACCTCAACATCAAGATTCTCGCATTGACGATTGTCCAATGGGTTATTATCGCCAATTACATTTACATCCGCACAAACATAGTTTGCCTGACTGCGCAAAAATGCTGCAGGTAACTCTTGAGTTAGTTCCTGATTAGGAAGTATGGTGCCAATAAGATTTTGTGTGAATGAAAATTCCCCAGCCAGATCAACAACTACTTCAGGATTCAAAATCGAAATATTTCCCTGGTTTTTAATAGTAACAACAATTTTCATTGAATTACCCGAAGGAATAAGTTTGAAGGAAGATAGCGTGGCATTAACCGCTGGAACTACTACTTGAATTGTTTTGCTGTAACTATCCATGCACCCTATTGAGTTGCTCGCAATCAGTTCGACAGGATAGGAACCAAGCTGGTTAAAAACGAAGGCCGGGGAAAACTCAGTGCTCGTAGAATTATTAGCATCATTAAATCTCCACAAATATGAAGTTGCCTGAGTCGAGGTATTGGTAAACCCAACCCCTAAGGGAACAGCCCCTATTTCTGGCGAGGCAGAAAATTGTGCCTTTGGAGCTTGTGTTATAGGAATTGATTTGGTGATGGAATACACACAGCCAGACTGTCGTGTTGAACTCATCTTAACTGAATAATTTCCTAATGCGGTAAACGTATGTTGTGCGGGCGAACCTGACCCAACAGTTCCACCAAAATCCCAACTCCACGAAACAGCGGGATCGGCTCCGCCAATATTTTTCTCTTGAAAAACAGTTGACTTATTCACACATGTGCTTACTGCGGTAAAGTCTGGAACCGGAGCCACCGGCACCGTAACTGTTTTAGTAAGCTGACTTACACAATTATTGGTTCCTGTTACTGTGATCATGACATCGTGTTGGCCTGTCGTATTAAAAGTATGCGTGGTGTTTTTTGTTGAGTACGAACTGTTGCCGATAGACCAAAGCCATGCCTTCACAGTTCCATCCGATGCATCGGTAAATTGAGTGCCTTGATTTAAACATGCTACACCATTTGTAAAATTGATTGCTGGTGCAGTCGAGATAGTTATTATCTTTTGTAAAGAATTCGTGCATCCGAAATTAGTTGTTGTTTGAATTGATACCGGATAATCTCCGGCAAGACCATAAACATAAGTTGGATTTTTTTGAGATGAAGTTCCATTGGCCGGATCTCCAAAACTCCATGTCCAGGTGGTAATGTTGCTATCGGTTAGTGATGGCGTTAAATCATTGAATTGACTTGCTGACCCCGCACAGGAGAAGGGCGGTAAATCGATGGAGAAGTTGGGTTGAGGTTTGGAGTAGATAGTAAGTAATTGTGAAGACGTACTTACACATCCATTGGTAGCTTGAGCATTAAGTGCTACCTGAAAATCTCCTTTGTTTTGATATGTGTGAGTTGGACGTGTAACTGAACTTGATTGTCCGTCTCCAAAATCCCACTGATAGGAAACAATATCACCGATAGAATTATTTGTAAAAATTAAAGGCTCATCTTCGCAATGTCCACCAGCTAAAAAATTTACTACCGCACCTTCTTGAATATTGGTAAGCGTTTGTATCGATTCAGACGTACAGCCTGGAATTGAGGTTTGCAATTTTATTTCTTGATCACCGCTCGCTGTAAACGCATAGGTTAAATTGCGAGCAGTTGCTATAGGAATAGTATTGGCAAACCACTGATAAGATAGGTTTCCATCAAAGGAATCTGGAGTAGTATTCTCAAATAAAAATTCATTGTTTGTACAAACAAGTCCACTTGGCAGAATGAAACTTGCGATAGGAGCATTATAAATTTTAACGGCCTTATCAGTTGTATTGAAACATCCATTTGCATTACTAACCGAAAGAGAAACATTAAATAAACCAGTGGTTAAGTATTGATGAGTAGGATTTGGATCAGTAGACGTAGCAAGATCACCGAAATCCCAGTTGTATGTTTGAATAGGATCCGCAGAAATGACTTGAAAATTAGTTGTACTGTTAATGCAAATATTAGTGAAGTTAATATCGATACCAGGGGCAACGCTACTGCTAACATCTATCGTTTTGCTTATCTCAGAAAATTCTCCTCCATTTTTAAAAGCCCTAAGTGTTATCGATTTTAATCCTGACGCTTGAAATTTGACATTCGGGCTATCTTCTGTAATGATCGAAGAAAGTTGGCATGCCGGCTTAGGAAAATCGAGCCGATAAAGGCGAGTGGTGCTCCATGATGGAGAAAAGGCAAACCAATCACTTTGATTCTTAAGAATTTTAATCTTTAGAGTATTTTCCAAAACTGAAAAATTACCAAGAGAATTTCCTGTTACATTTATCGTGGATAAATCCGAACCCAGACTGACTCGAATAAGAGTTCCTTCTAATGTTGAAATGAAAAGTGTATAAATCCCATTATCATAACTACCATCAATCCCGTATGGAGAAATACCAGAAATTACTGGCAAAGGAATGTTATCAATTGTTGGTGTTGAGAATAAGTTAGAACCAAAACTCAGTCGTTGCAAGCTCTTGTTGCCATAAGCTACAACATATCCAAAATAGTTTCCATTGCTGGCAAGCAATACAATATCGCCTAATGAAACACCAAAAGGATTATTAATATTAGAAATAACATCAGTCACCATTGGTGTTCCATTCACAGACGGAAGTCTAACAATTGTAAATGATGAATTTAGAGTAAGTGAGATAACCCAATTACCACCCGCATACATTATATCAAAACCACCGTTTACGGATCCGGCTCCCGAGAGAACTATTTCTGCCGATATGGGATTTGTACTTACTGTTGTGTTTGTTAATGAAGACCCAAAGTCTATGCGAGATAACAAAGGATCAGCCAATCCATAAACAAATCCAAACCAGTTACTACCTTCCTTTATAATCTTAATGTCTGTTGGGGAATTAATTTTTCCGCTGATATTACCAAGGTTAGTAATCATGGGTGTAGATTTTAGATCTGATCCATAATCTAATCGCAAGATTGAATTGGTATTTTGACTTGTAACAAACCCAAACCAATTTGTTCCATCAAAAACCACATCAATACCCGTAGTAACGCTGCCACCAAGATTTCCAAGGTTGTTTCCATTGGGGGTTAATTGTAAATCACCTTGACAAAAATCCCACTCATACCGATCAGCCTGAGTCGATTGGTTTACTAGTTTAACATTTTGGTTAATACAAACTTGAGATAGGGCTGCGAAATCAGCGATAACTGACTGACCTGATAATGCTATAGGTAGGAAAAAAATTAGAATTGAAAAGATTATCTTGAATTTCATACTAGCTTAACTCATGCAAGATTGATAAATTACCTTCAGTTTATCAGCTGTAACCAAAATATTAAATTTTTCTCTGACGAATTTATTCCCATTAACTGCCAGTTGCATTCTTAAAGCAGATGACGAGGCTAATCGAATCATTGCGTCAGCCATAGCTTCAACATTTTTATTCTCCACAATCAAACCAGTCTTTTCATGCTTCACAATCTCTGTTGGACCACCACAATTTGATACAATAAGAGCTCGTTCGTAAGAAAGTGATTCAAGACTAGTCATTGAAAAGGATTCTGCTTCTGAAAAATTTAAAACAATATCTGCCTGCTTATATTCTCTTTCAACTGAATCGGTAAACCCGAACCAATCAATTTTATCAGAAACACCTAAATTCTCAGCGTCTTCCTTCAACCTGATCAAATACTCTTGATTCTTTCTTAACCCCATATCACCACCTACAAATCGAAGTCTCCATGCTGGTAGTTGTTCATGCACTTTAGCGAAGGCCTCAAGTGCATAATTTTGTCCCTTTCCACTAATCATGTTGGCCAAATACAAAAATATATAAGAATTAGAATCTACTTTCTTTGCGTCATCGATCATCTCCTCGCTTTTGAAGGGAAAACCATCATATACCAATTCAATCTTTTGATGGGTTGGCAACTTTCTAAGCAAAGCTTCAGATACAACGATTATTTTTTTTGAAAAGTGTAGATGTATTCTTAACCAAAAATCAAAAAGAACTTTGGGAAAAACTTCTGGCATAAACCTCACGTGGCAAACATAAGGAGTGCGGCAACCTAATAGTCGCGCGGCAACTGGAATGAGATTGTAAAGGTCGTTAACATGAATAAGATTAATCGTCTTTTCTTTTACAATACGATTTAATTTGACTGCATTAATTATCAGATATGGGAAGTAGGCAATCCATGAAATAGATCGTTTGCTGATCTCCCAAATTTTCCATTCAGAAAATTCGAAATCAAACTTCTTGATCCACGCTGATGCTAAACTTTCCTTTGGCAAAACGTAAAAGAAATTGTATTCAGATTTAAGATACAAAGTGACATTGGCTATTGCCTTTAATGCCCCTGTTAAAGCAATTGAGTTTTCAATAATTAAAATTCGTGGTTTAGTCATTAATCAGGGCAAGCCACTTTTTATGAATTTTCGTTAAATCAAAATCCTTACTTCTCAAATTTGCATTCTGCGCCATAAGAGTACGTTTAGATTCATCATTTAGCAGTTTACAAATTTCGTCACTCCAAAAATCAATACTTGCCAGTGAGTTAGCAAGGGGCATTAACATTCCATTTGAAGTAACAATAGGAATTGCAGTTGGTTGCTTTGTATTCAATTCGGGCGCCAAAATTTCGCGAGGGCCGGTAAAGCAATCAGAGGCCATAACAGGCACACCGCATATCATAGCTTCACACAGCGCTAGTGGAAATCCTTCCCACAAAGAAGTCATTAAATAAAGTGAGCCCCGAGTTAAAAGTGGATAAGGATTGGATTGATAGCCCATAAAATAAACATCGTACTCAGGCGAAAGCAAATCACCTTGCCAACGCTTATAAGAAACTAAGCCCAACGAAGTTGCTTGATCTACGAGGCGATCTCTCAACTCTCCATCTCCAATTATAACAAGCCTGCATTTGAGATTGCGTTTCACTTTAGCAAAAATGGAAATCAAAGCAAGCAAGTTTTTTTGGTGTGCCAGTCTTCCGTGTGTAATCAAAACAGGTAATTGATTATGAGGGAAGTTTACCTGATTTTTAGCTTGTTGCAAAATTTCATCGGCATTAAATCCATTGTGAATTACAGCTAACAACTCGGGCTTGAATTTGTAATCACGCTGAAGTTCTTTACGAATACCTTCACTCACACAGATTAAATGATCACTTCTTATATAGAGGTTTGGAATTAAAACTCTTCTTCTAATCCAACCAAGTAGTCCAGATATCTCGTTATCAAATTTCTTTGTTCCATGAATCCAACAAATCACTTTCTCCGTCCTAACTGATAAAATATTAACGTAATCCGCCCCTTCCAAATGGCTTATTGAATGAGTTATCTTATGTTTTCTTTTTATAGCGCGCAACCTCGAAATGCGTTGGACAAAGTAAACTGCTTTGGTTATTAAATTATCCCCAGCAGGCACGTTCAATGAAATTAAATTGAGATTTGAATCAGCCTGAACGAGATTATCTTTATTAAATACACATGCAACCAGATTGAAATGCTGGGAATAAAAATCATACTGCTGTCTAAAAACCCGTTGAGCTCCTCCACTACCAAGATTGGGTATAACCAATAAGATATTAGTCATACTGAAAATTTGGAGTAGTTATTAAAAACACGGTCGATCGAAAATCTGTTAATGATTTCCTCATGAAGATTTACGCCCAGTATTCGATACTGCTCACGATTATTCAACATCTTTTTTATGTGAACCACCGATTGATTAACAAAATCATCTCGGTTAACTACAATTGCATTACGATCATTTTCCAAATAGTTATCAAAATCACCAACTCCTTTACAAACCACAACCGGCTTTTGAACCAATCCCGATTCCTTGACGACAACGCAACTTGATTCTGAAATAGATGGGTGTAAAAGCATGTCTGCGGCAGTCAGATAATCAAGGATATTCTCTTTATACCCCAGAAAAAAAACTTTGCCGTTTAGGCCTAACTCATTAACAAGCTTCTTAAGTGCTTCTTCAAGCTCACCAGTGCCAAGAAACAAAAGGGTTGCATCAATACCTTCCTGACGTAGCTCATAAAGAGTTTTTATCGACAACTCAGGCCGTTTAAATTGATTTAAACTTCCAACCGTGATTAATGTTACCGCAGCTCCATACTTCTCTTTAATAGCGATCACTTCATCTGCATTTGCGCTGCCGTACAAGGAAAAATCATAACCAAGATTTATAACTTCAATTTTCTTAGGATCAATTCTTTCTTTTTCTATCATCCATCGTTTTCCTTCCTCGGATACACAAATAATATTTTTTGCTAAAAGATAGGTGAGTTTATAGGTGATGGAATTATCAAATCCCTGAAGTTTAGCCAAATCAACATGATGCCTGTAAATAACGACCCGTGTAGTGATAAAATATTGCGCTATAACTGAAACAAAATTAGTTGGTTCAAGGTGCGAAAACAAAAGGTCTATCTTATGTCTCTTGCAGAATGAAATAATGAGCTGTATTGATTTATAAAGTCTTACTAAAGAGTTCCCTTTTGGCACTATCATTGGAGTAACAATAGCATTCAATTTTAAAAATGAATTTTGAAGCGCGCCTGCTTCGCATTGGCTTATTAAAAATATGGTGTGTCCATTCTCCCTATACTTCTTAGCAAGACTTTCAATATCCCTGCATCGAAAATTAACCGGAGTATAAAAGAGAATGTTCATTCAATTCTTAGGAAATGCATATACATAGTCATCTAGCAATGGATTTCCTGTATTTCTTGTAACGCATTCAAAATTATTGTCGCGCAAAAATTCAAGAACCAATTCTTTTGTTTTAAAAAACTCAATTCCTTCATTCTTGTATCGAAAATCATGACAAGAAATAGCTATGTTTTTTATTTTATAAATCGCATCACCTATTCCTTTTATCAGAAGTTGTTCAGCTCCTTCAATGTTTACTTTCATAAAATCCACCTGATCAACCTTCATACTATCCACCAATTGCTTGATGGTACTTGCCTCTACCCTATATGTATTTAGTGACTTTTCTTTACTTACTTTATTTGCCAATGAAGATGGTGTGTCCTCAATAAAAATACTTCCAACTTCATCCGCTATGGCTATATTCAAAATTTCTGTATTCTTAAAAGCATTCCTATCGCGGTTATATTTCAGGGCGTCAAATGTTTTAGGGTGGGCTTCAATAGCTACTACTTTTCCTTTATCACCAACAAGCTTGGAAAAAATCATTAACTCTTCTCCTACTCCAGCCCCAACATCAATTACAAAATCACCTTCTTTTGGCATGTAATGAAAGCCTAAATGAGAAGAGAACTCCTTCAGTAAATAGTTATAATCGTAGGCCCAGCCTGGTCCGGAGCTATAGAAATAATCATTGTCAATCTTAAACTCCCAAACATCCATATTCTCTAAAAATTGGACTTGCTGTATTGCTTTTCCTTTTATTTTATACATCCAATAAATTACCTGACAAAGTAATTTATCATTCCCTTGCTCATGTAATCTTTTAAGTTGCTTATTGACATCCATAACATTAGTCTAAACTAGTGACTGAAATATTTCTCTATAATTGAAGGCGCATTTGTCTAATGAAAAGTGATTCGTAATAGCCTTTCCTCCTTGAGATAATGAATGATAAAGATTTTCATCAATTAGGAGGCTTTCCATAGCCTTAACAACTTCATCAACTATTGGAGCCCCTGAATCATCTAAGTCAACAAGAAGTCCGCCAGTTACATTCTCAAATTTCATAACCTGACTCAAACCATCTAAATTACTTGCTACAACAGGGATTCCCTTGCTAAAATAATCTAACACAACAAGTCCAAATGCTTCGTATTTTTTTGAGAGCACCAGGCCTGCATTCACATATTCAAAAACATCTCCAAGATTATAGATAAAGCCACCAAATATTAAATCTGGATCATTTCCGTTTTCTTTCTTTAGATTGTCGATAATAACTCCCTCTGACAACAATATCAACTTAATTTTATAACCTTTACTTTTTACAAGTTGATACGCCTTTATTGCAATATCCCATCCTTTTTGATCAGAACCTCGACCGTGCATGCAGAAAACAAAATGACTTTTTGATACCAGTTGATCACGAAAGGGAAAATCCAGTCCACTTTCAATACTTACATGTCCATTATGGATAAGATTTATTGACTTATTTAGGTTAAGCAATTGAAGCCTTTGTACTACCCAATTTGACACGCCAACAACCGCATTACAACTATCCAAAGTTCTACGACTAAAAGGAGTTTTGGCTGAATCATAATAAGAATAAGAACCATGATCTACAACCACAAGCGGGATACTCGTCTTGGTAACTATTGGAAGAACAAAAACATCGGTTGGGTATGAATTTGAGACGATTATTTCAATATTCTTTTTTTTACATACACGCTCGACAAATTTGGCAAGAAGGAAGGACCTTATGCTCCAATTAAATAAGGAAGTGGTTAATCCATTTAACTTCCAAAAAAACCAATCAAATCGTTCGATATACTTAGGAAAAATAAAGTTTAACTTCTTTTCATTCCTTTCAAGTGAGTTTTTAAATCTAGTGTCAAAAGGAGTGATTAGGGGAAATAAATAAACCTGATCGCCAGTCATTTCAAACTTTTGCGAAAGCGCAATCATTAACCGCTCCGTGCCACTCACTCTTATAGAATTAAGCAAGATCAAAATTCTCATCTCGAACTTAGAAATGAATTAAAACCTATAAAACGCTTTTGATTGAGTAAGTGAAACTTAACCTTACCAAACAAAAAATTTGAATTTCGAAATTTATCGTAGAATGGGCCGAATCTTTTAAAAGGAAGAATTAAAATTATGGATGAAAAAAGTAATTGCTTCAACTCGTTCTTAAAACTTTTGAATGAAGGGAATGGAAAGGAATTATTGGAGTCTAAATATGCTCTGTATGGAAACAATAAGTCTGAAGAATATCCAATGCCTGAGACTAACTTAGCACAATAACCAAATCTTAACTTTGATGAAGAGATAAAATGCTCAAATTTTAGAGTTGGGTTATAGACTACTTTATACCCAAGTAGTTGTAATGCGAGACAAAGCTCGGTATCTCCGCCCGATGTTAATTGATTTCCAATTCGGTCAACTGCTATACTGACAAATCCATCATTATATAGTTCAAGTAACGCCTTTTTATTAACAATCATCCCCGCACCATACACATATTGAAAATTTGGCAAGTCATTGAAAACACTTTTGCTCTGATCTCCCACCGCATAAAAAGATTTGAAATATTTGAACCAACCTGGTTCAGTGTTTTCAAAAACAGGCTGCCCAAGGCCGCCTATGATTCCTATACTTCTACTCATCAACTGCGCTGCTTTTATAACATAATCCTCTGCTAACCAATTATCATCGTCACAGAAAATAAGTATATCGTATTTAGCCTCTTCAATACCTCTTTTTCTAGCAAAAGACAACCCTGGTTCATTCTCTTTTATTGTTTTTAACGCTACTGTACTATTCAGCTCTTTCCAAATCTGGGCAGCAATTTCGGCAGTTCCATCGGTTGACATGTTATCAACCAGGACTACTTCCAATTCAAAGTCCGATGTTGTCACCTGCGTTGCCAAATGCATTAATGTTTGAGCAAGTCTGGACGCACTATTATAACAGCAGATAATTACAGTCACTCCTTGCATTACTTTAAACCTATTGACACCAGAATTGATTTAAGAAATATTTTAAACGAACTTTTTATGCCCAGTTTCCCGCGCAATATCTCATCTACCAAGTTGGTTTGCACTTTCAAGCTATCGGGTAGAATCCAATTTTCTATTTCGTTAGCTGGTTTCTCTTGTTTTATTAAGAAAATATTCTGTTTATACCACCAATCTACTGATTTGTTATTCCATATCAATGGTCGGATTACATCATGAAAATAGTAGCCATGCTTTAAAAATTTTTCTTGCCAGTAATCAGGCCATTGTTCATTTATATGATTTTGTCCACCCTGACCAGGAATTGCTGCGGAGAACACAATTGTCTCGGCATGATCTACCAGCGAAGCAACAAATGCATCTGCACTCTCGGCTGGCAAATGCTCGGCTACTTCTAACGAAATAGCCAAATCAAATTTTCTATTTAGCGTCCATTTCTGTCTTAGATCTATTGCTTGGAATTTATTTTCAGGAATCTTTAACAAGGTTTTATCGAGAAACATTGCATCAACACCTATATAATCAGTAATTCCTTTTTCTTCAAACGCCATTAGCCAGGTACCTGTGCCACAGCCTACATCCAGTACACTTGTTGGTTTTGTTAATTCCATAATGAATGGCACAACCTCTCGTGGTGCATTCAGGTTATGAATCAATTCTGTATGTAAATATGCAGGTTTCAATTCTTCTTTACTATATATGCTACCTGATTGCTCCATTGACAGATTCGGCTTGGCGATTTTATTTCCGACAGATAGTCATGAACAGCTTTTGTGCAACCGTCCCAAGTATGATAATCATCCAGAATAATTAATCCGCCATTAGCAACAAGCGGAAATAACTTTTCAAGACAGATTTTTATTGAATCATACCAATCGCCATCCAATCGCAGGATACTTATTTCAGCTCCGTCATACGATGCAAGAGTATCTTTGAACCAGCCTTTGTATAGTCGATAATTAGAATGGCCAGTTTTATTCATAGCATTAATAGCAAATGATTCATCGGCCGTACAATTTTCATAATACGTTGCAGAGCTTGTATCCTTCTGCCAATTAATCGCTTCCTTCCCATCTATTTCTTGCACAGGTGGCAGTCCTTCAAAGCTGTCAAAGAGATGTGCTTTTTTGGTTGAACCTGCTAATTCACTTATGCTCGCTATCATTCCACCGCGCCACACACCACATTCTACCAAATCTCCTTTTACGTTCAAAAATTTACTTGCCAGGCTTAGGTTTGAAATAAATAGTTCTTTCGGCACCATAGTAAAGGTTTTGTACTTCCTATACATACTACTATACTGATCTATTGCTTTGTCGTAACGCTTTAGATCAACACCCCCAAGTTGAATTATCTTTTTTACTATTTCCTTAGCCATTTACTATACTCGATTGAGGTACCATAAATCCATTGTGATGAGAATGTGGAAAATTTCGCCCCTGAGTTGGCGATTCATTAATTTCAAATGTCACCACCTCTTTATTCCAACAAATTGTTTCTGTATTATGCGAACCCATCCACGCAGATACTTTATACACATCCGGGATTAAAGGTGGCAAAAGTATTTCTGTTATTATATCTCTTTCATTCAACGAATAATGGATAAAAGGGGTTAATTCAGGTATCGCTTGAAAAATTGTAATTCCCATTGAATTTGAAATATCAAGAGCCAAAAATGCCTTTTTATGTTCTGCTTGTGATAAAATCCTTGTGGTCACTCTTAGTTTTAAACTTGGCTGATCTCCTAATAGACTAACATCAATTTTTTGAAAATAGGCAGGTTCATTGCCTTTGATTTTTCGCTCCCAAGAAGATGTTCCTTGAAGCGTATGAGAAGCTTGATATTTTCTAACCACTTCATCAACTTGTCCATGGGCAACAATTTTTCCTTGATCCAACAAAATTGCATTTGAACATAAATTTTCGACAGCAGCCAGGTTATGGCTAACAAATAAAATTGTACGACCACTTTTACTCACATCCTCCATTTTGCCAAGGCATTTCTTTTGAAACTCAGCATCGCCTACGGCAAGTACTTCATCTATTATTAAAATCTCGGGCTCTAAAAAGGCGGCAACTGAAAAAGCTAACCGTAACTGCATGCCACTGCTATAATGCTTTAGAGGTGTATCTAGAAATTTTTCTGTACCTGAGAAATCAACAATCTCTTCAAACTTATTTTCAATTTCTTTACGTTTCATGCCCAGCAAAGAACCATTAAAAAAAATATTTTCTCTGCCCGTTAGCTCTGGATGAAACCCCGTTCCCACTTCCAATAAACTGGCTACTCTACCCCGACTAATTATTTTACCTTTTGTTGGGGGTGTTATTTTAGATAGTATTTTAAGCAAGGTTGATTTTCCTGCTCCATTTCTTCCAATAATACCAAGCGACTCTCCATGCGCCACATCAAACGAAACATCATTTAGAGCCAAAAATTCTTCGGAGGTATTATAATTAAATTTTAATCCATTAGTTATCTTCTCACGCAAACTAAGATACCCACCTGCTACATGGTGTATCCGAAACTTCTTTTCGATATTTCTAACTTCTAATATTGGTTTCATCTGCTAAGCGAGATCAGCAAAAAAATCTTCAGTCTTCCTAAAATAAATCAGTCCTACAAATAGAAAAATGACACCCGAACTTAAACTGATCAGGAGCAATGTTGGCTCAAGTGGTGCAGCTGAAAGAGGCATTCTAAATAATTCGATAGCTGCATAAATAGGTGACAGCGCCATTACGTATTGGAGAATTGGATACTGCAACATTGTAACCGGGTAAATCACAGGAGTTAGAAATAATAATGCTTGAACTAGAAACGGAACTATGTATCGAAAGTCTCTATACTTTACGTTCAAAGCTGCAAGCCAGCTCCCTGGGCCTAGCGTGGCTATAAAAGCTATCAGAACAGCTGCAGGCCAGCACCAGATTGCATTCAAAGAAACAGATTGCCCATAAAAAAAAATCAACACAAAGAATAGGATAAAAGCCATCAAAAAATCGAATAATGCTCCGATTACTGCTGATACTGGAATAACTATTCGTGGAAAATAAATCTTTTTAATTATTGGAGCATTGTTAATCATGCTATTAGAAGCATTTATGAGTCCTGAGGAGAATATATTCCAGATTAATAATCCAGAATAGACAAATACAGGATAGGGTATATTTTGAGAAGGTATTTTTAGTGCGCGTCCAAAGAACAGTGTGAAAATGGTCATCATAAGCAATGGCTGAAGAATTGCCCATAAAAAACCAAGCACAGTCTGCTTATACTTTACTTTTATATCACGCCAGGTAAAGAAGTAAAACAATTCCTTAAAGCGCCATATTTCGGCCCAGTTAAGTAGCCTCCTACCTGAGGGTTCTATCACGTACTCCACTTTTTCTGCCATTCCCAGTTTCGCGGTATTTAAATCTGAATTACCGATTTTCGTGCGAAGTTACTATGAAAATATTCTTCCTTGTACCGTATCCCCTTAAAGAATCACCCTCTCAGCGCTTTCGCTTTGAACAATATTTTGAAGCGCTGACTAAAGCTGGTCATACTTATGCTATTCAGACATTCCTGGATTCCCACAATTGGCACCTTTTCTTCAAATCGGGATTTATAATCAAGAAATTATTTTCGCTAGCAAAGGGCTTTTTGAAGCGATGGTTGGCACTGCTTAAAACATCCAAATATGATTTTGTATTTGTGCATCGTGAGGTTGCACCAATAGGGCCACCCATCTTTGAATGGCTTATCGTTAAAATCTTGAAAAAAAAAATAATCTATGATTTTGATGACGCAATTTGGATGACGGATCGCTTAGGAGAAGGCGTCTTTTTTAGATTTTTTAAATGGCGCAGAAAAGTTAGCAGTATTTGTAGTTGGAGTTATAAAGTAAGTTGTGGAAATCACTACTTGAAAGATTATGCGCTTCAGTTTAATTCTTTTGCCTTTTACAATCCTTCAACTTTAGATTGCGTTGGCCATCATAATCCTACTTTTTACAAACCAACTAAATCTGCTGGTGAAATAGTGATCGGGTGGACCGGCTCGCACTCAACCCTAAAGTACCTGACAACTATCCAACCTGTTATAGAGAGATTACAAAATCAATTTTCGTTTATTTCATTTTTGGTAATCGCTGATCAGCCACCAACAATAACTCTCCAAAAGATGACATTTATCAAATGGAATCCGGAAACTGAAGTAGCCGATTTATTAAAAATAGATATTGGTATAATGCCCTTACCAGATGATGAATGGGCAAAAGGAAAATGTGGCTTTAAAGCCTTACAATATATGTCGTTAGAGATTCCAGCCGTTGTCTCACCCGTTGGCGTTAACTCATCAATAATAAATCATGGTGTAAATGGGTACTTGGCCTTTACTGATAAGGATTGGTTCAATTATCTTTCGGCACTAATTATTGATCAGAATTTGAGAAACAATATTGGAAAGTTGGGAAGAGAGACGGTTATTAAAAACTATTCAGTGTCGTCAAACACAGCTAACTTCCTCTCACTATTTGAATAGTGGAGGATATACCCCATAGCTAAAACATAAAAAGGCAACATTGGAATTTTATAGCGAGCCAATGTTCCAAAATTAAAGGTAGATACTCCCACAGCAAACGAAAAGGTTAGACTAAATACAAGACAAAATACTACTGTTGGATCACTTAATGCTTTTAATACTTTCAATCTCCTTCGAATTATTACATAAAGCGTTAACGAAATGAGTGCTAAACTTTCCAAGGCAGATAGCAACATAAGTGGATTGCGCACCTCCCATAAATAAGGTCTGAACAAAGAAACATTGATCGCTTCCGGCATTTTACTTACCATATTTTCAAATGTGCCATCTAACTTACCCAAACTATAACCGCTGCCAGCATCCCGACCAGAGTAGAAGCCAATATCGTTTGATGTTATTTTTGCTGTCTGTGCTAGTTGAGTCAATGAGTATCGTGAATCATCTTCTCCAATTATAACAATTGAGTAATAAGAGGAAGCAATCAAAAGTGTGGCGGCAAAGGGTATAAGTAAAATCTTAAATATTAGTGACCTAATCTGGGCGAGAGAATTTGCGAAAACCCATAGAATAACTGCAGGGATATAACACAACAGAATATACTTTTTCACTGAGAATAATACCCAAACACTTACACAAAGTATTAGTAAGGCCGGGAGTGAAATTCGCTTTTTAAAAAATATTGAACCAATTGAATAGGTTAGAAATCCGATAGCGGAAAAAGTCAAAGTGTCTTTCATAAGTCCGGAGCCCCAAAATATTACAGATGGAATAAATAATGTAGCAACTGCCTGCCACACATGCATTTCAGGTGATCTATTATAAAATGCCAAAAAAAGAGCCCAACCTCCGGCAAACGAAATAATAGAAAATAGAATTGCGGTTGCCGAATAAGATGAAAAAGTAATTAAGTCAAACATTGCTGAAACTTGAACTACAAAGAAAGAAGCGGGGTCTTGAAAGAAAATAATCCTTGAGGCATACTGATAGATGCCCGGCAAATAATTTCCGTTTGAAAATATCAACGTTAAACCCTTTAAAGGAGAATCCATAAATGCCTCCCAAATCAGGCGACTCCCATAGGTGTGATAGTTGTAGGTATCGCCACCGTCATAATAATATTGATATAAAAACCCGAGGATCAACGCAGCAGCAATTTTCAATGCTAGTGCAGGAAAAAAATATTTTCTGGTAATAGAATCTGTAAAATGAGGCCTTGCACGATAAGCAATAACACAAATAATCAAGAGCAACACCGGTGTAACAATCAAGTCGCGTAATTCCACCTTAAAAAATATTTTTCATGCAATAAAGGTAAGAATAGAAATCAATCCCCCTTTTCTAAATTCTTCAGTCGCTTCTTGGCATCCTTATACGCCTCGTCTTTACGACCAGCTTTCTTTTTCACTTCCGTGAAATATTTCTTCGCCTCCGCCTTGTTGCCTTGCTTTTCATTTATCTCGCCAAGGGCAATTAATGAAAAAAGATAATAGCCTGATTCAGTTGCTCCAATTTCTTCCGCGTAAGTAACTGCTAATGAATAATATTTTTTTGCGTCATCAAGCTTACGCTGATTTTCATACAGCTGCCCTAAAAAGAAAGCGGCATAGCGGCCACTCGTTGCTTCATACCCAATCTGAGCACTATCAATGCGCGCCAAAATCTTTTTCGACTGAATCTCCAATTCAGGGAAGGAACCACGCGAATAAAGCACCCGCGCATAGTACCGATGAAAATAAGGATTGTCGGGGTAGGTTTGATATAGGTATTCGGCAATCTGAAAGGCTCCTACTTGATCATTCTCATAACTATTCAAGATGCGCATAAGCCAAACCATGGCTTCTGTACGTGTATAGAAAGCGTTGTATGACACTTCTTTCAGTTGTTTCAGCCCCAGTTGCTTATCCCCTTTTCTGAAAAACCACATGAGCGGTTTTAACGATTTGTAGTTTTCAGGGACCCACACTGAGAAATAGTTGTAAAGGGCATCGCCAAAGAGAAGTTCAGGACTGAGGTAATCCATCTCGCGGCACACTTCCATGTAGTTCAAAGCCGATTTACCTTCCACTGCGGCTTTACCCCAGTTTTTGCGTTCCTCATCAGAATACAATCTGCCTTTAAAGCCATGAGCAGCAGCCAGAAAAAATGCTGCTTCAATTTTATACTCAGGTGTTTTCTTATATAAATTTTCAGCAACCATAATTGTGCTATCCATATAAGCCATAAAACGATCGTCATACTTCGTATCGCGGGTGTTTGGCATAATCTTCCACCACTCGCTCAATCCCAACAGGAAATATGGGAGTGGATGCCATTTGTATTTCTGCTTTAACCAACGAAACTGTTGCTCAGCCTTGGCAAACTTAAAATTGTATAAATCATTGAGTGCATCGCTGATCTCAATCTGCATGGCAACATCATTAATGAGTACAATGGAAGTATCTTTTTTTATCTGGGCGTATGAATGGCTAAGCCCAACGCCCAATAAAATTAAAATCAGAACTGGAAAGGATTTCATCAAAAAGAATCGCACACACATTTACTTTCCCAAATAAACAAAAAACTTACCTTCGCGTTTCACCCTAAAAAAGAATATGGCCAAGGAAATAGAGAGTTCCCTCTTTTCGACTAACAAAACATTAACGTTTATCATTCTTTGTCTCCTTTCAATTTTACTTCTTTATATCAAAAAGTCATTTATTGAATACGAAACAGCCGCTTTTGAGTTTTTGCAAGATCGCCCTGAAGGTGCTGTTTTACGGATTATCAGCGCGTTACAGTTTTTTTCAATCCCGCTAATTTACCTCTGGAAATTTACAGTTATTGGTTTCGTAATCTGGGTTGGGTCTTTCACATTTGGATTTAGAATTACTTTCAGTCAATGCTGGAGTGTGGTGATGGCTGCCGAATTTATTTTCCTGATTCCAGAGTTTATAAAAATTGGCTGGTTCCTATTTATCGAAACCGATCCTACCCTGCCTGAGATTCGGGCTTTTTATCCCTTCTCCATGATGAATCTGGTAGATTATACAACCATTCAAAAACAATATGCTTATCCTTTACGGGCACTTAGCATTTTCGAAATCTTTTATGTGTTAGTGCTTGTGAACGGGGTTCATTTTTATGCACGAAGAGATAAAAAAGCTGCCTGGTGGATTGTCTCAGCCTCTTACATCCTGATCTTTTTGTTGTGGCTGGTATTTTATATCATCGTTTATAAATAAACTTTAACCGCTAAACCACAGGGTTTTTTAACATTAAGATAGTTAAGAAATTAAGATCATTAAGAGGGGAATAGTTTAGAATTACCATCAAAAATAATCAGTGAATTTGTGGCCATACTCCCCTAGTTTTAAACATTAAGATAGTTAAGAACTTAAGATCATTAAGTGGGGAATGGTTAACAATTACCATCAAAAATAATCAGTGAAATCTGTGGCTATACGCCCCTAGTTTTTAAAGATTAAGATAGTTAAGAGATCAAGATCATTAAGTGGGAGAATTGGTTAACAATTACCAGCAAAAATAATCAGTGAATCTGTGGCCATATGCCCCTAGATTTTTAACATTAAAATAGTTGAGAAATTAAGATCATTGAGAGGGGGAATGGTTAACAATTACCATCAAAAATAATCAGTGAATCTGTGGCCATACTCCACTTAATTCGACCTGACCCATTTTAACATATTTTCTCTATTTTCGCCCTCTAATTTGAACCAAAAGGCATGAATTTTCAAAAAGCGAATAACATCACCGGTTGGCTGGCATTTGGCGTTGCCCTTATCACCTATTGGCTCACCATGGAGGAAACCGCCAGTTATTGGGATTGTGGCGAATTCATAGCTGTTTCTTATAAACTACAGGTACCTCATCCTCCCGGGGCACCTTTGTTTTTACTGATGGGTCGCATCTTCTCATTTCTTGCCTTTGGCGATGTTACCAAAGTAGCTTATTGGATTAATTTTATGAGTGTGTTGGCAAGTGCCTTCACAATTCTATTTCTGTTTTGGTCAATCACGCTTTTTGGTCGCAAAATGATGGGCATTCAAAAAGATGCTGACCTTACTGAAACCAACATTTGGGTGCTGATGGGTGCGGGATTAGTTGGTTCGTTAGCCTACACTTTTTCCGATTCGTTTTGGTTCTCAGCGGTAGAAGCTGAAGTATATGCGATGTCATCATTCTTTACTGCCTTTGTAGTGTGGGGAATTTTAAAGTGGGATGGTATAGAAGACGAAAGCAAAGCCAACCGTTGGCTGTTGTTGATGGCCTACATGGTGGGTCTTTCCATCGGCATTCACTTGCTTAACTTAGTTACTCTGCCTGCGTTAGGATTGATCTATTATTTCAAGAAATTTAAGCCAACTACCTGGGGTGTTATTGCTGCCCTGGGCATCAGTGGCGGGCTTGTTTTGTTCATCAACGATTTTATTGTCCCCGGCTTACCAACTATTGCTGGGCTTTTTGAAGTGTTTTTTGTTAACACGCTTGGGCTGTTCTTTGGATCAGGAGCATTGATCTTTTTCATCTTGCTGATTGCAGCCTTGATTTTTGGAATCTATTACACACAAACTCACAACAAGCCTGTTTTAAACACATTCATTTTAGCAACTACGTTTATTTTAATTGGCTATGCTTCTTACACCACTGTAATCATCCGTTCTAATTATGATACACTCATCAATGAAAATGCGCCTAAGGATGTGATGAGTTTTATTCGATACCTGAAGCGTGAACAATATGGTAGCCGTCCCTTACTTTTTGGTCCTTACTTTACAGCAAGACCTATTGATGTTGAATACGGAGCGCCTGTTTACACAAAAGGCAAGGACAAGTATGAAATTTCCGATCGCAAGTTTAGCTATGTGTATGAACCCGATCAGGAAACTATTTTACCACGGGCGTGGAATTCGGATCAGGCAGCAAACTACAGAAGCATTTTAGGCTTGCAAGAAGGTGAGAAGCCAACCTTTGGTCAAAACCTATACTTCATGTTCCAGCATCAGATTGGCACTATGTACATGCGCTACTTCATGTGGAATTTTGCTGGTCGCGAAAGTGATGAACAAGGTGCCGACTGGTTGAAACCAGGTGAGTGGTTTTCTAAAGTTCCTGCAGCCTTAGCCGAAAACCACGGACGGAATAATTTTTTTATGATCCCATTCTTGTTAGGATTAGTAGGCATGTTTTATCAGTTTGTAAAAGACACTAAAAACTTTTCTGTTATCGCACTCCTGTTTGTGATGTTGGGTGTAGCCATTGTGGTGTATCTAAACTCACCACCAAGCGAGCCACGCGAACGCGATTATATTTATGCAGGTTCGTATTATGCTTTTGCTTTCTGGATTGGTTTAGCCGTGATTGGGATTTTTGAAGTAATAAATTCTATTATCAAAAATGGAAAAGTAGCCGTGATCGCTGCTACATTGATTGGGCTCTCGGCTCCAACATTAATGGCCGCTGCCGGATGGGATGATCACAATCGGCATAACCGGTTCTTCTCTGTTGATTCAGCCTCAAACTATTTAAATTCATGTGGCGAACAAGCGGTGATCTTTACAGGTGGTGATAACGATACGTTCCCGCTTTGGTATGCACAGGAAGTGGAGGGCATCCGCACCGATATGCGTGCCGTGGTGTTAAGTTATTACAACACTGATTGGTATATCGATCAAACTACGCGCAACGCGTATGAGTCCAAACCTATTCCTTATACCCTTTCACAGTATCAATATCGACAGGGTGGGCCTAATGATTACCTCCCTTTTGCTGATTTTAAAATGAAGAGTATTGATGCCAAAGAATACATCACTGCCCTTTCAAAAGATTTACCGCAGCTGCGAGATGGCGACCGCAATGTTGTACCAAGCAAATTATTTACGCTGAACATTAACAAAGATGATTTGCGTGCACGAGGTATTATTCCTGCGCGATTAGATAGTCTGATGGTTGATCAAATGCAAATCCGGTTAACGAAAGGCGCGCTCGAGAAAAAAGACTTAGCCATCTTAGATTTTCTAGTAAGCAACAATTGGGAGCGGCCTATTTATTTCAATAATACTTCGCTTTCGCAAATCAATATTGATTTAAGTCCTTATGCGGTGCAAGAGGGCAATGCTTACCGTATTCTACCAGTGCGTAACCCACGCAAAGACCGCGACTATTTGGTTGATACTGAAAAGTCGTATGACAACATGATTAACGAATTCAAATACCGTGGCTTAGATGACCCGAGTGTTTACTTTACGGAAGACTATCGCGGCTTTGTGCTAAACCATCGTAGCTCGTTTAACTCACTGGCGGAAGCGCTTATTGATGAAGGTCAGATGGAGAAAGCAAACAAGGCGATTGAGTTTATGCTTGCCAAAATGCCAGACAACGTAGTCCCTTACGACCACACTGCCGCAACAACGGTGGACTTACTTTTTCAACTCGGACAAAAAGAAAAGGCCATTGACATGACGAAGCTATTGGGCGACCGCGCAGATGTAATGGCAACTTACCTAATCGAAGAAGGTTCCGGCCTTTCGCAGGAACTGCGCAGAAATATTTTTATCCTGAATTCGCTGCAATCCACGCTATATCAAAATGGTGAAATGGAGCTTGGTAAAAAATATGAAGACGCCTTCAACAAACATTTGAGCAGCTTGCAAATGGGCGGTGATGTTGAGCGCGGTGATTATTAAGGAGTGATTGTCCTAATTTTTTAAAGTGGAGGACAACTTGTTAGCCAAGGCTTTTCGGCATTTGTAATGCCGAACTCAGATAAAAAGGATTTGCAATCCATAGAAGGAGATAGCGGGTCTCAGTAAATATCATCTTAAGATTAAATTTTGGCTACTCGCCCGCTATGACAATTCACTTACGCACTATCAAAAACAAATCAAGCGCAGTTTCACCTGAATCGGTAAGCAGGTAATCCTCGTGTTGAATGCTCATCACCAATTCATCGGCAGAGTCTTTCAATTTATTCCGGTTCAAGCGGTTCATAAATTCATAGGGCACCCGCAACAAAGCTGCTGGTAGATTATACTGTAGATTCAATACATCCCAACGCATGAGTTTATCAACAGATTTTTTGTTACGCTCATAGTATTGCATCACTTTATCATTTCCCGTAATGCCCTTCATGATAACCTCATCAAAAAACTGTTTTGCCAACTCCGTTAATTCCTTTGCCGTGTACTCGCGAATGTGCCACGGGTTCCGCGAAAGCGATAACGGTTTGTTGGGCGTAGTCAACAAGGCCAATCCACCCGGCTTCAGCACCCTATAAATTTCTTTAAGAAAAAGTGCATCGTCTTTAATGTGCTCAATCACCTGAAAACTAACAATGCTATCAAAACTGTCAGATTCAAAAACTGAAAGGGGTGGAATATTTCCTCTAATAAATTTCCCTTGTGGATACTTTTTTTGGAGCGAATTAATGACTGGTTCAATTTTATCAATGGCCGAATAACTCGTAATCTTGGGCAGCAGCAAATCAATACCACGGCCTTCACCACACCCCACTTCTAACAAATTGCCCTGCACATAGCCGGCAGCCACAACATAAGCTTTTAAAAGACGTTGATGGATGGGGTTATCGGACGGAATTGACTCAGAGGTTATTTCGGTGGTATAAACAGAGGCCATAATAAAAATTAATCAGGCAAAAATAACTCAATCAATTAGAATTATCGTTTTAACTTTAAATGTTAAAGTTGTAAAAATACAGGCACTATGTCAGGTTGACCCGATATCTTTCGGGTTATCCTGACACGGGTCTACCTGACAAATATTATATATTTGTTACATCAGTTTAAAATGTTGCTAATCTCAACTATGAAACGGTTTTTAATATCCACACTATTCCTCCTCTCAGCATGCGCAGGCTTTTCGCAGGCACTTACCAGTATAAACTTTAGAGAGTGGTATAACCCGGAAGCGGAAATAGATTTTGATTTTCAAGTAATTAAGGAATCCAATCGATTTAATGTTTTCTATCAGATCAACTCTCGGCAGTTACCCATATCAAAATATACGATTGCGTGGGAGAAGCGCGACACATTTACCCAGCGCGAAAGTGTGGCCTTGGCTATACGCGATAGTTCAGCTAGCCAAACTGGTATGCAGATCAATGGCATGTTAGGTTTTGATATTCCCGCAAAAGCCTGGTTGCTGGTTGTAAAAGTTACCAATCAGGAAAGTAATTTGAGTTGGGTATATTTTAAATTAATAGAACCTAACTACCCGGTTAATGGCTGGCTTGAAAAAGAGAATACCCTTGTTTCCAAAAAATACATTACACAAGGCCAAGAGTATGTTGCCAAAAGTGGCAGTGGGAAAACTCTATTTGTTTCACACTACAAAGATAATTTCCCAGCCGCCTCACCACCGTTTGTCGATCGGGATGGTAACGCAGACCGATTTATGTTTTATGATTCCTCTTTCCGGGTAAATTCAGGAGCTGCTTTCACGCCACGCAAACCTGGCCTTTACCTATTTCAACAAGATACAAATGCAGCAACCGGTTTTGCGGTGCGAGGCGTTACAGAAATATATCCCAAATTTTCAAAAATAAGCGATCTGCTTGAGCCGCTCATTTTTGTCACCACTCAAGATGAATTTACACAATTGCAAAACTCAAATGGCGATAAAACAAAATTCGATAAAGTCATTTTGGACATTACACGGGACAACGAGCGGGCAAAAAATTTCATGAGAAATTATTTTCGGAGGGTGGAGCTGGCAAACTTATATTTCAGTTCGTTCAAGCCCGGCTGGAAAACTGATCGTGGCATGATCTACTTGATCTTTGGTGTACCCGATGAAGTAAGCGTGAACGATGGCAATGAAGTTTGGTATTACAAAACAACCCGAACCCGATTTACATTCGTTAAGAGTGGCAGCGTTTATGATCCTGATAACTACGTGCTTCTACGAGATGAAAAGTTTATGGAGACCTGGTTTAGCATGGTGGATTTGATTAGGAAGAGTAGGTTTTAACACAATTCCAAAGTTCTCCAACACAACCAGCATCACGGGTTCTGCATTTGCAATTCCAAACCCAGATAATCAGGATTTGCCATCCGAAACGCGATAAAAACAAACCCGCGCCTTATCTTTGCACTCATAAGGCTCAGCATTTAACTATCTATTCATGGAAAAAACGGAAATGATTTTTGGCACCCGTGCCGTTATAGAGGCAATCAAAGCCAAAAGAGACATCGAAAAAATTTTCGTTCAAGCTGGCCTGAACAACGATTTGATCAAAGAACTCACTCGGGTGGCGCGCATGCAGAATGTGCCTTTTACGTTCGTGCCAGAACAAAAGCTGAATCGCTTATCAACTAAAAATCATCAAGGCGTTGTCTGCATGCTGGCTTCGGTTCAATATGTTGACCTCCAAAATATTATTGATAAAATTTTTAACGAAGGCCGCGAGCCCTTTCTACTCATAGTCGATCGGGTAACAGACGTGCGAAATTTTGGTGCCATAGCCCGCACAGTAGAATGTGCCGGACTGGATGCAATCATTATTGGAGATGCCGGTAATGCACCCCTTACAGGAGATGCTATGAAAACCTCGGCTGGTGCGCTCAGCCACTTACCCGTTTGCCGGGAAAAGGATTTAAAAAAGACTATTAAATTCCTGAAAGAAAGTGGAGTTCAAATAATTGCCTGCACTGAAAAAGGAGATAAGTCAATCTATGAACTTGATCTGAACGTGCCGCTAGCACTCATTATGGGTTCAGAAGAAGATGGCATTTCTCCACAGCTACTAAAGGAAGCTGACCATCTTGCCAAAATTCCACTGCGTGGTAAAATCAGTTCACTCAATGTTTCTGTCGCGGCCGGGATTTCTATCTACGAAGCCATCCGCCAAAAGAGTTACAAATAGCTGCTACCGTTAGGTTTGTTCTTTAAATCGCTCACAATCGTACGAAACAATTCCTCCTTTTCTTTTTCGCAAACAATTACAACGTTGTCAAACGCGCCTACCAGAAACCCGTTAAGCCCTTGTACTACAATCAACTTATCCTTATCGGCTTTTATAACACTATTACGGGTTTCATAAACCAGGCAATCAGCATCTACTGCGTTGTTGTATAAATCGCGCATTGAATTATCATGCAACGAATTCCAAGAACCTAAATCCGACCACGGAAAAGTACAAAGCCAAACATATACATTATCAGCTTTTTCCATAATGCCATAATCGATAGAAATATTTTTTGTTTGTAAGTAGGCAGTTTGTAGGGCATTCTTTTCTTCTGGTGTACCCAGTTTGTGCGAAGCCTCATCAAAAACTTCAGCCATTTCGGGCAAATATTTTTGAAAGGCTGTAAGAATTGCACTCACGCGCCAAACAAAAATGCCAGCATTCCAAACAAAATCACCACTCTCTAAAAAAGTCTTTGCTAAAGCAAGCTCCGGCTTCTCGGTAAAAGTCTTCACCTTTTTTAAGGCGTTACTTCCTTCAATATACTGAATGTACCCATACCCAGTTTCAGGGCGGGTTGGCTTCATACCCAGCGTAATCAGTTTGCCGTCATCCTTTGCCCGCTCCAAACATTTTAATATTGTTTGCTGAAAATCAACCTCATTAATGATGAGATGATCTGCCGGACTAACAACCACAACAGCATTGGGATTTAGTCGTGCAATTTTATGACTGGCAAACGCAATGCAAGGTGCAGTGTTCTTGCGCATTGGTTCAGTTAAAATCTGACTTACATCTAACTCAGGAAGCTGCTCGTGCGTGAGTTGTGCATGCTCTTCGTTGGTTACAATAAAAATATTTTCCTTGGGGCATAGCGGAAGAAATCGATCATAACTTGCTTGCAATAGTGTTTTACCGATGCCCAATACATCTAAAAATTGTTTGGGGCGAGAGTTACGGCTGTATGGCCAAAAACGGCTGCCAATTCCCCCAGCCATTAGCACGATATAAAGATTTTTGTTCATGGGTTCTCCACAGGTTAGGAGTAAAATTTAAACAATTCCTTCTTTCAGCAAATCGTGAAGATGAATGAACCCCACCACGCGGGAGCCATCAATCACAACCAATTGTGAAATATTATTTTCTTGCATCATCTGCAATGCTTTTACAGCAAATTCTGTTTTATCAATTGTCTTAGGGCTGCGTGTCATAATATCAGCAGCTTTAATGGCGCCAATATTACTTTCTTTTTGCAACATTCTCCGTAAGTCTCCATCAGTAACTATTCCTAATAAGTTTTGCTTGTTATCGACAACGGCTGTCGCGCCTAAACGTTTTGAAGATATTTCAAGAATTACATCTTTGAGTGGCGTGTCTGGCACAACCAACGGCAACTGATTGTTTGAGATTACATCTTCAACCTTTAAATAGAGTTGTTTGCCCAATGATCCTCCGGGATGATATTTTGCGAAATCTTCACTCGAAAAATTCCTGAGTTCCAAAAGACACACAGCCAATGCATCGCCCATAGCAAGATGAGCAGTAGTGCTTGTGGTTGGTGCTAAATTATTAGGGCATGCCTCTTCTGAAATAGTTGCGTTAAGAACGTAGTCAGCATGCTCAGCCAGATATGAATTCTTATTGCTTACCAGTGCAACAAGCTTAGAGCCTCTTCGTTTTAGAAGGGGTATAAGTACTTTTATCTCAGGTGTGTTTCCACTCTTGGATAAACAAATTACAATATCATGGCTTTGTATCATACCCAAGTCGCCATGAATGGCATCGGCTGCATGCATAAAAAGGGCGGGTGTGCCCGTAGAGTTCATGGTGGCAACAATTTTATTAGCAATTATGGCACTTTTACCAATACCGGTAATTACCACTCGTCCTTTGGATTTAAGAATTTCCCGTACACAATCCTCGAAATCGTTGTCGATAAAATGAATAAGATTTTCTATCGCCCGCGCTTCATTTATTAATACATCTTTGGCTATTTGTTTAATATTTTTTGCTATATTCAATGCGTTAGTAGATTAAAGAAGAACCCAAAGATAGTTAAATCAAAATTTTATTAGTAGATACCATGATAGTGGCAGAAGAGAAAGATGAATTGAAGGCAAAACTCAAGGAAATATTCGGATATAGTCAATTCCGAGGTAGTCAAGAAGTTGTAATCAGAAACTTATTAAGCGGTAAAAATACCTTTGTAATCATGCCGACTGGGGCTGGCAAATCGCTTTGCTACCAGCTACCTGCAATGATTAAAGATGGCTTGGCCATCGTTATCTCACCCCTGATTGCTTTGATGAAAAATCAGGTGGATCAATTAAATGCCTACGGTATTAATGCGCGATTTTTAAATTCCACGCTTAGCAAGGGCGAAATAACCAGGTTGAAAAAGGAATGTATAACCGGTGCCGTAAAACTTCTTTATGTAGCACCCGAGTCGTTAAACAAAGAAGAAAATATAGAATTTCTTCAGAAAGTGAACGTGTCGTTTGTGGCTATTGACGAAGCACACTGTATTTCAGAATGGGGTCACGATTTCCGACCCGAATACAGAAAGATAAAAACGATGATCGCGCAATTGGGCGAAAAAAATGTAATCGCGCTTACCGCTACTGCTACGCCTAAGGTTCAATTAGATATTCAAAAGAATCTCCAGATGGAGGAAGCGGATGTTTTTCTTTCTTCATTTAATCGAAAAAATTTGTTCTATGAAGTTCGTCCAAAGAAGGAAACAAAGAAGCAACTGATCCGATTCTTAAAAGAACACAAAGGAAAGTCAGGCATTATCTATTGCCTAAGCAGAAAAAAAGTTGAAGAGATCGCACAACTTATTAACGTAAATGGTTTTAAAGCAGCACCTTACCATGCAGGGTTAGATCCGGACGTGCGGATGAAAAATCAGGATGACTTTTTGAATGAAGATGTTGATATTATTGTAGCCACCATTGCGTTTGGTATGGGTATCGATAAGCCGGATGTTCGGTTTGTTGTTCACTACGATGTGCCAAAATCGCTGGAAGGTTACTATCAGGAAACAGGGCGTGGTGGCCGCGATGGATTAGAAGGCATTTGCCTGATGTTTTACAGTCATAATGATTTAAGTAAATTAGAAAAATTCAATAAAGATAAACCCGTACAAGAGCGCGAAAACGCGCGTGTTCTTTTACAGGAAATGGAATTCTATGCGGAGTCTCCTGTGTGCAGACGCAAGCAACTGCTTCATTACTTTGGAGAAGAATTTAAAGCAGATAATTGCGGCATGTGCGACAATTGCGTGAACCCACGCGAGCGTTTTGATGGCAAAGAATATGTAACCATGGTATTGGAAGCAGCTAAGCAAACAAACGAACGATTTAACCTCGCCCATTTAGTGCATGTTATTAGGGGAACTGAAGATGAATACGTAAAAAGTTACGGCCACTTTAGCTTACCGGTATTCGGAAAAGGTGATTTGCAAGATGCTGAGTTTTGGAAATCAGTTATACGGCAGGCGTTAATTTACCAATATTTAGAAAAAGACATTGACAATATCGGGGTTCTAAGAATTTCCAAAAAAGGTCACGCTTTCCTTAAGAAGCCACATGCTATTGAATTGGCGCGTGATCATAACTTTACAACCGATGTTGAAGATGAAGAGTCTTCAGAACGCGTAATTATCAACTCAAAATCGTATGACGAGAAGCTCTTCGAAATGCTAAAGATTTTGAGGAAAAAAATTGCAAAGGATAAAGACTTACCTCCTTATGTGATCTTTCAGGATCCTTCTCTGGAAGAAATGGCAACTACCTATCCTACCACCAAAGATGAACTTGCCTCGGTGAATGGCGTGGGTATGGGGAAGGTGAACAAGTTTGGAAAAGAATTTTTGGATTTGATTCAAACTTACGTTGACGAAAACGAGATTGAAACGGCTTCGGATATAGTTGTTAAATCATCCCTTAATAAATCAAAAATTAAAATTTTTATCATTCAGCAAATAGACCGCAAGGTTGAGTTAGATGAAATTGCAGATTCGAAGAATATCACATTCGATGAAATGCTTACGGAGATTGAAAACATTTGCTATTCAGGCACTAAACTCAATCTCGATTATTATATCGATTCTGTATTGGATGAAGATAAGCAACAACAGATTTATGATTACTTCCTGGAATCTGAAACAGATAGCATTGAAGATGCTGTAGATACATTGAAAGATGAAGATTCAGATTTTACCGAAGACAACCTGCGCCTGATGCGGGTGAAATTTTTGAGCGAATACGCCAATTAAAAATTAATAGTTGACAAGTGATAATTAACAATCGATAGGGATCAACATTGTCAAATTGTTACTTGTCAATTTTTAATTCATTTTTTCCGTTCTTTGGCTCTTAACTTTCAAAAATGAACATACTGATAGTGGGCAATGGCGGTCGTGAACATGCCTTTGCCTGGAAGATAAAGCAAAGTAAATTGTGTGGTCAGCTCTTCATTGCGCCTGGTAATGCAGGCACCTCACAAGTAGGAGAGAACATTTCCATTGCCGTTGATGATTTTGAAGCTCTTGGAAAATTATGCCTCGATAAGAAAATCGATTTAGTTATTGTCGGTCCCGAAGTACCACTGGTAAAAGGTATTCGCGATTATTTCGAAAGCAATAACGATCTAAAAAAAATTGGAATGGTAGGCCCGGGAAAGTTGGGTGCCCAACTTGAAGGCAGCAAAGACTTCTCAAAAAAATTTATGATTCGCAATGGCGTACCAACGGCTAAAGCGCGCACGTTTCTTTCGCATGAAACTGCCCATGCCATCGAGTATCTTAATAGCTGCACGCCACCCATTGTATTAAAAGCGGATGGCCTTGCCGCAGGTAAGGGAGTAATTATAACCTCTTCATTGGATGAAGCGAAGGCTACCATCAAAGATATGCTGGAAGACAAAATGTTTGGTGATGCAAGTTCCAAAGTATTGATTGAAGAATTTCTGGATGGCATTGAACTTTCCGTTTTCGTTTTGACGGATGGAGAACACTATGTTGTTTTGCCAGAAGCTAAAGATTACAAACGAATTGGTGATGGCGACACCGGGCCAAACACAGGTGGCATGGGCGCAGTATCACCTGTTGCTTTCGCAGATAGCGCCTTCATGAAGAAGGTCGATAATCAGGTTATCAAACCTACTATTGATGGTTTAAAAAAAGAAGGCATCCCCTACAAGGGTTTTATTTTTATTGGATTGATGAATGTGAATGGAGAACCCTGGGTGATTGAATACAATGCGCGTATGGGCGATCCGGAAACGGAAGCTGTGCTAACTCGCATTGAAAGTGATTTGGTTGAACTGCTTCTTGCTTGTGCCAAAGGTGAATTAAAAGATAAAACAATTTCAATTGCTAATGACTATGCTGTCACCGTGGTAATGGCCTCGGGCGGGTATCCAAATGAATTTGAAAAGGGGAAAATTATTTCAGGACTTTCAAACTTCGAAAAATCGTACGCATTTCATGCTGGTACTTCCCAGCACAACGGAAAGGTTGTTACTAACGGTGGGCGCGTGCTGGCCGTAACAGGAAATGGAAGTACACTCGAAGAAGCCTCCAAAAATGCATACGAATCTGTTTCTAAAATCAGGTGGGATGGTGTCTACTTCCGAAAGGACATTAGTCAGGATCTAAAAAGGGTTGAAAAGGATCTAAATCATTGAAATTCTAAGTTGTCAATCCACTGCTAACGCTATAACTTTAACCTTTAAACCGGACTAATAACTATACGATGAGCTGTGCTTGTGGAACAAAGAAAGGCGAAAAAGTAGGTGGCTGCAGTAATAATGGTGCCTGTGGCACAGGGGGTTGCAATAAGATGAACGTCTTTGATTGGTTGTCTAATATGGATATGCCCCAGCAAGACCGATTTATGGTTATTGAGGTGCGATTTAAAAATGGCCGTAAAGATTTTTATCGCAATACTGAAAGCTTAAATCTAACAACTGGTGATGCCGTGATTATAGAGGTACAAACCGGTCATCATTTGGGTCATGTTTCGATGCAGGGCGAATTAGTGCGCTTGCAAATGCAAAAGAAGAAAGTTGCCAACGATGACGAAATCAAAAAAGTTTATCGGCTAGCCAACCAGAAAGACCTCGAAAAATTTGAAGAGATAAAAAAACGCGACCTACCAACGTTATATCGCACACGGGAAATAATTAAACAATTTAAGTTAGCTATGAAGCTCTCCGATGTAGAGTTTCAAGCCGATAATACAAAAGCAACTTTCTTTTATTCAGCAGAAGATCGTGTAGACTTTAGAGAGTTGATTAAGCAATTGGCTACCGAATTTAAAGTGCGTGTTGAGATGCGACAAATAAGTTTGCGACAAGAAGCCGGGCGCATTGGTGGCATTGGCGTTTGCGGTCGTGAGCTTTGTTGCTCAACTTGGCTAAGCGACTTTAAAAACGTGGCAACCAGTGCCGCGCGTTATCAAAATTTATCTCTCAACCCAAGCAAACTGTCAGGGCAGTGCGGTAGGTTGAAGTGTTGTTTAAATTATGAATTAGAAACCTACATGGAAGCCCTAAAAGGTATTCCTGAAGTAGAGTCTCCATTATTAACGGAGCGTGGTGAAGCCCGACTTCAAAAGACAGATATTTTTCGTAGAATCATGTGGTTTGGATTTAAGGAAGATAACAATTGGTACCCTTTGAATATTGATCGGGTAAATGAAATTTTGGCAATGAACCGCGAAGGAAAAAAACCTGCGAGCTTAGAAACGAATGTGGTAGAAGAAAAAGTGCCGATTGCCACGCTAAACAGTGATTTGGCCAGCATGGATAAAAGATTTCAAGACAAATCTCGCAAGAAAAAGAAAAACAAAAATCAGAATCAGAATCAGAATCAGAACAGAGGAAACGCACCAACACAGAGCAATCCAAATCAAAAGCCACGAAACCCAAATCAGAATAAAGGGAATCGACCTCAGGGGAATCCGAATCAGAACCCGCGTAGCCAGAATCAACCCAGGCGCAACAATCCTAACCAAAATAATAATCCTAAAGGCCCGAGTCAGGAATGAAGTATCTTTTTTTTGTTTTTTTTTGTTTCCTTCTTTTAGCTGGGTGCGATTCCAAACGAGTGTTTGAAGATTACAGCAAATTTAAAAATCGAGCGTGGTTAGTAAATGATCCTGCTGTTTTCCAATTCGAAATCAAAGACGCATCAAAAAAATACAATCTCTATTACAACGTTCGCAATTCGCTGGAATATCCATGGCAGCGCATTTTTATTCAGTATCAATTGGCTGATTCTTCCGGCACTTTTTTGTCAACAAAACTTGTTTCGAATTATTTGTTTGAAAAAAGTGGAAAGCCATTAGGGCGAAGTGGTCTTGGTGATGTTTACGACAATCAGTTTTTATTGTTGGAAAATTATTCGTTTTCAAATGCAGGATTATATAGAATGGAGTTGGAGCAACTAAATAGGCAAGACACACTCGCTGGCATACTTGCTGTAGGAATTCGGGTAGAAACAGCCCAATAAAAAAGGAGCCATTTCGGGCTCCATTCTTTTGGAAGAGTTAATCATTAGTTGGCTTACGTTTGATCAGAGTATTACTCCCCTTCCGCAAAACTAAATTCAAACAACCTTAAAAAACTATTAATCAAATGTAATACGGGTGCCTGAAATCAGTCATTAAAAACCATTAGAAAGAGATTAGAAACCTAAGTAGAGCTTAAGGTTATTGTAACCATAGTTCCCATTCCCGGAGTGGATTTTATTGAAATTTTGCCCTTATGTATGGAAATAATGCGTTGACTCAGCGATAACCCCACACCATAGCCCCTCACCTTTGAAGTGGCATCGGTGCGAAAAAAAGGCTGGAATACATTCTCAATATCCTTCTTTTCAATACCCGGTCCATTATCGGTAACAGTAACAATCAGATCACTCTTTTGACAAGTAAGTGAAATCTGTGCCTTGGCATCATCAGAAAATTTACAGGCGTTTTCAAGAACATTTTGAAAAGCTGTTCTAAGCAAGTAAGGATTGCCATTAACATACAGTCGGCTTTCATCTTCCGGCATAGTTAAACTCTCAACTTCAATTTTATAACTGGGATCAATCGCAAGTACATTTTCCCTTGTTTCCCAAAGCACTTCATCCAGCCGCACTTTGGACATAGTAAATGAATCCGATTCGCGCGTGAGCCTGGCAAGATCCAACAAACTATTTGAAAGGTGATTTAGACTTTTTATATCCTCTAATACCGATTCAATGGTTTCGCGATATTCCTCTTTTTCACGTTCATTCAATAATGTGACTTCTAATTGTGAGGTAATATTGGTTAATGGATTTTTTAGTTCGTGCGAAACATTTGACACAAATAGTTTTTGAAGCTGAAACGCATTTTCAATTCGGGCAAGCAGGCCATTAAAAATCAGAATCAATTTTCCCATCTCATCCAGGTGCGGACTTTCCTCCAATCGTTGCGCGAGATTTTGAGGCGAAATGTTTTGTACATCGGTGATAATTCTTTTTATCGGTTTCAAAGCACGACCTGAATAAATCCAACCTGAAAATGAAACGATTGCAATCAAAATAATAAACAGCGCAATCAAAAGCCTTCGTAAATCGACAAGCCTGTTAAATCCATTTACATCCTCTGCGGAAGCAATAATCACATACTCCTTTCCGCGATCGTTAAATGGAATACCTGTTATTGTGTATTCATTGTGCTTTAATTTCTTTTCTCCCTCTGCAATTACTTCTTGAAAAAGTTGTTCGTTGATTCCTAATTTCAATGTATCCCCACTAAAGTAAATTTCCTTTCCCTCCTGATCATATACCCGAATACTTTCACGATAAAGATTATCGCGCTTGGCGCGATCTATAATTTTCAAAAGCGTAGTATCCACCTGCACTACCTTAATCAATAAAATAGCCGAGGTAATAGCTTTCTCTCGTAACCGCCTAGAGAAGTCTTGTTCGGTAAATTGGACAGTAAAAAAATAGATAGCAAAAAAAGAAATGAGTACGATCGTGCTCACCAACACCGTAAATTGCAAGGTTAAGCGGGTTCTTATTTGCACGTTTACGCTTCTTTTAAAATGTAGCCCATGCCAAACTGGGTGTGTATTAATTTACTACCAAAGTCTTTATCAATTTTCTTACGCAAATAGTTTACATATACCTCTACCATATTGGTACCCGTATCAAAATCTACTTTCCATACATGTTTGGAAAGTTCGGCTCGTGGAATGACACGATCCTGATTACGCAAAAAGTATTCGAGCAAAGAAAATTCCTTTGAGGTTAAATCAATTTTTTTTCCAGCCCGGATTACACTTTTGCGATTTATATCTAATACCAAATCAGCAATGCGCAACTGATTATCATTTACCTGCTTTGATTGCCGTTTGGTGAGGGATCGGATTCGAGCCAACAGCTCTTTAAATTCAAAAGGCTTTGATAAATAATCATCAGCCCCACTATCCAAGCCCTCCACAACATCATCTGTTTGAGCCAGCGCAGTGAGCATGAGTATTGGCGTTTCTATTTTAGCTTCGCGCAATTCTCGGCACAGATCCCGACCGTTCAATTCAGGCAAGATTACATCGGTAATGATTATACTGTATTGATTTCGAAAAGCCAGATTTCGACCTGATATCCCGTCTTCTGCAGTATCCACCACATAGTCATTCTCTTCCAGTCCCTTCTTTATGTACTGAATCGTTTTGCGTTCGTCTTCTATTAGTAAAATCTTCATTCGCTAAAATTACTGGCATCCACACTAAGCTACATTAGAATTTTATTAAAACCCGAATAAAAAAAGAAAGCAGACCATTTAAATCTGCTTTCCTCAAACGATTTCACTTCTATTTAAGCGACAGCTTTTGCCACAGCCTTCTTCCCGGTTTCAGGCTCTCGCTCCAAATCCAATACTACCGGAGCAGCAATAAATATTGAAGAGAATGTGCCTACACCAAAACCAATAAATAACGCAAACGAAAATCCACGTAAAACCTCACCCCCAAAAATAAGCAGGATAACTACTACAATTAATGTTGTTCCCGAAGTAATAAGAGTTCTGCTTAACGTGCTATTGATGGCATCATTAAAAACCTTAGCTCGATCATGATTTGCTCCAAACCCAACGTATTCACGAATCCGATCGAAAATAATTACCGTATCGTTAATAGAATATCCAATTACGGTTAACACTGCAGCAACAAATACCTGGTCTATTTCAAATGAGACTCCAAAAAACCTTGCAATGGCAAAACCTGAGATTACAAAAAGCGTATCGTGCAGCGTAGCTATAATTGCTCCTGCACTGTAGGTCCAACGCTTGAAACGAATGAGAATGTATATAAAAATCAAAACTAATGAAGCTAAGGCAGCCTCAAAAGCTGACCCCTTAATATCATCAGCAATGGTGGCACCTACTTTTGAAGAAGAGGCGATTGTAAAATGAGTATCATCCACTTGAGCATCATTTTCAGTGAATTGAATACCCTTAAATTTCTCGACACCTTGAATAAGAGCCGCTTTAACCTTATCATCAGCAACGTCCGATTCATCATCAACTAAGTACGAAGTAGTAACTTTCATCACATTGTCACCATCGAAACTCTTTACTTCTAAACCCGAATTCTCAAAACTCGAAGTCAACGCAACTTTCATTTCTGAAGGAACAACTGCTTTGTTGAATTTCACCACATAAGATCGTCCTCCTTTAAAATCAACTCCAAGATTTAACCCTTGTACAGCAATAAGTGCAAAGCCAATGATAATAATCGCCACTGAAATTATATACGCTTTTTTGCGGAAACCAATAAAGTCATACTCCTTACGCTTCTTAACCATTTTGGCCATAGCACTATCGAATGAAACATTCGACTCGTCACCTTTGCGCACCATCCACTCTACAATTACGCGAGAAATATAAACGGCTGAGAAGAATGAAGTTGCAATACCAATCATCAATACAATAGCAAAACCTTTCAATGGTCCTTGTCCTAAAACGAAGAGGGTTACCGCAGTGATAAACGTTGTTAAGTTCGAATCGAAGATGGTCGTGAACGCCCTGCTATAGCCATGATTAATCGCATCACGTAATTTGCGACCCATTCGCATCTCTTCTTTGATCCTTTCATAAATCAACACGTTGGCATCCACGGCCATACCGATGGTCAGTACAATACCAGCAATCCCCGGTAAGGTTAGTGCTGCGTTTAGCTGAGCTAAAATTCCGAGGATAAAGAAAATGTTAAAAACCAAAGCGATGTTGGCAACCCAACCACCTTTTGAATAATATGCTGCCATAAAAAGTATAACGATACCTATACCACAGGCCATTGAAATAAAACCTTGATTCTGGGCGACCTTACCTAAACTTGGACCTACAATAGCTTCTTCGACAATTCTTGTTGGCGCTGGTAATGAACCAGCCTTCAATACGTTGGCCAAATCTTTTGCCTCCTCCAGTTCAAAACTTCCAAAAATCTGAGAATTACCGTTTGGAATTTCACCGTTAACAGTTGGCGCTGTGTAAACATAATTATCCAGCACGATGGCAATTCTTCCTTGTGGTTGCTTCGCTGCTGCCGCTGCAGTTATATTTTTCCAAGCACGCGCACCAGAAGCATTCATTTGCATGCTAACTGCCGGGCGGGCAAACTGATCATAATCTAATCGGGCATCATTAATAATTTCACCTGTTAGCAAGGGCTTACCATTGCGACCAATGTTTACAAAATTCAATTGGATGTCATCGACACCCGGTGTTTGCTTTGGGTCAGATTTTACATCCCAGAAATATCCAATAGTTCTTGGCAGTAGTGATCTAATTTCAGGTCGTCTCAAAATGCGGTTTATCTCAGACGTATCTTTTAGCTGATACAAAAACGGAATGCCCTGATTCATTAAAGAAAACAGTGGCGATGATGTTGCCGCACGAAGTGAATCCAATGAGCTAATTGAACTATCACGCACATTGCTTAATTGTCTTTCAAGAGCAGACTTGGTTGTGTCTGATTCCGAAGTTACAGCTAAATCGCTTTGCGTATCCTTTAATGCAAGCACTTTCTTGTTGTTTTTCTCCTTTACTAATAAATCATTGATAGCACCTAATGACTGTTGCAGTTGTGGGTCATACGTTTCTACAACTTCCCAGAATTCCAATCGAGCTACGCCTTGCAACAATTTGCGCACACGTTGTGGATTATCCGCACCTGGAATTTCAATTTGAATTCTTCCTTTATCCTGCAAGCGCTGAATATTAGGTTGTGAAGTTCCAAACTGATCGATACGAGTTTTAA
>Ga0209490_10000511_pt1 | contig 38654 bp, 28 predicted proteins | sample MAT06_FD_187209 | JGI IMG/M metagenome (GOLD analysis project Ga0209490, IMG submission 187209) | Freshwater microbial communities from Lake Fryxell liftoff mats and glacier meltwater in Antarctica - MAT-06 (SPAdes) (version 2) | ecosystem: Environmental > Aquatic > Freshwater > Ice > Liftoff...
TGACGCCGATCGCAAAGGCCGCGTCGTCGTAGCGCAGTTTCTGTCGCCCGAGAGCGATATCGCGTTGCGTCAGCTTGACCAACTCGTCGTTCTCAATCAAGAGTTTGGAGCGCAGGGTGTTGTGTTAATGGGTGTTTGCGACGCCCGCGCCGATTGGGTGAAGGCGTCGGCGACGTTTGAGGCACGGAAGATCAACGTACCAATCGTCCAAGATGCGAAGGCACCCTCGCCGCGGGCTGCGATCGACGCGAAGACGAAGACATTCGCCGCTGGCGCGACTGCGACAGCGCTCGGTCTGCGAGCGTCGCCGGTGACACTCGTGATTGACCGAACCGGCACTATCCGCGCCGCTGGCGTGCGGGGCGACAAGGTGAAGACGATCGTTGGTCGACTGCTCGCTGAGCCGATGCCGGAGTCTTCGCCGCTGACGAATGAACCGCGGCCGGCCTCAGTGCCAGGAAACTAAACCCTCACGCTTACTCCGCGCTTTGGAGTTCGTTCGAACGCAAGACCTCATCCAATGACGACACCGCCGCAATCTCCGACGTCTCCCTTGGGGGTCGCTCCTGCGCATCGTTCTTCGGTTATGCCTGCTTCTGGCGCCTGCCCGTTCGCCGACATCGTTCGCACGCACGTCGCGCGCACCGTCGTAGGCCAGTCCGTTGTCGTAGAGCGCGTGATGATTGCGCTCCTCACCGGCGGGCACCTCTTGCTCGAAGGCGTTCCTGGCATCGCGAAGACGCTGCTCGTGCAATCCGTCGCCCGCGCGATTGACCTTCGCTTTGCGCGGGTGCAATTTACGATCGATCTTCTGCCGTCCGACATCGTGGGTTCAGAGATCTTGGACCAGAAGAGCGGCGAGTTCCGTGTACATCGCGGACCGGTGTTCACCAACCTTCTTCTCGCTGATGAGATCAATCGCGCGTCGCCGAAGGTGCAGTCCGCGCTCCTCGAGGCGATGCAAGAACGCAAGGTCTCTATCGGCGACCAGAGCCACGAGCTTCCAGCGCCGTTCCTTGTGATCGCGACGCAGAACCCGGTGGAGCAGGCTGGTACGTTTGAACTTCCAGAAGCGCAGCTCGATCGTTTCATGCTTCGGCACCAACTCATCTACCCAACTCCCGACGAAGAAGCCGAAGTCGTGCGGCGCAGCCTCGCGCTGAAGCTCAAGCGGCAGGGCGAAGGCGCGGTTCCGATGACAGCATTCGACGCGATCGATTCGTCAAAGACACTTCACATCCGTGATCTAACAACGGCGATGGCCGCAGTGCAGAACGTGCACGTGAGCGAAGTGTTCATCCGCGATTGCGTCGAGCTCGTAAACCTCACACGCAGCCACGACGACATCGAACTCGGATGTAGCCCGCGCGCCGCGCTCGCACTCGTGCATGCGTCGCGTGCTCGAGCGTTCATCCACGGCCGCGACTACGTGATTCCAGAGGACTTCTTCGCACTCGCCGACGACGTGATTCTGCACCGCATGCGACTCACATACGAGGCGCTCGCAGCAGGAAGGCGTCCCGCTGAAGTGCTTGCGTCGCTACTCGGCACGCTCACCTGATCGACTCCAACGATTTGATGCGCACCGCGCCGCACACTGTCCTTCGTCCTCCCGAGGAACTCGCTCACGGCGACTTCGAGATGGTCGTGCGCCGATTGGCCGACGATCTCGCGTTCGGCACCGATGCGTCGCGATTTATTGGTTCGGGCTTGGAATACGCGAAGTCGCGACCGTATGCGCCCGGCGATTCAATGCGGACATTTGACTGGCGCGTCACAGCGCGCACTGGAAAGCCATTCGTCAAGGAGTACGAGACGCTCAAGCGGACCAGCGTCTTCTTGATCGTCGATACCTCGTCATCGATGGCTATCGCCTCGACGCCCCTGACGAAACACGGGATGGCCGTGTGGATCGCTGGCGCGGTCGGATTAGTCGCACAGCGTCGACTCAGCCCGGTCGCGGTCGTAGGAGGTGGCGAACGGAAGACGCGTCTTGTCGCGAGCTTGATCGAGAGCGATCTCTGGCAGGCGCTCGATCCACTCCGCGCGGCGAACTTGACCGAGGCCACGCACTTGGGCGACCGACTGCGTGATCTCGACGTGCGTGTGAAGCGGTCGAGCGTGTTCATCGTGATCAGTGATCTGCATGATCCAACCGCCGTGACCGCGATGCGTCATGCGGCACAGCGACACGACTGTGTGGCGCTCCACCTGATCGACCCGGCGGAGCACGGCGCGCTCAAGTCCGGCTTCTTTCGTGGACAAGAATCGGAGACCGGCCGAAGTTTCCTCGGGCACGGAGGCCACCGTTGGAGTGGCCGCGCGCCTCGACCAGATGGAAAACCCAGTGAGATAGCGCTTGAACTCGCGCGGAGCGGCGTCAGCTATCTCGCTCTCGAGACCGATCGCTCCTTCGTCGCACCACTGCGACACTTCCTAGCGTCGCGCCCCGGGATCACGGGAGGGCGCGGTTGAAGCTGCGCCGAATTCATGCGTGCGCGATGTGCTTCGTCGTCGCGTTCGCGTTGCAGGGTGCAACCCACGCTGACGGCGACGTTGCGGCGACCGCAGCTCGTGGCATCGCCGGCGAAGTGACGTTTGTCTATGACGGCCTGCCGATTTCCGTTCGAGCAAATCAAACGCTCACATCGTCGATGTTAGTTCGTCTTTCGCGCGTCGCGCCCGAAGGAGAGGTCCCGGCGCGATATCGACTCGCCTTCCTCGGCGGTGTCGCCGGTGAGTTCGATTTGCGCGAGCATCTGGAGCACGGCGACGGCCATCCGATTGACGATCTACCGCCGCTCCGTGTGCGGATCTTCTCGCAGCTTCCGGCGCAGCCCGGAACCGATCTCTTCAGCGGCGATTCTCCGCAGTTTGCGCTGACGAGCCGCTACCGCCTGGTGCTCGGCGGTGTCGCTGCGATCTGGTTGCTCGTGCCCGTTACTGTCGTCGCGCGGCGCATGCTTCGGCGCACGCCGCCTGAAGCGGCGCCGGTCGCTGCCCCAGTGGCGACAGTCGCGGATCAACTCAGGCCGCTGATCGAAGCGGCGCGCGGCGACGGACTTTCTGTGAGCGAGCAGGGGCGTCTTGAGCTTCTTCTCCTCATGTTCTGGCGTGAGCGGCTTGGTATGACCGAACTTCGTCCGGCCGAATCGATTCGGCGTCTGCGCGAGGACCCGGAGGCAGGTCGGTTGCTCGGAGCGGTGGAGCGCTGGCTGCATGCGCGAGGTCGGGCCGCGCCGCAGCCCGAGACCGATGTCGCCGCGTTGCTCGAACCTTACGCCTCCACACCGGCGATGACATCTTTGGCGGGAGCGCGCCAGCCATGACATTCACGCATCCGCTCGTTCTTCTCTTACTCACGATTCCAGCGCTGCTCTTGGCGTCGGTTCCGTATCGCGGCGTTGGACTCGTCCTGCCGTTCGATCATCAGCCGCACCCACGCCGTCGGTTCATGACACTCGTGCTTGGTGCGCTCGACTGTGCTCCAGCGCTTCTCTTAGCCAGCGCGATTTTCCTCATCGCCGGACCACAGATACTGAAACAACCCAAGAACGCGCGCGAGTTGTCGAACATTCAGTTCTGCCTCGATGTGTCGGGCAGCATGAACGCGGAGGACCGCTACACGATCGCTAAGGAAGCCATCGAGAACTTCCTAAAAGTGCGCGAGGGTGATGCGTTCGGCCTAACGCTCTTTGGTTCGGAGCAAATTCGTTGGACGCCGTTGACCAAGGACCTGAACGCGGTGCGAAACGCGCTGCCGTTCGGCAATCCGCAGCGGCAGCCGCTTCACATGGGCGGAACGCGAATTGGCGCCGCGCTGCGGTTTTGCCGCGACAACATGATGAGCGAGGCCGAGCGCGGCGATCGCATGATCATTCTTGTGTCAGACGGCGCGAGTTCCGACCTTGGCAACGGTTCCGGCGGTGAAGAATCGGACATCACCGAAGAGCTGCGCACCGCGGGCATCACGGTCTATCACATTCACGTTGCGAGTGACCCGATTCCCGAAGAGGTCATGACGATCGCGAGCGGCACCGGCGGTGAAGCTTTTCAAGCCACCGATCGCGCGAGCATCAATCGTGTGTTCGCGCACATCGACCGCATGCGGCCAGCGAAGTTCAATCCTGCCGGGACAGTACCGATGGATCACTTTGCGCCGTTTGCACTCGCGGCGCTCGCGTGCCTAGCGTTCCACCTCATCGGGCTCGCAGGGTTGAGGTACACGCCGTGGTAATGCAGTACCTCGCGATTGCAGTGCTTGTGACGGCCTTCGTCGTCCTGGTCGAATGGCTGCACTGGCGCCGCGTCGCCCGCGTCGCGCGGTTGGCATTTGGCACCTCGGGGCACCCTACGTTCTGGGTGCGCGCCGTCCCGATTCTGCGGCCGCTCGCCGCCGGCGCCGCAGCGTGGGGACTACTTTTTCTCGCTACGTTTGATCCAGTCGAGATCGATCGTCGGCCAGCGCGCGACGCATCGAAGCACATCCTCATCGCACTCGACGTGTCGCCCAGCATGCAGATCAAGGACGCTGGCCCCGATGTCGCGAAGATGTCGCGGGCCGCCTGGGCAGGCCGCGTCGTTCAGGGCATTCTCGACCGAATCGACATGGAGACGACGCGCATCACGGTCGTCGCGTTCTACACCGACGTGTTGCCGATTGTCCAAGAGACCTACGACAAGGAAGTCATTCGCAACGCGCTCGATGGATTGCCGATGTGGATTGCGTTTGAGCCCGGACCGACGGACGTACAGAAGGGTGTCGCGAAGGCGCTTGAGTTCGCGCGACCGTGGCCGCGCGGCTCTGCGACACTGGTCGTGGTGACCGATGGCGACGCGAACGCGCCGTCGGTGCCAGCGTATGTTCCGGCCTCAGTCGCCGACACGATCGTCATTGGTGTTGGCGACAGCTCGCGTGCCTCGCCAGTCGGTGGCCACAGCAGCCGGCAGAATCCGACATCCTTGCAGCAGCTTGCGCTTCGACTGAACGGCATCTATCACAACGGTAATGTGAAGCACGTTCCGAGCGATGTGCTCGATCGACTCACGATGATTCAACCGCGCATCGGTGACAAGCTTGCCGCACGCGATGCCGCGCTCTTGGCCGCCGGGTTCGGTTGCTTCACGCTGGCGCTGCTTGGGCCAGCGCTCACGCTCTTTGGTCGACCTCGCGCATTCGTGCGCGGTCGTCGTCCGACCTCTGCTTCCGTTGCGAGGGCCGCCTTATGAACCTCACACGTATCGGCTGGACGGCGTGGGCACTGGTGCCCGTAGCACTTGTGACCTATCACTTTGGCCCGGGACAGGCGGCGTACGTGCAAGACCGTGCCGCGCGCTTGCAGGCGGAAGCAATTGCAGCGGAGTATCGTGCGAACGACGCGCAGGAAGCCGCCTACGCGGTGCATCTGAGCGCGATGGACGCACGCCGCGCAGCGTTCTTGTCGCAGTCGGCAGCCGACGAAGTCACGGCGCGAGATGCAACAGCCGCCGAAGATGGCGCGTACGCCGTGGCCGCCGAGCGTTGGAAGGAAACCGCTGACAAACTCCAAGCGGTACAAACCGTGCTCGGTAGCGAGTCGCCTGCCGCAGCCCAGCGAGTGCGCTGGGCGCGTGCTCGGGCGATGGTGCGCGCTGGCGAGGTGTGGCTTGGAATTGGCGAACTTGAGCAGCTCGTTGATGAACTGGAAGGCGTAGGAGACGCACACTCGACGCTCGCGCGGGGAGCGCGCGAGGAACTCGCCACCGCGTACTACTACGGAGCTCGGCTCCTGCGGCTTTCGGGCATGCCCGCGCAGGAGTGGCGGATTGAATCAGGCAAGGCGCGACAGAACTTCCGGTACCTCGCCGAGCGAGCAATCGAGCGGGGTGAAGCACCCGAAGTTGCGCAGAATTATCAGCGCAACGTGGAGTTAGTTCTGAATTTGGAGCAGGCGAGTCTCGTCGACATCCAAGGCAAGCCGTTGCCCAAGGAATCGCCGCGAACGGGAAATGCGGGCAACCGCCCGGGGAATCGACCGGGTAAGTCGCAGCGTCCGCCGACGCGGCGCGACGCTCGCGGAGCGGGTGGTGCGGGTGACATCGGCGACGGCTGGTAGCGCGTCGAGAAACGCGAGGATTATTGTTCGGTTGAAGTGTCCTCAAGGAATTCTGTCCATGCCACGCATCACGCGAACCAGTCGAGTGTCGAGTCAGATGAGCGCCCGTGCCCTATATCGGCGGAGCGGGATGATCGAGACCGCGGTCGTATTTGGAATCGTGTTCGGGCTTGGTTTCGCAGCTACAAGTAGTCACGCCCAGACACCCGCCGTTCGGCTCACACCGGCAACGCGAAGTACTTCTACGTCGACAACGTCAGCAGCTACGGCCCTGACGTCGACGATCGTGCAGGTCGGCGTCCAAGCGCCGACATCCGCGGGTTCGGGTCTGGTGCTCTCTGCGCAAGAGCTCAGTGACATCCGCGCGGAATACGACGCCAGTGAGCCCGACGAGCGTGCAGCGCTGATCGCGTTCTACCGCGACATGGGCATCGATCTCGAAAAGTTGTTCTCGTCGCCCGGCGCTGGCGGCGACGCAGTCGGGCGCGACGGCGCGGTGGTGCCCAAGGCCGTGTCGCTTCTTCAATCGATCCAAGCGCTCGACTTCTCGCGAACGCCGCAGGCCGTGCTCGCTGCGCGTTCGCAACTTGGATTCCGCGACGCTCCACGCCCCGATGCAACTGCTGTCGAGGCGCTTGCGAAGTGGATTCAGCTCCAAGTGATGGCGGGAGAGTGGGAGACGTTCGCGACAGTGTTAGGCGAGTTGAGCACCCCCGATGCCACCGGCACTTACGCGCACGTGCTTCAGTCGTGCAACAAGCCGGCGAAGAGCGACCCCTCCGGAAAGGCTGACCCAGCGCTCCTGCCTGAAGAAGTGCTCGCGCTCGCCGATGCCGCACCGGGCGAACTCAGCGATTGGCAGCTCGACGTGCTCTCGCAGCTCTTGAAGAGCGCCGCGACGAAGTATGGAACCGGGCCTATGCTCGCGACGATCGCGTCGGGCACGCGGAAGTTCGGCTCTCAGGATCAGGAACACCGTGACCGAACTGTACGGTTCTTAGTGGCGGCGGGACTGGTGCTCTACGCGTACGCGTACTTTCCGCCGCTCGAGGAAGCTCGCGCTCGGGGCGACGCGCGAGTGCTGCTCAATCACGGGCGCTACAACGAGGACTTAGCTTCGGCTGGCCGGGCAGGGGGCGACGCCGATGCGCGGCGCCGCACCGCCTGGGAGCTGTACTGTGCCGTTGCGTTGCTGCCCGCTGCCGATGCCGCGCTTCGCCAAGACGCTATGCGCCGCGCGATCGATCTTCTGCCGTCGATGCCGCCCACCAATGCGACCGCGTGGCTTCGCCAAGTCTTCGCCAGCGAATCACTAGGACCGGCCGCGCTTGAGGTGATTGCGCTCAAGGCCGGATCACTCCGTGACGCGAAGCTCGATGTAGCCGAGCGCGCGCAGACTATTCTCACGATGAAGGACGCTATCGACACGCTGCTCGCGCAAGAGGGTGTCGACATCCGCGTGCTGCGCATTCCCTTACGCATGCTGACGAGTGCGCTCGTCGGCGAGGCAGAGGCGGCGCTCGCCGACAAGAACCGTCAGCGGGGTACTTCCGTTTCTCGCGAGATTGAATTGTTGATGCGGGCGCTGCCCGACGAGCGCTGGCTCGGTGCTCTTGAGCCGAGTATCGCCAGTCGCGCGTACAAGACCGCGATCGCGGTTGCGACCACTGCGGACGAGACGGACGTCGCGCTCGACTACGTGGCGCAGGCCGCGCGGCGGTTCCCTTCTGACGCGCCGGAATTCGCGGACGCATTCCTGCAGTCGTGGCAGAAGCGGCTCGCGCCGTCGGCGGGAAACCAAGACGACATGGGCATGATGTATTGGCCGGGAAACATTCAGGATCTCGCGACGGCACCGCTCACTCGCGGGCGGCAGCGTCGCAACCTCGACCGGCTCGCCAAGCTCATGTCCGTGTTAGGTGAGATCGGCGTTGACTCGCCCAAACTCCCCAGCGTCGCGAGTGTGTTCCGCGCATGCCACGGACGGACCGAAGTGTTTACGCGTGACGGAATCGTGAATGTCTTCGGTCCAATCGAAAAACTTGCGCCCGAGGCAGCGGCATCTCTCGCCGATCAGATGCGACTCGGACTGAGCGGCGACTGGCGTGATAAGGCGGCGCAGCAGGCAGCCGGAACCAAGCGGTCGTCCAGTGAGATGTCAGCTCTGGTGGAAAAGGGATATGAACTTGCGCTCGAACTCATCGAGCACGCAATGATGGCCCAGGCCGACTCGTGGCGCTACGCGGTGACGAAGGCCGCGCTGAGTTACGACCGAGTGCAATTCAAGCAGTCGGAACAGAAGCAAGATTTCGCGACGTACAACCAATATCGCAAAGAAGCGTTCGCAGCGTTCGCCGTCACGGCCGATCGCTACGCCGACCTCGTGCGCAAGGGCGATCAGCGCGACGACGCTGGCGTCTATCTCGCATGGTTCAACGCAGCAGTCGGCGCGACCGAACTCAACTATCTCACCCGGGAAGATCTCTTGGTGGACGGTTCGCCGCAGGACGATCAGATTGACTTGATTCGCAAGGCTATGCGCCTTTTGCCCGACGATGCGAAGGAGCGCCACATCGGCGACTTTGCTCGTGCGATCTCCGATGCCGTTCCCCGTCTTGCTCCCGAAGTGAAACCGCGCGTGATTCGTCACGCCATGCGCATCATCGGCGACCATCCAGCGGGCGCGTCGCTTCGTCGTCTGGTTGACCTTTATCAAGATCTCGTGAAGGACGAAATCAAACTGCGACTCGTGCTCGATGGAAGCGATCGGGTTGGCGAAGGACGACGGTTCGGTGCCTTGCTCGCAGTCCGCTTTACCACTGCGGTCGATCGTGAGACCGGCGGCCTAGCTCGCTATCTCCAGAACGACGTGTGGACGCGCATGGGCAACCAGATGCGCCCGATGAACTACCGCGACCTGTTGAAGAAGTCGATCGAGGGCGCGCTTTCGGAGCACTTTGAAATCGACGGTCTTGGGTTCTTCGACGCGATGACGCCTCCACGCGCTGTAACCGAGGACGGGCAGGACGGCTGGCTGGAGAAGCCGATGGCCTACCTCGTGCTTCGCGCGAAGGATCCGAGCATTGATCGGATTCCGCAGATCACGATGGACACGCACTTCAACGATTCGATCGGACCGGTGACGCTGCCACTAATCTCGAATGCTCCTCCGATCGATGCCGCGACGGCACCTGAGATGCGTCCCGTGCGCAAGCTCGACGTCACGCAGACGCTTGATCTGCGCGGCACGAGTCGCGGAGGTAAGGATCGCGCTGTCACGCTCGAAGTACACGCAACTGGTGAAGGGGTTGTGCCGGAGATCGATGAGTTGCTAGGTGATTTTCGGAGCGCGCTTCCCGGGTACGAAGTCACCGCGAAGAATATTGACCTGCGCCCCGTGAGCGTGGCGCAGAGCGACAGTGATGGGCGACCCGCGTTCATGCGGTCGCAGCGAAACGCGCCGAAGGAGGACTACGCGAAACCCGACGAAAACGGGACATACCGACTCGCGACTGAGCGCTCGTGGATGGTGACGTATACGCCAACCGGCGACAACGTTGGATTGACGTTCACGATTCCAACGCTTGCGAAGGGCACCCCGGGGACCCTCACGTCACGCAACTTTGCCGACATGGATATCGTCGCCGTCAGCGGACCAACCGTCGCTGTCGTCGCGCCGTTCTTCTCGTCGCGAAATCTTGTCTACGGGATCACCGCCGGCCTGATCGTTGCGCTGGGCGCCGTTTGGCTCTGGACTGCTCGCCGAAGAAATACCCGACGCGACGACAGCGGACACCACCTGCCCGCTCGCATCACGCCCCTCAGCGTCATCACGGCTCTGCGGCGATTCGACACGGAATCTGGCAGCTCGCTCGAACCGTCGCAGCGGAGTTCGCTCGCGAGCGACATCACGGAACTTGAGGCTCGCTACTTCGGTCGCAGCGGCACGACCGACCACAATGGTGAACTGCGCGAGGTCCTCGAACGTTGGGTGTCGGGTCAGCGTGTGTGATCTCTGTTCCGGTCGCGTGATTCGTCGGCGTCGATCGGTTCGGTCGATATTCTGTGTCAATGCGATCGACCGTCTTCGTCGTCACGACTGTGATGTTCATCAGCGCTCGCGCTGCTGCGCAATCTGCCATCCTTGAACCTGCGGCACCGCGGGCGGGCGAGGCCCTAACAGTTCGCTATCGGCCGAGCGACGCGAATGCGAAGCTCCCATCAAGTGCGAGGTGTTATACCGCGCTCAAGGTGCGCACACTCGCCGGCGATACAACCGTATGGGGAGCTATGGCGCCGATGGGCGACAGCACCGACATTGGGCTGTCGTTCAATCTCCCGAGTGACGCGAGCGCTGGCTTCGTTTATCTCTTCACGCTCGATCCGCTCGCCGCGCATGACTCGGTGCTTGAGTCAGGGTTCACAATCGAGCGCGCGACAGGATCGGGCATCGCGTCCGCGCTTTCGGCCCCTGACGCGGTCGATCGTTTTCGGCGCTGGCGCACGGATCATCCAACGGATTCAAACGCGGTGCTTGATGCGTGGGATGCGCTGGCGCGGTTTGGCGATGCGACGGGTGAGATCGAGGCGCTCCTGCCCGATCTCGACGTCGGGAGTGCTGCGTCTGACGCCGGGGCGAGCGCGCTCCGGCTGATCGGTCGCGCGCGCGTGCGCAAGTTCGACGAGTGCGCAGCGATCGCCAAGGAACTGGTCGAGCGATTCCCTTCCGATCCGTGGACTGATGGCGCGATTGGCGAATTCGTGGAGCGGTCTGGTGCGGCGTCTGATGCGGCGAGGGCTGACGAGCTGCGTCCGACGCTCGTGCGACTGGCCGAAGGGTTTCCCGCAGCGAACACGTTCCGGCGGGGTGGCCTCGCGATCATTGCCAGTGATTCTGGAACGCCGCTTGAACTCGTTGATCGCTGCGCCGACGCGTGGGCCGCCAGCCGCGAAGGCGACGCGTCGCCCTTCTTCCTCCAAGCGAGTGCGCGCATCGCGCGATCGACCGAACTCGATCGAGCCGAGTCACTGTTGTCGCGGGGCATCGACGCGCTGCTTCGGCCAGCCGATTCCGCGTTCAGCGATCCACATCGGGAGCGTTTCGACGCGCGATTGCGGGAGGCGCTGCTCTTACGATCAACACTCGCAGCAAAGCGGAATGACGGACCGGCGGCGCTTCTCTTCGCGATGGCGGCGCGCGGAGTCTCAGAGCAGGTAGACAGTGCGGCGTCACCTTCGATACGTGAGGCAATAGCGGCGGGCTGGCAAATGACGAATGGACCGAAGTTGTCGGCATCCACCACTCCAATCGGCGCGACGGTGGTGGGGAGCGCGTCGAGTGGCGGCGACGACGCGACACCGGATTTCGCGCTGAAGGACACAAGCGGAAACGACGTGATGCTGAGTGGGCTGCGCGGCAAGGTCGTCGTCCTCAACTTCTGGTTCGTTGGTTGTGCTCCGTGTCGGCATGAGATGCCTTTGTTGAACGACTTGATGCAGAAGTATGTGGGCAAGAACGTGGAGTTTCTCGCTCCGTGCCTTGATAGCGCGTCGCGGTGTAGCGAGTTCCTCGCGAACAACGAGTTTCGCTATCGCTCGCTCGTCGACGCGAGCCCGGCGGTGAGCGCGTTTCACGTCAAGGTGTTTCCAACGCATGTCGTCATCGACCAGAACGGGCGCGTCACTCTGCTACGTACCGGCGGGGGAGCCTTGGCTGTGCGCGATGTGGCGACTGCGATCGAAGCGGCGCTGTCCAGTCCGTGACTGAGGTGATTCGCTACCGCTTCCAACGATAGATGTGCCGCTCAAAGAACTCTGGTTCACCTTCGAAGCGAACCAGTTTACGACGTGAGTATTCGTGGGCTGTGATGGAGTGTTCCAACCGGAAGTCTGACGCGCGGTGGTCGTCGTCTCCGGTGCTCTCGGTCACGAAGAAAATGCCGCCGTCGGCGAGTGCGTCACGCTGAATCACGCGAGCGTCGCCCAGCATCCGGCCATCGTCGCTGAGCGCGACGATCTCGGTGCTATCCGCTCGGGGTTCTTTTGAATAACCGGTCGCAAACTCCCACGCGTCTGCCGTTTCGCTCGTTCGCTGAACCACGAGTGTTGAGTCGATGGTGGTGTGAGTGCCGCTCGTATAATCGAGATACGTCAGGGTGCCGATCCACGGTAAGCCGGTGAGTGCGTCGACATCGGCCGCTGTGAGTCGCGCTGAGGTGCTACACCCGAGGGTCGAGAGACACGCGAGGACAGTGAGGAAAGTTGTGGTGACGCGGGTCATTGTTCACTCGACAACGTAACGAAAATTCGCCCGGCGGAGTCGTCTCCGCCGGGCGAGTTGTGTTGTGAACGGTCGCTGGTGCTTGGCCTACCGGCCTACTGGCCTACTGGACGCTCACGGGAGGCACGGGCCCCACGCGCCGAGCAGCGCGCCTAGGTCGGCGGCGTCGACCGTGCCGCTGCCGTCGAGATCCCCAGATCCGGGTCCACCCCATTGGCCAAGGAGAATTGCCAGATCGCTCGCTAACACTTGCCCGTCGCCGTCGAGATCGCCGACGCAGGTGCCGCCCGACGCCGATCCGGGCCAGAACCCACCAGATACAAAGAATCCACCGCCTGACATCACCGGGCCCGCATCGTGCTGGCCGATGGTGCCGCCAAGGATGAATCCTCCGCCGGTCGAATACGTTGCCCCGCCACAGTCAATCGTGTGCCAGAACACATCGAAGCCACCACCATGTGCGGTGGAACTCAGGATGGCAGCGCAAGGGATCGGTAGAAGTAATAGACGAGTGATCGTGTTGAGGTTCATGCGGCGCGTCATCGTTGACCTCCCGAAGCTTGAACCGGGGCGACAGCATGGATGGCGAGCGCCGACAATCGCGCCTCAATTGCGTCGAGCCGCGCGCGAAGCGCCTCGTTCTCGGCTTTCAGCGAGTCGATCGTCTCACCGAGCGCGGCAGCGTCGCCTTGTCGCTCGAAGCTCTCGAAGAACACAGAGAGCAAGACGCGCTTGACTCCATCAGCGCCGGGTCGCACGGAGGACCACTTCACGTCTTCTCCGGCGCGGGCGACGACGTGGCCGACCGCGAACTGCGCCGGATCATCTTGCATCGCGCAACCGGGCGTGTTCGACGAGATGAGATACGCGCCAGATCCGATGTCACCAGCCCCGGTATCAACTACCCACATTTCGCCGTTGCCCACTGCCGCGATGAAGTGACGGCTCGCAGCGTCGGTCGGATCCGGCGCGCTCAAGTAAGCACCGAGCACGCGCGGGTCGTTCGCGACCATCGTGGTCTTGATGCCATAGACGAGCTCGCAGTTTGGCCCGTCGTGATCGCGCTGGTTCGTTCCGCTCAGACTAACAAGTGCGCCGTGTTCGATCGGTACGTCGGTCCAGCCGTAGTGCGAGCCGGTGAACGTGTTGTAGCTCACGGTCGAACCGAAGACGGCGATGCCGCCAGCGTTGACGCCGTTGTTGATGAAGCTGATGAGCGAGCCATCACTCGCGGTTCGGTTGAAGAACGTCGATCCGCCGCTCGGAGTATTGACCTCGAGGCCGCCGTTGGTGAGGATCACATCGGCGCCGCTATCCATCAAGAGGAAGCCGTTCGGTCCGACATCGATGCGCGGCTGTGCGCCACCGTTCACGAACAGACTATTGAAGACCGTCAACTGAGACGACGAGGGCGCCGTTCCGATACCCACTTGTCCGTTTGCCCCGGGGCAGATGCTCACGTCGCCGCCGTCGTTGTTGAGGAAAAGCGTTGCTACCTCGCCGTTGTTTCGCGCCATGATTTCGTTATTGTCGATTGAGATGTTGGTGCTGTTGGTAGCGCCGACGACAAGGTAGCCACCGCTCCCCGGTTCGCTATCGGAACCGCCGACGAGCTGAAGCTTGGCGACGGGCAACGTTGTCCCGACTCCGAGGTTGCCGTTTCCAGTGAGCACCATCTCGGTGGTGCCATCGACGGAGAAGTTGAGGGGATTCTGTAACAATCCGGTGGCAGAACTAATCTCTGCCCGCACCGTGTTCGTGTCGTCGAGGAAGCGAATCGTCCCCAAGACGTTTGAGCTAAGGCCCACGGAATCTCCCTTGAGGTCCAGCGTCGACGTACCGAGAAACGCGGTACTCGTGAGTCGCATCGTGGCGTTCGCCCTTGAAATCTCCAAATCCGCAGCTGGGAGATTGGTGCCAATGCCGACCGCACCGTCGTTGTAGAAGATCGACGTTCCGTTAGTGACCCACGGCGCAAGCGACCTGATTGCGTACGGCGCAGCCGTGATTGTCTGGCGCGGTGTCAACGTCGTGAAGGTGGCGCAGTTGCCTGCAGGAGACTGCACGCCGATCTCAAGGAAGCGTTGGCTTCCCTCGAACGCGGCCGCGCCGAAGTCGAGGTCGACGGTGAACAGTCCGTCGGTGACCGCCACGTTGCACGCAGTAAGCGTGGCACCGACCTGAGCGCCGCCTGCGGCAAGGGTGAAGAGTCGGAAGCGCAGCGAGACGATTCCAGTGACGGGTCCGCTGCCCGTGCTCAGTTGTCCTTGGTATGTGATGGAGTTGTCGATCGGAGTGACTCCAGCGACCGCAGGAGCTTGCGCGACGAACGCGGCGAGCATGCTGGCGGCGCACGTCAATACCACCGACTGAATTCGGGTTCTCATCTCTCTCGTTCCTTTCCGCCGGACGAGCCGGCGACGCAACAGGGGACCGATCCGGGGACCGCCCGCTCGGATCACCGAGCGGTTTGACAGCACAACCGAGGTCCCCGTATCGAGATAGCGTAAACCGTGCGCGGATCACCCGCGAAATTCTGGGGCGCATATTCCCCGGCCTCAGCAACGCCCTCCGTCAGCGCGACGAAGGAAAGCCGAGGTCGAACGAGAACGTAGGCACTCTACGCGGACCCCGTGCCCCCCCTTTTGCCTTTGGGGGGACGTGGGACCGGCAGGACCCTCGGTGGCCCCGTCACGCCATCTGCACGGTCCGACCCGCATTCTCAACGATGGCGTTGAGCGTCGGGCTGGAGCGAACCGCTTTCGCCGCCAGCTCCGGCGATGGGTGGTAGTAGCCGCCGATGTTGACCGGCTTGCCTTGCGAGCCATTGAGTTCGCCGACGATCTTCGCTTCGCTTGACGATAACGCAGAAGCAATCGGCGCGAAGTAGCTCGCTAACGCCTCGTCTTTCGTCTGCTTCGCGAGCGCTTGCGCCCAGTACAAGGCGAGATAGAAGTGACTGCCACGGTTGTCGAGTTCGCCGACCTTGCGTGCCGGACCCTTGTTGTTCATGAGGTACTGAGCGATCGCTTGATCCATCGTCTCGGCGAGTACTGCCGCCTTCGCGTTGCCCGTGCGATTGAACAGGTGCTCGAAGCTAGCGCCCAACGCCTGGAACTCGCCGAGCGAATCCCAACGCAACGAACTCTCGGCGACGAACTGCTGCACATGCTTCGGCGCCGAACCGCCAGCGCCGGTTTCGAAGAGTCCGCCACCGTTCATCAGCGGGACGATCGAGAGCATCTTGGCGCTGGTGCCGAGTTCGAGAATCGGGAAGAGGTCGGTGAGATAGTCGCGGAGGACGTTGCCCGTCACCGAGATGGTGTCGAGGCCCTTCTTCATGCGCTCGCACGAGAACGTACATGCGGCGCCAGGCTCCATGAAGTGAAACTCGATCGCGCGACCAGCTGAAGCACCCGCTGGAAGTGTGAGGTCGTGATCCTTGAGATACGCATGCACCTTCTTGAGGAGTTCACGATCGTGCGGGCGTTTCCCGTCCAGCCAGAACACGGCGGGCGTCTGCGAGAGCCGTGCTCGCGTGACTGCAAGCTTCACCCAGTCGCGAATCGCTGGATCCTTCGTCTGGCACGCGCGCCAGATATCATCCCTTTCGACGTGGTGTTGCATCAGCACTGCGCCCGAGGCATCGACAACCCGCACCGTGCCCGGCGTCTTGATCTCAAAGGTCTTGTCGTGCGAGCCGTACTCCTCCGCCTTCTGTGCCATGAGGCCGACGTTCGGCACGCTTCCCATCGTCTTCGGATCAAACGCTCCGTGCGTGCGGCAGAAATCGATGATCGCCTGGTAGACGCCTGCATAGGAGCGGTCCGGGATCACTGCCTTGACGTCCTGCGTCTTGCCCGCTGCGTTCCACATCTTGCCGCCTTCGCGAATCATCGCGGGCATCGATGCATCGACAATGATGTCGCTTGGAACATGCAGATTCGTTATGCCCTTGTCGCTGTCGACCATCGCAATCGCGGGTCCCGCTGCGTACACCGCATTGATGTCCGCTTCGATCGCTTCACGTTCCGCTGAGGGAAGCGTGGCGATCTTTGCGAGGAGATCACCAAATCCGTTGTTCACATCGACGCCGAGTTTCGCCAGTGTCGCTGCGTGCTTTTCGAAGACAGATTTGAAGTACACCTTGACGGCGTGGCCGAAAATGATCGGGTCGGAGACCTTCATCATCGTTGCCTTCAGGTGCAGCGAGAAGAGCACGCCTTCGTGACGCGCGATCGCGACTTCACGTGCAAGGAACTGGACCAGCTCAGCCGCGCTTAAGAACGTGCCATCGAAAATTTCGCCAGCCGCGAGCTTGAGGCCATCCTTGAGTACGGTTGTCGCGCCATCGTTGCCGACCAGTTCGATGCGCACCGTTGTCGCTGCCGGGATCGTCACCGACTGCTCGTTGCCGAAGAAGTCGCCCTTCGACATCGCCGCAACGTGGGTCTCAGAATCCAGTGACCACGCGCCCATCTTGTGCGGATTCGCGCGGGCGTAGTCCTTCACGCTCTTCGTTGCGCGGCGATCTGAATTGCCTTCACGGATGACGGGATTGACCGCGCTGCCTTGGATGCGGGCATAGCGGGCCCGGGCATCTTTCGCGGCTGGCGTCGTCGGCTCGTCGACATACTCTGGTAGGTCGTAGCCCTGCGAACGGAGTTCATCGACAGCGGCCTTCAACTGCGGCACCGACGCGGAAACGTTCGGAAGCTTGACGACGTTTGCTTCGGGCGTGAGGCACATCTGTCCCACTTCGGCGAGGTCGTCGTTGATCCGCTGCTCCGGCTTCAGCCGCTCGGGAAAGGCGGCAATGATGCGGCCAGAGAGCGAGATATCCCGCGTCTCGACGTCGATGTGCGCTGGCGCCGTGAACATGCGAAGGATCGGCAGGAACGAATAGGTCGCCAGCATCGGCGCTTCGTCGGTGTGCGTGTAGATGATGACGGGGTTGGCGGGCATCGGGTCGACCTCGGGGGGATGCAAGTGATCACTGCGCGTTGCGGGTTCGCAGAGGGGAAATGTACGGCAACGCGGTGCATTGAACTGGGCTTCTCGACCATCTGAAGTCTGAGCGGCGCGTTCGATCGATTCGTGATGCGCAGATGGACGGGCTGCACGCCCTTGCGACTCAACGGTACGCCGAACAGCCGCTCGGCTTCGGCCGGGTCGGGCGCTGCCAACGTGACCTCAGCGAGTGGGCCTTCCTGAGTGTGCGCCCGTTCCAAAAAGCCGCGCCACGCGGGCTCCGAGGTGTAGCGCGTCGTGAAGAGGCGGGCGCTGAGATCGAGAAGTCGTGAGGTCACGCGCGGTTACTTTACTTTCAGCAGGAACTCCGGATCGTCGGGAAGGTTCGAGACGAACGGCGTCGCGGCGACCTGTCCGTCGCTGATCCGGACGCTGAAAATCGTGCGGCCGGTACGGCTTGCGACGAGCAGTCGGTCGCCATCGACGACGAGCGCGCTCGGTGCCTTGAGACCGGGCGTGGTCGAGGGAACGAAGTCGTGGACCTCGCCACTCTTGAGATCGACGCGCCAGACGGAGTTCGTTCCGTTGTCGCTGATGAACATGCTGGCACCGTCGTCGGTGAATGCTAACTGAATCGGGTGCTTTAGTCCGTGCTTCTCGCTCGCGACAATCTTCTTCCGCGCGCCGCTCACCGGGTCGTATGCCGCGACTTGATGCCGACCTTTGTCGGCGACGTAGAGAAGTCCGTCGGGACCAAATGCAATTCCGCGCACGTCGAGCAGACCTTGCGGGTCTTTGTCATGGCCCACGATGAAGACGCCGGGCGTGAGACCTGAAATGTTGGCGAGCGACGGCGGCACTGGAAGCGGCGCACCTGGCGTCGTCGACGTCGGCCCGCCGTAGCGCGTAACCGTGTTCGTGTCTTGGTTGCTGCAGTAGATCGAACCGTCCGGTGCCGGGACGACGCCATAGGCGTGCGTCAACGACGGATTCTCGGGGCCGCCTTGCACGAGCACCGATGCGAAAGCCGCGCTGCGGTCCGCGGCAATTGGTCCGAAACGCAGGATGCAGGTGTCGGTCTTGAACGCGTTGGAAACTAACACCGAGCGATCGGGGAGCATGCTAAGTCCACGCAAGAGATGGAGTTGGTTGTCAGCAGGGAGATCGCGGACGACCGATCCGAGGAGCCGACCGTCGTCGGTCACTCCAACGATCGTGTCCGAACCTGCGGCGCCGTGCATCGAAAGGTAGAACGCGATGGCATTGGGCTCATCGGGGGTCGCCGCTTCCGGCGCGGTGGTCGTGTTGCCTGCCGCAGGCGGGGTCGCAGTCTCGTGGTCGCCATCCTTCTTCGAGTGGTCTTTCTCGTGCTTCTTCGTGGTGCCTTGCGGCGCTGGACTCGACCCACCGCTGTCGCATCCGGCAAGTGCGAGCATGACCGCTGCAATACCCGCTGCAACAGAGAGTCTGCGAGCAAGTCCGGGGCGTGCGGACGGGATCCCGTTGAGTATCGATCGATTCGGGCACATCGGAAGTCTGTCCTCTAACTGCGTCGAGATCCTAAGTCGCGCCGCCTATGGGCAGTCGCGCCTCCTCGCTGCAGCGATCGCTTATGGTACGAAGATCGACACGAGCGTCGCGCGATCGCGCGGCACGCATCGGAGATCGGGAGAGTATTCATGCCGCGCTTGTCGCAAGACGCACACAGTGAACTGAGCCGACTCCGACGAGCTGTTCCGGTGCCCCGGACATCAGGCAACATTCGTGGGCTCCTCAACGGAGGATTGATCGTCGGCGTTGCCGCACTGGCGTCAAGCGCATTCGGCGGTAATCCCGCGGAAGAGTTGGCCAAGCTTGGGTCTGGGTCGACGAGTACGACTCCCGTTGATCATTGGGCGTCGATCGAACAGAGTTTCCTTCAGATCGCGCATCCCGGATTCATCGCGCGGCTCTTCCTCGGGATGAGTCTCGCCGTGATTTGCTCGGGCATTGTGGGTTGGCATCCTCGTCGCCCGACGCGCCTCGACCCACTCACCGATCTCGAAGAGCGGAAGGCGCTCATTATTCTCGGCGTGGTCGGCGCGATTGTCGCTGAACTGACGCAAGGCAATCAAGCGTTAGCGTTCGTCATCTTCGGCATCGGCGCGCTGTTGCGTTTCCGCACCGTGCTCGACAACCCGAAGATCACCGGAAAGGCCATCACGGTCGTCGTCATCGGTCTTGCGTGCGGCATGGGGCAGTGGGCGATGGCAATCTGGGTCACGGCCTTTACCTGGTGCCTCCTCTACTGGCTGGAGTCGCATATGAGCTGTCGCATCAAGATTCGTCTTGAGGGCAAGACCGACCCGCATCAGGTGTATGGCGACGTTCAGTCGTTGCTCGTAGCGCGGCATTGCCGACTACGAAACTCAGTGCTGTACGAGGGGAAACGGCAGATGGTCTTCATGGTGCACATGCCTTCGAGTCTGGACCCAAAACAGATCGAAGAGGAGATACGCGGAAAACTCCCACGCGGTGAATCGGCGTCCTTCGAGATTCGAGTCGTCTAACGACCGTCGTCAATGACTAACCCCATCCCAAGCGTCATCGCGAGCGCGCACTACGAACCGAGCGGCGCGGGCGGCGCGCTGCGGGTCGCTGGACGCCTTGATAGCGCTGGCATTACTGCCACGTGGCCCGCACTGTGCGTTGCGATGAGTTCGGCGCGACGAGGTTCGCTCACGATCGACGCGTCGGACGTGACGTACTGCGACGGCAGCGGAATCGGAATCTTGGCGGGCCTCGTCGGCGCGTGGAGGTCGGCTGGTGGGACTGCGAGCATCGCGGGGTTGCAATCGGACCTCGCGCGACTCGTCGAGGTCGCCGCCGACGCGAAGGTGCCAGAAGCTCCGCGTTCGGTTGGATTCGTCGCATCCTGCGGCGAGTCGGCGATTGCGACCACGAAGACCCTCGTCGACCTTGTCAACTTCATCGGGCGCGTCCTCGTCATTCTTGTTGAGGCACTCGTCCGACCTCGCTCGATTCGCTGGAGTGACACGCTCCGCACGTTTCTCAAGGCTGGCGTATTAGCGCTGCCGGTTGTTAGTCTGCTGTGCTTCCTGATCGGCGCGATCATCGCGTTCCAGACCATCGGTCCGATGTCGCAATATGGTGCGAAACTACAAGTCGCGCAGGTCGTCGGTGTCGCGGTCATCCGCGAACTTGGCCCGTTGATCACCGCGATCGTGCTCGCAGGCCGATCGGGCTCGGCGTTTGCCGCCGAGATCGGCACGATGCGAGTGACGCAAGAGATCGACGCGCTCTCGACGTTCGGACTCGACCCAGTGCGATTTCTCGTTGTGCCGCGCATGCTGGCCGCTATGTTCGCGATGCCGCTCCTCTCGACATTCGGCGACCTCATGGGAGTCGCGGGCGGCTTCAGCGTTCTGATGGCGAATGGATTCACGCTTGGGCAGTACGTCGACCAACTGCAAATTTCGCTCACACCGAGCGACTTTCTCCAAGGGCTTGCGAAGTCGGTTGTGTTTGCAATTCTCGTCGGCGGCACCGGCTGTTACTGCGGGCTGCGCACGAAAGAGGGACCTGGCGCAGTCGGCGACTCAACGACGCGATCAGTGGTCGCGGGCATCGTCCTCATCATTGCGGCCGACGCCGTTCTCGGCGCAGTGTTTCATGTGGTGGGCATATGACGGCGGATACTGCCCGAGAAAACTCGCTCGCCGGACCGGTCGTTCGACTGAAGGACGTCGCCGTTGGCTACGGCGGCAAAGCCGTGATGAGCGGTATTTCTATCGACGTACAGCGGGGCGAGATTGTCGTTCTCTGTGGGGGGTCTGGTTCCGGCAAGACGACGACGCTCCGAACGCTCATCGGATTGATCGCGGTCGTGTCGGGCTCCATCGAAATTGAAGGCAAGCCACTCGATCTCGGCGACCCGACATCACTCGAAGCACTACGACGCCGCTACGGGGTCATGTATCAGCTCGGCGCGCTGTTTGGCGGGATGACGTTACTTGAGAACGTGCGCCTTCCCCTTGAGGAGTTCACGCAGCTCCCACGCCAGGCAATGGACGAGATCGCGCGAGGAAAGCTGGCGCTTGTCGGTCTCGGGAACGACATCCACAAATTGCCGTCGGGCATTTCGGGCGGCATGCAAAAACGCGCCGCCATCGCTCGCGCGCTGGCGCTCGATCCACCGCTCGTATTTCTCGATGAGCCCTCCGCGGGACTTGATCCGGTGACGAGCGCCGATCTCGATCAACTCCTCCTCACGCTGAACCGTTCCCTCGGCACGACGTTTGTGCTTGTCACCCACGAACTCCGCAGCATTTTCGCGATCGCTGGCCGCGTTGTGATGCTCGATGCGCAGTCGAAGCGAATGGTCGCCGTCGGCACTCCCGCGGAGCTGCGCGATCATTGCCCGAACCCATGGGTTCGCGGATTTCTGAAGGCGGCCAGTAGCGCGGAACTCGCGAAGGAAGCAAGCGCGCTGAACGATCGAAAAGGAACACTAGCACCATGAAGTCTGGATCGCTTCCGTTCGTCGTTGGTGTTTTCGTGATCGTCTCGATAGCGTTGATCGTTGCAATGACGCTGTTTTTCGGCGGTTCCGAGTACCTGAAGCCGAAGGTCTATGCCGAGACCATCGTGACGCAGTCCGTCAGTGGTCTCACCGTCGGTAGTCCGGTGAAATTTCGCGGCGTTCCCGTCGGTCAGGTCAAGGCGATCGGTTTCGTGATCGACAGCGGGTCCGCAAGCACTGTCTTCTCGGCGCCAGTGCGCGTGCAAATGGAACTCGATCGCGCGCTCTTCAACGTCGACAACCAAGCGGAGTTCGACGAAGAAGTCGTCAGCGGCGTGAAAGATGGATTACGGGCGCAGGTGACGGTCGCGGGGCTCACTGGCGGCCTCGTAATTGAATTGGCGATGCTCGATCCGGCAGCTTTTCCAGAACCGGCCCTTCCCGCCGGATACCGGCCGCAGCACGCCTATCTGCCTGCGGCACCGGGGACCCTGTCCGAGTTCATCGCGCGAGCTACCACTGTCGTCGAGGGCCTCTCCAAGGTGGACTTCGAGGGAATTAGCGAGCGACTCAAGACGCTCTTGGCGAACGGCAACAAGCTGCTCGACGAGCGCATCGCGCCGGCGGTCGAAGATGCGAAGGATGCGCTGAACGAGATCAAGACGATCTTGGCCGACGAGCGCATTGACGGCATCATCAACAATGTCGATGAGCTCACGGGTTCGCTCGCCGGAGCATTCAAGGGCGAGAGCTCGACGAACCTGCGGGAGTTCATTGCCGAGTTGCCGAAGATCGGAGTGCGTGTGCGCGAGGTCGCCGATCATCTCGACGCGATCGTGGCGAATCCAAAAATCCCCGGCATTCTCGACTCGCTTGAGAAGGGGGTGGGTCCGACGCTCACGTCGATTCGACAGGCGATGGATCGCGTCGATCGACTCGTTGCGAGTGAACAGTTTGATGTACGCGAACTCGTGTCGAGCCTGCGCAGTCTCGTGGCGAATCTCGATCAGCTTTCGTCGGAGCTGAAGTCAGATCCGGCGCGGTTGATCTTCAGCAAGCCGCCGAAACCGATCGAACCCAAGCTCATCCCGGCGACGGGCGGCCACTCATGAGTCAACGCAGTTGACCGTTCGCATCGACTCGCTAGGACTCTTGAAAACTCCCATGAAACGCCTCTACGCCCTCGTCACCACCGCCGCAGCGCTTGCTGGTTGTTCGCTTGGCCAGCCAACGCCGGAGGGCTCGGAGTTTCTCCTTCACGCTGGAACCAACGTCGGCTCTGCCGAGCGGGGGACCGGCGTCGGCTCCGCCGAGCGGGAGCGTGGTCATGGTCGCGCGGTCGTGCAGGCTGCCAAGGTCGTACCGCCATACAGCGATCGACGCTTCATCTACCGGACTGGACCGAGCGCCTACAGCGCTGATCCGTACAACGGTTTCTTGGCGCCGCCCTCCGCGATGTTGAGCGACGTGACGATTCAGTGGCTGCAAATCAATGGTCCGTTCGAAACGGTCTTCGGCGAAGGCGTAGTGCTCGACGCCGACTATCGAATTCAGCAGATCGGTGAGGTGCTCTGCGCCGAGTTCTTGCCCGGAAAAGCGCAGGCGGTTGTCCAGATCCATTACTTCGTCACCGACGAGCGCAGCTCGCCGCCGAAGATCGTGCTCGACTGCGAGTACGAAGGGACGGCACCGCTTGCTGATGGCAACCCGGCAACGATCGCAGCCGGATTGAACGTGGCGTTTGCCCAAGTCCTTCGGCTGATGACGGCTGATCTCCGCGTTGCGACCGCTCCGCGCTGACGACTGCTACCCGAGGATCGCTCCGTCAAACACGCAGGCGGTACTGAAAAGTGCACTCGTGAGGGGGTTCATGTGAATGATCTCAGCAGGTAGCTGGCCGTTGGCAGATGACCAACTCGCAGCGCTGCGAATGGGGCTCGCGCACCTCGCGTAGCGCCGCCGCGCTCGGGCGAGTGCAGCTCCGCGCCACCTCGCGCCGCCGAGCGGTCGAGGCAGGGTATAACGCGTTGCATGACCGAATCTCACCAAGCGGCAGATTCGAATCGCGGGCGTTGGGCCCGCGCTGTCGCTTCGACATCAGCGTGGTGGCGCCGTCGCTCGAAGTGGTTTCACCGCGGCGTGTGGACGCTGTTGATTGCCGCACTACTTCAGCCGATCGTCGGTTTTTTCGGTGTGCCGCTCTTGATCCGCAAGGTCATCGTTCCGCAGATCGAGAAGCGCCTCAATGCCACGGTTCGACTGGATGACGCACAATTCAATCCTTACACGTGGCGACTTGGACTGGATCGCCTCAGCGTCGCCGACCCAGACGGCCACGACGCGGTTGGATTTACGCGGGCGGAGATTGATTTCAACCCTCTCTCGTCCTTGTTCCTTCCGGGTTGGCGCTTCAACGACATCATTCTCAACGCTCCGTACGTCGGCGCGACCTATGGGGCGGAGCTTGGACTCAATCTCGCGAGGATCGTGGCGGGTCGCGATCCAGCCAAGGTGCCAGAGCCGAACGCTGCGCCGACGCGGGTTCGGCGGTTCATTGTCGGATCCATTGAGATCATCGATGGGCGTGGCGAACTCGACGACAGAACGTTCGCACGCCCCATCGCCCTGCATGTGGGCGGCCTGGCCTTCCGGGTCGAGAACCTCGACACCACGCCCAAAAAGGAGAACCTGCTCGCGCTCGTCGCGACGACCGACTCTGGTGCCCGCGTGGAATGGCAGGGGACGCTGTCGCTCGATCCGCCGACATCAGTAGGTTCCATCGTTGTGACGTCGCTCTCGCTTCCCGAGAGTGCGGCCCACGCAACGCGCCTGACCGATCTCGATCTGAAGAGCGGCCGCCTGTCTGCGGTACTGACCTATCACCTCGCTCCACTCGAGAATCCACCGATCGTCCGAGCTAACTTAGCGCAGGCATCGTTGACAGCAGTGACAGCCGATCGCGACGGCGCGGCGCTCGCGTCGTTTCCGGCGATTGAAATTCGTGGCGCGACGATCGATGCGGTTGCCCGTCAAGTCATCGTTCCGCAGCTCACGATTGCAGAAGGCTCACTTCTCGTAGAGCGCGACCAAACTGGGACGCTCAATCTCGCTCGCATGATCAAGCCGCGACCGGTGACGGCGTCCTCCGCGTCCATGCCGCCCGTCGCAGCGGTCGACCGTCAACCGCGAGTGGACGTGACAACGCTCTCCGACCCAGCGCAGCAGCTCCTCACGACAGTGAGTTACATCCTCGAAGACATCGCTGGTGCCTGGTCGATCGCGCTCGAAGACGTTGAGATCACGAAGCAGTCGCTCGATCTCGTGGATCGCTCACCGCCCGAGGTCGTCCGTTCAGAATTCCGTGATCTTTCCCTCCGGGCTGGACCGATTCGCACGGCGGACGGATTCGTCGTTCCGTTCGAACTCGCCGCTGCGCTCAACGGTGCGCCAACCACAGCTGAAGGCAGTTTCTCCGTCATTGACCGCACACTCGACGCGGTTGTGGCGACTGAACAACTCGCCCTTCAACCATTCGGTCCGTATGTGCGCCTCATCACTCAAGAGCCGTTTGCTTCAACGCGCATCGCAGGCGGGCGAGTGACGGCGAGCGGGCACGTGCATCTCGCGACGCCTGACCCCACCCGTATTGATGCGCAGTGGTCCGGTTCAGTCGGGCTCGTGTCACTGCGGGCGGTGCGCATCGATTCGGAAGCTGTTGTGGTTGCTGCGCAAGCGATAGCGCTCAAGGGAGACGCCACGTTCATGGTCGGCACGCGCGAGGGCATCGCGGTCGACTGGCTAGGAGCTGTGAAAGCAACGACTTGTGAAGGTGGTCCATCACTGATCGAAGCTGTCGGACTCGGGGCAGGACGCGCTCAGCTTGGCTCGTTCGACATCGACGGAAAACTCTCGTTCGCGCGGCCTCCCGCTGGCGATGGGCGCGGAACTTGGGCCGGTAGCGTGGCACTCACAGGACTCGAAGCGAATGAGCTCGCGATCGGCGAACGACTCGCGGCGCGTGTAGGCTCGGGGTCGCTCGTCGCCGATGCGGAGGTCACGATTGTTGCAGCGGGAGGCCTGAAGGCAGGCTGGAAAGGCGACCTCTCGGCGACCGACCTCGTGGCTGACGCGACGGGTGCGACGCCCGCCAAGGCAGGCATTGGCCAAGTCGCAATCAAAGGAAGAGGTGAGGTCGGCGTCGCGGCCGACGGTGCCCTGTCCGTCGCGTGGGAGGGTGAGACATCGGTTGCGATATTTGCTGCTGACCTGCCGAACACTGAACTCGTCGCGCGGGCTTCAACTGCGGCGTTGAACGGCCGGGCGACGGTGCGCCAGAGTCGCGATCGTCCTCTTGAGATTGAATGGAAGGGCCGGGCCTCGCTCGGCGATTCCGAAGCGACGCAGGGCGCACCGGAGGCCGGGCTTCGGGTCGCCGAACAGCGTGCGACGCTTGACGGTTCGATCTCGGCGCACGTGACTCAAGACGGTGGCGCGTCATTCGCACTCGACGCAGCGCTTGACATCGAGCGCCCGTCGATCGTCACGCCCGGTGAGCGTGCGATGATCGCCGACACGGCGACGCTGGCGCTCAAGGGCACTGCCGAGGGATCCGTGAACGGCAACACTCGGCGCATTGCATGGAACGCGACAACCACGCTTGGTGAGTTTCGCGCGGGCCTCGGGCGCGAGCTTCTCGATGGTGCAGCGACCGAGCCCTCGGCGCGCGGCGCGACTGCGGTGATCACTGGAAACGGCGCACTGTCGGTGGACGACGCCGAGCGCCAGCTCGATTGGACGGGAACGGTCACGCTCGGCGCTGGCGGCGCGAACGCGCCGAAGATGGCGAGTGGACTTGACGTCCTCTTCACGCAGCTTGCCGCGGACGGATCCCTCGTTCTTCGTTCGAGCGGCGACCTAACAAGCGTTTCGTGGAAGGGGACGCAATCGGGCAAGGAGCTTCACGCATCGGCTGTCGACCTCGGCGGCAAGGCGGATGTGAAAGCAGCCTCGTTCGGTGGCACAAGCGACCTCACCGCGCAGGCGACTGGCGAGCGCATCGAAGCGCGCTGGCGTGGCGACATCGCCGTCGAGTCAACGTCAGCACAATTGAGCGACAAGCATGCGGCCGCGACCACACTGTCGTTCGATGGCGAAGCGAATCTCTTGCGCGTTGGCGCGGGCGGCGCTGGCCTGTCGTTGAACGGGAAGGCGACGGGGACCGGCGTCAGCGCGACGAGCGGCAGCGGCGCCGAGGCGCTCACCGGGTCGGGCGAGACTCTCCGTTTCACAGGAAGCCTCGAGTTGAATCCAGGGGCGAGTGGCAGTGCGCTCGTTGCGAAGGGTGATATTGCCCTTGATGTCGCGCATGCATCGCGTGGTGAGCCGGTCTTGAATGAAGCAAACGTTCGATCGATCGCCCTCACGGGCGTGGCATACGATCAGGCGACGCGAACGCTGAGCGCAGATCGACTGGCGATTGCTGGCGGTGTTATTGACGGCGAGATCGCATCACCAGCATCGAAGGAGGAACCGGCGCGCGACAACGAAACCAGCGCCGCTCCCAGCGCGGAACCCGTGAGTGACTCTGCGGGGGATGGGCTGGCTTCGTGGAACATCCGACTGCGTGAGTTCCATCTCGAAGAGAGCGCGATCAACATGCATCGTGGCACGGGTGAGACGCGCGAGACAGTGTCCGTCGATCAAGTCTTGCTTGATGCGGAGAATCTCTCGACCGACGGGAACACGCTCGGCACGGTGAACATGACTGCCCGTCTCGCTGGCTCCGGGAAGGTCGCGATCGTTGGTACGGTCGACCCGTTTCACAGGCCAATCGTTGCCGATCTCAAGCTCACGGTTGTGGAGGCGCTGCTGCCGCCGACGAATCCCTACGCCGAAAACTACGTGGGCTGGCGCATTGCCGCAGGGCGATTGAACACCGAGATTCCCGTCGTGGTGCAGGATGGGAAAGTCAAGGGATCGGTGCAGTTTCTCCTCGACAGCGTTGAACTTGGAGAGCGATCGAAGGATCCGAACGCGCCGAGTCTGCCGCTTGACTTCGCGCTCGCGATCATGAAGGACTCGAAGGGGCAAGTGAAGGGCACGATTCCGTTCTCAGGCGACGCGACAAATCCGAAGTTCACGCTGACTGGTCTGATCGTCGAGGTAATTCTTGGGTTCATCGGGAAGATCGCGACGGCGCCCTTCCAACTGATCGCGTCGGCGATTGAAGGGGCAGGGGACACCGATCTCTCGGCGCTGTCGTTCGATCCGGGCTCCGATGTGCTGACGTCGGACGGAGTGAAGGCGATCGATCTCCTCACGAAAGCGCTCAACGAGCGACCCGGTCTCAAGGTCACAGCACGCGGACAATTCGCACGTGACCTTGACGGCCGCGCGCTCCGGCTCGCGACCCTGCGCGGGCAAGTTGCCGAGCGAGCCCGCAACGGATTCCCTTCGCGAAAGACCGTCGACGACGCGCTGTATCGCAAGCTCGTGACCGAGATGTGGCGCGAGACACCCGCTGGGCTCGCGGTGAAGAATGCGAAGACGCAGCCGCCGTTCGAAACGATCGAACTCGCCGCGCTCGAAGGGATTCCGTTGACCGATGCGATGCTTCGTGTTCTCGCGCAACGGCGCGCCGACGCTGTCGTCGCCGCGTTCGCTGGTGCCGGCGTGCCTCCGGATCGCGTATCGCCTGGTCTCGCTGCGGATGACGCGATCGAGCAACCCAAGCCACAGGCAGCGATCGAATTGGGCCTCGCTTCGGCAGCTGCTCAGTAAGACGCCAGAGTGAACTCCTTCTCGTGACGCTCGGTTCTCACGGGGACAACAATCCGTTCATCGCGGCGATGCGCACGCTCACGCGGTCGCAGCGTGCCCGAGCGTCCGTGCGCTGGCGCTGCTCGTTGTGAGGCGAGATCAACCGCCGCCGCGCAACTTGCCGCAGGGCGGCAGCGGCCAGATGATCGGCGCTGAAGATGGGTCCGCCCGAGCGGTCGAACTGTTGATCGCGCGAGGGACGAGTGTGCATTCGGCAACCGGGACGTGCTATCACTATGTCCATGCCAACTCTGTTTGACCAGTTCACTGTGCGCGGTGTGACGTTGCGCAATCGCGTCGTCCTTTCTCCGATGTGCCAGTATTCGAGCGACGACGGATTCTCAAACGACTGGCACCTTGCGCATCTCGGCGCCCGGGCTGCGGGCGGCTGCGGACTCATCGTTGCCGAGGCGACGGGCGTCGAAGCACGCGGGCGCATCACGCCGAATTGCCTCGGCATCTGGAAAGACGAGCACATTGACGGCCTCAAACGAATCACGGCGTTCGTCAAAGCCCGCGGCGCCGCGATCGGCATGCAGCTGGCGCACGCGGGCGCGAAAGCGTCACGACACCGGCCGTGGAACCCGAACTCGAACGGTTACGTCGAGCCCGAAGAAGGCGGCTGGACGCCGGTTGCACCAAGTGCGCTGCGCTTCAACAAAGACGGGCCCGTACCGCATGAACTCACGATCGCTGAGATTCACGCGATCCGTGACTCTTTCGCCGCCGCCGCCAAGCGCTGCGTGATCGCGGGATTCGACCTCGTCGAACTGCACTTCGCACACGGTTATCTCGGGCACAGTTTTCTGTCGCCGCTCATGAATCAGCGCACCGATGCTTATGGCGGGCCGTTCGACCACCGCGTTTCGTTTCTCCTTGACACCGTGAAGGTCGTGCGCGAAGCGATTCCCGAGTCGATGCCGCTCTTCGTGCGCCTCTCCTGTACCGACTGGGCCGACGGTGGTTGGACGCTCGACGATGCGGTGGAAGCAGCGAAACGTATGCGCCGCGCGGGTGTCGATCTCATCGATTGTTCGAGTGGCGGAGCGTCGCGCAACGCGAAGATTCCAACCGGCCCCGGCTACCAAGTGCCACTCGCTGATCGAATCCGCCGCGATGCAGAGATTTCGACTGGTGCCGTTGGCTCGATTACGGAACCGAAGCAAGCGAACGCGCTGATCGAAGAAGGCAAGTGCGACCTCGTCTTCCTCGGGCGCGAACTCTTGCGCGATCCGAACTGGGCGCTCCGCGCTTGGGTCGAATTGAAAGGGCCGAAGCCAGCACCGATTGCGACTGAGTATGCCTGGGCGTTAGCGGAGACGAAGTGAGTTCTCTGAGAGCGCTGGTGAATCGTGGTCGAGTGACCGCGAAGTCTTCGCGCGGTCCGTGGCACTCGAAGCCCGTGGCGTGGAACGACTGAGAAGATAGCGGTCCCTGACCAGACGGGCGATCTCGCTCGGCCCTCACGTACAGCGACGCCGCGTGCGATCTCAACTCCACGACGCAAGCAACATCGTTAGGTCGGCCGCATTCGTCGTGCCGTTCCCATCGATGTCGCCCGCGCTGGTGCCCCAGGCGCCGAGCAGAATCGCGAGGTCGGCGGAGTTCACCACGCCATTGCCGTCGAGGTCGGCCGGATCCGCGGGGCCGCTTGGCTGCTCCCAATTGATGCCGCTACCGCTCTCGATCGTGTACTGCGTGATCGGCGTCATGCCGAGATAGATCGCCGTAATGCCGCCCCACGCGAGACCCTCTTCAAAATGTGTCTGCGCGCTTGAGCTGCCGCCTGCGCCGCCGCTCGAGCGCATGCCCGCACGCGCATTTGCATAGATGCCAAGTTTGAATGGTGTGCCAAAGTTGAACGGCACAGCGAAGGTGATAGTGTCGTTCACTGTCTTACTGTCGGTGGGGGGATTGCCGTAGGTCGCGATGGCCCAGTTGCCGTACTGGGCGTCCCCCTGCAATACATCAGAGTCGCCCGGATCAAAGAGCGGGTTCACTTGGAGCGGCAGCGCGTCTTTGTATCCGGTGACGGTGAACGCCGACGACCCAGTGAGCCCTTGGGCGAAGAGCGTTCCGTGCACATCGAGCGTGAACTGCATGAAGCCCGACTGCCCGGTGAGTGCCCGGGACGAAATGACAAACGTCTCGGACCATCCACCGTGGGCGATGCCGGTGGGAAAGAACGCGGCGTCCGGCGCCGTGTTCGTCGCGCTCAATTGAATGAAGCCGAGTCCCGCGACGGCGTGCGAACTATTCGTAATGTTGCTGCCCGAGTACCCGGCGGTGACATCGCCGCTGGAGTCGCCGACGAATGACTGCTCAACAAGATTTGCACCGGCGATAGGCCAGTACACGAGGAACTGGTCGGCACCGGGCCATGCGTAGCCACCGCCGGTTGAGGGGCCCGCGCAGGCTTGCACGAAGCCCCCGGGTGCGGGAGAGAGGAGATAGGTCAGACCGGCGTTCGCCGCGTCAACTGCGAACGATGCTCCGAAGAGCGCGAGTGCGAGCACGCGGATGGGTTTCAGGCGAAGTCGGCGAGGTGCGAGGACGGTGGTGAATGCATGAGTTCGTTGGCGTGACATGGCTACTCCGAGGGCAGGGGGTGGAAGGTGTCGGTCGTGGTGCGCGCCGCGCCGGGATGCGGCGAAAGCGTCGTCACAGGGGAATGCGCAATCGGCGCGGGGTGCGACCGATTTGGGTTTCCACAATTTGCTGGCTGCGACGACCCGCTGTGTAATCACTCCATGCGACAGCTCGGCCTCCGAACCCGGCAGTCGTCAGCTGAATCGGATGCGGGAAGTTCGCCAACGCGGCTTGACGTGGCGCTCGTCGACTTAGCCCCAATCGCCAAGCACGATCCCGAGGTCAATGCCGCTCACGACACCGTCGTCGTCGAGGTCGCCCGGCATGGACTACAGCGCCGCATGGCCAACCGCGCGCCCGACCAGAATCGAGACGGCCGTCGCAACGAGCCCTTGACGCATGAAGCTGTGGACGACGACGAACTGACCGATGCACGTGGTGCCCGTCGAGTCGAACGCGACGGCTGCGATACAGCTTTATCCGCAAGATACGGCAAGTCGCGGCGACGCCGCGGCCACCCAACATTGGGGGCTAACAGCCTCGTTCGTAGCCCGAGTTACTTTCGCCACCGTCTGCTAGCGGGCGCGACGCGGAGTCTTCCGCTTGGACGCGCCGCCGCGCGCAATCGCTAGCGAATCGAGTATTCGTTCGATCTCAGCTTCGCTCAGGAGCTTGTGCTCGCGGACGAGTGCCACAATGCCCTTGGAGTACGGTACTCGCTTCTCTTCAACGGGGTCCTTCATGGGCACGGTTCTGTTTGCGTGGTCGTCGCCCACTTCTAGCCGCAGTGGGGCACCGCCGGCAGCGTCGCCGAGGTGTTCGGAGAAGCGTGGGCATCGACCGGAGAGAAGGAGCAAGCCATCTTCTTCTTCTTCTTCTTCTCCTTCTTCTTCTCCTTCTCTGGCACTCCGCCTCGGCGACGAACCGGGAGTAGACCGCAGTGGACGCGCTACGCGCGCACCTCGAGACGTTCGCAAAGTGACCACCAACGCGCCGTTCATCGTCGGCATCCCGTATGGTGCCGCTCGTGACTTCCGCAGCGCCGCTCCTTCAACATCGTCCCGACTCGGCTGAAGCCAGCGACTGCCTGCTCGCCTTCATGGCATATTGCGAAGCGGCGCGCATCGAGCCGTATCCGGCGCAGGTTGCCGCGTTCGAGGCGATCTTCGAAGGGAAGAGCGTTGTCCTTGCAACGCCGACGGGCTCGGGGAAGTCGCTGGTTGCGTTGGCGGCACACTTCTTCGCCTACTGGCGCGTGGCAGCCGCACGCGATTCCACGATTCCCGAGCATCTGCGCCGCTCGGTCTACACGGCACCAACCAAGGCGCTGGTCAACGAGAAGTTCTTCAATCTTTGCGACGCATTCGGCGCAGCGAACGTGGGTCTCATGACCGGCGATGCGACGGTGAACCCTGCCGCGCTGATCATGTGTTGCACGGCGGAGATCCTTGAGAGCATCGCGCTTCGTCAGGGTTCACGCTCGCCGTTCGGGTGGGTGGTGATGGACGAGTTTCACTACTTCTCCGATCCCGAGCGCGGATCGGCGTGGCTGGTGCCGCTGTTAGAGATGACCGACGCTCGCTTCTTGCTGATGTCGGCCACGCTGCACGAACTCGAACCGGAAGCACTCTGCGTCGATCTTCGACGTCGGACCCGCGCTGACGCCGTCGCAGTGACGTCGATCGAGCGTCCCGTTCCGCTCGAGTTTCGCTATCAAGAAGATCGCCTTCTGATGGAGACGATTGAAGAAGTGCTGCGCGAAGGTCTCGTGCCTGTGTACGTTGTCTCGTTCCGTCGGCGCGATGCGGCGGAACTTGCGCCAAAACTTCGCAGCACTGGGCTCGACGAGAGTGCTCGCGAGCGCCGCACCATTATTCACGCAGAGCTTGAGCGCCATCGGCTTGATACGCCGTTCGGACGCACGCTGAAGGAACTGCTGCCGCACGGTCTCGCCGTGCACCACGGCGGAATGCTTCCGAAGTACCGGCGGCTGGTCGAGCGGCTCGCGACCCAAGGACTTATCTCCGTCATTAGCGGTACCGATACGTTAGGTGTTGGTGTCAACATGCCGATACGCAGCGTGATCTTTACCCAGCTCTCGAAAGGCGGGGGACCGGCGGGGATGCACCACCTGAAGCCGGGCGAATTCCGCCAGATCGCCGGACGCGCTGGACGCAAGGGACACGACACGATGGGCACCGTGTTCGTGCAGCCTCCCGAGCATGACGTCAACAATTCCCGCAAGAAAAAGAAGATCGCGATCTCGGGGAAGAAGTTCTACCCGGAGAGTCCGCCGCTAGGCTTCAAGGGCTGGAACGACAAGACGCTTGAACGATTGCGCGACGCGTCGATCGATCGGCTGGTGCCGCGCTTCGCGGTGACCGGCCCTGTCGTCCTTCAGATTCTGCGGCGAACCGGCGACGGACGGGCTGCGCTCGATCGGCTCATCGAATCGGTGGGCGTGCGCGCGATTGAGTATCGAGAAGCCGCAAGCAAGATCCTCGCGGCGTTCGAAGAGTCCGGTTTGGCGAAGCGGCGCGATGACCCTGATGCCAACGGCTGCCTCTATGACCTCGCTGCTGCTGAGGAGTGCATCGAGTCGTTCGATCGGCCACTCGTTCCGTTCGTGCGCTTCGCGATCGAGCAGCTTGATCCGGCCGATCCGAATCATGATCTCGACGTACTCACGATCGCCGAGTCGGTCGTCGACGATCCACCAGAAGTGCTCAACGCCCAACGTCGCAAACTTCAAGACGCGCGAAGGCAGGAACTCTGGGTGCCCGGCATGTCGCTGGACGAATCCGCTGCGATGAAGGACGAACTTGATGCCATCACGCACCCGAAGCCAATGGCAGAGGAGTTAGGCGTATGGTTCCGCTTTTGGGACGTGAAGCATCCGTTCATTGCCGATCACGAACCAAGCCCGAAGTCGGTGGCTCGCGATCTGCTTGAACGCGGCATGTCGTTCAGCGACTACATTCGCGACCACGGCCTGATCCATTCCGAGCAGACGCTCTACTACTATTTGTCGGACGTTCAGAAGATCATTACGCGAGCGATCGCAACGAATCCGGCGCACGCAGCTGAGCCGGATGCGAAGGCGGACATGCGCCGCGAAGCGCTGACTCGATTGCTTGAGGATCTTGCCGCGCTCGTTGAGACGATCGACTCAAGTGTCGCCGAGGAATGGGCGCGACACGGACTTGATCCAGAGTCGGCGTCACTCGGATCACTGGTCGAGAAGGCCGCCGCCGCGAGTGCCGCGTCGGGCGCGTTGCGCGCGTCAGGCGCGCGCCTCGATGGGCTCCTTCGTCGCATGGCGCGCACGCAAGCCTTCGCTTGGATACGCGCACTTGAGCAGGGGAACTACGGTGCGCTCGCCACCGAAGGCTTTACTGCTGACGCTGCGAGGGAGCAATTCGCACCGTATTGGGACGCGTACGACGCGGTCCTCGTCACCGACGATGCGCGCGGACCAGAGTTTTTCGAGTTTGATCTCGCTACCGGTCGCGTGCGGCAATGGATCCTCGACCCCGAGGACGATCGCCAGTGGTTCATTGAGGGCGCGGTCGACATGAGTACGTCGCGCGCCGAAGGAAGGCCGGTGCTGCGCGTCGTGCGCATTGCTGATCAGTCGAGAGTGTTAGGGACAGGTGGATGATATTTGTTGAACTTGCCAAGTCGAACGTCGTGCTCTGGATTCGTCGCTGCGGAATACGGTGTGGGCCACGATCCGGTTGGACGCGCCGTCGACTGCGTGCCGCTCATGTGGATTCGAACCCAAACCCCATCGCTGGCCTGCGGAACTCTTTCTCCACGTTCCCAAGCCCGCGGTGGGCGCACTGACTCGTTCGATCACGCAATGCGGCGAGACGGCTTCGATTCTCCGATTCGTGGACGACTATCCAACGCGGCCTTGGGAGCCAACTGAGTTTCGTATCGAGGTCAGGGACCGAGGGCTCTCGGACTGCTGGTGCGCGAGTTCCTCTTGCAGAATCCCGGCTTCGTCGATCGCTGCGCTCGATGGGACCCACGCGACGACGCCAGAAAGAGAGGAAGGTGGGCGCGAAGGAACAGTCGTGAAGTTCTAGCGCATAAGCGGGGTGTTAGCCGCTCAGACATTGAATAGCATTGGGAGCTGGCCCGCCGTCGTCGACAGCTGCCGAGTCCTCGGCGTCAGCCAAGGGCTGCTCGCCGCCCAGCCGATGACGCGGCGCGAGTTGACACCATTAGCGAAATCGATTCGCATCGAGCATCGACACGTCGAAGCACGGCTGCTCGCCGAAGAGGAGTTCCGTTGCCGCTTGGCCGGTGATGGGTCCGAGCGTCATGCCCATCATCGCGTGACCGCCGGCGATGAGCAGTCCGGGTACGTCGCGCGCAAATCCAAGTACCGGCATGCCGTCCGAAGTGCACGGGCGATAGCCAGCCCATTCAGCGAGCTGCGTTCCTTGGTCGAGCCCGCGAAGATATCGCTCAGCGCCGCGCGACAGCATGGCAAGACGGTTACTGCGCCACGGTTGTCCGAGCCGGTCGATCTCGAGCGTGCCCGCCAGGCGCAACTCGTCGCGGCCTCCGTTGCTCGCTCCGCGCCGCATGGGCGTGACGGCGACGAACGTTTCGTGCAGCACCATGCCGGTCGAAGGTCGATGCGGCAAGCCGTGAAGCTGCACGTGATAGCCGCGGGCACCGACCATCGGAATGCGAACTTGAGCACTCTTGGCTAACTCCGCACACCACACGCCTGCGGCCAGAACCACCGCGTCGCCTTCGACGTTCGTTCCGTCGACGAGCGTGACGCCCGCGAGGCCGCCCGACCGCGCGCGGGTGATCGCCGTAACGTGCGCGTCGGTGCTCAGCGTGGCGCCGCGTCGCACGCACGCCGCCGCGAGTCCTTGTAGAAAATCACCTGGATGCGCGTGCGCCGAGTCGAGATAGTGAATAGCGCCAGCCACTTCATCGCGGAAAATCGGATCGCGAGCACGCAGTTCGTCGCCGCTCAGTCGCCGATATGTATAGTCGTACTGCGCGAGCGATTGCGCTTCGGCTTCAGCGTGATCCATATTCTTCGGATCAAGGACGACATCGAGCCAGCCCTCGCGGGCGTAATCGCACGAAATCGACTCCTCGCGGATCATGTCCTCGTAGATCGCGAGCGTTTTGAAACCCATGTCGCAGAGCACTGCCATGCAGCGGTCGAGATGCCGCTGATTGCAGTGGCGATGAAAGCGCCAGAGCCACGAGATAAGTTCGCTCGAAATCCGCGGCTTGATGAAGAGCGGGCTTGTTGAATTGAGCATCCACTTCATGCCGCGCCAGGAAACGCCGGGCCGCGTCAACGGATAGTGGCCGATCGATAGGAGTCCAGCGTTGCCGCAGCTCGCGCTCTCGCCGATCGCCTCGCGGTCGAGAATCGTGACGCGTACACCGCGTTTCAGCAGAAACCAAGCGGTCGAGAGACCGATGATGCCTGCGCCGACGATGACGACATGACGGGGTGCCATAGAAGGGGGCGTGATTGTAGAGGACGCGAGCCGCTTCCAGTTTGTAGCGGTTCGATACGAGTCGTATCGTGCGACGCTCTTCTGGAGGACTCATGACGCTTCGTCTAGGCATCGTCGGGGCAGGCAGTATCGGCAACGTGCACGCTGAGACAGCGCGGCGCAATGGCGTTGAGCTGGTCGGTACCTGGGACATCGATATCGCGAAAGCACAATCGCTTGCAACGAAATTCGGTGGTCGCGCGGTCGCGAATCTCGACGAACTGCTCGCGATGCCGACGGTCGATGCCGTCGCAATTGCAGTTCCAAACACGGTTCACGCCGAGTGCGCGGTGCGTGCCCTCGGGAAGGGCAAGCATGTCTTGCTTGAGAAACCGATGGCGATGAGCGTGGCGGAATGCGACCAGATTCTCGCGGCGCGAGCGGCGAGCGGACGCGTGCTGCAACTCGGGTTTGTCTGCCGCGGCACACCAACGGCGCGGGCAGCGAAGACGTTCATCGACGCTGGTCGTCTCGGTCGAATCTATCACGCGAAGTGCAGCGTGTATCGGCGGCGCGGTATCCCCGGACTCGGCGGCTGGTTCACAACGAAGGCTGCCGCGGGCGGCGGTCCGCTGATTGATCTCGGCGTCCACGTCATCGACCTTGTCCGCTACCTCGCGGGCAAGCCGCGAGCGATCCGTGCGAGTGGAGCTTGCTACGCCAACTTCGGCTCGCCGATAGCGAACTACCGCTACGTTGATATGTGGGCTGGGCCGCCAAAATCCGCTGGCACTTGCGATGTCGAAGATCACGCGACGGCGCTGATCCGGTGTGAGGCTGGGCTGACGATTGAAATGAATGTGACGTGGGCTATGAATCAGCCCGACGGAGCGCTCAAGGACGGCGTGTTTCTCTTCGGTGTCAAGGGCGGCGCGTCGTTTGAGATCTTCGGCAAGGAGTGCACGCTCGCGACCGAGGAAGACGGACGCATCGTCGATGTCCGTCCACTCATCGAGCCGGGCGATCCGATGACGAACGCATGGGACGCGCAGTACGCACAGTTCGCGGCAGCGGTCACCCGCGGCATCGCACCGCACGCAACCGGCGAGGATGGTCGCGCGATTCAAGCGATCGTCGAGACAATCTACCGGTCGAGCGCAGAAGGGAGAGAGATAGACGTTGAATAACGTCTTCGGTCGCTCGCGCGTGCGAGAGGAAACGGGAAGGCTCGCCCTGCGGGCGCGCGGGCGGCGCAGATCTGGCACGGGCGCGCACCCGGGCCATGCATCCGAGGAAGGTGAACGTCGCGGGCCATGCATCGTGAGCAGGAGATCTTGGGAAGTGAGGGGGCCTCGATCGAGCCTGGGGATTTAATGAGATGGGAAACGCGGTGTGGGAATCCAGAAGAACACCAATCGGCACACAGTTAGTCCACGCCTCGCTCCGAGCCGAAGCCCTCGAAGTAGCCGACGAGGAGCACGCGGAAGTAGACCCCCGGCGCGACGGTAGGACGGCTGTTGGCCTTCGCGCAGTGGCGTTCGCACGCGTGCTCGGCGAAGGTGGCGAAGCCCCGGGCGGCGAAGATGGCGTTCAGGCCGGTAGAACAGTTGCCCGCGCGACCCGATGCGAGCAGCGGGGGCCCAAAGGTGCTGCTGGGGCTGCGGCGCTCGCATCCCCTTCGACATGCTGCGTCCTCCGTGCGTTGCGGGGAGTGATATAGTCGCGTCGAGAGGCGGTGGCGCTTTTTAAGTGTTCGCCACGGGCTGTCAGGTGGTCGCGGGACGTGAGCGGAGGTAGCGCTGTAGTGCTACGCTCAAAGACAAATACAAGGATCTACACCTTGACGCCAAGGGATGATTTCATGAACAATCGTAAAATCGGCAAAGGACTTTTTC